>Ga0192276_1030_pt1 | contig 49121 bp, 41 predicted proteins | sample Koala_Koa24_I3_FD_131263 | JGI IMG/M metagenome (GOLD analysis project Ga0192276, IMG submission 131263) | Enriched cells from koala feces incubated with labeled cellulose particles, San Francisco Zoo, California, United States - Koala_Koa2-4_I3 ...
AAAAAAGATTAAATCATATATCTACTATATCAATATGTCATACTTATGAAAGAAGTGCTAATCCTATACCATTTACCGAATTTGACACATTAGAAAATGAAATGGCAGAAAATCTATATGTTAAATCAAAATTGATAGCAGAAAATTTAGTAGTCAATGAAAAAGATAATTTGGATATAAAGATTTTTAGACCATCTAATATTATTCAAAGTTATGAAACAGGAATATTTCCTTATGGTATTACTAAAGATACTCTATTTAAAGTAAATACAGAACTTTCTATATTAAATATACTCGCTAAGAATAATGTCTTTGTAAATATAAATTCTCCAATATTGGATTTTTCTTATGTAGATGAAACTGCTAAATCAATCTATAAGATTATGAATGTTAAAGATGATACTGGATATATATATAATGTATTTAATCCTAACAGAATTAGTATTTCTGAATATGCTAGTATGATTGGTGCAAAAACATTATCTATTATGGATTTTGAAAAGTATCTAATTGAAAATGAAGATACATTATCGGGGGATATTAAACAGCTATCAACATTAACCATTGCAGAGGGTAATGTTAATCAAGCATTAATATTATCTCCAGAAAATATTAGAACGACAAATCTATTAGAACAGCTAGGTTTTAAGTGGCACTCTCTAGAAAAGAAAAATCTTGATGATATTGTTAAATTCAAATAATAATTATAGCGAACTCTCTCACTTTTGGTGAGAGAGTTTATACTAATATTATTGAACGCCGTAGGTTTTACGATATTCTATCATTTTTTCTAAATATTCTTGACCACCTATTATACCATCTTGTATAGCTTTAATGATATCGTTAATGGTAACTATAGGGTAGATAGTAATATCGAACTCTTGCTTAACCTCTTGTACAGCAGATAGTTCACCTTTTCCCTTTTCCATACGGTCAACAGATATTACCATTCCAGTGATATTAACATCTGCAACGGATTTCAACAATGGCAACACTTGACGGATAGCTGTTCCAGCTGTAATGACATCTTCTATTATTACTACTTTTTCGCCATCTACTAACTTTTTACCTACTATAATACCACCCTCGCCGTGGTCTTTGACCTCTTTACGGTCGAAACAATAGTTTACATCGATATTGTGTAGGTTTGCCAACGCAATAGATGTAGCAGTGGCTAACGGAATACCTTTATATGCAGGGCCAAACAGAGTTTCAACCTGTATACCGTTTTCTTTTATGCATTGAGCATAATATTCGCCTAACTTGGCAAGTTGCTTACCAGTTTTATAGTTACCAGTGTTTACAAAGTATGGAGCTTTTCTACCACTCTTTAGAGTAAAATTGCCAAAGGTGAGAACACCACACTCTACCATAAACTTTATAAATTCTTCTTTGTAAGTCATAAAAAAACCTCCGTTTATATGTTAGTTAATATATAATAGTTATTAATTATTAACTATTAATTGTTAATTATCAATGGTTTCTAGTTGTTTAATCCAAAGATTAACACAAGCATCAGATGGCATACGAAAATCACCTCTAGGGGATAGAGTAACCGTACCAACCTTTGGAGCATCTGGTAGACAAGAGCGTTTAAACTGCTGAGAGAAAAATCTATAGTAAAACTTCTTGAGCCACTTTAGAATAGTATCCTTAGAATATTCACCGTCAAAAGATTTTACAGCTAACCTAAATATCTTAGTTGGAGAAAAACCAAATCTGAGCATATAGTATAGAAAGAAATCGTGTAGTTCGTAAGGGCCTACTAAATCTTCAGTCTTTTGAGCAATCTCACCGTTTTGTGTAGGTGGAAGGAGTTCGGGACTTACTGGAGTATCTAATACATCTTTAAGCACAGTTTCAAGGAGTTTATTATCGCTGACGGTAGCCTCATAGCCTACAAGGTATCTAACTAAAGTCTTTGGTATGGACGCATTGACAGCGTACATAGACATATGGTCGCCATTATACGTTGCCCAACCTAGTGCTAATTCCGATAAATCACCAGTACCTATTACTATTCCACCCCTTTGATTGGCAATATCCATTAATATTTGAGTTCTCTCTCTAGCTTGAGAGTTTTCGTAGGTTACATCATGGATATTAACATCATGGTCTATATCTTTAAAGTGCTGATTTACACTATCTTTGATATTTATTTCAAGTAGAGTAGTACCATACTCTCTAGCTAAGTTACACGCATTGGAATACGTTCTGTCGGTAGTACCAAAGCAAGGCATAGTAACTGCTATTATGCCTTTTCTATCAAGATGTAGCATATTAAAAGCATGAACCATAACTATTAAAGCTAGGGTACTATCTAAGCCACCCGATAAACCTATTACGGCAGTTTTACTTCCAATGTGTTTTAATCTAGTCATTAGACCTACAGATTGTATAGCTAAAATCTCTTCACAACGCTTAGATAAGTCATCTTTAGAACTTGGCACGAATGGAGTTTTTGAGAAGTGCCTATCGAGTTTAGTATCTGTGATATTCATACAAAAGTAAGTAGTTCTAATAACAGATTTTTCAGTAGGTGAGTGTCTAGTATTATCAATATCAAAAGTTGTAGAGCGTCTGCGTTCATGAGTTAGTTTAAGGACGTCAATATCTGCATAGGTAATACTATTTTCAAAGAGTTTACTCTCTGCAAGTATAGAGCCGTTTTCTGCTATGATATTATGTCCAGCAAAGACCATATCGGTAGTACTTTCACCGATACTAGCATCTGCATACATATAGGCACTTAGTAAAGCTCCCGACTTTGCTTTAATTAGAGTTCGTCTATAATCTGATTTACCTATAATCTCATCACTAGCTGATAGATTTACTATTAAGGTTGCACCCTGTTCGGCAAGTCTTTCAGATGGTGTAGAGTTCACCCATAAATCCTCACATATTTCAATACCAAAAGTGAACTCTGGCATATCATCACACTTAAAGACTTTCTGTCCAAATGGGATATTTACGTACTCTTCATCATCGTTAGGTAGTTCTTTTGGTATGGGTACATAACTATTTATATCCTTACCACTAGTAAAGAGTCTAGCCTCATAAAATTCTGAATAGTTTGGAATGTGACTTTTTGGAACTAATCCTAAAATATCGCCTTTATATATGACTGCTCCACAATTATAGAGTTTTCCATTTAAGGCGAATGGCAATCCAACTATTGAGATAATCTCGAAACTTTCAGTAGCCTTTACGATATCTATCAAAGATTTTTTAGCAGAGTTTAATAGGGTATCTTGTAGGAATAAATCACCACAAGTATAACCCGTTATAGAAAGTTCAGGAAAAGCTATTAACTTAGCACCTTTTTGGTATGCTTGAGTAATCATATCTATAATTTGAATAGCGTTATAATCACAATCAGCGACGTGAACATTAGGTGATGCACACGCTACTTTAATAAAACCATCTTTCATTGAATAATCTCCTTTGATTTCGATTTTTTTAATAGTATTATTATACTCTAAATTCTTAGTAAAATCAAGGGAAATATTTACATTTAAGATAATATTATCTAGATAATAATATCACAAAGATTTTAACTGCTCATCTTTAGCTTGAAGTTCTCTATCTTTAGCTTGAAGTTCCAAATCCTTGCGTTTAAGTTCTTCATCTTTGTGTAAAATTTCTTCTTCTCTAGCTTTTATAGTCTGTTTAGCGTTACTAACTTGAGATTTTAATATTGCAATCTGTTTTTTAAGTTCTTTAACCTTATCGCATTGAGATTTCCAATTGTTAGAACTTATCTTTTTAGTATCCATAAAAAACACTCCTTTGTTTGTTGAAAAAAGTTGACAAGTTGTACTTTTTGATGTATCATATACATATACAACGTTTACTTAGGAAGGATACTTAATATATATGACAAATCAAATTACAGTACAGATGGCTATTGTAGATTTTATCCCAGTAGTACTATTTACAATATCTATGGGAATACTTCTATATGATGTATATCAAAAGTACAGATTAAACTTTATAGCCATGTTGACAGGCTCTTTATTGGTTACAATCGGGGGATTTTTAAAAGCCTTGTGGAAGTTAATCTATTCACTATCTAATACAGATTATCCCGTTTTGAGTAATCTATTCTTTCCGTTGCAGAGTTTAGGGTTTATCACAATATTTATTGCTCTACTTGTAATATTTCTGAAAAAGGATAAATCTAAGGGTGTGAAAACTTTTTCACTATCACCGATATTTATATGCGGGGAAGTGGTTGGATTAAGTGGTATACTATACATACTCTTATCATGGGCAAATAGATTAAAAAACCTATGGCAAAAGTGTTCTTTATTATATCTTTTATAGCAATGCTATTGATGGGCTATCTTTCATCACGGTTCGATAATACATCATCTATGCACTGGACAGCACAGATTACTAATATAATCACTAATGGAAGTCTACTAATAGGCATTAGTATTCTTCACAAGAGCGAACTTAAAAACTTTGATTTCTAACATCTTATGGAACGGTTATAGACCGTTCCTTTTTTTATGCTCCAGTAACTATATGAAAATTATACTACAAACTTTTAATCTTGTCAATAATAGAATAACTCACAATTTGGATATACTTACTCTTAGCCCCTTGATTTTTGCAACGTTAGTTGCTATAATATTATAGTAAGCTGTTAATAATCTAAACTTGGAGGATATATTATGAATAAGATAGATAGATTCTTTGAAAGCATTAACAACAAAAAGATTGCTTTCATAGGTATGGGTGTTACTAACCTAAATTGCATTAAGATGTTTCTAAATAAACACTTAGATGTTACTGTATGCGATAAAAAATCACCTGAACAGTTGGGGGAAGAGTATAAAGTGCTTAACAATATGGGTGCTAAGTTCATATTGGGAGATGACTATTTAAATGCACTAAAAGATTTCGATATTGTGTTTAGAACCCCCGGAATGTATTACAACAATCCTATATTAACCGATATTAGAAAAAAAGGCGTGGTAATAACCTCTGAAATGGAAATGTTCTTCGACCTCTGCCCTTGCAAGATTTACGCAGTTACTGGTTCAGATGGCAAAACTACTACTACTACTATAATATCTGAGTTTCTTTCTGCTGAGGGTAGAGTAGTATACAAAGGTGGAAACATTGGTAGAGCATTACTTCCAATAGTTGAAGAGGTTCATTGCGATGATGTAGCAGTGGTAGAACTATCTAGTTTTCAACTACTATCCATGAGGAAATCTCCTGATGTGGCTGTAATCACTAACATAGCACCTAATCACTTAGACGTTCATGGCACTATGGACGAATATATAGACGCTAAAAAGAACTTGATTGCACATCAAAATGCATTCTCTAAGACGGTCTTAAACAAAGATAATGAAGTTACTAACTCTCTTTCTGACATGGTTAGAGGTAAACTTGTTAAGTTTTCAAGAACCTCTAAGGTTGAATGTGGTGCGTTCTTAGATGCCGATGGGTATTTATGCTACAATGACTACGGAAACGTTACTAGAATCATGCACAAAGACCAAATACGTATTCCAGGTATACATAACGTTGAAAACTATCTAACGGCTATATCTGCTGTTTGGGGTGAGGTATCTGTTGAGAACATGGTTCACGTTGCAGAAACTTTTAACGGCGTGGAACATAGAATAGAGTTCGTTCGTGAATTAGATGGCGTTAAGTATTATAACGACAGCATAGCTACATCACCTACTAGAGTACTTGCTGGTTTAAACTCTTTTAATCAAAAGTTGATAGTCATAGCTGGTGGCTATGACAAAAAGATTCCTTTTGAACCTTTGGCTAAACCTGTTAATGAAAAGGTTAAAGACCTTATTCTATTAGGAGTTACTGCTGACAAGATTCAAAAGGCAGTTACTCAATGCGATGAGTTTAAAACTAGTGGCCTAAAGATACATAGAGTGAATACCCTTGAAGAGGCAGTTGCTAAGGCTAAAGAAATTGCTAAGGTTGGTGATGTGGTTACATTATCTCCTGCTTGTGCAAGTTTTGACCAATATCCAAACTTTGAAGCTAGAGGTATTCATTTTAAGAACATAGTAAATAGTCTATAATCTGTTGTTAGAAGGGGTTTTAAAATGCTTTTAGATATTAAGAACACTCTTAAAGAAGTAACATCTAGGGTGAATATTGGTAACTATGATGGTTCTCTTGAAGAATACCTTTGTGATATCCTTAGGAAGTATTCCAATGATGTATATACTAAGAACGGAAACGTTATTGCTAACTTTGGTATTCGTACAGATGATAAACCACATATACTCTTAGATGCCCACATAGACCAAATAGGCATGGTGGTTACCTATATCACTGATGAGGGATTTATAAAGGTTTCTAATGTTGGTGGCTTAGATAAGCGTTTACTATCGGCTCAAGAGGTTACTATACATGGTAAAAAAAATATCCTTGGAGTGATATGTACACTACCACCCCATATTAAGGGTAACGAAGATGAAGTTTTAAACATTGATGATATATTTATAGATACGGGATATCCTAAAGAACGTTTAGAGAACATAGTATCTTTAGGTGATTACGTATCGTTTAGAAAGGACTTTCTAAACCTTGTCGGCGATAGAGTTTCTAGTCCATCGTTAGATGACCGTTGCGGAGTAGTGGCTCTACTTAAAGTGGCAGAGGCTCTACATGGTATTAGTTTGGATTGCTCTTACACTATAATGTTTTCTAGTCAAGAAGAGGTTGGCGAACGTGGAGCATTAATAGGTGCATACGATATTAATCCAGACTATGCCATAGAGGTAGATGTATCTTTTGGCTTAACCAATAGTGAAAATCCTCGTAAGTGTGGAGAGTTGGGCAAGGGTGCAATGATAGGTTTTGCTCCCGTCTTAGATAGATGTATGTCTAAACAGTTGGTACAGATTGCTGATAGTTGCAACATACCATATCAAGTAGAAATTATGAACGGTGAAACTGGTACTAATGCAGATAGGTTCTCTGTTAGTCGTGGCGGAGTTAAAGCAGTAACGGTATCTATTCCGTTGAAGTATATGCATACTCCCGTTGAAGTTATAGACGTGAACGATGTACAGTATACTGCTAATTTGGTAGTAGAGTATCTAAAAAGATTACATTAGGGGGATTTTTAAGACTATGTTAAAGAATCTAAAAGAGTTATGTCTACTGAATGGTATCTCTGGTGATGAGAGTTCCGTTGCAGAGTATATTGTATCTCAAATTAGTGGTTATGTTGAAAACTATCACATAGATAGTCTAGGCAATATAATAGCCTTTAAAAAAGGAAGGTCTTGTAGTGGTAAGAAAGTTTTAGTATCTGCTCATATGGACGAGGTGGGCTTAATAGCTACCTATATAAACTTAGATGGCACTATTAAAATAGATACTGTTGGGGGTATTAACTCTAATGCCATTATTGGCAGACAGGTTACAGTAAACGGATTGTTCGGCGTTGTGGGAAGTCAAGCTGTGCATAATATACCATCATCTCAGAGAAACAAACAGCCTAACATTCAAGATATGTATGTGGATATTGGTACTACCTCTAAGGACGAAACCTTAAAGTATGTATCTCTTGGTGATAGCGTTAACTTTTACTCTAAGTATGAAGAGTTTGGAAATGGATATGTAAAGTCTAAGGCTCTTGATGATAGGGTGGGTTGCTGTATTATGATAGACTTAATACAGTCTGAACTAGAGTTCGATACCTATTTTTCATTCGTAACTCAAGAAGAGGTTGGTCTGAGAGGCTCTAAGGTTGCAAGTTATACAATAAATCCCGATTATGCTATAGTGCTTGAGGGTACTACGGCAGTTGACATAGGTGGCTCTGTAGGTGAAAAAAGAGTATGCACCGTTGGTGGTGGTGCAGTAGTATCCTTTATGGATAGAAGAACCATCTACGATAAGGAACTTTACAATCTTTGCTTTGAGATATCTAAGGAGAACGCTATACCTTGCCAAACTAAAACTATGATAGCAGGTGGCAATGACAGTGGCTCTATACAACTATCTAGGAGAGGAGTTAGAACTATAGCTATCTCTGTACCTTGCAGATATATACATTCTAGCTCTAGCGTTATGGCACTCTCTGATGCGTACGCTTGTGAAAGTTTGGCAAAAATTTTAATTCCGAGGGTGAATAATCTATGATAAAACAGATTTTTAATTTAGATGATTTTGATGTATCTGCATTACAACAGAGTTATTATGGCAGAAAGTTACTATCATATCTTAATGCCTATGGAACTGATTACGATTTTTGTAGGTTCTACAGCGTTCAAGATATCGGCGTTAATGCCTATATGTTCCAAATAAACTCTACTCTAGTAATATGTTCCGATTTACCTCTGCCTACTGAGGAGTTACTATGTTATATATCCTTGTATAGACCTTATAGGGTAGAAGCTCCGTTCTATATTATAAATGCTCTAGGTGAACCACAAAATTATAAACGTTTAAGACGTACACAGTTTGAATTTTCAGAACATCTACCAGACGATTCTTTTAATGAATCTGAGGTTAATGACAATCCTAACTTAAGCCAAGTGTATGAAATCTTAGCAGAGGGTTTTCCATCTATGCAAGATAAAAGCCTTTGGCTTACAGATACTTCTCATAGGGTGCGTAGAGGTATAAGTAAAGTGTATCTATACAAAGGCTGTACTACTGCTACTATACTATTTGATATAAATAACAACGCTGTAATAGGTCAAGTGGCTACTAAGATGTCCTATAGGGGCAAAAAGTACGCTCGTGAGTTACTATATTGGTTAGGGCATCGACTAAGACAAAAGGATAGAAAGGTTACTCTATTCGCTTTGGACTACAGAGAAAGTTTCTATCAAGAGATTGGTTTTTCTACCTTAGGTTTGGAAAACGTTCTACAACGTACCGATGAGGATTAAAATACTATGAAAGGATTTTTTTATGTTGAACAGTAATTTTTTTAGTATAAATGATGAACTTCGTGAACTTGCTAGAGATTGCGAAAATAAATGTTCATTACAGTTGGCATCTGCGGATACTATCGCTAAGTTTAATGGTGCTAAGGTGCTATCGGCATTTATTAACAACAGAGTTAGCTCTTCTTGTTTGAATGGTAGCACTGGTTACGGCTATGGCGATATTGGAAGAGATACCTTAGATAAAGTCTTTGCTCAAGTACTTGAAACCGAGGACGCTATAGTTAGACATAACTTTGTATCTGGAACTCATGCCCTTTCGGTGGCTCTATTTGGAGTGCTTCGCCCTAATGATACTCTGTTAGCCATCACGGGAAAACCTTACGATACTTTAGAAGAGGTTATTGGAATATCTGGTAATGTGGGAAACGGCTCTTTAATGGATTATGGCATTAAGTATGAACAAGTGAATCTATTAGATGACGGTTCTATGGATTTAAATACCATTGCAGATAGGTGCAAGGGTGTAAAGGTCGCTTATATTCAACGTTCTAGAGGATATTCTTTAAGACCTGCTTTCACTATTTCCGATATAGAAAAGGTTATTAAGGTCGTAAAAGAAGTTAGTCCAAACACCATAGTTATGGTGGACAACTGCTACGGTGAATTCGTTGAAAAACATGAACCTTCTTTTGTTGGTGCAGATTTAATAATAGGCTCTTTGATTAAAAATGCTGGTGGTGGTATCGCTAAGACTGGTGGTTACATTGCTGGTAGAAAAGATTTAGTAGAACTATGTTCCTATAGGCTGACTTGCATAGGTATGGGTAAAGAGGTTGGTTGCTCATTAGATGAAAATCGTGAGATGTTTTTAGGTCTATTCCTTGCCCCCGATGTTGTCGCTAATGCTATAAAGACATCTACGTTTGCTTGTGAACTCTTGAGTAGGTTAGGTTTTGATTGTTTTCCTAAGAAAGGTGAAACTCGTGGTGATATTATTACTGCCATTAAACTTAAAACTTCAGAGAATCTTATAGCATTCTGTCAAGGCATACAAAAGGGTTCACCTGTGGATAGTTTTGTATCACCTGAACCTTGGGATATGCCTGGCTACAATGATAAGGTTATTATGGCAGCAGGTACTTTCACTATGGGAGCTTCTATTGAACTTTCAGCAGATGCTCCACTTAGAGAACCTTTTGCCGTTTGGTTACAAGGTGGTATTACCTATACTAGTGGCAAGTTGGGAATTATATTAGCAGTTCAAGAAATGATTAACAAAGAGTTAATTAAATTATAAAAGGGTATGAATCATGAAAGATAAACCTACTAATAATAGTAACGTTGCAAGAAAGAGTATCAAGAAAGGTAAAAAAAGGTACAAGGCTAGACTATCTCAAAAAGGCTTGGCAACTATAGTGATATTTATATTAATAATCTTGGCAATAGTTATAACCTTAGTAACTTCTTTTATGAATAAAAATAACATAGATAGAGTATCTAGTAGGTTGGATTTAAGCATGGGCAAGAGCATCTCTGAGATTGAAAAGACTGCTAAGGTTGAGTTTAATCAAAGTGCATCTAACGCTATACTATCCAACTTGATTAAGTTTAACTACATTGCTGAACCTACCGTAACTACAAGGGTTTGTGGAGTATCTTTGCCTAGATGGGTGGTTTATGCTAAAACTAATAAATCGGGTAATACTACTCAGTTTACTATCTACGACTTTACTACCCTAGAAGATAATATATTGGGTATGAAAGTTAAAGAACCTATAGAGATTCAAGACTTAATAGGAACTTCGGCTGATTCTTTAAAAGATGTTTTAGATATAGACCCTTATATATCCATAATGTTAGAAGATGGCTCTAAACAGTATATCTTTAGATATTACTATAAGGATAGTACTTCCACTAACGATGTTTCTATTCAACTATGCATAGATGTCGATGTTAATGGTACTGTTATAGATGCAACTGAAACTAATATAGATTTTATTTCCAGTATATTATCTATGGCAGAGGTTACAACCTCTACCGATGAGAATTAATATTAAATAAATAGAAACACTATCCGATATCTATATTTAGGATAGTGTTTCTATATTACTCTATATATATCTTTTGTTCGTTAAGGAGAGATTGAAGTTAGCAAAGATGTTTTACTCATATCTTAGGGCATCTATAGGGTTCATCTTAGAAGCCTTATTAGCTGGATAGTATCCAAAGAATACTCCCGTTAGCATTGAAAAGATTACCGATATTATTATAGCTAATACGTTAGGTTCTACAGTTAAACTTATTAAGCTCATCTCATCGGGATAGTAGTTAATCAATAGATATTTAGCTACTTGTGCTATTACTATACTATTTATAATGCCACTTAATATTCCTATAATTCCACCTATTAGGCATAACATAATAGCCTCTGTGATAAACTGCCCTTTAATAGAACCTTTTTTTGCACCTAAAGCCTTGCGTATACCTATCTCTTTAGTTCTCTCGGTGATACTTACTAGCATAATGTTCATAACTCCTACACCACCGACTATTAAAGAGATTCCTGCTATTATGGTTATAGCTAACGTTACTATGCTTAAAGCCATATTTATAGTTTCCATCTCAGATGATGTGTTATATGAATAGGTATGCCAATTTTGATTGTCTGCATAATAATCTTCAAAGAATAGGTCAACGTTAGCTTGGAACGTAGTCATATCCACGCCATCATTGGCGTTAATCTGTAGTTCTGTATATCCCTCAACTTGAGTTTCACTATCGGGATTTATACTATTAGCATAACTTACAGAAGTCCAAAGGGTGGTATATCTATCCTTTTCGGGAATAGAAGTATCAGGTTTACCAAAGTAAGCATTACTATACTCATACACTCCAACTATTACAAAGTTTAGCATATTGCCGTTCATATCCACTTCTATGTTCTGTCCTATTGGATTGATACTCTCATCACCGAAGTAGTTCTTTACGAAAGTATCTGAAACTATAGCGACGTTTCTTTTTTCTCTAACGTCACGGTCGGTTATCCATCTACCCTTTAAGAGCGTTACAGCCGAGGATAGGTATTGACAAAAGCCATCATTTAGACCTTGAACTTCTACATTAGCGTAGTTTTCAAGATTTTTTGTATTAGTAGTTATGCCACTGCCCCCGTACTCTGATAATAGTACACCCTTATAGTCATCTCCTAGATATTCCGCTAATGCGTCTATAGTTTCCTCTTTTATGGTATCATCGGAAGTGATTTCGGGATATTCCCACGTTTCCCATGCTTCATCATCTTCGGGATATTTAGCTTCTAAAAATAGATATATATAGTTAGTTCCACCTAGTTTATTCATGGTGTTGGAAAGCGTACTAGATACTGAATTTCCTATAGTAGTAATAGTTATCACTGCCGATATACCTATAATTATTCCTAACATGGTTAAGAAAGACCTCATCTTGTTAGAGAGTATTCCACTTAATGAAAGCCTTAAGTTTTCAAGAAATCCCATTAGTTTACACCTCCAGTATCGGAGATTATGTTTCCATCAGATATAGTAACTATCCTTTGAGTTTCCTTAGCTAGTTCTTGGCTATGTGTTATTAATACTATGGTTTTGCCTTGTTCCTCGTGTAGTTGATGGAATATATCCATAACCATGTGACCAGTCTTACTATCCAAAGCACCAGTAGGTTCATCAGCTAATATTATGCTCGGATTGTTTGCCATAGCTCTAGCTATAGCCACTCTTTGTTTTTGACCACCCGACAGTTCATTAGGTTTATGATTCATGCGTTCACTCATTCCGACCATCTTTAAGAGTTCTTTTGCTCTAGTGTTTCTATCGGTTCTTTTTATACCAGCATATAACATAGGCAGTTCCACGTTCTTAATAGCTGAAGTTCTAGGAATTAGATTGAAAGTTTGAAATACAAAACCTATCTTTTGATTTCTAATAGAACTCAACTGTTTGTCTTTAATCTTTTTAACGTCTAAGCCATCAAGAGAATATTCTCCAGAGGTTTGTTTGTCCAATAGTCCTATAATGTTCATTAAAGTGGATTTCCCTGAACCACTTTCACCTACTATGGATACAAATTCACCCTCAAATATTTGTAGATTCATACCGTTTAAAATTTGTAATTCATTTGGTTGACCTATGTAATACTTCTTTATGATATCTTTCATGTCGATAACTATTTCACTCATCAATATACCACCTCTTCGCTCTCATCTATGGTTTGATTATCTTCAAATTCCAAAACATAAGGTGATAAGGAAAGAGTATCGCCCTCTAGGACATCATAAGGGGTAGTGATTATTAAATCATTTTCATTTAAATCACTGCTAGAAACTTCTATATAAGAACCACTTTCGTCACCGATAGTAACATCTACACGTTTTACAGTAGCAGAAGTTCCATCATCACTAGAGGAAGTATCTGCCACTAATACATATGGATTTCCATCATCATCGTACATTATGCAATCATAGAGTACGGCATAGCAATTAGATTTTTCTACTAACATGATTTTAGCTTTAGCTTTCATGCCTACTAATAGGTCACTGTCATCATCTATAGTGATTTCAGCAGTAAATCCAGTATTGTCACTAGAACCATCACTAGATGGAGTACTATTGCCATTACTACTAACTATAGTTATAACTTTAGATACTGTACCTTTAATCTCGGTATCACCAGTAGCCGTAGAGGTTACTATAACGTTCATACCCTCTTTAACCTTTAAGATATCTCCCTCATCTATGTTTACGGTAATCTTAAGTTGAGAGTTGTTCTCTATAGTCATAAGCAGTGAGCCTTCAGTAGGAGTATCGCCTTGAGCTATCGATAGCGATGTAACAGTTCCACTCTGTTCTGCTTTTACGGTACACTCACTTAGTTGAGTCTTTAGGTTATTTAATTGGATTGCTGTAGAAGAACTGCTATCGTTTTGATAGTCCTCCATATCTACAGTATTCTGTGCAGATTCAATGGCTTGGTCTGTGGAACGTTTAACGGCATCATAATTTTCATTGGCAGTTTCTATAGCTTTCTTTAAAGAATCAAACTGGTCTTCATATGTAGAACATTCTGCCTTATAGCTTTCAATCTTAGCAGATAGTTCATCACGCCTAGATGTTAGACTGTCATATGTACCATCATCGCTATAGGAGTATTCATCGATAAGTTCATAGTCATCGTAATTAATATCTTGCATGGTACTTTCGTACTGTGCAATCTGATTACATACATCGTTATATTCAAGTACACAACTATTTATACTGTCTATGGTTTCACTGTATTTTTTGTATACTTTATTGTAATCTTCTTTAGCATCGCTTATTTCATCTGTAGCAGATTTTAATTGAATAGTTTGGTCTTGTTTAGCATTTTCTAAAGCCTTTCTATTCAACTCCTTAGTATTTTCATCTAAAGCAGATGCGTTCTTAATATTAGTTTCAAGTTCGTCTATCTGCTGTTGAATTTCTGTATCGTCTAATATACAAAGTACATCACCCTCATTAACGTAATCGCCTACGGCAACGTTTAATTGTTTAACCTTTGCACTTACAGAAGTAGTAACGTTTACAGAACTTTCACTAGCTACCGTACCAGATACGCTTATAAAGTCTGACAAGTCTTGTGCTTGATATGGCATGACATTCTCAAAGTATGTACTATCTACATAGGAAATTTCCTCGGTAGAGTCACTATTACAAGCGGTCATATTGCACATAGATATCAACATAGTACCAATTACTACAGCCACCCTAAAAATTTTTTTCATAATATATAATACCAAACCTTTCCGATAGACCCTAAATTCAATAACTGTATTAGGTGTACTATCTTTTATATAACACTTAGAGTATATCACATAGTGTACAAAATGTCAAGAGCTTTTTTGTGAAATATTTCTCTAGTATAAAACCTATTGATACTATATGGTATGTATCAATGTATTTAGATTATATCACATGGCAATATTAATGACAATAAACCTTTGGTTGCATTTGAAATTTTTTTTGCAACTAAAGGTTTACCTACAATTTTTTATCTACCAAGTACACACTTTCGGATTCATTACGTTAGTATACAACATATTCTTATGCACAGTTGGAATGATTCCCTTTAGTGTAAATAGTTGTGATACCGTTACTAGTTCAAAGTTTAAGCTTTTTAGTTTAGGAATTACAACATCTAAGGCTTGAACAGTCTTATCGTTGCCGTATAGGTCGTGAAGGAGTATTATACAACCATCTTCGGCTTGTTTTAATATTCCATCAATACGTTCTTTAACCGATACGTTACTATTCCAATCGTTACAACCGTAACCACATATGAATGGCAGATTTATAACATCAAACATACTTTGATTTATAGCTATGTACGGTGGTCTAAAGAATTTAGGATACTTTCCTATAGTTTCAAATACTATCCTAGAGGTTCTATCTATCTCAGATAGAATATCTTCCTTAGAGAGTTCGGTCATATTACTATGTGAGTATGAATGGTTATCTATTTCACAACCCATTCTATACGCTCTTTTTAATATAGGCTTAGTTTCCTCTGTAAGATGTTCTCCACATACAAAAAAACTTCCAACCACCTTATACTTCTCTAAGATATCTAATATTGGAATGGTAGTCTTAAAATTAACACCGTCATCGAAAGTTAAAGCTAAGTAGTTCATAAAAAAATCCTCCTATGCTAAGTTTGTGAATATTATATCATATATAGTCACACTATGCAATATCGAAAAAGAGATAAAAATTATTGAAAAACGATAATTTCCTATTGACAAACAATAATTTTTGTGTTAGAATATCCTCAATAAATATTTAAAAGGAGTTTTTATCTATGTGGAATAAGTCAAGGTCGATAAAACTATCGAATATTTTAGTTAAGGGAGTATGCTTTATATTGATAGTTTTAGTGTTCTTTGTACCCTCTATGGTACGTTGGTACGATGGTATATCTGTTGGTGGTGGTATAATAGATACTTCGGTATTTATGCCTTTGTGCGTAACGTTATACATATCGTGGGTGTTTGGTATGGTTTGTATAGGTGCATTATGGAAACTACTATCTAATATAGATGGGGATTTAATATTCATTGAACAGAATACCAAATGTTTACGAATAATATCATGGTGTTGTATAGCTGTTGGAATAGCTTTCTTTGTATTCGGTTTTTGGAGATGGCTCAGTTTTATAGTATCGTTTGTGGCAGTGTTCTTTGGATTAATCCTAAGAGTTTTGAAAAACGTCTTTGAGAAAGCTGTATTGCTTCGTGAAGAAAATGACTATACTATATAGGAAAGGAAAAAAGTTTATGCCAATAGTAATAAATCTTGATGTAGTTATGGCTAAAAGAAAGATATCATCTAATGAGTTAGCCAAAAAGATAGATATTACCCCTGCAAACCTATCTATATTGAAAACGGGTAAGGCTAAAGCTATTAGATTTTCTACATTAGAAAAAATCTGCAAAGTGTTGGAGTGCCAACCTGCTGATATTTTAGAATACGTTGACGATTAAGTTTTAAAATAATCCTGAAAGGCGTTTATAAAGTGAAAGATTTAAAAAAGTTTTATATAATATCATTAATATATAGTATCTTTGGTAGTTTGGGATTTTTCTGTTTTATGGATTGGTATTTTATAATGTTCTTTAATGAAAGTAGACACTATCCAAGATTAACTCCATTCTATGAAATAGTTGGAATAATCTGCTTGATAGTATGTATTATTAATCTAATAGTAAATATTAAACTTCTATTTAAGATTAATATTCCAAAATGGAAAATAGTGTTAAAACATCTTTTGATATTAATAGTTAGTTTTATCCCAATGATGTGTATGTGGTCAAAAGTTATAAACTGGTTAAAAGTAATTCTTTAAAAAAATATTAAATATAGAGGTATATTAACTATGAAAGAATTAATTAACAAAATAGATAAACATACTATAATTAGTTCGATAATCTTAAATAGTATATTATCCATAGTATATTATTTAGTAGTATTCTATTTAGAATATGAAAACTCATTAATTATAATGAAGATACCTCAAGTTGTATCTATAACTTTAAACTTAATATTAGTCCTAAGATTTAATAGTAAAAGACAATACATAAAGAGTTCATTAAAAGTCCTATTAGGAGTAGTGATATCTGCTGGTTTAGTATATGGATTTTCACTAGTATTTTTATCATTAGCAGTAGATACCTCTGAATATTCAGGCAATAACTGGGGTGCTATGGGAATATTACTACTCTTAGTAACTAAAAGCTCTTTATATAATTGGATACGCTTTTTTGTCATTGGATTAATTTTAAAACTTACAATATTAAAAAAGGAGAGATTAATTATGAATGAAAATGAAGGCGTCTTAAATCCTCAAGAAAATGATAGTGACATAGTAATATCACAACCACTAGAGGTACATGAAAACTTCTCTAAATTAGATTTTATAGTAGCAACCATATCTTTAATATTAGGATTTCTATATATTAGGTTTGCATTGGTAAATACTACTGGATTTATAACTACTGTAATATCTGTTTTAATTGCAACGGTTGGAATAGTCTACGTTAAAAATAGTGGGTATAAAATATCTAAGAGGAATATAATTAATCTAATAGTTGTATATGTGTTTAGTTTAGTGTACTCTATAACTGCTAATGATTTCATAAAGTTTTTAAACTCTATATTTTTGATACTTCAAACTACATATACAATGTATCGCCTATGTGATGAGAATAAAAAATCCCCTAGATTTTATTACTATGCTCAAATGAAAGCATTGTTTAGTTATCCGTTTGCCAACTTTGGAAAGTGTCCAAAAGTGATATCTAATAGCGTATTTAAAAAAGGTTTTGGAAAGAATATAAAGTATATATTAATTGGCTTACTAACAACTGCCCCAGTAACCTTAATAGTAGGAAGTCTATTGATAAGTGCCGATATGGGCATGGAAAGTATATTTCATCAACTTAATGATTGGCTTATCGATAGCATTAATATATCATTAATGTTTCAAATACTTTTTGGATTTTTAGTGGGTTGTGGTATCTTTAGCATGATGTATACCAATATATACAAAAAGAACTTCAAGCCCTACGATGATATTACCTATGAGATTAGGTTTAACAACTACAGAGTATGCCCATCTTTGGGAGTATATTCTGCATTGACCCCTTTATGTATATTGTATATTATGTATATAGTATCTCAAATTGGATACTTTACTAACGCTTTTAATGGTACTCTCTATGGGGAATATACCTACTCGGAATATGCAAGGCGTGGATTCTTTGAACTTACTATAATAGTATGTATAAATCTGATTGTTATATCTATAGCGAATATATCCTGTAAGCGTCTAGGCAATTCCTACCATGATAAAAAACCTCTAGTGTTAAGAGTATATGGCATAGCATTTAGTATATTTACACTGTTTATAATATCCACTGCCATGAGTAAGATGTTCCTATATATTAATGAATATGGTCTTACTAGATTAAGAGTATACACATCATGGTTTATGATATTATTAGGATTAGTATTTATAATCATGGTAGTTAGAGAGTTTAAAGAGTTTAACCTATCTAGTGCCTATAAGATTATGTTTACTATAATGTTTGGAATATTATGTTTCTCTAGTGTGGATAGAGTTATAGCTACTACAAACATATGGCTATATGAAAACAATAAGATAGAAAACTTAGATATAAGTGACCTAGAATTTTTATCTCATGATGCCTATCCTATTGTTATTGAGTATGAACATAATCAAAATTATTATCATTATGATGATAATTATATTAGTTTAGAGTATTCTATTTTAATGCAATCGAACCATAACTATGAAAGATACAACCTAGCTACTATGGAATTTATCAATACCTATGAAAAGTATTACAACTAAAAAAGTAGGGATATCTAAGAGTAGATATCCCTATTGATTTTTTTACTATATGGTATTCTTATATTAAATGGAGTGATTAACGTTGTATAAAAAGTTTATCCTAACTACACTAACTATGTTGATGATATTAAGTACATCGTGTAACGGTGATGGCTCAGATATAGAAGAAGTATCCACCATGAATAGTGCTGAAACTATTGAAAATAACATCGATACTTTTGATTACTCTTCATTGGCTAGGCTATGTTCACAAGAGAATCTTTCAGAAGATATTAAGTCGGTTGAATGGTCAAGTGATATGGTATTTACCAATATAGAATCTACAAAAGAGTATCTAACAGAATGTATATTGAACTGCCAAGAGGTAATAGGCATTATAGTCCCTTATGGCTGTGAGATTATAGAAAAAGATTACTATAAAAATATTGGTGGTATCTGGCATATGAGTGGTACTCAAATGAGTATATCTAATGGTGTACAGAGTGCTACCTTTATAGTATTTAATCCAAAATATACTACGGGAAAGTTAGTATACAATGCCTACAAGCTCAATGATACCTCTAAGCTCAATGATACTCAGTTGCAAGTATATAACATGGCTAAGCATTATATTGAAAATATCCTTGATACTTCTAAGACTACTTTAGAACAGGAAAAACAAATTTATGATTATATTTGCAACATAACTACATACTACAATAGCTCTAACGTTTCAAATAATGATTATGTGAACTATAAATCTGCAACAGGTGTATTCATAGATGGTCTTGCTAACTGCATGGGCTACTCTGATGCTTTCTATATGCTATGCTCTATGGCAGGTATGGAAGTTATAACTACTACTGAAAATACTATGAATCACTGCTGGAACGTAATAACCTTAGATGATAAGAAATATCTAGTGGATTTAACCTACGCCGATACTATATATGAGGACTTAAACATTATAAGTTACGAATATTTTAACGTTCCTTTAGAAGCTGTATCTCAACAGTATAGTATATCCGAGGGGAGTGTTACCTCTAAGATTACAGAAAAGTTCGATAGTAACTCTTACTTCTTAGCTAAGGAATTTAATCTTAACTACGCTACTAAGGATAACATATATTATAAGATACTATCTAGCATAGAAAAAGGTGAACACAACGTTGAAATATTATGCATGGGTGAACTTTCAACCTACAATGAATTAGAGTTCTCTAAGCAGTTGGTCGATATGTCATCTAATAGTTTAAGTATCGATACTTTGTACTGTAGTATACATCAATTTGATGGGTTTAGTTATGTATTGATACATCTTTAACTAAATTAATAATTATTAATTAATAATTATTAATTATTAAAGTATCTTTTTCTTCTTGAATATTATAATACATATAGTAAGTACTATTATACTAAGTATTATAACGAATGGATATCCATGTTCTAGTTCTGGCATATTTTGAAAGTTCATTCCATACCAACTAGTTACTAAAGTAAGTGGCAAGAATATTGTGGATATTATAGTTAAAAACTGCATATTGTTATTCTGTTCAGTGTTTATCTTATCACGGTAGGCATCTTTAACTTGCATAGTATACTCTAAAAGATGTTTAGTTTTATCCATAAGCCTTTCAGCACGATTGGTTAGTACACCAAAGTATCGGCTTTGATTCTCTTCAAAGAGCATATTTTCATCTTCCTCTAGTTCTTTAAACATATCGGTGAGCTGTTCATAGTAGTTTCTTAATATTAGTAACTGTTTTCTAATGGGCATTAGTCTATTTTGAAAGTTTTGAATCTTATCATGGATAATATCATCATCGAGAACCATTAAATCACGTTCAAAATCTTCGAGTAGATTAGTACCTCTATTCATAAAACCTACTATGAAGTTATATAGTAACCTTTCCTTGGTATCCCCTTGATTAAATACCTTTTTTCTAATATCTTTAATGATTCTTAAGGCAAAATCGTTGTTATCCACTATTACTATATACTTTGAGTTTATGAATAGCATCAACTTATACTTAAGACCAACAACGTCTATTAAACTGGGAATGGATAGCGTTCCATACAAACAATCCTGTTGAGTTTCTATTTTGCAAAATGATATGTCAGAGATTCTACACTCTCCTTCAAAAGACATCTTCAACTTTTTTAACACTTCTAAGTATTCAGTTTCATTCAATATGAATACTGCTGGAACATCGTTCTGTAATACGTACTCAGTAGAGGTTTCCTCTAACTGCTCACCTAGTAGATACACCATAAAAATAGAGCCTCCTAACTATAAATATCATTTAACTAAGTTTAACACATTTTTTAGTATTTTTCAAGATGTTATCGTTCTATATATTAACCAACTTTCTTAGAGTAGCATAATATAATATTATAACTATAGTATTAAAGGGGGAATATCCATAAAGACTTTTTTAATCGCTGGTGGCGATATGCGTCAGACGTACTTAGCAGAGATGCTATCTAAAAAGTATAAGGTGTACGCTTTAGGTTTCGATAAGAACATAGTTAAGTGTAATAGCATAAATCTATTTGAAAATATAGCTCAATGCAACGTTAGAGTAGACTACATTATAATGCCTTTACCTTGCTCTACAGATGGTATATTTTTAAACGCTCCATTCTGTAGGAAGAGTATTCCTATTGAAAGTTTAACTACCATTGCTAATGAAGATTGTATAATCTTTGGTGGTGGAATCAATAAGGATATCGAGGAAGTATTTACAGCTAGAGGCTTAAAAGTCTTTGATTTTACTAAGCGTGAAGAGTTTAACGTATACAACGCTATAGCAACCTCTGAGGGTGCTATACAAATAACCTTAGAAGAACTCCCAGAAACTATATCGGGGCAGAAAGTTTTAGTACTCGGTTTCGGTAGAATAGCTAAAGTATTGGCAAATACTTTGAAAAATATGGGAGCAGTAGTTACAATATCGGCTAGAAAATATTCCGATTTGGCATGGGCTGAGGTGTATGGATACAATGCCTTACACATATCTAAGTTAGAAAGTTCGTTACCTCAATATAATATTATATACAATACCATTCCTAGTATGGTTTTGGATTCCTATAGGTTAAACTTGGTCGATAAGAACTGTTTTATCATAGATTTAGCATCACGTCCAGGGGGAGTAGACTTTCAATACTGCAACGATAAGAGTATAAAGGTAGTTTGGGCATTATCATTACCAGGTAAGACTTCACCAGTATCTGCGGGTAGATATATTGGCATAGCTGTGGAAAACATCTTGAACGATATTTCTAAAGATGAGTAATATTTCCCCCACCTTTTTAGGTGGGGAGTATGTCACAAGTATAATCTTTTGTATCGGTTGATTTTAGAACATATGCTATTACTTCACTCCTTTGGGATATCGATAGAGAGCTTTGTACCCTTACCTAATTCACTTTCAACGTGAATCTGCCCATTATGATAGTTTACTATGTGCTTTACTATGGATAACCCTAAACCAGTACCACCAATCTTTTTAGAGTGGCTTTTATCGACACGATAAAAACGTTCAAAGATTCTTTCACAATCCTGTGGGGATATTCCAATGCCAGTATCTTCAATGCATATGGTCACAAACTGTTCATGCTCTAAAAGACTGACCGTTATAGACCCCCCGCCATTGTTGTACTTAATAGCGTTATCTATCAAATTTATAAATAGTTCATTCATGTAACCCTCGTGACCGTTTACTATAGTATCTGTGCCGTTAAAGGTTATAGATATATCTTTAGTAGAGGCTTTCTGTTTCAATAGATTAATAGCGTACTCTGCACAATCATAGAGGTTTATAGGTGAGAGTATCTTTTCTGACTTTTCCTCAATCTCTGATAGCCTAATAATATCGTTGATTAAAAATAAGAGTCTTTCACTTTCACGTTCAATCATACCACCATACTTTTTAATATCTTCTATGTTTACTAGTAGACCGTTTTCAAAAAGTTCTCCAAACCCCTTAATAGTAGTTAAAGGGGTTTTTAACTCATGTGATACGTTAGCAGAAAAATCTCTTCTAACAGCTTCAGCCTTTACAGTTTCAGTAACATCTACTAAGAGTATTATTGTACCATTTATGTTTTCTGCCTTGTTAATATATACTCTGTAGTAGTTGTCATTTATATCTATAATTTCGGTGACATTCTTTTCTCTGTCAATATCATCATAGATTATACTTACTAAGGTTTTATTCCTAGTGAGTTCAAGGAACATTCTGTTTTCCTTAATCTTAAAATCTGGATTGAGTATGCTTATAGCACTCTTATTGACGGATAGTATGTCGTTGTTCTCATCAAGGATAATCATACCCTCTACCATGTTGTCAGTAATCAATCTAATTCTGTCCTTTTGTTCCTTAATATTTTGAATGTACTTTCGAGTTCTATCTAACAGTTTTTGGATAGTTTCTGCAATAGGCTGAAGTTCTGAATATTCAGTCACTATATTTTTTGGAACTTGTTCATCATGTTGGTTAAATATATCGAACTGCGATATTAAAGTATCTATAGGTTTTACAATCTTTTCAGATAGGCTCATGGAAAAGATAGTAACTGTTATAACCATAATTCCGAACAGTAGTATTATTAAAGGAATACCTTTCATAAATACGGTCAATATGCTGTCCATTGTTCTAGATAGCCTTATTACACCGTTATCTAGTTTAATAGCGTAGTAGTAAGTATTATCCCCTAAAGATTGTGAATACCTAGCGTCTTCACCTACACCATATTGAATAGCCTCATAGAACTCTTTACGGTCGTAGTGATTTTCCATAGTAGAGTAGTCTGTAGTATTATCGTATAGAACAGTACCATCGAAGTCTATAAATGTGATTCTAACATCGTAATCTAGTACAGATTTTAAGTCCGTATCTATAGTATCTAAATCATCTTGATATATTAAAATAGTATGTGCAAGAGATTTCAACTCATTTTGACATTCATTTCTATACTGTAAGTACCCCATATACTCAAAGATTATACTAAATATAATCATAGAGGTCATAACTATGAATATAGTACCCCTATAGATTTTTTTTTGCACAAAGCATCAATCCTAACTAAAATATTATAATAATATATTATAATATATTATCATGAAAATAGCAATCTATAAAGAGTAAAATTTAAGTAAAACTAAGTTATGGAATACCCATATTGATACTCCATAACTGCATATATATATCAATTAAGAGATATTTCTCAAAGTTTCACGTTCTTGTAGAACTTTTATAGTAATCTCTGGTATTAGAGTAAAATCAGCAACTGCAGAGTATGGCTTCTTAGATGGCTCATCTTTAGAGAATGGCACAAAGTAGTAGTTGTTATAGTTCATTAAAGTGCCTATATTCTTAGCAGAGCCAGAAAGAGCATCGTTAGTAGCTAGAGCTATGATTACAGGTTTACCATTCCTTAAATGCGACTTTACTGCCATGGTAACAGGAGTATCTGTTATGGAGTTTGCCAACTTAGATAGTGTGTTTCCAGTGCAAGGGCATACTATTAAAATATCGGTTAAGTTTTTAGGGCCTATAGGTTCAGCATCTTGAATGGTAACTATAGGAGATTTTTCACATATTTCAGTAAACCTTTCCACTTGTTCTTTAGCAGTCCCGAACCTAGTATCTAGTGAGTAAGCATTGTATGACATTATAGGAACCATATCTGCACCCATAGATTTTAAAACTTCTGCTTGTTTAAAGGCTCTGCTAAAGGTACAGAATGAGCCACACATAGCATAGCCCACTTTAATATTATTTAGATATTGCATATTAAAAGAAATCACCTCTTTTAGACTTTTAAAAAAAGTTTCAAAAAGTACTTGACATTTTAAAAACTTTATGGTATACTAATTAAGTCGGTTGATGATGGGGGATAGCCAAGTGGTAAGGCAACGGACTTTGACTCCGTCATTCGTGGGTTCGAATCCCGCTCTCCCAACTAACTCCTATCTATGCTAATGCATAGATATGTAAGTTTAAACTACTATCGAAATTTCGAGTGGGTTTTTTAAAATCTGCTCGAATTTTCGTTGTCCTTAAAAAGATAATCCTATAGTTTATAATATGTTACACTCATAAAAGTGTGAGTGTATTACTGTTTGCCTTTTTATGGTATGCATTTCTAAAAAAATTTTTTAGAAATTTTGGAAAAGTTCTTGACATTTTATCTAAATTATGATATACTATTTAAGTCGATTGATATTGGGAGGTAGTCAAGCGGTAAGGCAACGGACTTTGACTCCGTCATTCGTGGGTTCGATTCCCGCCTTCCCAACCATATTTACATACTTAGAATCGGGTAGATTATATTAAATCTACTCGATTTTTTGTTTTAGTTATTTCAATCCATCAAGCAAGCAATTTGCTATGTATCTTGACAAACTATGAATATTATGTTATAATATGGGTGCTTAAAAATATCCAAAAGTAGCATATAATAGTATTGCTAATTCTATATGCAATCTATTAAAGATAATTTATTTTGAAAGGAAGTCATAATATTATGGCAGGTTTAAACAAAGTTACAGTCGATGATATTCAAGTAAAGGGCAAAAAGGTTCTTGTTAGATGCGATTTTAACGTTCCTCTAAAAGATGGCGTTATTACTAACGATAACAGAATCCAAGCTGCTCTACCTACTATTAAAAAGTTATTAGCCGATGGTGCTAAGGTAGTTCTATGTTCTCACTTAGGTAAGCCTAAAAATGGCCCAGAAGATAAGTTCTCTCTAGCCCCAGTTGCTAAGAGATTAACTGAGGTTCTACCTGATACTAAAGTTATCTTCGCTAAAGATGATACTGTAGTTGGTGAAAACTCTAAAAAGGCTATCGCTGAAATGAACGACGGCGATGTGGTTCTACTTGAAAATACTCGTTTCCGTGGTGCTGAGGAAACTAAGAACGGTGAGGACTTTAGCAAAGAGTTGGCTGATTTAGTAGACAATCAAGTATTCGTTATGGACGCTTTTGGTTCTGCTCATAGGGCTCATGCATCTACTGAGGGTGTTACTAAGTTTGTTAAGGAAACCGCTGTTGGATATCTTATGCAAAAAGAGATTCAATATCTAGGTAATGCTGTAGAAGTTCCTGTTAGACCTTTCGTAGCTATCCTAGGTGGTGCTAAGGTTGCTGATAAGTTGAACGTTATTTCTAACCTAATTGAAAAGTGCGATACTTTAATCATTGGTGGTGGTATGGCTTATACTTTCCTAAAGGCTAAAGGCTATGAAGTAGGTACTTCTTTAGTAGATGATACTAAAATTGACTACTGTAAGGAAATGTTAGCTAAGGCTGAGGCTAATGGCAAACAACTTCTACTCCCAGTAGATACTGCTGTTGCTAGTTCTTTCCCTAACCCTATAGATGCTGAAATTGAGATTGAAAACGTATCTGCAGATAGTATGCCTGCTGATATGATAGGACTAGATATTGGAACTGAAACTCAAAAACTATTTGCTGACGCTGTTAAGTCTGCTAAAACCGTGGTTTGGAATGGCCCTATGGGTGTGTTTGAAAATCCAACTTTAGCACAAGGTACTATAGAAGTTGCTAAGGCTTTAGCTGAAACTGATGCTACTACTATCATTGGTGGTGGTGACTCTGCTGCTGCAGTTATGCAACTAGGTTTCGCTGACAAGATGAGTCATATCTCTACTGGTGGTGGTGCATCTCTTGAATATTTAGAGGGCAAGGTTCTACCAGGTGTTGCAGCTATCGCTGAAAAATAATAGAGTTTTTACTATATAGACGGATTTTTAAATATCCGTCTATATTAAAATAGAGTATCAAGTTTAGAGGTGTTTTCTATGTGCAAATTCTTAAAGAACAGAAAGTATTTTCCTCTGTTAATTACCTTTTTAATGGGTATTGCTATAGGTTTTTTGATATCTCCAGTTAAAAAAGGAATTTCTATATTTAGTTATAATGGAAATAATAATGGTATTAATGGAAAGTTTTCAAAAAATCTTGATGAACTTGATGAGTAATACAATATAATATATCTAATTGGAGGATTTTTTTATCATGAGAAAAAAAGTAATCGCTGGTAACTGGAAGATGAATAAAAATCGTAAAGAGGCTAAAGAACTTATCGAGGCTTTAAAGCCTATAGCTCAAGATAAGACTTGTGGCGTTATTATATGTGTACCTTTCACTAACTTAGAAACTGCTTTGACTTTAACTGATGGTACTAACATTAAGGTTGGTGCTGAAAACGTTCACTTTGAAAAGAGTGGTGCTTTTACTGGTGAAATCTCTGCTGATATGCTTACTGAAATGGGCGTTGAATACGTTATCGTTGGTCACTCCGAAAGAAGACAATATTTTGGTGAAACTGATATAACTGTAAACAAAAGATTGTTGGCAGGTTTAGAAGCTGGTTTAAAAGTTATTCTATGTGTTGGTGAAACTCTTGAGGAAAGAGAGCAAGGTATCACAGAAGAAATCGTGGCTAAGCAAGTTAAGATTGCATTACAAGGTACTTGTGAAAAGTGTATCAAGAATGTAATCATTGCATACGAGCCAGTATGGGCTATAGGAACTGGTAAGACTGCTACTGCTGAACAAGCTGAAGAAGTTTGTGCTTTTATAAGAAAGACTATTGAAGGATTATTCAATAAGGAAGTTGCTGATGGCATAACTATCCAATATGGTGGTTCTATGAACGAAAAGAATTGTGCTGAACTTCTATCTAAGGAAGATATCGACGGTGGTCTAATCGGTGGAGCATCTTTAGTAGCTGAAAAGTTCGGCGTTCTTCTCGAAGAGGCTAGTAAGTATTAATTGATGGTTAATAATTAACTACTGTTAATGTAGGTTAATCTTAGGGCGGATATTTCCGCCCTTTTTAAAAGAATTGTATTTTAATCGAAAGGATTTGTTTATTATGAGTAAAAAACCTGTTGCACTAATAATTATGGACGGTTTCGGTATTACCGATGTGGTTAAGGGTAATGCTATAAAATCTGCACAGACTCCCTACTTGGACAAGTATATGAGCGAATGCCCTAATACTACTATAGGTGCTAGTGGTATGTGTGTGGGTCTTCCAGATGGTCAAATGGGTAACTCTGAAGTTGGACATACTAACATAGGTGCTGGTAGGATAGTATATCAAGAACTTACTAGAATTACTATGGCAGTAGAACAAGGTACTATCAAGGAGAACGAAGCTATATGTAACGCTATGAATAACTGCATCGAAAAAGGTTCTGCTCTACACATTATGGGCTTACTCTCTAGTGGTGGAGTTCATAGCCACAATACGCACCTTTATGGATTGCTCCAAATGGCTAAAGATAAGGGTATTGAAAATGTCTACGTTCACTGCTTTATGGACGGTCGTGATGTTCCACCATCTAGTGGTAAGGATTTCGTGCAGGAATTGGTATACAAAATGCAAGAAATAGGAATAGGTAAGGTCGCTACCATAAGTGGCAGATATTACGCTATGGACAGAGATAACAACTGGGACAGAGTCCAAAAAACTTATGATGCTATGGTTAATGGCATAGGTGAAGTGATTGAAAATCCCGTTGAGGCTATGCAGAAATCTTATGATAGTGGCGTAACTGATGAGTTCGTTATACCTTGCATATGTACTAAAGATGCTACTGTTAAATCTGATGATAGTATAATCTTCTTTAACTTCCGTCCCGACCGTGCTAGAGAGATTACTAGAACCTTTGTAGATGACAAGTTCACTGGATTTAACAGAGAGTTCTTGGGCTTAAAGTTCGTATGCTTTACTCAATATGATGCTACTATGCCTAACGTTGAAGTCGCTTTTAAACCACAATCTTTAGTAAATACCTTTGGTGAGTATATCTCTGAAAAGGGATTAACTCAATTGAGAATCGCTGAAACTGAAAAGTATGCTCATGTTACATTCTTCTTCAATGGTGGTGTAGAAAAACAGTATCCTAATGAGGACAGAATATTAGTTAAATCACCTAAAGAAGTAGCTACTTATGACTTAAAGCCATCTATGTCGGCTTATGAGGTTGCTACTAAGGCTGTAAATGCTATGCTATCAGAAAAGTACGATGTTATGATTCTAAACTTCGCTAACTGCGATATGGTCGGTCATACTGGAGTGTTCCAATCCGCTGTAGAAGCTGTAGAAGCTGTGGATACTTGCGTGGGTGCTGTAGTGGATACCATTACAAGTATGGGTGGCATTGCGTTTATCACTGCTGACCACGGAAATGCCGACAAGATGCTTGAAGATGATGGAGTATCCCCATTTACTGCACATACTACTAATGTAGTACCTTTCATAGTAGTAGGTAAAGAATGTAAGGTTCGTGAGGGTGGCGTTCTTGCCGATATTGCTCCTACTATGTTGAAAGTTTTAGGTTTAGAACAGCCTACTGAAATGACTGGTAAGTCTATTATAGTAGATTAATATTTTATAATGCATTAAAAACGGATAGCTAAAAAGCTATCCGTTTTTCTTTTGCTAAAAAGATTATCTACCTCGGTCATAGTGTTTCGATTGCTTTTGTAGATACATAGTTTCATCGGCAATCTTGATTAAATCATCTATGGTGACATCATCTTCCATAGATAGGGTAGTGCAGTATATTCCTGAACTTGCACATACTTTATATGGCTTATGTGAGTTCTTATTATAGTAATCAAGGCAATCATTTAGCCTATCCACATAGTTTTTAGCATACTCTGGACTGTCGCATACACCAGCAACAACATATTCATCGCCACCAAAACGTGATACTATCTCATTGTTGATTGCTATTGAGTTTAACGTTCTAGCTACGGTGATTATGGCATTATCGCCCTCGTTGTGACCATGTTTATCGTTGATGGGCTTTAAGCCATCTAAGTCTACCGATATGACCATTAGATACTTCTTTTCCATAATGCATTCACTGATTAAGTTTGGCACTAGTTGATAGAAACCTCGCCTATTATATAAAGAAGTCGTAGAATCTCTAATGTACATATTTTCTAACTTACTTACGGTGCGTTTTAGTTGACTTTGAATCTTAGAGTTTTCAAGTAGTATTACTATATTCTTTATAAGATTGCTATACTTAAACAGACCATCATTAAAGGCATTATTATAGGTAAGTGCAATGTATCCTATGGTTTTATCTTGATTATATAGCGGACAGAACATAACAGCACTAGTATTATCTTGAAGTACTTGCTGAATGTTTGGTAGCATATTAGAAGTCTTAAAGATTCCTAAAGGCTGACAGCTTTGGCATCTACGATATATTACACAGTTAGTATTAAGTTCATAGCCTTTAACAGTGTATCCGTAGTTTGAATTAGAGTATGAGATATCTTCATCTAAATAGCTTTCATTTAAACACAACCAAACTTCATAAGACCATATCTTTAACATATAATGATGTAGTCTTAAGATAGTATCTTCTAAAGAGGTTGCACCACTTACACGTTCAATAAGGTCTACTAATCTAGCAGAGAATGCATTTTGATAGTCTAAACTTTCATAAAGGTCACGTTTAAGTTTATTATCGAACTTATTATCTATGGGTTCACAACCACAAGAGTTAGAGTATATAACTTCACTTTCTACCAAAATGTCATCTACACATTCTTTACGAGTTCCATTAAAGTAGTCGGTTAAGGTGTCAAATATAACATCGCTGACCTTTTTAAAGTTATACTTAGCAGTAGTTATCTTAGGTGAGTAGTTTACTGCCTCACGAATGCCATCAAGACCAGTAACTAAGACATCATCTGGAACGTTCATTCCCATAGACTCCAATTCTTGACATACTCCAATAGCCATAGAATCGTTAGCACATACAAAAGCTTCAGGCAGTTCATGATATTTTTCATAGAAATCTTTTACACATTTACGTGCAGGTTCATTCCAAAAGTACCCATAAGATATTCTCTTCTTTTCTATTGGTATGCCATGTTCTCTTAGAGTATTTTTATAAGCCTCTTCTCTAGCATTAGATATTTCATTATCGGGAGAACTTCCCATGAAGTTTATTTTAGTAGCATGATGTTTTTCTATTATATGTTTAGTTAGTGTGGATATAGCTTCTGAATATCCAAAGTTTATATTAAAAGCACCTTCTATTTTACCATCTATTACTATTACAGGAATGTTATGAGATTTTGCCTTATAAAAGATATCATTGGATATATCACTCTTCTTAATAGTTAGATAACATATTATAACTGCATCTATTAGATTATAGTTTATAAGGTTGTATATGTTAGTATCTCCCGCATAGTGATTGTCACCATCATAGTTGTTTAAGAACGCTTGGAATAGTAATAACTTATAGTCGGTGTTTATACATTTTTTAGTAATTGAATCTATAATTGTAGATTGATACTGTGCATCGATTCCACCGACGCATAAAGCTATTACCTTATTTTTTTTAATATCATTCAATTTTAGACCTCCATTCTAAAATTTCATACACATTAATTATATCACATTTAATATTTTAATATATGTACAATTTGTAAAATTTAAATCTAAAATGGTAGTTCTTTTTAGTGACTATATATATTTAATGGGTGATATTCTTAAGTATCATTAATAGAGGAATCTACTAGTTTGTTTCAACCTTTAAGATTATTCCACTAAAGTGTGGAATATTTAAGGTAAAAGAGTATTTATGACCTTTATAACTCTTCTTTGGAGTATTAGTCTTAATGATATAGTTGTTTACCATACCCTTACCACCAAATATTTTATCATCGGAGTTGAGTACTTCTTTTAAGGTTAAAGGTTCATCGCAACCAATGGTATAGTCTATGTAATCATTTAGCGATACGTTTAATATGGTTACTATAGCACTATCACCTGATTTACGCATATAGCAATATATACAATCTTCGTGAGCATCTACTACTAACCATTTAAAGTTTGCGGGATTGTATTCTCCATAGTACAGTGCAGGAGTATCTTTATATAGGTGATTTAATCTATTTATGTACCTAAAGAAATCATCATGCTTGGGATATTTTAGCATGAACCAATCTATCTCTTTGTTTTCGTCCCATTCTCTAAATTGACCTATTTCATTACCCATAAAGTTTAACTTCTTTCCAGGGTGAGTATACATATATGTATATAATGTCTTGCACTGTGGAAACTTATCCTCATAGTCGCCCCACATTTTTTGCATTATGGTTGCCTTACCATGAACTATCTCATCGTGAGAGAATGGTAATAGGAATAAATCGTTATAGAAGTATAACATTGAAAATGATAGTTGATTATACTTATAACGTCTATCGAATGGGTGTAGTTTAAAGAACTCAAGAGTATCGTTCATCCAACCCATATTCCATTTATAATCGAACCCTAGACCGTCATATTCTACTGGAGCAGTAACCTTTAAAAAGTTAGTAGAATCTTCTGCTATTAACATTATTCCGTTAAAACGCTTTTTTAGACCACTATTTAATTTCCTTAGGAAATCTATAGCACCAGAGTTTACACCTCTATCGGCATTTCCTTGCCAATATATAGCATTGCTAATAGCGTCCATGCGTAGACCATCTACATGGAACTTATCCAACCAAAAAGCTCCTGCCGACATTAAAAAACTTCTGACCGTATTACTATAGAAGTTGAAGTTCATAGAACCCCATTCAGAATAGGCAATATCTTTGTTTTGGTATTCATATAGGGGAGTACCATCGAACTCACGAAGTCCGAAGTCATCTGCCACGAAGTGTACTGGAACGAAGTCCATAATTACTCCTATACCGTTCTTATGGCATTCGTTGATAAAATACATTAGGTCACTAGGTGAACCATACCTAGAGGTTACGCTAAAGAATCCACTCACTAGATATCCCCAAGAGGCATCAAGAGGGTATTCGCTTAGGGGCATAAGTTCAATATGAGTATATCCATTATCTTTTAGGTACTTAATGACGTCCTGTGTGATTTCTAGGTAAGAGTACCAACCATCTTCAATGTGGTTTTGGTCATGAGGTTTCTGTTTCCATGAGCCAAAATGGAACTCATAGATGTTCATAGGTCTATCGTAGTTGCAGTCACGATTTTCAATCCAATCATCATCGGTAAAGGTAAAGGTATCTAGTCTAACTACTATAGATGAGTTGTTAGGTCTAAGTTCACTCATAAATGCGTAAGGGTCAGACTTATCCATTGATGTACCATCTTTGGTAGTTATTCTATACTTATAAGATGCTCCTAAAAGATTCCTTTCGGCAATAAACAGAGAATATATACCGTTGTTATCTTTTTCCATAGATATTGGTTTCCAGTTATAGAAACTACATATTAGTTCTACGTTCTTTGCGTTTGGAGCATATACTCTAAATATGAAACCTTCTAACCCATTAAGCCAATGCTTATGTACTCCAAAGTATTGATAGCTATTAAAAGCATTGCCCCAAAAAAACTCTTTTAAATCTAGCATGAAATACCTCCTTAATATTATGTCTAACCAGTTATATTAAACGGTTTATAATTCTAACTAACTCTTTGGCATCGTGTTCGCCAAGTTTTTCTATCATAGAGTCAAATAACGCTCTACTCTTTATAGAGATGTCATCAACGTACTTTTGACCATCTTCGGTGATGTATATGTATACCTTTCTTCTATCTACTGTAGAGAAATCTCTTTTTATGTAGCCTTTTTTTTCTAGCGTACTTAGTATGTTAGATACTCTTGGACTGGTCATATCTAAGGACTTAGAGATGTCACTAGGTAGTAAACAATGGTTTTGATATTGAGATTGATATCTAGCTATAAAAGTTAGAACCTTAGTTTCTCCTTGATAGAATATATCGAAGCGTGGTTCATAGTGATATATCTTCTCTATAGATATCATTAAATCGTGACTCAATGAGTTTCGTTCCAAAGTATAAGCATCTCCTTAAAGTTATTTAATAGATTAATTATTAACACTATTAAATATTATACCACAAGAATGACCGAATGTCAATACATTTTTACTAAGTGCTAAAATTCTCTTGATATATTATGAAAAAAGTGCTATAATATTATAGCAGTAATTCAATATTATTACATTTTAATATATATTTTTTTAGTATCTTTAGTTATCATTGGATTGCTTTCGTATGCTATTTGAAAGGGGTTACAAAGACTCGTATGGTATTAAACGTTAAATAGATACATCTAAGTTGTGGCAACATCACATGTATATTTTTTATATTAGGAGGTAAAAATTTTGAATCTACAAAAGAATAAGGTTATAATAGCAGTGGCTTGTGTAATCGCTTTGTTAGCATTGGTTACAGTGTTCTTGATATTTAACGGTAATCAAGATGACGTTCAAGAGGTTATTCAGGAAACTACTATTGGTACTAGCAGTACTACAGTAGCAACTACAACAACAACAACAACAACTACTACCGTGACTACTGTTACTACTACTGAGGCTACTACCACTGAAGAAGTTACTACTACACCTACTTGGAGTTATACTACTCACATAAAAAAAGATACCGTTATGAAGTACAACAGCATTAATCCCGATTGCAAGGGTTGGATATACTTAGATGATAGTGTTATAGACTATCCTATTATGCAATCTACGGATAACAGTTTTTATGTAAGTAATAATTGGCAGGGTAATGCTAGTAGTTCTGGCTCGATAATGTTAGACTATGAATGTACTATCGGACAGACTATGAATACTATAATATATGGGCATAATATGGGTAATGGTTCTATGTTCCATCAAATTAAAAGCTACAAAGATGAAAGTTGGTGGCTAAACCATCAATACATTGAAGTATCTGATTTGGAAACTATATACGTTTATCAAATATTCTCGGTGGACGTTCTATATGGTCGTTCTGATGCCTCATTTACATATTGGCTTGAGCCTAATAAGTCCCTTGCAGATGAAGATACTTATAACAGCTTTGTAGATAATGTTATCTCTAAAAGATATACTTCTGTGGGAATTGAAGCACCTAGTTATCCTACAGGAATATTAACTCTACAGACTTGTAATTCTGGTCAAGATGATGGTATGCGTTGCGTTGCCTTTGGTAAGTTAGTCGCTACTTATGACTTACAATAACATATGGTTTTAGTTTAAAAAAGGACGTGTTTTTTATGGATAATCAAAACTTATTGAATGATATTAAATTGGCAATGAAAAATCATGAGTTAGTGGCATACTATCAGCCACAGTATGATGCTCTAACTAATAGATTGGTAAGTGCAGAAGCTCTAGTACGTTGGATTAAACCTGATGGTACTTTTATAACTCCAGCACAGTTCATTCCAGTTGCCGAAGATACCGACTTAATCCTTGATATAGATTGGTATATGCTTGAAGAAGTTTGTAGTTTCTTGAAAAATCGTATAGATAATAGGTTGAGATACGTTAAGGTTTCAGTAAACTTTTCAAGAAAACATCTAGTTGAAAGTTCCTTTAGAGAAAGACTTTGCAAGGTAGTTGATAACTATAAGATACCTCACAATCTAATAGAGGTCGAGCTTACAGAATCTGCATTGATGGAAAATCCAAAGAATATGATAGACCTAATTGCAGATATTTGAAAGCATGAATTCGATGTTGCTATAGATGATTTCGGCAGTGGACTGTCTTCACTTAGCTTAATAAAGGATATCTCGGCTAATGTACTTAAGATAGATAAATCTTTACTTAGTGGCAACTGCGAAAATGAAAAGGAACGTATAGTATTAGAAAGTATCTTCAACTTTGCACATCGTTTGAACCTTACTACCATTGCCGAGGGCGTGGAAACTAAAGAACAGTTAGGATTCCTTAGAACTTGTGACTGCAAACTAATACAAGGGTTTATATTTGCTAAACCTATGCCAAAGAATCAATTTGGAGAACTATGTTCTAATAACGTTCTTACCGAGGAAATGGAAGATATTTTATCTATACAAGCACCTGCTAGTGTTACACAGTTACTTATGCAAGTCATATTTATGAAGTATCCATTGGTGATTATGTCTAATCTGACTAGAAACAGTTTCTACATGATGGCTTATGATACCTTTTCATCTAGGTCATGTCCATCTACTGGAGTGTTTGAGGAACTTATTGCACATGGTGCATCTACAATGTATCCAGATGATAGAGAACTATTTAAAAGTACCTTCTCGATAGAAAATCTAATGGGTGCGTATAATCATGGTGATAGGTTCGTAAGGTTAGTAACACGTCAAATAGGTGATGATGGTATATATCGAAAGGTTGAAACCGTCGATTACTTCGTTAAAAATCCATCGGTAAATGATGTCTTAGTTATTACTCTATGTCAAAACTTAGAAGATTGATACGCTACGAAAGGAGTTTTTATAAATGATTACTTGTGCAAGTATATTTTCTAATAGTATGGTTCTCCAAAGAGATAAAAGCATATCTATTTGGGGTCATGCTAACCTTTTCGATATAGTTAGAGTACATTTTAGCGGGATTGTAGTAGAAACTCAAACTTTAAAGAATAATATTTGGAGCGTAGAACTTCCCCCTATGAGTGCTAACGATGGACTATCTATGACTATTCAAAATATTACTTCCGAGGAAACTATAGTCTTTGATAATATATCTATTGGTGAGGTTTGGTTGGCAGGTGGACAATCTAATATGGAATTTGAATTGCAGAACTCTTTAAACGCTCAAGATGAGTTAAAAATCTGCGATACTTTTAATGTGCGTTGCTATAACGTTCCTAGAAATGCTTATATAGATGAGTATTTCTATATAAATGAAAGTTGTACACATTGGGAACTTCCTAATCAAGATAACTGTAAAAAGTGGTCTGCGGTAGCCTATTACTTTGCTAAGAAACTATCTGTTGAGTTAAATGTAACCGTGGGAATTATCAACTGTAACTGGGGCGGAACTAGTGGCTCTGCTTGGATTAGTCGTGAAAGATTGTTATCTCATGAGGATACTAAAGCCTACGTTCAAGATTATGACAAGGCTATTGATGGTAAAACATTTGAACAGTACTGTCAAGAACTAGAGGAATATCAAGAGTATGTCGCTAAATGGCAACCTAAGATTAATGAGTTCTACGCTAAGAATCCTAACGGACTTTGGAGCGATGCCCTTGCATTTGCAGGTGAATGCAAGTACCCTGGCCCTATGGGTTGTAAGTCTGAATTTAGACCCTATGGAGTATATCATACCATGATTAAACGTGTTGCACCTTATACTCTACGAGGTTTTATATACTATCAAGGTGAAAGCGATGACCATAGACCTAACTCCTATTATACTCTACTACAAGAGGTTATAGCTCAGTGGCGTGAGGATTGGTTAGACGATACTCTACCATTTATGATAGTTCAACTACCTATGCATATGGAACGTGGCGATGTTGACCACTATAATTGGTGTGTTATCCGAGAAGCTCAAGAACGAGTACATAAGAATATTAAGAATACTGGTTTGGCAGTTACTTTGGAGCTGGGAGAGTACGGAAACATTCACCCATTGAATAAAAAACCAGTTGGTGAAAGATTATGTTTACAAGCACTACATCATGTATATCACCAAATAGATGCTTACCATGCCTACGGTGGATTGTATAAATCCCATGTGATTACTAAGGACGGAATATTAGTATACTTTGATTATATTAATGACGGTTTTAATGTTACGGGGGATTTAATTAACTTTGAAATATCTGGTAGCGATGGAAAGTATTATCCTGCACAAGTTAGAGTATACAACAATGAAATCTTTTTATACTCCCATGAGGTAAGATATCCAGTACACGCAAGATACCTTTGGACTAACTATTCTAAGAATATAAATATCTTTAGTAAGACTAGCGGTATACCTTTAGCACCATTTAATTTTTAGTATATATATAAAAAGAACATCTAAGGGTTTAACCTTAGATGCTCTTTAATTTCCATGTGCCTGAAGGGACTCGAACCCCCGACCTACTGATTCGTAGTCAGTCACTCTATCCAGCTGAGCTACAGACACATATATATTAATCCTTTATCGGACTACCTATACATTTTAACACAACGATAGCAAAAAGTCAAGGGAGTTTTGATTTGTTTACAAAAAATTAATATTTAGGGAATTTTTTGATATGTTGTAAAAATATATCTTTTTTAGTATTGACTGATTATACTATTGTATGGTATAATTTAAAATAGTTGTAAAAAGGAGGATTTATTACAATGAACAACAAAACAATCATTTCCATAGCATTGTCTATTGGAGTTATATCTTCGAGTGTTGGACTACTAGATTATAACTCTATAGTTAGTAATGCTGATGTATCTACAACGCAATCGTTATTGAGTGCAAAAAAGTATGCTATCTCTTTATTAGATGGCTATAATGATGAGTACGATGTAAACGGTGATGGTAGTATAAACGTTTTAGATATCCTTCAAATGAAGAGAGATATTATTAAAGAAGGAAATCTTACAGATACATCTACTACTACACAAGATGTTTATTCAACTCCATTTTCTGATGGTGCTATATGTACTATTAAAAATGTGGGTAGTGGAAAATATCTAAACGTTGACTACGGCTATGACGAAGATTCAACTAATGTATATCAATGGACTGGCGATGGCAGTACTGAACAACAGTTTAAGATGGATTTTATATCCGATAGTTCATGCTACAGAATACGTGCTATGTGTAGTTCCGATGGTAATGATAAAACATTAGATATAGTTAAGTCTAACGGAAACGTGGTTTCTGATTGCAACGTTGAGATATATAGTCCAGTAGACCAAATCGCTCAAGAGTGGCTATTCGTAAGCTTGGGAGATAATACCTACAAGATAGTTCCTAAGTACAATACTAATCTAGCGTTGACTACCTATGGTGACTCTAATGGCTCTGCCGATGGTACTACTTCTACATCTAATGGTAACGTGTTTGTATCTACTGATGTGGATACTGACTATCAAAAGTGGGTTATAACCGTTATATCGGAAACAGAAACTACTACAACTACCACAACTACTACAGAACCTTCAGAAACTTTACCTAGTAAGGCTTACATTAGCGGAGTTACTCCTATAGTTCAAAGTGGTCTACCTACGGGTTGCGAGGCTACTGGATTGACCATAGCTTTAAGATGGTACGGCTTTGATGTTACTAAAGAAGAGATAGCTCTTACATATATGCCTCGTCAAGATTTTTACTATGCAGATGGCAAAAAGATAGGAGCAGACTATATGACTACGTTCGCAGGTGACCCATCTAGGAAAGATAACTCATATGGTTGCTACATACCTTGCATGATACAGACCGTTCAAAACTACTTCGATGATATTGGCGTGACTGACTATACTACCATAGACTTATCGGGTAGTTCCTTAGATGACCTATTTGAGTATATAGCTGATGGAACTCCTGTAATATTGATAGCTACTAACGATTTAGTAACTCCAACCGAGGGCGATTCTTGGTATACTGAAGATGGTAGATACATAACTTGGCAGAAAGGTCATCACTGTATGGTATTGACTGGCTATGATTATGATTCTAATACCGTAACCGTAAGTGAGTCGGCATACTCTGATGAACGTACCTACGATATGGATAGCTTAAGAAGTATATATAATCAAAAGGGTAAGTATGCTATGATTATCTCTAAGGTAGATGACGATAACCAAACCATTGATAACTACGTTACTCCTTTCTCTGATGGCGATATATGTACCATTAAGAACGTAGGTAGTGGAAAATATCTGAACGTTGACTATGGCAATGATGTTGATGCAACCAATGTATATCAATGGACTGGCGATGGCAGTACTGAACAACAGTTTAAGATGGATTTTATATCCGATAGTTCATGCTATAGAATACGTGCTATGTGCAGTTCCGATGGCGATGATAAAACCTTAGATATAGTAAAATCTAGTGGTAACGTACTTTCGGGGTGTAATGTGGATATATATCAACCTATAGACCAAATCGCTCAAGAATGGTTATTCGTTAGTTTGGGAAATAATACCTATAAGATAGTCCCTAGATACAATACGGATTTGGCTCTAACGGTATATGGAAATTCTAATGGCTCTGCAGACGGTACTACCGATACTTCTGCTGGTAATGTGTTCGTATCCAGCGATGTTGATTCTAGCTATCAAAAGTGGGTAATTACTAAGATAGATTAATATTGTATAAAATGGAACGCTAATAGTAAGTATAGCGTTCCTAAATCTTTCCTTAAACGTTTGAAATATTTACCTTGACTGTTTTTTTGGAATGGTATATAATAAGAGTAAAGCTAAGGTTTTATCCAGTGATATATTTATGAGGAGTGATTATTGTGAATTTTAATGTGAATATGAAAGATAAACCTACAGAAAGTAAGGTAGTAAACAACATATTAAAGTATCTAGCACCCGTTGATGAGATAAATGGTTTCTATACTCGCCCTGGGTTCTATCTACAAAATGGTGCGACCGCTATCCCTGGGGGTGTCAACTTTACAGTCCATTCACATGGAGCAACTTCCATTGAGTTGGTTCTATTTAGAAGAAATCAAACCGAACCTTTTGCTATAATACCATTTCCTGAAGAGTATAGAATAGGTAACGTATACTCTATGATAGTCTACGATTTAGTAATATCTGAATTTGAATACGCCTTTAGGGTAGATGGCCCTTATGAACCTGAAAAAGGTTTAATATTCGATAAGACTAAATATCTATTAGACCCTTATGCTAAGGTAGTAGTGGGTCAGAGTGTTTGGGGATATAAACCCCCTAACGGGTATCAATATCGTGCTAGAGTTGTAACTAATGACTTCGATTGGGGTAAGGGAAAACAACCACTTATAGATATGAAAGACTTAATAATATATGAGTTACACGTTCGTGGGTTCTCTAAGCATAATTCATCTGGTGCTAAGTATAAGGGTACTTTTGCAGGTATTATTGAAAAGATTCCTTATCTAAAGATGTTAGGTATAAACGCTGTCGAGCTTATGCCTGTCTTTGAGTTTGATGAGATGCGTGATATCCGTCTACACGAGGGTAACTATCTATTTGACTATTGGGGATATAATACGGTTAGTTTCTTTGCCCCTAATACCGCCTATACCGCTAAGTTGGAAACTAACGCTGAGGGTGATGAGCTTAAAACTTTAATTAAAACATTGAATGAAAACGGTATAGAGGTTATATTAGATGTAGTATTTAATCACACTGCAGAGGGTAACCAAGATGGCTCTTTCTTTTCATTTAAGGGTTTCGATAATAACATTTACTATATGTTGACTCCAAATGCAGAGTACTATAACTTTAGTGGTTGTGGAAATACTTTAAACTGTAATCACCCTATAGTTCAACAGATGATTTTAGAGTGTCTACGTTATTGGGTAACAGAATATCGTGTAGATGGTTTCCGTTTCGATTTGGCATCTATATTAGGTAGAAACGAAGATGGTTCGCCTATGAGTAAACCCCCACTACTACAAAGCTTGGCATTTGACCCCATACTTGGCAAGGTTAAACTTATTGCTGAGGCGTGGGACGCTGGTGGACTATATCAAGTAGGTAGCTTTCCATCTTGGAATAGGTGGGCAGAGTGGAATGGAAAATATCGTGACGATATGAGATGTTTCCTAAAAGGTGATGCTGGTATGGCTGATAGAGCTGTAAATAGAATTATGGGTTCTAAAGATTTATATCCAGAGGAACATCGTGGAGAGTGTGCATCTGTAAACTTTATAAACTGTCATGATGGTTTTACTCTATACGATTTATATTCATATAATCAAAAACATAACCTTGCTAACGGTTGGAATAATACCGATGGTGACAACAATAACAACTCTTGGAACTGTGGTGCTGAAGGATATTCTACTGACCCTGCTGTAGTAAATCTTCGTCGAAAGATGAGAAAAAATGCCTTTGCTACTCTTATGTGTTCTCGTGGTTGTGCTATGTTCCTTGCAGGTGATGAGATTTGTAATACTCAGTTTGGAAACAACAATCCTTATTGTCAAGACAATGAAATATCTTGGATTAATTGGGAAGTTACTCCCGAAAAACAGGATATGTTTAACTTCTGTCAGTATATGATACACTTTAGAAAACACTATCCAATACTTCGTGGCAAGACTAAACAAGCTCATTGTGGTTTCCCCGATATGAGTAAACACAGTGCCGTTGCTTGGTATGATAGCTACAACAATGATACTCGTACTATAGGCGTTATGTTCGCTGGTAGAAACGCTGAAGATACTAAAGATGATATTATATATCTAGCTATAAATACCTATTGGGAAAAACAGTACTTTCAACTACCTACTTTACCAGCTGACTTAAAATGGCATATTGCCGTTAATACTGCTATGGAATCTCCTTTGGATTGCGTTAAAAAGATAGAAGATATGATGGTGGTTCAAAGTGACCTAGAATTAGAGGCTCGTTCAGTAATAATATTGATTGCAGAAAAGGTTTAACCTTATAAAAAAATCCACTTAAGTTATTAACTTAGGTGGATTTTTTATGGTATTAATATAAGACTTTATTACTTTTCTTCTTTCTTAGGTAGAGATGTAACTATCATAAATACTATTATAGCAACTACTAGAGTTCCTATTATGATGTATCTAATTATTGGGTTAGATTCACTATCAGAGGTATCTTCTTCAGGTAGGTCAATATCTATTCCCATATCGGATAGTTCATAAGCACCCTCTAAAGCCTCGTCCCATTCACAGATAAATCCAATCTCTTGGATACTGTAACCAGAAACAAGACCACCTTCTTTAGAGATATCTGACCATGTACCAGTAAGCATTTCCTCGTTGGTATCGTAGGTTTGAACTACTACGGATACATCAAATTCGGTAGCATAGTTTACTTCTATACCGTTTATCCAATTGTTGTAAGAGAATTCTTCACCAGTAACCCACGAATATGAACCGTCCATGTTACGTTCTGCACCTATCCAAAGGTTAGGTTTAGAGTTATCTTTAATGATGGCATTTATGAAAGTTTGTTCATTTGCATCTGTGATAGTAACTAAATGACCACCTAAAGCAGTGCAATATGCCTTAGCGTTGTTCCAACTTAGGTTCATGTTTTCAAATATCTGATAAGTATGTCCATTGTATAGATATCTAATGTTTTGATTACTAGTATCGGTTATGGTAGTAACCTGTTCAGATGCACCAATAGTATCGGCAGTGGTTATTATAGAAGTTTCAGGAGTTATTACTGATATACTCAACTCACTTTGACTTTCAGAGGTAGTACTTTCTTCATTGACTATTATGTATCCTTGTTGATTGGTAACTACTGGTTCGCCATCATCGTCGGTGACTATGTTGCCGTTCTCATCTAGTTGATATCCAGTAACATCGGTTACAGTATTTTCAGTAGTACTTTCCCATTCGCATATAAAGCCTATGTCATCTAATTTAAAGCCATCTACTGTACCACCCGTAGATGCTATATCGTTCCATTCACCAAGGTTTACTAAGCTATTAGAGTAGGTATACATCATGACAGCGTTTTCAGTATCATCATAGTTAGATGGTTCACCAGCACTCCAGTTACTAAATTGAGCATCTTCGCCAGTTACCCAAGAGAACTTTCCATTTTCACCCTTAGTAGCACCAAGCCATACGTTCTTCTTAGAAGATTTACTTGCTATAGTAGATACGAACTGTTGCTCATCGGCAGAGTTTATAGTTACAAGATGTCCACCTAAGCTTTCACAGTACTGTTGTGCAGAGTTCCAATCCATAGAAGTATCGAACAGCTTATATGAGTGACCATTGTAAACGTATGTATCATCACTTAAAGTTGTAGCAGTAGTAGTGTCGGTGGTTGCAGATACAGGTAACATTCCACCATATACAGTGGTTAGGGCTAGCATTAAAGCACCAATTATAGTCTTTTTAAATTTATTCTTCATATTACCAAAAAACCTCCGTAAGTTTATTCACATTAATATTTTAATTGGAATTAATATTTTCCATAATGCACAAATTTCATATTGACTTATAGTGCAATATACCATGGAAATATTTTCAAGATATCAAATTAATAACATAACCTTATCTATATGTACAAAAGTTTATAATAGATTACATTTAAAATTATACCATACTTTTTTTAATTTGTCAGTTAATTTAATGCCAAAAATAAGGTGGAATATTGCGATTTTACTAGTACTATTGCACAAACAATTATTACCAAATAGAATATCTTTCCTTATAAGTGATATTTAGTAAGTTTTAAGGAATATTTTTCTAAGATTTCCAATTGAAAAGTGAATTTTTTTTCTATGTAGGTTGACAGAAAACTCTTTTTTGTGATATATTATTCTTTGTATAAACATTTTGATTATTTGCCTATTACTTAAAGCATCTTAGAAGTAGCATGGTATATAATCAATGGTTTGACAAAATGTTGGTGTTCTATCTTTTTAATTATGGAATATATCCATAATATTATAGTATTTATGTTATAGATTAAGTATAGAAAAGGAGGTTATATTTTTTGATATGGTTCAGTTTTCTAACAATGTGATTCATTTCTTTACCTATATGATACCTTTCTTGCATATGTCTTTATTTCAAATGTTCTATTATTTCTGTTTTTGGTCGGTGTTTGGTTGGTTCTTAGAGACTATCGTTCGCAGTGTGGAAACAGGTGCTTTTGAAAATAGAGGTTTTCTAAACGGTGCTTTCTGTCCTATATATGGTTTTGGTGTATTAGGTGTAATAGTGCTATTTAGAGGTCTTGTGAATCATGAAGTTTTACTATTCTTTGCGTCTGCAATAGTATGTACTGCCTTAGAGTGGCTTGTGGGTAAACTATTATTGGTTATTTTCAATACTCGTTGGTGGGATTATAGCCACTACAAGTTTAAAAGCTCTGATGGTTTAGTATCTTTAGCATCTACGTTACTATGGGGTTTTGGGTGCGTATTGATGATGAAGTTTGCTCAACCTTTGGTGGAAAAAGGAGTTAGTTACATTCCAATTAAGTTAGGAATAGTTTTAATCTTACTTATATTCGCTATGATAGTTACAGACACCATTGTGACTCTTAATGAGGTTAGAGAACTTTCTTATAACCTTGGAAAATTACAAGAGTTAGCCGATTTCTTTCATAACTCATCTATAATGATGGGTGAAAAGGTTTCCGATACTACATTGAACCTTAAGTCTAAGTACGACCAACAGGTAGTTCAATATAATCTATTGGTTAAAGAGATTAAAAGTTCACGTATTACTAACGCTTTCCCTAATATGGAACATTTAAAGTATAAGATACGTCCTTACGATCTAAAAGAGATTCCTACCTCCATAAGAGAAAAAGTATCTGATAAGGTGTTCGATGCTAAGGAAAGGATTTTCGTTGCTAAAGAAAAAATTTCTAATATTAGAAAATAACACTTGACAAATTGAAACTTTTGTGATATAATCTATAAATGTTAGGTGTTAAGCCGATGTGGTGGAATTGGCAGACACGAGGGACTCAAAATCCCTTGATGGAAACATCGTGCGGGTTCGACCCCCGCCATCGGCATTGAAAGTTATTATTGTGTAACCCATGTATTTTTATATATGGGTTATATTTTTATATGCTATCTTTTTTTGGTAAGTTGTTAATATCTCGATACTTCTTACGCATCTCTGATGGTGTACAACCATAACTACTACGAAAAACCTTTTGGAAGTTCTTGTTGTTAGTAAATCCATTGCGTTCAGCTATCTCTGATATGGAAACGTCTGTATATATAAGTTCATCGAATATGTGCCTTATTCTTACTTCATTTAGATATTCAAAGAAGGTAATCTTCATGTGCCTTTTAAATATTCTAGTAAAATATTGCTTGTTATAACAAGCAAGTTGAGCTATCTCATCTAAGCATATGTGTTCCATATAGTGAGTCTGTACGTAGTCTATAACTTGCCCTATCTTTGCAATGGATTCTTTCTCTTCGGATACTATTACATCTTTAGATGTATTGGTCTGTCCAAACTGTACAAATATTCTGTGTAACATACTGTACACTATACTATTGAACTCAAGATAGTATCCTTTCTTCTTCTCTTTATAGATGGTTATAAGTTGGTTGAATATTTCACATATTTGAGTATCATAATATGAACGGCAGTTTATTCTATCGTTTATTGGAATGGCTCTATGTGGAATCTGTAGTAAAAATACCGTAGTTTCTCCAATGCATTTAGTTGAGTGTATCTCCATAGAGTTTATTACCGAAAAGTTATGCTCATCTAAATGATATTCTCTATCATTTATGTAGACTTTCATACCACCTTTTAATATATATATATTATCTCTATCCCTTGATGCCAATGGCGTTCAAACAGCATTTCGTACGCAGTGTATATTTCAAAATGCATATTTATATCGTCGGAATAGTCTATAATTTGATGTGCAAGTGTATCCATATTAATCGCTCCTGTAATCTTTTTGTATTTCAATTCATTTTATCATAGATATTATTTTTTGTAAAGTATCATAGATGTATCCAGTTGTAACCATGTGAAAGTTCATATTTACAAAAAGCGTTATTGTAACTTGTAACCAAAGATTAATACTTTATATCTTGACTTATTTGTTTACTTTTGCTATAATAGTATAAGGTGAATTAAAATTCTTTAGGAAAGGTGTTTTTTAGGAAAGGTGAATATTTATGAAAGATGATATTAATTCTCAATCGATAGCTACCGATGTGGTGTATGGAAAGTTCTCTTTAGCATTTGAAACTTTAAATATATGTACAATAGATAAGGGCTTTTCTAACATTACTGGGTATACTCAAGAAGATTTACATATTGGATTGAAGATGTCCGACATTATATCTTCTGAAGATTGGGACGTGTACTTTAATAAGGTTATTAGTGTACTATCTATTCAACCAGAGTGCTACCTTGAACACAGAATAGTTAAAAAGAACGGTGAAAAAATATACGTTCTATGCTATGGCAAACTTAATGATGATGGCATATATGCTGATGTTATGATTGCTGACATTACTAAGTTGGCTCAAATACAGAATAACTATGAAAGCGTTAGAAATATGTTTAACGCTATTATAGATAATGTTCCTTGTGGTATAGCTATATATGAGGTCGAAAAGGATAGTTCTATTAAGCCTATTATGGCTAATAAGTTCTGTTGGGATATTCTTGGCTTCGATTACTCAGAACAGGTTTCAGATGACTTCTATATAAACAATATCTTCTCTAAAGAAAAATATCCTGAACTGTTTGAAAGTATACAAAGGTTAATAAGCTTTGAGATAGAACATTATAATCATGAGTTTAAATTCTTTAATAAGAAAGGTGTTCTAATTTGGATAGACTTTAATTTAAGAATATATCAACATGGTAACGAACTACCTATGATATATGTTGTAATGTCTGATGTTACTAAGTTAAAGACTCAAATATATACCATAAAACATCAAAAGCAAAGGTACGAACTGATTCAAAACTTGACCAATGAACTATACTTTGAGTATGACTTCATACAAGATATTATCACGCTACCTAAAAACGTTGAAACTAACTATACTGGTTATTACAAGGGTAACAGCATTAAAAATTTCTCTAAGTTGCTTACAGATGGGGACTTTATCCACCCAGATGATAAAGAGTACTTCTTAAAATGTTGGAACAGCATAAGTGATTCAAGCGTTGATGCTCAATTGCTAGATGGTTTCGATGTTAATAAGGGTAGCATAGAGGTTAGAATGCAACTTTATTCTAAAAATCAGTACAATTGGTGCAGAATTGATTATATTATAAATAGAGATGAGAATGAAACCGCTAATGGCATCTTTGGAAAGATATTCGATATTAGTGAAAGTCATTCCCTTAAAGATGAGATTGAACTTCTATCTACTAAGGACGCTATTACAGGGTTAGAAAATAAAACATCATTTTGTAAAAAGTTCGATAGCATTATTGGTTCATTAGACGTTGAAAACAAGTGCTGTGCTATAGTATCTTTAGATATAAATGATTTTTCTTACATAAATGATAACTTTAGCTACGAAGAGGGTAATAATCTATTAATAGAGTTGTCTGAACTTCTATCTAAGCAAGACTTTTTTATATTAAACTGTAGAATATATTCTGACTACTTCTATTGCCTTGCCTATACAGATAAATCTCAAGATGAGTTAATGCTATCTATTAAAAAGGTGTTTGAAATCTTCGATTTAAAACAGAAAGCTAGATATTCTGCTAGTAACATATCTATATGTGCGGGTATATACTTCATATTGGATAACTCTTTGAGTAGTACCGTATGCATGGATAATTGCAACCTTGCTAGAATTAGTATCAAAAATGATACTTTCACAACCTTAGCTGTATTCAATGATGAGTTACGTCACAAAAGAAGCAGAGAAAAAGCACTCGCTTTTGAACTTAATGAGGCTTTTCAAACTAACAAGATTGAAGTGTTCTTACAACCTAAATTTAATATGCAAACCTTTAAAATAATAGGTGCAGAGGCTTTAGTTAGATGGCGTAACGATGATGGCTCATTACGTTCTCCTATTACTTTTGTTCCCGTACTTGAAAAGTTGGGCTATATTGTTCAGTTGGATTTCTTTGTATTTGAACAGGTTTTAAAGATTATGAGCAAATGGAAAAACGATGGGATTGAATGTATCCCTATATCTGTAAACTTTTCTAGGATACATAATAACTACAATAACTTCGTGGACAGAGTGCTTGAGGTCGCTAATAGGTACGATGTTGATAAGTCTTTAATTGAAATTGAGATTACTGAAAGTGCTTTTACAGAAAATAATACTGTACTCCTCGAAAATATGAAAGCCCTTAGAAATTTTGGATTTAAAATAAATATCGATGATTTCGGTATAGGTTATTCTTCTTTAAGCGTACTTTTAGATGCACCCGTAGATGTTATAAAGTTGGATAAAAAGTTTATCGATGACCTAATGAACTCTACCAAAAAACAGACGTTTCTTAAACAACTATGTATATTAATATCTACTACTAATAAGCATATAATCTTTGAGGGAGTAGAACTTCCAGAACAAGCTAAGTTCCTATGCGAGTGTGGTTTCTATATGGCTCAAGGTTGGCTATTTGATAAGGCTATACCATCTTCTGAATTTGAGGATAAGTATATATATGTCTAATTTAATATCGGAACGTTGATTATGCGTTCCGTGTATTTTTTGTGCAATGTGCATAAAAACATAAGTGAAAGTTCGTTAAAGTTTAGCTTGACATATTCTAAAAAGAGTGATATACTAATAAAGTCGCTTGTTGAGATGACATCGAAAAGA
>Ga0192276_1033_pt1 | contig 44790 bp, 34 predicted proteins | sample Koala_Koa24_I3_FD_131263 | JGI IMG/M metagenome (GOLD analysis project Ga0192276, IMG submission 131263) | Enriched cells from koala feces incubated with labeled cellulose particles, San Francisco Zoo, California, United States - Koala_Koa2-4_I3 ...
CAGCCTCGTCAATAATTGCAAGATGTCAATATTATGAAGTTTAAGTTAGCATATGCTTACTCATCAACAGAACTGAGTATATCATAAAAGTAAGGAATAGTCAAATTAGTTAGCACACGCTAACTGATTAGTTTAGTAACATAATTAAAGGAAACAGATTGTACTAATCCGTTTCCTTTAATTTTATATGGAGGAGCTTAATAATTAATAACTAATAATTAATAATTAATAATTACTGACCCATTTTATTGCCGTGATTTCCCATGTTACCGAAACCACTACTCATAACAGAACCTGTTCCTATTTGACTTACTGTAGAAGTAACTTCCACACTACCCACATCAGTACCATCGGAGCAAGTTCCACCCTCAGCGAATCCATATTGGTCGAAAGAGCCATCGTAGGTTGGATTTACATATATGTGATACGTCTTACCAGTTTCTATATTTGCAGAACTAAATATTACACCAGACATATCTTTAGTAGTTTGCATAGCACATACTACATTGTTGTCATCATCTGCTAGAACTATAACATCTCCAGCCTTTGCCGAAGTCGAAACGCTGTATATTACATTCTGTACAGATTCACTTTCAGGGACTTCAAACATTCCCACTGCTCCACCAGCTATTAAAGTACCACCATCTACCGTTATGACATTTTGATTATCTCCGCAGTCAAGAGGGCCATCTGCTGAACTAGTAGGGCCTTCAACTATCACAGTACCACCTGTAAACTTCATATCTCCGTTGGAATCAAGTCCATCACCGCCAGCGTTTACGTATGTGTAGCCACCATTGAACTCTAAATATGCATTAGATGATGCATTGAAGCCATTGCTACCCGTAGCAGTTTCCGTATGGTCAGATGCATTAAAGTCATCGTCAGAAGATGTTATATTTAGATTACCATCGTTTACATATATATTAGTACCCTCTATGCCCTCGTATGAGTTTTGAATCTCTATAGTTCCACCGTTGATAGTACAATCATAGTCTGAATGGATACCCTTTGCTCCAGAGTTTATAGTAAACGTTCCACCGTTTATTACTAAATTAGCGTTAGTGTGTATGGAATCATCTGAGGAGTTTAATGTGAAAGTTCCATCGTTGATAGTTAAATCACCATCAGCAGATATAGTCTTTGAGTTTAAAGTATCTTCAGTAGTAGTAGTGGTAGTATCGCCTTGGTCATCGAAATTAAACTCTCCACCATCGGGTATAGCCATATCGCCCATATCACCACGATTAAACTCTTCACCATCAGCCATAGTCATATCGCCCATATTACCACGATTAAACTCTTCACCATCGGGCATAGTCATATCGCCCATATCATCGGGATTAAACTCTTCACCATCGGGCATAGTCATATCGCCCATATCATCACGATTAAATTCTTCACCATCAGCCATAGTCATATCGCCCATATCATCGGAGTTGAACATTCTACCCCCACCGTTGCCACCACTATGCATTTGACCCATATCCATGCTGTTGTTAGAGCTAGAAGTTCCGTTAGTATAACCACCGTTAGATGTTAAATCGAAAGTACCACCATCTATAGTGAGGTAAGTATCCGCTTTAAGGCAATCACCAATAGATTGTATAGTTATGTTGCCACTTTCTATATAGATATATCCCTTAGTATCCGTAGATTCATCTTCAACGATATAGTCTGTTCTTATGCCATCGCCATCGCACGATATATTTATAGAGGCATTATTTTTAATAGTTACAGTATCGTTGCCCTTTATTGCATTATTTAGAGCCGTTACCGTTAAGTTGCCCCCACTAATCTTCAAATCATTTTTACATACTATACCGTTATTATAGTTGCCAGTCACTATTAAGTTGCCCTCACCGTTTATGGTTAAATCGTCCTTACTGTATATAGCACTTCCTGGGACACCTGAATCATCAGTATCATCGGACTTAGCACTGCGATTATCAGTTATAGTGTTATCTGTACCCTCTGCTAGAGTTATAATAGTCTTATCGGCATTTAGTACATATATAGGTGCAGTAGTAGAGTTAGATATATCCACACCGTTTAATATTAAATATACTTTGTCAGTGTCTGCACAATCCACTACTATTTGACCATCGTTAAGAGTTCCACTTATGGAATAACTACCACTAGATGTTATAGTCATAGTTGAACCATCTATGCTGACGTTAGAACTATCACATGATATACTATCTCCATTTAATGATACTTCTACACTGTCGGCAATGTCAACATCTTCATCTTCTGAATCGTCCTCTTGGTACTCAAGTGATAGTTTAGTGGAACTATCTCCAATCTGTGCATTGTCGTTAGTAGTACTACCACTAGAATCAGTAGTAGAACACGCTGAAAGTATCATACTAGCAGTCAGTAGTAATGCTAATAACTTTATTCTAAAATTTTTCATATAAAAATCTCCTTATAAATTATTCTTGATATCTATTCAACCCATATATCCATGTTGAACTTACCCCTTAGATATATTATCACTTATGATTGTGCTATTTTTGTGAAATTTTTAAGTAATTTAAGTAAGAATTACAAGGAATCCTATGAAAGATTATTCCCCACCTATAGGGTAGGGAAATCTTAGCTAGTCAAATTGAACATTGCCCAAAGTACCACTAGATATAGTACTTACACCATCAGTGACTAATATAGATACTCTATTTTCACTAGAGTTTAATATACTGCTAGGAACTATTAAAGAATATCCAATGTACCCATCAATGCAGATATCATTAACTATGTTACCAGAGCTATCTTCGTACTTTAATAGATTACTTTCATATATAGGGAAAGCCTCAAACACTGTAGAAGAGTTATCAGTTTCTATTAATGCATAGACATTAATGTTATTACCACTTAGATTAGAAATATTAACTTGACCATACATTTGAAGATATTCATTATTTCTAATGAACTTATATTGAAATACGTTGTCGTTATCGATATAGGTATCGGTTATAGAAACGTTATTACGTTCAGGGGCTATCATAGTAGGTGCAGAAGATAGTATAGTATCTATGTTGCGTTCTACTATTTCAAATATTACCACATCTTGAGAAGCATCGAGGAGAGTAATAGGATTAGCTCTTGAAAAGGTCACAGTATTAAACTGTTCCGACATGAAAGGTATTAATGCTCTACCGAATGAATCTCTAAACATAAGCAGTGAATCCGTTCCGTTAGTATTAGAGGTAGTAATAATATTGTCGTCGAAATCTTCTTTAAGTAGTACAGAGGTATATGTGTAGTTATAATCTATATCATACTGTATTTGAACATCTTTTTTCCAATAGTTTGGGAAAAGCATCTTAGCCAAATCCCCGTCCCAAGATTTTTCAGAATAGTAGCTAACGGTACTAAAGTCATTGTGTGCGATGTTTAAGGAATCCAACATAGCATTATAGCCTATTAAAGCCCCATGATTATTCCAATGGGTATCGGTTTTGTGATATAGTATACTATCATCACTAGATAGTATCTCTTTCGTATCGCAGAAAGATATTTCACTGTTGTTAAGAGCCTCGGTTAGCATATCCAAGTTGTTAGGGGTATTGCTTTTTATGTAGTTGTAAGGCATATATTCGTCATATAGAGTATTTTTATTAGGAATCACTGTAAATAGGAACTTTCCACCGTAGTTTTCCACATACTCTTGTTCAAGCCTTAGAGTAGTTACTATGTTGTTAATCTCCAATTCAGATAGCACATTTCTACTTAAATAATCATCGATAGTCTTAGAGTAGTATAGCCAACCATCTTTGCCGACTATGACATCATCTTCGGCAGACTGACCAAAGATACTATAGTACGCTTGATTGTTCAACTGAACTAATTGATTCCTAAATGCAAAATGTTCTGAAAGATACGTTTCGAACTCTACACCAACGGAAGTATTTATTGAACCGTCATCGTTAATGAGTTTAGGCATCTGACTTAATGTTCTATTTTCGGAAGTACTATCAACACTATTGCCTACTATTGGAATACATACTATTGGCACTAAACACATAACAAAGAACACTATTACATACGTTACTTTTAAGATTTTTTTAAATCTGTGGTTCAAAGTGTAAAGACCCCCTAGAAATTATTATATATGAACGGATTGTAATTCGCTAATGATAGATTTACTATACACATAAATAATAATATTAATGATATTCCATAACTAGCATAAGAAACTATATTTTGTTTGTTGTGTTTTTCCATAAGATTCTTAAAAGCGTCCTTTACTGGCATGGATAGTATACAACCTAGAATAAAAGTTATCACGAACGAAGGCGTTAATAGTTCTAATGTATATGATAGTGTATTGCTATCGAAGTTGAAACCTGTAAACATCTGTTTAATGAAGAATAGTCCTTGCGATACGGTATCGGCTCTAAATACTACGAAAGTTATCGTAAAGCATATAATCACATATATGTGTTTTATCAAGTTGTTTTTTATCTTACTAATGGGAATAATGTTGTAGTATTCCAACATTAATAGAGTTCCATGCATTAATCCCCAAAGGATAAAGGTTAAGTTAGCTCCATGCCATAGACCAGTGCAGAAGAACACTATTATTTTATTTATATTAGTTCGTGCAGAACCTTTTCTATTACCACCTAGAGGAAAGTACAGATATTCTTTAAACCATGAAGATACTGATATATGCCATCTGTTCCAAAAGTCTTTCATACTAAGCGATGAATAAGGATAGTTAAAGTTTTCTTTAAACTTAAAGCCAAACACTCTGCTTAAGCCTATTGCCATATCACTGTAGCCACTAAAATCGAAGTATATTTGTAACGCATAAGATACTGCACCAATCCAAGCGGTTAATATGTTCATGTTAGTGTTGTCCAAAGCGAAAACATCATCGACTACTATGCCTATGGTGTTAGCTATCAACAATTTTTTAGCGAGTCCACATATAATGCGTCTTAGACCTTGTATAGTATTATCCAATGTGATACTTCTGTTGTTAATCTGATATTCCATATCATAATATTTTATAATGGGGCCAGCTATCAACTGTGGAAAGAATGATATATACAACGCTATATTTAAAATGTTCTTCTGAACCAAAGACCTATCCTTGTAGACATCTATTAGGTAAGACATAGCTTGGAACGTAAAGAAAGATATTCCAATAGGCAAGGCAATATTGACCTCTGGAACGGATATTTGAAATAGGTTGGAAATAGTTTCGGCAATGAATCCTAAATACTTAAAAACGCAAAGGATTCCTAAATCTATAACTATTCCTAGAATTAAAAACATCTTAGATAGTTTTTCAAACCTTACTAACAGTATGCTAAGTATATAGTTTATAACTATAGAAAATATCATTAATGCTATAGCTTTAGGCTCTCCGAAAGCATAGAATAACAAACTTACAAATATCAGAAGAACGTTCTTAGCCTTAATGTTTGGAATTATAGTATACAATATGTACACTATGGGAAAAAATATGAATAAAAATACGGTGCTACTAAATACCAAAAAAAACACCACCTTATTGTGAACTCACACGTTCATGTGGAGCGTGATTTTATATATTGCATGAATTATATACTATACTAAATATAATGCCGTTGTCATCTGTCATGAAAAGCAGAGTATTACCATTAGATGCAGTATATACATAAACATTACCCATATCAGTGTATTGAGTACCATAAGCATTTTCCATATCTTGAACGGTTGAACCGATTACAATGCCCTTAGATGTGGAAACGTTGCTATTCAAGATGGTAATTATTCTAGATTTGTAGATGTTACCATCGTTAGTATTAGCATCTACTTGAATATCATTGTAGATGTATACTTCATCATTCCATTCATTGTAACAGCCTAGGTTAGATTGATAATCATATGGGTCACCTATTAAAGCTAATATATCAGACATATTCATATCCACAGATATAGATTGTCCGTTGTAAGTAAGTATCATATCACTATCTTCAAAAGTGCCATTTGAAGCATTACTAGATAGGTCATTTTGAAGAGCATCAGCATCTTGTTGAACACCAGCTACAGCTTGAGTTGTAGTATCTTGTACTTGAGCGTTTGTAACGGTAGTATTCTGAGCGTTACTCTTCAATGTTGTAGTACTCTCAGTGGTGGTAGTAGCCTTAGAGGTACTAGCAGATGTAGTAGCCTTAGATGTACTAGTACTATCGGTAGTTTTAGAAGTACTAACAGATGTAGATGTAGTAGTATCTTCTGTAGTATCAGTTTCAGAGGTATCAGCATATGTAGTAATATCTGTCACGGTAGTAATATCAAGGCTAGAGGTTGTAGTACTATCTAAAGAGGTTACTTCTTCAATCGAGGATATACTGCCATAATTGGCATAGCTGTCATCATCTTCAGTAGCCCCACAAGATGTACTTAAGATGGTTGTAGTTAGCAATATAAACAAGATTATTCGTTTAAAGTTCATAATAAAGACTCCTTGTTATATATAGGTCTAATTAATGTGCAAGATATACATAGTTGTTATCGTCATAGTCAGAAGGAGTATCATACCAATAGCAACCGTTGTAATCCTCATCGGGAACTATATAGCTATCCCAAATGAAATTTTTACCTAGTGGAGTAGTCAAATCATATAGTTCTTGGTCGGTCAAACCGCATCTACCCGCAGATGTGGTATCATAGTTTAGCTAAGTACCATCTATATTAACTTGATTCCAAAAGTGCGATACATTATTACTTTGAGTACCATAAACTATTCTGCTTTCATAACCTGCCGACCTACAGAGGAAATCGAAGTATGCAGCCATATAGTAACAGCAACCCTTGTTATTTAAAGCTCTGTACTGTGCAAATGTAGCCCAACCAGTAGCATCAACAGATGCCGAGGGGCCAAATATAGATATCTGACTAGGAACAGTACTTCCCGAAACAAATGCAAGATGCGAAGTACCATCACCGACAATGTTTCCATAGATATCTGAACCAGAAGCTAGGTTAGTGTAACCTCCTACACGAACTAGTTCATATATCTGATTAGCTGTTTTATATCCAGCATTAAACTTAGTTTCGGCTATAGAATCTAATTTACTAGTAGCTATGCCATTTGAATCTATGACCCACTTACCAATAACAGAATCTGTTACCAAAGCACCAGTACTTCTATCAAAGTAGTAATAAGAGCCATCTACTAAGCATACACCTTTGGATTCTATACCAGTATTATCGTTAAAGTGATAGGTTACATCATCTATAGTGAGCCAACCAGTAGTAAGAGAACCATCTGTATAGTAGTAGGTGTTATCTGTGCTGTCAGTGTATAAACCTGTATAGGTTACACCGTTATATGTACAGTATGACATATCCTCAGATACAACAAAACCATCTGTATTAGGGACATCTTCTGATAGTGCAGAACTTTTTAAGCACATTAAATCTAATATATTTACATAGCCATCTATATTTAAATCAGCGTTTTCAACGTTGCTACTCATACCAAGCAGATACTTCTTTAATAGTAAAATGTTTACAGAATCAGAGTTATTTTCTGTATCTATAACCACGGTTTGACTATCACCTAAGATTAAGCTACTCTGTTTTAACTCACTCTGTTTCAACTCACTTTGAGCATTAACTATAGCACCCATGTTACCAATACAGAAACTGCATAGTATAGCCATCATAGATGCCCTCTTGCCAAACTTTTTTAAAATCATCTTTAAAATAAGCCTCTTTTCTTTAATATCCAATTTAACACGCTCACGGGAGCATGACCATATATAGTATATATCACTTTAAAAAAAATTGTCAAGTATCACAGGGCAATCTATCCAAACTTCTTATTTTTTTTATTTAAACTTGTACTCTTTAGTACATATTTCACTAGAAAACGTAACTTATTATGAAAGGAGCGTTTAAACAATGAAAAATAATCATTTCTATGTAGTGCATTCATTTATGATACAAGACTTAAAACTAAAACCCAATGAGGCATTAATATATGCTATAATCTATGGCTTTTCCAAAGATAGACAATCGAGTTTTAGTGGTTCTCTTAGATATCTAACAAAGAATACTAATCTATCCAAACAGACTGTGATTAATATACTTCAAAGTTTAGTACGAAAAAAATATATAATAAAGTCCGAGATTTTTAATGAGGGTATCAAGTTTTGTAAGTATACAGCTAATCTTGATATTTTAGTGGATAGTCAAAACTTTAGACCACCAGTTAAAAATTTAGAAGGGGATAGTCAAAAAATTGAACTAGAAGTGGTACAAAATTTAGATGAGAGTAGTCAAAAAATTGGACATAATAATATAGATAATAAGATAGATAATAATATAATAGATAGTATAGAGGACTTTGCGACAGAGTCGCAACCTACACCCGACCCTAAAACTGAACCCAAAGAGATTAGACACAAATACGGAGAATATTCTCACGTTATGCTAACGGACAAGCAATATAATTCTCTAGTAGAAAAGTATGGCACTAACATCATAGATGATTACATCAAGAAGATGGACGAATGGATTCAACTTAAGGGTAAATCACCTTACAAGGATTTTAATCTAGCTATTCAGAATTGGCTTAAAAAGGATAATATCCAACCTATTCAAGTTTACAACTACGATAATAATCAAGATTTAGGGGGTTGGTGGTAAGATGTCTTAAAGTACATCAAAATGAGTAGAAACTATCAAATTAGGCACAAAAAACCTCATAGGCGAACACCTACGAGGTTTTTATTTAACGGAAAGAGAGGGATTCGAACCCTCGATACGCTATTAACGTATACACGAGTTCCAGTCGTGCGCTTTAGACCAGCTCAGCCATCTTTCCAACACTTTAACTGACTTGATTAGTATATCACATATTTTGCAACAAGTCAAGAGTTTTTCAAAAGATTGTGAACATTTCACATATTATAGAGGGAATGTTTATATATATTAAACAAAAAATCACCGCCTAATGCATAGCTTAGGCGGTAGGAGTAGATTAATTGTTTCAACTCACGCTCGGTATATTATCGGAGTGCGACGTGCATACATTGATACGCATGAATTGACCTCGTGTCAGTAGGAGATACCGATTTCTCTCCGCCCACCACTGCCGTTAAGTTTTCTTTTAGCAATTCATCTAGTCACTTACACTGTTGAAGTGGGAGAATTCTTGCTTAAATTATTTAAAGTAACGTTGTCCATCATGTTCAGCCACAAGGGTCATACTTTCGAAGTAGCTCATATATCCACACCATTGAGGGGCGTAGTAGAATAATGCCCCGTTAGAGTAATCTATGCCGTTATCCAAGACGTATTGACACCAGTAGATAGTATCTTCAGTTGCGTAGTCAGTTCTGTCTATGTATGCTTGCATACCAGTAAACTGATTCGTTTGATTTACCACATCGTACATGGAAGATGGGAATATATCGCTTAAAGCTCTATTTATGATTACACTAGCGACCATCTGTTTAGATAATGTAGAGCAGTTACCAACTTCATGTTGTACTACATTAACTAAGGCTAAGAAATCCTTATCGGTATAGGTTAAAGTGCCGTTAAATCCAACGTTTGAGGAACTTTCCTGAGCATCTGAAACGGTCTGTAGGTTAGATACATCTACGGTAGTATCAGTAGTAACAGTAGTAACAGATTGTACTGTTTCATCTGTAGTCTGTTGTTGAGCTTGTTGTTGAGCCTCTTGAATAGCCTTTTCCTCGGCTTCTTTTTCCTTAGCGAGTTGTATAGCTTTTTCCTCAGCCTTCTTTTTTTCCTCTTCTTGTTGTAGATTATCAAGAGTAGTTTGCACTTCATTGATTCTAGTTTCGTACTCCTCGTCAGAGATAGTTCCACTTAGATTAGCCAGTTCAAGGGAGTTTAAGCAGAAACTCTTTTTAGAATCTATTGAAACTGATGAGTTTAGAATCTTTTCTATAGTAAGGTTGAGATTTTCTGCATCGGATTGTTTGTTTAAAGCGAGTTCGCAATCTCTTTTAATGTTTATGCTATCTCTAACGGTTATAATATTGTTGAGTATAGCACTAGATAGAGTAGTAGAATATAGTTCTCTCTTTTCATCTACCGAGTAGTCACTGCTTTCAATTAATCTATCTATGAAGTCTAAGGTATCCAACCTAGCTTGAGTCTTTTCAGCCTCTTGGATATTTTTATATCTTTCAATCATGCTTTGAATCTCATACTCGAAGTCCAACTTCTTTATAATAGAAGTTTGAGTTTCTGTAGCAAGGTTGTCCGTATCTAATGGAGATGTAGTAGTTGTAACAGTAATGTCGTCTTGCTGAGTAGGAGCTTCTGTTGTAGTAGCACTAACCATAATGTTACTTGAACTCATTAGGTTAGCAATAATGCACACTGTAAGTACTTTAGAGATAAAACTCTTTCTATTATTTAAGCCCATTTAAAATAATTCACCTTTCTAACTCTTTTTTAAATATTACTGAATAGAAACATTGTTACAAATCAGTGATATAATTATAACACAAAGGTTACAGTTTGTAAAGGTATTATTTTAAGTAATTTTTTGAAACTCAGAAAATTGTTAGAAAATTCTCAAAAATAAGGTATAATAACATTATTTTTGGACATAATTCCCTTAAAGGAGTTGATTTCTATGCATGATAAGAAGATATATAAATCCGTTCCACAGAATGACGGTTTTCCGCCAGTTGCATCTAATAGCGATTTTACTGGTTTAATCCCTGCGGGAGTGGATTCTGACCAAGAATTAGAAGCCTACAATGAAATGTATGCTTTTATTCCCCCTAGTACTGTAGATACTAAAAATACTAAAAACACTACCAAATAATTCCAAAAATTGTATTTAAGTAAGTTTTTCATCGACATTTTTTGACAGTTATATTAAATAAGTAGTACGGAACTTTCTATTTAGATTCCGTACTACTAAAATTATCTATTACATATATTTCCACTCTATCACATCAAATAGACCCCTATCATTTAATTTAACCTCTGGAATTACTACCAATGATAAGAATGATAGTAGCATAAGTATGCTAGAACTTCCATCTTTAGATATTACCTTAATTTTTTCAACTATATCCTTGTCCATAGCTAAGACTTCTAAGTAAGGCTTATTAGACATAAGTCCAGCGACCTCTAGTTCCATGTAAGATATAACTTTACCATTATGAACTATACATATACCACCATTAGAGCCTAAACTATCGACAGCTATAGACATATCAATGGGATTGTCGCCTAGTACGGTTATATTATGACTGTCATGACCTATAGTCTGTGCTATAGCACCATCTTTTATATCTATATTTTTTATGAATGCCTTGCCTATATTTCCAGTAGCCTTATGACGTTCCACCACTGCACATATAGATAATCCATCTGCTGAACTAGGATATACTTTCCTTGTAATCAATGAATCTTTCATAGTTTCAATGACTGGCATACCCTTAGTGAACTCTAGTTGAAAATCCTGTGGAGATACCTTTTTAACTCTTACCGTATTAGATACTTCTTGTATGCTTATACTTTTTCCATTAAAGGAAGGTACACCATCTTTAGATACTATTGCACCATCTTTTAATACTAAATGCAGACTATCTAAAGATTTATCACATACTATTAAATCAGCCACATAGTTCGGAGCTATTGCTCCCTTACCTTTTAGATTGTAAATCTTAGCAGGATTTATGGTAGCCATAGTTAGAGCATCTTCTAAAGAGAGTCCACAACTTATAGCCTTTTTAATACAATGTAATATAGTACCATCTGCTACTATGTCTGCAATGTGTTTATCATCTGTGCAGAAAGCAAACCTATTCAGATTGTATGGTGTTACGGCTTTTATTAACTGTTGAATGTTTTTAGCACCAGTACCCTCACGAACTAATATATTCATACCTCTAGATATCTTTTCTAAAGCCTCACCAGATGTAGAACACTCATGGTCAGTCTGTATACCACCACATATGTAAGCACAAAGTTCATTTGCAGTCAATAGTGGTGCATGACCATCTACGAATGCTCCCGTAGATAGTTTCTCTATAACATCGGAGTCATTGTTTATTACACCTACAAAGTTCATCATTTCAGCAAGACCTAAGAAATTATACTTAGATAGTAGTTCTCTAGTAAGATTTGCATCTATAACACTGCCAGAATGTTCAAACGGAGTACATGGCACACATGATGGTAACATATACTCAACGTCCAAAGGTACACCTTTAGCACTATCAAACATATATGATATTCCTTTTTCACCTAATACATTAGTAATCTCGTGAGGGTCTGCTATAACTGTAGTTACACCTTTAGGTATTACTATCTTAGCATACTCACTAGGTGTTAGTAGACTACTTTCTATATGTACGTGAGCATCTATGAAAGATGGTATTACATACTTATCGGTAGCATCGATAGTTTCTTTAGCAGAGTATCCACTGCCTAGAGCTACTATCTTGCCGTTAGATATTACTACATCAGCCTTAATAAATGTATGATTAAAGACATCGAACACTGTGCCATCTTTAATTATAATATCTGCTAGAGTTCTACCCATAGCGACGTCTATTAGTTTAGAAATCATATTATACCCCCAAATAAAACTTGCGGAACATCATATACACATTGCATGATGTTCCGACACATACTAATCTTGTGATGCCATAACCTCTTCTAACTTAGATGCATCATATGTAGATGGCAATTCTATCTCATAGTCTTGATTCTCACTTGCCCTAATGATAGCCTCTATAAAGTTAGAATGTTGTTGTTCACCCGTTTTTCTATCGAATAGAGAGAAACCATAGTCACCGTTCCAACCGTTATCCCAATATATTGGTAGTAAGCCATGTTCTTTAGCAGATTTAGTCACATACTCAAGGTAGTACCTATGGGATTCCTCATCAGCCCAAATGCCGTCTTGAGTCTTAAATACAGCACCATACTCACCTATTATTACTGGAATATTCTGTGATACAAAAGTATCTTCAAGCTTTTGGAACTGTTCTTCAACATAATCTTCATTACCCCAATTAGTAGCTCTGTTGCCACCTAGACCCCAACCAGTGACAAAGAGGTCTTCTTTAAGGGCGTAGTCATATGGGTCATAGTAGTGTACGGATACTATTAATTTATTTTCTGCGGAATCGGTAGGAAGTTGAAAGCCGTAATCACCGACAGTATAATCTATGTTAGTATTCCACCCCGGAATTAATAGCCAACGCATCTCATTATTTCCACCAGTAGAGCGAACGGTATCGACAAATATTTGATTATAACTATTTAAGTTAGCATAATATTCAGGATTAGGGTCATCGTAAGTATCATCGAACACTTCGTTCATGCTTTCAAATATCAGATGTTCATCATAATCTTTAAACTGTTCAGCAATCTGTTTCCAAACTGCCTCATACTTTTCGCAGATATATTCTTGGTCTTGACCATTTACTAATAACCAACCACCATCTACGGTATTGTAGCCATCGCCGTGCATATTTATAATTACGAATAGACCCTCATTGTAGCAATAGTCCACAACTTCTTGAATTCTGTTGAGCCAATCTTGGTCTACGGTGTAGTTGTTATCGTCATCAATCTTTTTAAGGTATGATACAGGTATTCTAATAGTTTTAAAACCAGCATCAGCTACCGCAGATATCAACTCTTGAGTAATGGTAGGATTCCCCCATACAGTTTCATCGGGATTGCCACTAGAAGATGCCTCTAATTGATTTCCTAAGTTCCAACCGATTTGCATATTATATATTAGTTCAGAGTTGTCCATGTCATCGAAAGTAGTCTTATCCACTTCAGAATCTGTAGAAGATGTAGTATCATTAGCACTACTATTAGATGTATCTTCATCACTCGAACAGCCCACGAATGATACCATCATGATAGATAGTGACATTACTACAGCCACCACTTTCCTCTTAAAAGATGTATTTTCCATGCTTAAAAAAATCCTTTCAAAAAGTATATGTTGTTATGGGGTTAAAATTCCATATCTAATGGATTATATCTTTTATAAGCCTTATCGTTTAAGGTAACTAAATCATCATCTACAGCATCTAGCATCTTTTCATCGAACTTATCGCTATATAGAGTACTTAATATTGTTGCCTTAGTATCATCAGTCCAAAGGTCGTCACGTTCCCAAATATCGTATCTAACTACTACATAGTAGGCACTATCTTCTTCTACTAAGAAGGCATCGCCATAGTTAGAGTGTCCAAAAATCTCTTGATTTACTTTATAAGTAGGTGAACCAGAAGTTTCATCTTCGGACTTAGTTACAACGTACTCATTAGGATAAGGGTCTTCTTCCTCTTCGGTTTCTGTATCTGTAGATACTTCTTCGCTTTCAGATAAACTATCGCCAATAGTAGTATCATCGGTAGAGTTGCTACTGTTAGCAGAAGTACTTTCAATAGTACCGTCAGCAGATTCAGTTTCAGATTCTGCTTCTGCCTCTGCTTCTGCCTCTTGTTCAGCAGATAAATCTTCTTTATACTGTTCATACTCATCTATTAAGGTATCGAAATCTTCACCGTTGTTAGCACGAGTAACGAAATCCTCAGCCATAGTTTCCATTTCAGTATCCAAGAAGTTGCCGTCCGAGTCAGTTGAATTCAAGCAGATGTATTTAACTCTAGCGTTGTTCTTCTCGTAATAGTCTTTAAGTTCTTGTTCATCTACTTCTTCGACACCACCCTCGGCATAGTAGTAGTTAAATACGGCATCACGCTTATATGAATAGGTATTTATATCTCTAAACGATTCTTCACCTATGCCGTTAGTAGTATAGTATTCGCTATAGTACTCCCAATAGGTATCAGTAATGGTATCTATAGTAGATAGCTCATCTTCAGTAAGGGATAGTCCTAACTCATCGAACTCTTTTAAAACTTCAAGATATATCTTAACCTTTTCGGTAGTATCGTTTTGAATCCATTCTACTATAGGCGTATCTTCTACAGTAGCGGACTTCAAAGCCTTAGTATCGGTAGTATCGAACTCAGAATCTTCCTCAGTAATAATACTTATAGCATCATAGTAGGCAGACATTTGATAGAATAAGAATATTCCTGCTCTAGCCTCATAGTCATCATATTGAACAGCCCACTTAGTATCAGAGCCACAAGCTGTAGCCGTAGCCATAATTACAAGTGCTGAAATTCCTGCAACAATCTTTTTTAATCTTTTTAACAAAATAGAATCGCTCCTTAAATTTATTTGAAACCTACATCTATAGGCAAACACATATTATTATACACCATATATCGAAAAAAGTCCATACTTTTTTTCTATTATGGATAAAATATCATGTAGTTTTCACAATAGCATAAGGTTACATTCTTTAGATATAAGGTTAATCTTGCTTTGCCTTTTGGATATTATAGGTTATCCTTGCTGTAAGTTCATATGGCAAGAATCTAGTTGCAAATACACCTAACTTCATGGATATAGATGGTATTATTATACCCTTACCTTTAAACATACCATCTATAGCATACTTAGATACATACTCACTAGTCAATGGTTTTATACTAAACGACACCCCCGCAGTACGATTAAAGTTAGTATCCACTGGCCCTGAGCAGAGTACACTTATATTAACGTTAGAATCTTCTCTACGGAGTTCTTCTCTTATAGCCAAAGTCAACCTTAAAACGTAGTTCTTCGATGCGTAATACGATGACAACAAAGGGCCTGTCATGAATCCTGCACTAGATGATACATTTAAGATGTGTCCACTATTCTTTAGTTTAAAATCCTTTAAGAATAGTTTAGTTAGAATATGCACTGCCTTGATGTTTACGTTTATCATGTTTAGTTCACGTTCTAATGGAGTAGTATCGAAAGAGCCAAAAACCCCAAAACCCGCATTGTTTATTAATACATCTATGTCTATCTTTTTGGACTTGCAGAAACTATATAGTTTATATGGTGCATCTTCCTTTGATAAATCTAAGGATACTGCTACCACCTCAACATATTTAGATAGTTCTTTCTTTAAAGCCCTCAACGATTTTACACTTTTTGGACTCGATGTTATAACTAAGTTATATCCTAACGTAATAAGATACTTTGCCATATCCTTACCGATTCCAGAACTTGCACCAGTTACTAATGCCCACATAATTGTATACACCTACTTCTTTAAAATATTAATTTAATATAATATATCATATTAACTAGAAAAAGTCAAATAGAATATTTTACGTTCTACTAATGGATTCTGTTTAACTATCCAAAGAATTTTCCACTATGCCTTGATATTAAAAACTCAATGTGCTAAAATATCACTTGTGATTATTATAGAAAGGATTTGTTTTATGTATGCAAAAGTTTCATATAGGTCAAAGGATAGTAAAAACTTCTATTGCAGTGTTTTTGTGTATGGTAGTAGATACTGCTTTAAGTTTAAACCCATTCTACTCGGTTATAACTGCAGTGTTATGTATGCAAAAGGATATGGAAACTTCTAAGACGTTCTCTTTAAACAGAATTATAGGTACTCTTGGAGGTGGTTTTCTAGGCTTGATAACCATACTTATTAGAGATTATTGTAACATTCCAGAACATTCGGTCATTATAGATTATATCTTCTATTCTATTGCTATAATTCCTCTAATACTTTGGACGGTTAAACAACAACACAAGGGAGCAAGTTTTATAAGTACTGTAGTATATTTTGCCATAGTGTTAGTACATAGTGGTCAAGAGAACCCTTTGGTATATGTACTTCAAAGGGTAGTTGAAACTATTGTAGGAATCTTGTTATCCTTAGCAGTAAACGATTGTCCTCTGTTTGAAAAGCTTAGAAGTTTCAAAAATAAACATACCGATAAGGATAGTATATCCATGTAATAATACTATATGCATAGTAGAGAACGTTTAACTGAACGTTCTCTTTATCTATATATGTAGTACTAAGTTTTTCAAAGTTAATAGGTCTAAAAGATTTACAACACCATCTAAGTTGATATCCGCACTAGATATCTGTTCAGTGGAAAGTTCACTAAGACCTAAAAGATATTTTTTCAACGTTAAAATATCTGTGTAGTCTAGTATTAGATTAAAATCTAAGTCACCTTGTAAGGTTTCATCTATTAGTAGTGTATACTGTGTAGACTTCATTCCATCTTTAGATACGCTTATAGGTATAGTTAAGTTGTTATACACCTCTATAGATTGTGTTTCATGCCCAGAGGTTATACTCTCATTGGATATATAGATATCTCCATTACCTATTGAGTATAGATTTATAGCTATAGTATCATCTTTGCAATTAAAGTGTATATCGGTAATAGGTTCGCCATTAGATGCTATTTCAACTTCTGTAAAGGTATACTCTTCACCGTTGTATTCTTTAATGCATAGCGTAGATAGTACTGCTCTACTCTGAGTAAAACTCTCTGTATAGATATCTCCTAAAGTTCCATCGATTAAAGTTCTAGCCAATATAGTTAAATCTTCACCTGTAAACTGTATAGGTTGAGTATATATGTAGCTATCCATAGTGGGAGTAGAGCCATCTAAGGTATAGTATATGGTATTCTCGTTGTGATTAGATAGTTCTATAGTATCGCCAACGTTTAGATAACCTCCATACTGTGAGAAATCTACTTTATCTTTAGCCTTAGTAAATGACTTTATACATACGTTTCCTAATATCGATATACCATAGTTACCGTCATCTAACGTAGATATATCGAATGATGGAGTATACTCATAGGTAAAATCGCTGTCATAGTTGTGCATTATACCACATATGCCGTATGTACTAGTCCAACTATAGCCATCGTTACTGATAAAACTTTCATAAGGTGATGTGTTGTCCAATATGTTTTCTCTAGACACGTTATAAGAGTATATATCTGCAACGCCGTCTACCACATTAAAGAAGCTTATAGAACTCTCTATTGCTATAGTATTCTTATAGTACGGATTACTTAACCTAACCACTACCGAATACTTTTCCCCGATATCCACAGATACGGGAGTTTCTAACTCAATGGTATGGTATCCCATCTGGTGGATGCTTCCCGAAGTAGTACTCTGTAGCGTACCCGATGTAGGGTTAGTATCATCATCTAGGTTAGTATATATCGATATGGTATAGTCGACATCATAGTCGGTAGTATATAGGCTAACGGCACAGATATCTTCATCAGTTTGCGATGTAAATATGTTACTAGCGTAATCATAGTATGCACTAGGAGAGTTCGCATTAGAACTTTCATCTAGGGAGTTTATGGAGGTCACCCACCCATAGTCATCTAAATAGTAGTTATGTGTATAGTTGTTAGAATCTTCTACTATAAAAGATGTTGCATCTATCATAATGGGATTTTCATAAGATATCCAACAGTAGCCATATTGACCAAAATCATAACCCCAACTGTTTTTTACTAACCAAGCCCCTTTAGATTGAGGTTTATTAGTTATGCCATCATACGAGTAGAAGTTATCGTCCCAACCCACTATAGTTACCTCATGATTCACCTTACTATCCATGTTAGGATAATAGAAAGAACTATCTGTTTGGCTGTAGTACTCACTAGAACTACTAAAATAGATATCTAGCATTACAGAATGTCCATCTAATATAGATTGTTTAATATCGTTCATTCTGTAGGCTGTATCTAAACTTGTAGAGAATGCTCCATTGAAAGAGTAGGCATCTGTTAGGTGATACTGCGACATAGTCTTTAAGCTATCGTCTAAGGTAGTAGAGCTTCCATAGGGTGCAACGTCCTCTGATACGAATCCGAACCACTTAGATAGTGTAGTAACTGCAAATGATGAATTCCCCCCTTTATAGAATGGTGAAGAATCTTCACCTTTAGAGTAGAACTCTATAGCATCATTTCCCGTGTAAGTAAAGTATGCCAGATGCCACTCAGAAAGGTTTTCCAAAGGGTTACTTGATAGTATTCCAGATAGTGCAGATTCAACGGTAGCAAATGCCCAACAAGTGCCATATGTACCTTGACTCTTTGTAGAACCTACTAAACCCAACTCACGCATATCGTAGCTTTCGGGATATTCCACAGACTTAGAAGAGTTAAAGTTTAAAGTATCCTCTACATTCTGTGTAGGCTGATAGCCTATATATCTCAAAGATGTAAAATCTTCTAATAGGGGGAAATCTTGCGTAGCTTTAACGTCGATAGTATTTAAGAGCATCATTAAAGTAATACTCATGCCTAATATTATTGATTTAAAAATCTTCTTCATATTGATATTTCAACTCACGCTCGGTATATTAAAATTTAGGAACGTTCTTAACTGTTATATACTAACTAAGTACAAAGTTCCTCATGATTTAATGGAATTATATCAAAGTTTGAACATTCTGTCAATAAAGATATCTTTGCAATTTGATTTATTAGTTCAGTTTCAATGCTATCTGAATTATAGTCTGCAATGACCATATTTACTACAGGTTCTTCATGGGAATATCCACTTACAGACTTTATTCTAACTGTAAGATATTGGTTATTATCCTTTAGAGGTTTAACAAGTTTGTAACGCTTAAGTATTACATCGTTATTAGAGATGCTTTTATTAACATCAGATATTATGTTCTCTCTGTCCTCAGGAGCAAATAGTTCTAATATGTTATCCTTGTATCTATTAAACTCTACTCGCTTTAGATTAAGAGTACTATAGAAACTGTTGCTCAAAAATAGAGTAGAAAGTGAGCCATCTTTTTTAAAGTTAAATATACCAATTCCACCCGATATATTTTTTACTATCTGTTCAAATATGTAGTTTTTGTTAGTAAGTTCATGTTGCACATAATCGAATTGAGATTTTAATACATCATTTTCACGTTCAGCCACCTTGTTAGTAGATATATCACTAACTATGAACTCTGCGATATTTTCATTTTTAAGTATACCTAAGCATATTACATATATTTTAGTACCGTTCTTTTTAATCATCTTAAGTTCTTCGCAAACCTCGCCATCTTTCTTTAATGCCGATAGTGTTCTTTCAAAGTAATTAGAGGGTTCATTTAATATTATGAAATCTTGTATAGTATATCCGTGTTCTAAGATTTCTTTTTTAGAGTAGCCTACTATGTTACAGAAACCCTCGTTAAAATCTATTAAGGAGTAAGTATTTACATCTAAGGTATACTTACCAAAGTTTGTTGGATTAATACTATATTCAGGGTTCTTACTCTGAATAAATGACTTAAACTTAGGATTACTCTTATAATGTTCTCTGTTGTTGAGCCTTTCTTGGAAGTTATCTAATGGTAGAGGTTTATCAAATATGTAACCTTGAATCTGATTGCAATTTATATTCTTTAAGAATAGTAGTTGGTCTAAATCTTCTACGCCCTCGGCGATAACCTCAATATCTAAAGTCTTAGCCATCTTAACGATATCTTGTAGGATAACCTTTTCTCTAGTAGATGATGCAGTATCATCTATTAGAGATTTATCTAACTTAACTACATCTACGGGGACATCTTTAAGCATATTTAGTGATGAAAATCCTGCACCAAAGTCATCTATAGAGGTTTTAAAACCACACTTTTTAAGTTCTCTATTTACTTGAACTAAGCTGTTGTAGTTTTCAACATCTAATGTTTCAGTGAACTCAACCTCAATATACTTTGGAGATATACCATAGGAATCTATAACCTCTTGGATATGGTTCACGAAATAGGGGTCGCTTAAGTGCAACTTTGAAAAGTTTACAGATATGGTAACTGGTTCAATACCTCTGCGTATCCAATCTTGAATACTAATGCAGACATTCTTTAGCATACAGAAATCTATTTTAGTTATAAAGCCGTTTCTTTCAAATATAGGCACAAACTTGTAAGGAGGTATTATTTTGCCATCTCGTTTCCATCTAACTAAAGCTTCTGCACCTACTAATTGAAAGTTTGTCAAACATATTTTAGGTTGATAGAACGTTATAAACTCTCCGTTTTGGAGTGCCGAATCCATAACGCTTTCTATTTGACGAATTTCCAAAGTTTGTTTATATATATCATCGTTGAACTCTACGTACTTAGAGTTTGGTAAGCTTTTTGCAATATTAAATGCAGTAGATGCATTGTTTATTATGTTTGAAATATCATCATCTTTAGATATATCATATATACCCACGTATAGTTCAATGTTAAGGATATCTTTTTCGTATTTAATGATAATGTTTCTAATATAAGATAGAAACTCTTCCTTATTACTCTTTAAGCCAATGGTTATAAAATTATCACCACCAAGACGTGCAAAGTATTGATTTTCACCTAAAAAATCATACATATTCTTAGTGAACATGGTTAAAATTTTATCTCCACCAATGTAAGAGTATTTAATGTTAAACTGTTTAAATCTTTTAATGTTTATATAAGCACAAAAATAGTTATCCATTATATTTTTAGAGCTTAGACTGTTTAATATAGTCATTATTCCGTTGGTGTTCAATATACCTGTTAGATAGTCATAGTATTCATTAACCTTAGAAACCTCTAGTAACTTAATTCTACTAAGTATGTTGAATGAAATATCAGATATTTTCTTTATGTATAATAGAGTTTCCTCATTCCAAGGTTCTGAATTTAATAGTTGAATAAAGTTAAGTTTATATGTACCATCATTCTGTGAATACTCATGAGATATCCTATTGGAGTCGCTACATTCTTTTGAACTGTTGTATAAAACGTTTACATCTTTAGAATATAAAGGCTCATTATGAGTTAATACTGTTTTATTGTGTGAAAAGTGTGGCGTATACTGTAAAGTTATTAAGCCAATATCAAATCTCATAGCAATATTTACTATAAATTTTGAGTAGAAATCTGTATTTTGATAGTTTTCATTAATATTTAAGCATAGCATATTCTCAGCAAACTTAGATATTAAACTTTCTACTTGAAGTTTATCTTTCATAATTCTATCCCCCATTGTCGTTAGAAGTTACAATCAAATCAATTCATGGTTATATTATATCATAAGGAAGTAATAATTTCAAGTAGATTTCATTAATTAAACATATTTTTTTAATATATTTTCTGCGTAATGTTAAGTATTTTTGTGAATAATATCCAATTGGTAAATAAGCCTAGCTTAAAGATATCTTTTGACCATCTTTACTGATGATAGTATTCTCAAAGATATTTAATAGTTCCTTAGCATACTCATTCGGATTTATCATAGCTGGACTATAATGTGTTAGCCAAAGTCTATCCACACTAGCAAGTGATGCTAAGTAACAAGCATCTTGCATTAGCATATGATGTTTCTCATTCATACTATCTTTTTGGAGTTCATCGCCATACATACCCTCACAGATAAAAAGGTCTGAACGAAATGCAAGTTCAGCAATCTCATCGAAAGGTAGAGTATCTGTCACATAGGTTACTTTTATACTTTTTCTTGAACCATCGGTAACCATATCGGTAGTAATAACAGAGCCATCATCTAAAGTTATGGACTCTCCCCCATGTAACACACGCCATAATCTTAATGGAACGTTCAAACTTTTAGCCTTATCGGGATTAAATACAGGTTTTCTCCTAAAGTTAAATGAATATCCTAAGCAGTTTACTCTATGACGAACTGGTAAAGATTCTATCTCTAGCATAGAATCTATAGAAGTAGCTATAAACTTTGTATTTTTATCCATAGGCAACTCATGGATATCTAACTTAAAAGGTAATGCTCCACATATACACATTAGATTATCTATAATCTTTTTAGCACCCACTGGAGCGTATATAGTCAGTGGTTCAACACGAGAACAGTTTCCTAAAGACAGCAAAAAGCCTGGAATACCTGAAACATGGTCTGCGTGGAAGTGTGTAATCAACAACACTTCTACACGACTCATCTTACATTCAGCTTCAGCCATAGCGATTTGAGTACCCTCACCACAATCTATTAATATAGCCTTACCATTGTACTCAATGTAGCAACTAGTGAGCCATCTGTTTTTTAGGGGCATCATACCACCAGTACCTAATAAGCAGACATCTACCATAAAAAAATCACCTCTTATTTCAATCACGCTCGATAATTTAACGGAGTGCGACCACACAACTTAATATTTTCATATCAACGAAGGATACCGATTTTTCTCCGCCATCGTTGATATTAAAGCAAGTCATTAATTTTCAGTTAATTATAGCATACATTCTTTTGAAAGTCAAACGGTCAATATAGATATTATACCATATCACCAACAAAAAATCGGAATAGTTAAAAAACTATTCCGATTATATATATACTAACTTTCGTTCAATGGATAGTCATCTATGGTAAGTAAATCTAGTAATAGATATCGGTCTTGAAGGTCGGTTTCAATGCCGATATAGTTGTGATTCAAATCCAAGCCCTCGGTAAGGTTTTTAATCTCATAGCATTGTGTATAATCCTCATTGGATATCTTAGAGTAGTATTGATTATTCAAATCGTCCAATATGGTATATGAAATCTTTTTGTAGTTTGACATTATATCATCATAGTCGAATACTACTATACAATCGCAATCTTGATTTTCAGTCGTACCAAGAGATATAATGCACATCAACTCATTGCCATACTCAAGATATTCAGCCAATCTATCTTTGTATATAGTACCATCTTCATAGAATCCGTTCTGAACGTCTAATAGAGTAACTCTAATAGCAATGTATAGTTTAGAGTTAAAAGGTGTTGTACCAATAGTATTATCATCACTATCAACATCATTAGAAACTTCAATAGTAGTTTCGTCAGTAATAGTAGTAGTAGCATCATATTCTCCGCCTTCGGGAATAGTAGTAGTAGGAGCATATCCTCTGCCTTCGGTAGTAGTTTCGTCAGTAACAATAACATTCATGTCAGTAGTAGGAGTACCTAAAGCATTATCAACAGTAGGAGCAATAGTAGTAGTAGTAGTAATAAACACCTCGTCTAATAATGTGTCTGGTTCGTTTGGTTCTTCAATTTCACTAGAGGTAGTAGAAGTAGTTGTACTAACGGCAGTAGTAGTAACAGCAGTAGTGGTAACGTTACTAATAGAGATATCTGTAGTGATAGTGCTTTCAATAGAGCTAACTTCATCTTCAGTGATGGTAGTATATAGATTCTCATTGTTGTACACTATGGAAGTAGATTCAGAATCCACCACGTTAGAAGTGCCATCTACAACAGATGTAACATAGCTTAAACTTTCCAAAGTTTCGTCATCATTAGAAACCATAGTAGAAGTAGTTTCATTTATGTTTGAAGTAGTTTCATTTATGTTTGTAGTACCACCTAGTGATGTAGAATTAAAATCTGAATCCACATCAACATATGTAGTAGTAGTATCAACGTCAATATAAAGAGTTTCAGTAGTAGTAGTATCTGTAATAGGGTTAGGGTCTACTGGAATAGTTTCTTGAGAGTCAAAATCGTTCCAAAGTTTAACGGCAAATAGAGCGAATACTAACGTACAAGCTATAGCAGAGAATCTTTTAAAGTTAAAGTTGCATAATAACCTAACCGATTTTTTTCTTCTTTAGAACGTTGTAACCTAGACTGTTCTTCCTCAGCGAGTTTTAAAGTCTGTTGAATCAAATCCGTACTAGGTTTTATGTTCTTCATGTAGTTGTCATATTCCAACTTAAAATTCTTTTTATTCAAAGCTATATTCACCTCCTAACCTATCTTTAAGTAACTTTCTAGCTCTGGTCAAATACACTCTAACTAATGTTGAACTAACCCCCATAGATTGAGTAATCTCCTTAACAGGGAACTGTTCAAAGTAAAAAAGATATATTACCGTTCTATACTTAGCAGGTATACCATTCAGAGCATTTTTCAAATCCATACTAACTTCTGTAGTTTCGTCAATACGGCTGTCAATAGGAATATCCATCATATTCCCGTCATCATCGTAACTATCCATTGAAACGTGTTTTGACCAAGTCGAAGATGCAACATCTTTACCGCAATTTATACATACCCTAATAAGCCACCTTTTAAGATGTTCTTCATTTTTAAAATCATCATATGTATTAACTTGCTTGACATACTTCAAGAAAACATCTTGAAAGACATCATCAGCATCACTTTTATTTTTAGTAATAGAAAAAGCAATTCTGTAAATCATATCACCATAGTTTGAAATAACACTTTCAACAGAGTTTGAGTTAATTTCCCCCAAAATTGCTCACCTCTGGTTATATTTATTTTCGACTATATATATATTATTATCAAGTGTGATACTTAAACTCTTAGAACCACTCTAATAGTATAACTCTTTAGAGTGGCAAAAAGCTACACGGAACATAATATTTTGTAGGATATTACAAAAAACGCATATAAAGTTTGTCTATAATGCACAAAAAAAGATGCCTCGTAAGGCATCTTTCACATCTGTAAACTGCTACTACCATTACTTGTCTTAGAAGTACTAGGTAGATAGTAATATTAGAGTATAAAACATATCAAGCCACCACAACCCTCATTGATAACTCTTTCTAAAGTTTCTTGAATCTTAAGCCTAGCCTCTAGGGGCATCTTATAGAGTTTATTGTGTAAACCCTCATTTACAAGTTCATGTAACGACTTTCCAAATATGTTACTTTCCCAAATCTTAACGGGGTCTTCTTCGAACTCTTGTAGCATACGCATAACTAATTCTTCGCTTTGTTTTTCAGTACCCACTATAGGACTTACTGTAGTAGTAATGTTAGCTTTCATTAAGTGTATCGAGGGGGCAGAAGCTCTTAAGCGAACGCCATACTTTCCACCCTGCTTAATAATCTCAGGTTCTTCAAGGGAAAGTTCTTCCATAGATGGCATAACTATACCATAGCCAGTAGTTTCAGCCTCAGCGAACGCAGATTTTATTCTATCGTACTCAAGTTTCATCTTGTTAAGTTCTGTAAGCAAAGGAAGTAAATCTGCTTCACTTTGAATATGAATACCAGTAGTTTCACCCAACACTCTATAGAACAGACTACTATCTAATATGGCAGTAATGGTAATGCTACCCTTACCCAAATCGAGAGTATTAACGTAGCAGTTACCAAGTTCCTCACACTTAGATAGTCTTTCCACCATCTTAGATGCCTCTTTCATAGTAGTAATGCCTTCTGCAGATTGTCTAACGGCATTAAAGACATTTTCTCTAAGCCAATGACCTTTTTCAAGACTAGTTATCCACCTAGCAGTAGATATATTAATCTCTTTTATAGGGAAAGAATATAACACCTCTTTAATTATGTTCTTAATATCGGTTTCAGAGAGTTCTAAGCAGTTTATAGGAATAACAGACGTATTATACTTTTCTGAAAGTTCTTCGCACATCTTTTTAACCTGTTCAGTGTTAGGATTCACACAGTTCATAACCACTGCAAAAGGTTTATTAATCTCTCTAAGTTCGTTAATGACTCTTTCTTCACACTCTTGATATTCTTCTCTAGGGATATCCGAAATAGAGCCATCAGTTGTAACTACCAATCCAATAGTAGAATGTTCTGTAATAACCTTTTGCGTACCAATTTCCGATGCCATACTAAAAGGAACTTCTTCTTCGAACCACGGAGTACGAACCATTCTAGGCATTTCATTTTCGATGTAACCTAATGAACTAGGTACTATGTAACCAACGCAATCTATCATACGGACGTTCAAAGAGGTATTATCACCTAAAGATACGTTTACTGCATCTTCTGGAATGAACTTAGGTTCAGTAGTCATGATAGTTTTTCCTGCAGAAGATTGTGGTAACTCATCTATAGCACGTTCTTTTCTGTAGTCGCTGTCTATATTTGGAATAACTAAAGTTTCCATAAACCTCTTAATAAATGTAGATTTTCCTGTTCTAACAGGCCCTACTACCCCAATGTAGATATTACCCTCAGTACGTCTAGCAATGTCGCTGTAAATATCTTTTACCATAAGATTATCCCCCTACCCTTTAGTTAGATATCGGAATTAAAATCATTCCATCTATTTGGAGTATTCTACTTTCAAGATTATTTTCCTCAATAACACTTTCAGCAGATGTACTATACTTCTTAGCAATATCCCAAATATCCTCATTTTTAACGCCATAGTATAACTTAATTGAGTAATCACCGTCACGTTGTTTTTTGGCATTTTCATCAATAGCTATATCGCAAAGAGCATCTACAAGCCTATTTTCGAACGTGCTACCACTTAAAGAGATATCTGCTTTAACAACAATCTCCTTGTTAGAGTTCATATTATAGGAACAAGCATTTACTACCAAAGATGGTTCAAGACAAGTATTTTCAGAAATCAAAGGCATAGGAATAGAATAATCGAAGCCACAATCTTTTTCAACTATAACTACCATATTAGAAGTATTCTCAGCCAATACACAGTATTGAATCACTCCCATTAGATTAATAGACTTACTCTCGACGTCCATACGGTAAGATACATTCTTTATGTTAGCCCAACAATCACATACTGTAGAAATTTCTCCATCATTGTACTCAAGAGTTTCTTTTAGTTGAAACTGTTCATCAAGCTTTGTAGGTGGAAGACTAATCTTAATAGTAGAAGATTGTGTATCACAGAGGTATACGGTAGAATAAGCATCTGTAACTATACTAGTAGATATATCCTTGCTAGATACACACTTCAATCTAATGGTAACATCGCAAGTTATAGACCTCATAGCATTGCTTTCATCGGGGTTAGTAGTAATATCACAAGATACCACTTCACCCACTATATCGTTAGTATAGGAAGTATCTAGTACGTCTATATCGATAATCTGACTAAAAGGAAACGCAAATGACATAGTTTCAGGCAAAGGGTTCTCCTTATCTGGATTATATAGCAACTTAACACATACTTCACCCTTAGCGACAATCTTTTCAGCTATAGTTTTAACTTCCATAATGTTCAAAGTAGTTTCATACTTTAATACGTTAGATATAGGTGGCTTAGATGTAGGTATAGAAGTATCCTCAGTGAATATGGCAGTTTTTTCTGCACAAACTTTAGATATAGTATAGCTTAAAGGAACTTTCTTAAGTTGAACGTTCATACCAAAGGCATCGCAAACTATGGACTGTTCTCTTAAAGAGTTTACTTTGACCTTAACCGATATTGCTCCACGAATATCCAACCTACGTTTATTTACCACACGGCAGTTAATGTAATCCACCTTAGGAATAATATCCACATTAGAATTATTACATGGTTTACCGAACTCAACGGTACGAGAGTAATTCATCTTTTGATGTATGCATCTAACGGCACATTCATGTTCGCTACAGTACAAGACTCTAACAGATACTACCATCTCATAAGATACTCTGTCCTCTGTCACATTTTGAGAAACTATCTTACTATCGGTAACACACTTAATCACTCTAAATATGTCAGGGCAGTAATCTGGAAGTATGCAATCTAATTCTACCGACTGCTCGTGAGTACCTTCAAACACTACCTCATTAATCGAAATCGTTTCTTTGTTTACCTTAAAATCCATATTTTACCTCCAAAAGACATATAGGTTGTTGTACACAATAATTATATTTACCATAGATTAAAAATATTACATATATTCTACTATTTAAGAACTTAAAATTAATGAGGAAAACTATTAATAAAAAAAGAGTTTTTTAAGCAACCCTTTAGATAATTAAATATAGCAAAAACGCTTTACAGATATTTATAATAATTTTGTAATGTGAAAAGTTAAAATTACTATAGTGAAATATTTAAAATATGGGCATAACCTATATATCGACAAGGTGTATTATATATGTTGCATAAAATAGATACTCCATTTTTGGTTATTATACACAATACATTAAGTTGGAAAGATGCAAGAAAAATTGTTAAAATTCTGTGAACATAGTAATAATTTCCTTGACTTATTGTAAAGAAAAAACTATAATATATGATGGTAGCAATATAATGAATATAATGTTCTAAATTGTTCCTAGAAAAATCAAATATTTTTAAGAGGTGTTATTTTATGGAAGATTATGAATTTCTTTTATCCATTGCGATAATACTACTTTCAACTAAGTTTTTAGGGCTAGTTTCCAAAAAAGTAAAGTTACCACAAGTAGTAGGTTCGTTAGTAGCAGGTTTGCTTATAGGGCCAGCGTTTTTAAACCTAGTACCATCTAGTGAGTTTTTAAGTAACATATCGGAGTTAGGTGTTATAGTATTAATGTTCTCAGCGGGTCTTGAAGTAGACATCAAGGAGTTAAAAAAGTGTGGTTTAGCATCTTTTATCATTGCCTTGATAGGTGTAATAGTTCCACTTATAGGTGGATATCTAACGTTTGCACCGTTCAATGAAAGTACCGCAGATTCTACTAAAATATTCTATGAAAATCTATTCATGGGTTTAATTCTAACTGCAACCTCTGTAAGTATTACTGTTGAAACTCTAAAGGAGTTAGGTAAACTATCTACTAGAGCAGGTAACGCCATATTAGGTGCAGCGTTAATAGATGATATCTTAGGCATTATTGCACTAACATTGATTACAAGCTTAGCACCATCTGATGATTCTAGCGTAGAAAAAACAGCAGTCGGAATAGTATTATTAAAGATTCTACTATTCTTTATAGTTGCTTTTGCAGCTTGTTTCATATTCCATAAACTATTCAACGATTGGACTACCAAAACGGGCAAAGATATGAGAAGGTTTATAATTACAAGTTTTGTATTCTGTTTAGCACTATCATACATTGCAGAAGTTGGTTTTGGTGTTGCAGATATAACGGGTGCATTCTTTGCAGGTGTTGCCATCTCTGGAACTACAGAGTGTAGATACGTTACCAACAGATTTGAAACACTATCATATATGTTACTATCGCCAATATTCTTTGCTAGCATAGGCTTAAAGGTAGAACTTTCAAGCATGAGTGGAAAGATTATTCTATTTACTGTCATACTTAGCATAGTAGCAATCTTAACTAAGGTTGTAGGTTGTGGATTAGGTGCTTTAGCTTGTAAGTATAACACTAAAGAATCTATACAGATAGGTGTAGGCATGATATCTCGTGGTGAAGTTGCATTGATAATTGCAAACAAGGGTGCAGATATGGGTTTAATAGATACTGAAAAGTACTTTGGCCCAGTAGTAATTATGGTAGTAGTTACAACCATTATTACTCCTATACTACTAAAGCTAGTATTTAAAGATAAAGATGATACTAACCATAAGGACAGTGGCTTAGTAGAAAACATAAACAAACATATACAGTACGAAAAAGATATCCAAAATATGTAATATATTTATGGTACAAAAGAACGTCTATAATGTGTATAGACGTTCTTTTCTGAATATAAAGTTATGTAGTAGAGAACGCTTATTAATTAAGCGTTCTCTATGCTATATCTAATCTAAGTTAGCTAATTTCTTTTTAAGAGCAAGTAGGTCAGCAGAGTTTATCTTTCCATCTTGATTTATATCCAAAAGTGCAGTATCCAAATCTCCATCATACGTTCCTAAAAGATACTTCTTTAACATATCAAGATTATCATCGGTCAACTGTTCATAGTCATCTACACTATCGATAAGATTAACAACGTATCCGTTGAAACCCTTATTTACTATAATGTCTGGATATTCAACGTAGCAATAGTTTTTATCTACCACTCCCGATATTCCATCTACGGTCTTGCTGTCTATCTTGTTAGTTTCTGCACCATACTGCCATATACCGTAGTCACCTGAATAGGTACACTTACTAGCCCATTGAGCGACCCATATAGTATACTTAGTCTTAATAGTATCGTTAAAGTAGTTGTTAAGATAATCTAAGTTGCCATATACACCCACAAAGTAGCCATTATTCTCCATAACTGAGCAGAACCTATCCACCCAAGAAGATATTTTAGCCTTAGTTGGAGTTATTCCTTTGTTCTTAGCATAGTTAAAGCTGTCATACTCCCAATCGTAGAATACTGGTAAATCTATGCTACCACTATACTGAGATAGAACACTAGTAAAGAATTTAGCCTCAGTTTCAGCAGTACTTTCACTGTAGGCATATCCGAACCAATACACACCCACGTGTAGACCATTCTTTATAGCATTTTGAATATTAGTATGGAAGTTCTTATCCACAGTACTCATACCATATCCAGCACGTATAATTACGCCTTGAATACCATCAGCTTTAACCTTTTTGAAGTCTATATCCCCGTTGTGATAAGATACGTCTATCAATCTATACTTTATACTCATAAAAAATATCCTTTCTGTTATATATTGTTGTATCCCTCTCATAATATAGTACGTATTCACACAGAATATGTACCATAGCGTACATATCGACTGAAATTATATTAAAAAATCACGATGTACTAAAGTAAGCACATCGTGAATATAGTTAATTAGTTAGATGTTGCTATCGATACTATAGCTTATAACCTATCTAAATAGATTAACAGCCACAACCACAGCCACCGCAACCATTGTCACAGCCACAGCCGTTGTTACCGCAGTTGCCACCCCAACCGCCACAACAACAGAACAATAGGATTAAAATAATAATCCACCAACAGCAACCTCCACCGAAACCGCAACCACAGTTCATAATCAAAGACTCCTTTAAATAATAATTTAAAACGGAAGTTACCTCTCTAAAAGGTACTTAATTAAACTATATTTTAAATCCGTTTCATAGTTACATTATATGTTATGGAAGATTTTTGGTTACAAAGTTTCAAAAAATTATTTCCGTTGCCTACACCACCAAAGCTCTTGACTTTTTAGATAAAAATACTATAATAGTTATAATAAGCAAATTAATCGAAAGGACATTACGCATACATGAATACGAACGAATATATTGATAAGTTGATATCCTATGCCATTGAGAAGAATCTAATAGACAAAGATGATGCCATATACTGTACTAACAGATTGTTAGCACTATTGCAATGTGACGAATACTCTCCTACTGAAGAAACTTTTTCTCAAGATGATTCTCTTGCCGAAGTGCTAGATAATCTAATAAGGTATGCTTCAAGTAAGGGCTTAGTAGACTATGAAAGTGTAGTAAGTAGAGATATCTTTGATACTGAAGTTATGGGAACGTTCATAGATAGACCATCTAACGTTACTAAGAGGTTCTATGAACTATATGAACAATCTCCTAAGTTAGCAACGGACTACTTCTATCAACTTTCAAACGATAGCAACTACATAAGAAAGAATAGAATCGATAAGAACATTAAATGGATAACCCCATCGGAGTACGGCAACATTGAGATGACTATAAATATGTCCAAACCTGAAAAAGACCCTAAAGCGATAGCCTTAGCAGGTAAACAGAAATCTGTAGCGTATCCAAAGTGCCAACTGTGTATAGAAAACGTTGGTTATAAAGGTAGAGTCAATCACCCTGCAAGGTCGAACCATAGAATAATACCCCTTGAAATCTGTAATCAACTATGGGGATTCCAATACTCTCCATACGTATATTACAATGAACATTGCATACTATTAAATCAACAGCATACTCCCATGAAGATAGATAGAACTACGTTTGAAAAACTTCTCGACTTTATAGGAAAGTTTCCACACTATATAATAGGTTCTAATGCCGACCTACCTATAGTAGGAGGTTCTATTCTTAGCCACGAACATTTCCAAGGTGGAAATCATAAGTTTGCTATGATGTCTGCACCATCTGAGAGGTACTATAGCATTAAAGGGTTTGAAGATGTTAAAGTATCGAGAGTTAAATGGGCTATGTCTGTAATTAGATTAGAATCCTCTAATCAAGAAAGGATAGTCCAACTAGCCGATAGAATTCTAAACTCATGGAGAAACTACTCCGATGAGGAAGTGTTCATATTTGCTGAAACTGATGGAACTCCACACAACACCATTACACCTATAGCAAGCTTTAAAGATGGTAACTACGTATTAGACTTAGTATTAAGGAATAACATCACCACCGAACTGTATCCTTTAGGAGTATATCACCCACATGAAGAGTTACATCATATAAAGAAAGAAAACATTGGCTTAATAGAAGTAATGGGTTTAGCGGTACTCCCCTCTAGGTTAGATGCCGAACTAAGGTTACTATCTGAGGTACTTGCCAAAGGCGAAGATGTATCTAAATATGAAAGTCTTGAAAAACACACCGAATGGTCTAAAGAGATTTTAGCCAAACATGACGAACTAGATAGTTCTAACGCATACGATATAGTTCTAAAAGAAACAGGTTTAGTATTCATAAAGGTTTTGGAACACGCTGGAGTTTTCAAGCGTGATAACCTTGGATTTTCTGCATTCGATAGGTTTATTAAAAGTATATAACTACATATGTACATAAGTGGAACACTCTTGTAAGAGGAGTGTTCCACTCTGCATAGCTAAGATTATAAACCATATGCAGTAATTAGTTCTATAATCTCTTTAAATATTGGTGCACATGAATCGTTTCCGTAATCTCCATTTTCGACCAATACCGTAACGGCATACTTAGGTTCTAAGCAAGGGAAGTATCCAGTTATCCACGCTTGACATATTTCCGAACCGTCCGAATTGTATCTACCAGTCTGTGCAGTAGATGTCTTTCCACCCGCAGCATTGTTTGATGGTCTGCCATTAGATGAACTATTGTACTGTACGGTATAGTTCATAAAGTCCTGAAGTTTCTCGGCAGTTTCCTTAGAGAATATAGTAGTATACTTAGATGTATTAACATCATATAGTGTAGAACCGTCATCGGTTTTGCCTTTTACAACGTATAATATGGGCATGACGCCATCATTAGCTATGGCACAAGTCAAAGAAGATATCTGTACGGGAGTAACAGTAAGATATCCCTGCCCAAATGAGAAGTTAGCCTTTTCAGCAGGAACATTCAATTGAGCATTAGTAGGTACATATCCAGCTTGTGATACTATGTTCTTAGCGAACACAGTCTGTCTACCGAAACCCAACCTATCGCAAACCTCAAGCAGATTTTCGTTAGGTAGATATTGAGCCAACTCTATGAAGTAGGTATTGCAAGAATTTTTCATAGCAGTTCTCATAGTTTGAACTCCATGACCACTTAAATTATGGCAGTTAAACTTTTGACTCAATACATTTACGCTACCAGTACATTCAAAGGAAAAACTCTCATCTATGCCGTATTCTAAAGCAACACCAGCAGTTACTAATTTAAATATAGAACCACAACTGTAGGAACATAGAGTTCTGTTTATAAAAGGCATACTGTCATCGTTTAGCGATACGGATAGGTTGTTTATATCAAAAGATGGCACACTAACCATAGCCTTAATCTCACCAGAAGATATATCAGTAACTATACAAGCACCCATATCCACATCACGCATAGAGTACTCACATATCGATTGAATCTTTTTATCCAAGGTGGTTACCACACCAGATGTCACCATTTCTAAGGAACTAACTATAGGTTCTACGCCCTCTAGGACGTTACCTAAGCCATCTTTAGCCAACTTAACCGAGTAAGTAGTTTCACTTTGATGTAGAAATTCATTGTAAGAAAGTTCTAAACCACTTACACCACTATTATCCACAGTATAACCAATAAGATGTTCTGCCAACTGATTGCTAGAATATCTGTTAGGCATGGTATAGGTTAAAATATCCTTAGAGTTAAAACTATCACTAGATACTTCTATAGCGAAAGGTATTCCCGTAGATACTTTACTCTCAAATTCAGAAGTATCGACAACGTAACTAGATATCTCATCTATAGCCTCATCGGTTGGATTAACTACTGCTATAGTTTTAAAGGTATCGTTTACTAATAGGTTTAGATTACAATCGTAGATGTTTCCAAACACTGTAGAGATATCCACATCATAGTAGAACTGTTCCTCACCTGCCGAAGCATACTTTTCGTTCAAACTAACAGATAGTACATAAGTATACAACACACACGATAGAACCATCATAGTGATACCACATATTAATATACGTTTAATCATAAACAGCATACACCTCCAATATGGATATAGTATTGGAAAGTAAGTATAAACTTAAACGAATAAGGCAGATATTGTGAAATATCTGCCTTAATACATTTTAGAACACTCGATTATTTATTATTAATTAACTGTTTAAATAGTTCCATAGCATCTATAGTATTCTGTCTATCGCCAAAAGATGTTAATCTAAACCAACCAGCACCATTCTTACCGAAACCTTCTCCAGGAGTTCCAACTACTCCAATCTGATTTAACATATAGTCAAAGAACTCCCAACTTCCCATACCGTTTGGACATTTAAACCAAATATAAGGTGAGTTAATTCCACCAGTGAACTTAATGCCACACTCTATCATGGTATCGGCGATAATCTTAGCATTCTCTTGATAGTAACTTAGATTTTCTTTAATCTGTTTTAGACCTTCCTCTGAGAATGCTGCTTTCAATCCGCATTGTACTGGGTAAGATACTCCATTAAACTTAGTAGATAATCTTCTGTACCATAGTTTATATAGGTTAGTATCATCAACAGTTAATTCTTTAGGAATTACCGTATAGCCACATCTAGTACCAGTAAAACCAGCAGTCTTAGATAGTGAACACATTTCAATAGCACATCTTCTAGCACCATCTATTTCAAATATACTTCTAGGATACTCTTCTTGAGTGATAAAAGCCTCATAGGCACTATCATAAATGATTACTGCATCATTATTGATAGCATAATCTACCCAAGCTTTAAGCTGTTCTCTATTTAAACAAGCACCCGTTGGATTGTTTGGTGAACATAGGTAGATAATATCAGCATGAACTTCTTTATTAGGCATAGGGCAGAAACCATTTTCCTCAGTACAATCTGCATAGATAATCTTTCTACCACCCATAATATTAGCGTCCACATATACTGGATATACTGGGTCAGTAACTAAAACAACATTATCTTGTGAAAAAATGTCACCAATATTGCTAGTATCACTTTTAGCACCATCATTGATTAATATTTCATCAGCAGAAACTTCCACGCCAAAAGACTTATAATAATTGGATACTGCTTGACGTGCGAACTCATAGCCCTCATAGTCTGGATATCCTTTAAAAGTTTCCTTTTTGCCTAGTTCATCGCAACCATGTTTCATAGCCTCTACTACTATTGGTGCTAATGGTAGAGTAACATCACCAATACCTAACTTAATAATCTTTCTATCAGGATTTGCCTTAATAAACTCGCTAGTCTTACGAGAAACGTCAGCAAATAGATAGTTTGGAACTAGATTATCAAAATTATGATTTATCTTTGCCATAAAATTTAACTCCTTCATCTTATATTGATATATATTACAATCAACAGATAATAATTATTAATTATTAACCATTAATTATTAACTATTAATTTCGCCATCAAAGACTTTGATAGCATTACCAGTCATAAAAACAGTGCCATCTTCTTGATATTTAATTGTTATATCCCCACCACGTAGATGTACTAAAACTTCCTCATTATAGTTACAATATCCATTTAGTACAGACGCAACCACAGTAGCACAAGTACCAGTACCACAAGCTAGAGTTTCACCAGTACCACGTTCCCAAACACGCATTTTGAGTGTATTGCTGTTCCAAACTTCAACAAATTCAGTGTTTACCTTATCTGGAAAGATTTCATGGTTTTCAAAATACTTGCCTATCTTTTCAAGGTCAAGAGTATCTATAGTATCTTTAGGCATAAATATTACTGCGTGAGGATTCCCCATAGATACGCAAGTCATGTTGTAGGTAATGCCGTTTACACTTACGGGTTGATTAATAAAGGTATCCAAACTAGATTTAACAGGTATCTCACTAGGTTTTAAGATAGCCTTACCCATATCCACGGTTACGGAAACCACCTTATCATTTCGATTAGTAGATAATCTTAAAGTTTTAATACCACCTAAAGTTTCAAGGGTTACAACTTTTTTATCCGTTAGATGATTATCATAGACGTACTTACCTATACATCTAGTACCATTGCCACACATTTTACCCTCTGAGCCGTCATTGTTGAACATTCTCATTTTAAAGTCAGCAACTTTAGAAGGCATGATTAATATAATACCATCGCCCCCGATACCAAAATGTCTATCACTTAGCTTAATAGACAACTCTTCGGGATTTTCAACGTTTTCTTGAAAACAGTTGATATATATATAATCATTACCTGCACCATGCATCTTAGTAAACTTCAAGAAGATTCCCCCTTTTATAACTAAAAATTTGTGATTAAGTTTCTTAATATTAGATATCCTCTAGGTATTAATTTTTAAAGATAGCCATAATTAAGGATATCATACTACCAAGATTTATTATACTACATGGCTAGGAAAAAATCAATATTTATCAAATAGATTTTTGAATATAGCTAAAAAAACCTTGCAAAACTCTAAATATTGTAGTATAATTATCTATATTGCAGATTTTGTAGAAGAGGTTAGTTTAAGCAAACTAAAATCTGCTAACGTTTTACAGAAAAGAGGTTTTCTATTTTGGATTTAAATATGGTTCAATACCTTGCAAAACTAAGTAAGTTAAACTTTTCCGATGAGGAATTAAAATCTATGGCTAATGATATGACAAGTATCATTGAGATTATGGATACCATTAAAGAGATGGACATTAAGTATGATGCTATGAAGAATCAAAACGTATACATTAATGACCTACGTCCAGAGATTAAAGATGACTATCCATCATACCCAACCAACGTTGAAGAGGTTAAGAAAGAGTATAGAAATGCTTTTCTTAATGAACTTCGTGAAGATGTGAATAGAGAAAGTTATCCAACTGAAAAAATATTACAGAATGCAACCAATAGTAATGACTGCTTTGTCGTTCCTAAGGTCGTAGAATAGAGGTGTATGCTATGGATATTACTACATTAAAGATTAGAGATATTCGCAAGATGCTCGATAGTAAAGAAGTATCATCTGTTGAGATTACTAAGGAATATCTAAATAGAATAAAAAAAATAGATGGTCAATTGGAAAGTTATATCACCGTTACTGAAGATAAGGCTTTAGCTCAGGCTGAAGAGGCTCAAAAGGTTATAGATAGCGGTAATGCTAAAGACCTAACGGGTATACCTCTAGCCATTAAAGACAACATATGCACCGAGGGAGTAAAAACTACTTGCTCATCTAAGATGTTAGAAAACTTTGTGCCACCTTACAACGCTACCGTTATGAATAAGTTAGATAGTCAAAACATAGTAATGCTAGGTAAGGTTAGCATGGACGAGTTTGCTATGGGTGGTTCTACTCAGACTTCTGCATTTGCAAAGACTAAGAATCCATACGATTTGAATAGAGTTCCAGGTGGTTCTTCGGGAGGTTCTGCATCTAGTGTATCTGCTAGTCTATGTGCAGGTGCATTAGGCTCAGATACTGGTGGTTCTATTAGACAACCCGCATCATTTTGTGGAGTTACTGGATTAAAACCAACCTATGGTAGGGTATCAAGATATGGTTTAGTAGCATTTGCATCATCGTTAGACCAAATAGGAACTTTAGGTAAAGATGCTCATGATTGTGCAATTATGCTAAACGCTATCGCTGGTTGGGATAGTCTTGACGGTACGGTTGCTAAGAAAGACGTTCCAGACTTTACTTCTAAAATAGGACAATCCATTAAAGGCATGAAGATTGCCTTACCTAAAGAGTTCTTTGCCGAGGGTATAGACCAAGATGTAAGAGATGCAGTATTAAAGGCTAGTGAAGTATATAAATCTATGGGTGCAGAGTTAGTTGAGTGTTCCATGCCGTCTTTAAAGTATGCAGTACCATCATACTATCTAATATCATCAGCAGAAGCTACATCTAACCTTTCAAGATATGACGGTATTAAGTACGGTCATAGAAGTGAAAATGGCGATAACTTCTTCGATTTGATTGCAAACTCAAGAGGTGAAGGTTTCGGCGATGAGGTTAAAAGAAGGATACTATTAGGAAACTATGCACTATCTAGTGGATATTACGATGCTTACTATGGTAAGGCTTTAGCACTTAAAGATAAAATCTCTCAAGAGTATGCAGAAATCTTTGAAAAGTGTGACGTTATATTAACTCCAACTGCACCAACAGTAGCGTATGGTATAGATGAAAACATTTCCGACCCTGCTAAGATGTATCAAGCTGATATATGTACCGTTACAGTAAACATTGCATCATTGCCAGCCATTTCCACTACTTGTGGATATAATGTTGATGGTATGCCAATAGGTATGTCTATAATCGGTAAAAAGTTTGATGAAACATCTATAATACAGGTTGCTGATGCTTACGAAAAGCAATTTAATATAGTTGCACCTAGAATATAATTAAGGGGGTAGTTTTTAATATGTCATCATATATTCCAGTAATCGGTCTTGAAATCCATGCAGAGTTGCTAACCAACTCAAAGGTTTTCTGTACTTGTAATGCCGAATTTGGTGGTAGTCAAAATTCAAGATGTTGTCCAACGTGTACAGGTATGCCAGGAACTCTACCAGTGATAAATCAAACCGCTGTAGAGTATGCTATCAAAGCAGGTTTTGCTTTAGGCTGTAACATAAATAAGCATTCGGTGTTCGATAGAAAGAACTATTTCTATCCCGACCTACCTAAGGCTTACCAAATATCTCAATTGAATCTACCTCTATGCATTGATGGTATAGTTCCTATTGAAGTTAATGGCAAGACTAAAAACATACGTATAAACAGAATACATCTTGAAGAAGATGCGGGTAAGCTAGTCCATGACGACTTTAATGGAGTATCTTTAGCAGACTATAACAGATGTGGTGTGCCTTTAATAGAGATAGTTACCGAGCCAGACATCTCTTCAGCAGATGAGGCTAAGGCTTTAGTTGAAAAGATATCCTTATTACTACAGTATGCAGGTGTATGCGATTGTAAGATGGAACAAGGTTCTCTTAGAGCAGACGTAAATGTATCTATTATGAAACCTACCGATACAGAACTAGGTACTAGAACTGAATGTAAAAACTTAAACTCAATAAAATCTATAGGCAGAGCCATAGAGTATGAAATAAAAAGACAATCTAGGGTGTTAGATATGGGTAAGAAAGTTATCCAAGAAACTAGACGTTTCGATGATAACAAGGGTGAAACTAAATCTATGCGTAGTAAGGAAGATGCTCATGACTACAGATACTTTCCAGAACCTGACATTCTACAAGTAAACTTTACCGATGAAATGCTAGATGAGATTAAGACTAAACTTCCAGAACTACCTCATAAGCGTTTAAATAGATATATCAATGAGTATAAGCTAAACCCAGCCGATGCTAAGATTATAGTTAATCAGAAAAAGATTTCTGACCTATTCGACGATACTCTAAAGATATACAACAATCCTAAGAGCGTTGCCAACTTGATAGTAGTTGAACTTCTAAGACGTATAAATCTAGGTGAGGCATCTATAGATAATCTACCTAGTGCAGAATATATTGCAAAGTTAGTAGAACTATCAGATACAGAAAAGGTATCCAAGAACGATGCTAAACAACTGCTACGATTTATGCTAGATACTGGTAAGAATCCAGAGGATTTAGCTAAGGAACATGGTATGTTAATAGTAAACGATACTGCTAAGGCTGAAGAGATTATTACAAAGATATTAAATGACAACTCTAAGACTGTTGAACAGTTTGTGAACGGTGAAAAGAAAGTATTTGGTTTTCTAATGGGACAGTGTACTAAGGCTCTAAAGGGAGTTTGTACTACTAAAGCCATCAAGGAGATTTTAGATAGAAAACTATCTGAAGCAGAAACTTCTGCAAAGGATTCTACGGAAAAAAAAAGTGACGTTGTAGAGGAATCAGCTTTAAATGAAAGCGTTGAGGATAGATTTACTAACTATAGTAATCCAAATAGATATATGCCTAAACCAGATGAAAACAATATTCCATTGGTAGATGGCAAAACTTTAACTAAGGTATTCAACCTTGAAGAGGCTTTAAAAAGCGTAGGCAAAGAGATTGAATTTAAAGCTTGTGTTCACAAGGTTAGACAGATGAGTGACTTTTCATTTGTAGTATTAAGGACTTCAAGATATTTAATACAATCCATATACAATCCAAAAACCTGCAAGGATAGTTTAGACGGCATAAAAGAAGGCTGTTTTGTAAACGTTAAGGGAACTGTAACGGTAAATGAAAAGGCATCTTATGATATTGAGATAGAACTATCATCTATAAGTATGATATCTAAACCACACTATGAATATCCTTTGCGTGTATCCGATAAGAAGTTAGGTTGTGCATTAGATATCAACCTTGATAACCGTTCGGTATCACTAAGAAACGCTCAACAGAGAGCTATATTCAAACTTCAAGAGGGTATAGTTGGTGGTTTCCGAGAGTTCATGGTAGATAACGGATTTACTGAAATCCATACCCCTAAGATAGTTGCTCAAGGTGCTGAAGGTGGTGCGAACATATTCCATCTTGAATACTTCGACAAACCAGCATTTTTAAACCAATCACCACAATTTTATAAACAGACAGCCGTAGCATTCTTCGATAGAGTCTTTGAGATTGCTCCAGTGTACCGTGCAGAAAAACACGCAACCTCAAGGCATATCAATGAATATATCGGTTTAGACTTTGAAATGGGGTACATCGATAGTATGTACGACGTTATGGCTATGGAAACTGCTATGCTTAGATACGTTATGGAATATCTAAACGAGCATTACAAGAATGAGATAGATATATTAGACGCTGATATTCCAGTGGTTGGAAACATTCCATCTGTAACACTATTAGAAGTTAAACAGATATTAGGCGATAAAGCATCAGGTAACAAGCTAGACCTAGAACCAGATGAAGAAGTAGCTATATGTGAATGGGCAAAAAAGACTTACAATAGCGACTTTGTATTTGTGACACACTTCCCATCATCAAAGCCACCGTTCTATGCTATGAACTCTCGTGAAGATAGTCGCTTAGCTTACAAGTTTGACCTACTCTTTAGAGGTTTAGAGATTACATCTGGTGGACAGAGAATCCATGACTACAATGAACAGGTAGAAAAGATGAAAGCTCAAGGGTTGAACCCCGATGACTTTAAGTACTATCTTGAGGCACATAAATATGGCTTACCACCACATGGTGGCTTAGGTATAGGTCTTGAAAGACTCCTCATGAAGATTTTAAGGCTATCTAACGTTCGTGAAGCTAGTATGTTCCCAAGAGATATTAATAGACTCTTACCTTAATCCCCTATTTGAAATAAAAAGTAAGATGAGCAGACTCTTAACTTAATAGTCTGCTCATTCTTAACTATAGATATGCTCTTAAATCTGTAATTAACTTTTCTTCGATATTTATTAAACGTTTAGCTATATCCTTAGCCTTTTCTTCGGCATTAGAATAATCATTTAGATACTTATACAAAGATTTAATACCCATATTGCAACCATCTACTATTAAATCTGCAATAGTGCTATCGGTATGGCTGTTAGATATCTTAAAGTTAGTTTTAATCCAAGACATAGCTTTAGCCATTGGATTAGGTTCTTTGCCATCTTCGTGGAACTCATCTAATAGTTTGTGTGTATCGTCACCTAGTATAGAATGTTTGTCCTTAGATTCGTTTAAGATTTCTAAAAGTTTAGTATCCTTAACGTAATCGAGAACCTCATCTATTGAGGAAACACCCATTTTTACACCTGCATTGCACTCGTCGAGAAGTTTGATAGTATCACTAGAATTTGACATATAAAAATCTCCTTTACTATTATAAGTTTCTAATAGTATTAGATTTTTATGCTAAAATTATTCAATGGTAATAAATCTATCGTTGAGCCAAAATTCACAGATTTCTATAGCGTTACCATCTTGTAAGATTTCAATGTTATTGCCATAAGAGTATAGTTTAATAATCTCCATATCTGAATGGTTTTCGTTAGGACGTACACCATAGAGAGTGGTCTGCCCCATATCACAAGCATTATCAAAACTGCTCCAACTGTAAGTATTTTCTATATTTTCCAAATATTCAATAATATTTGATACATCTTCAAACCTAGATATCTTTCCCACTTCCATGATATCCACTAAGTAAGATAAGAAGTCAATTTTTTTCATTAGGGAACATATTTTCTTGTTGTTGGTAGTCGGAAAAATTGAATTCATATACATCACCGTAGATAGTCACAAAGTAACCATAGTTTTGATAATCCTCTGCCCAATTAATATATTGACTAATTAGAACTATCTCACTTCTGCGTTCACCTTTGGTAAGTTGATTATCAACATTACTTACAGCAGTTTGACTATTTTGATAGTTACTAGCCCCCAAAGATATTAGATTTTCATCTTTCATAATGGCTTCACCTATCATTGAGTAGAACATATCACTGTCACCAGTAATTTCACCATAATAGTCGCCATTGATTGAAATCACCATAGGGCCACCCTCTAATTCAGGACTTGCATACCATATAGAGAAGTATATAGTATAAATTTTACCAGTATTTTTATCAGTTAGATAGAGTTCAGCACAGTTAGAACCACCCACAGAACCACCCTCGATAGGGACACCCTCTTCATAGTTAGAAATCATCTCCCAGAGTTGCTTTTTGATATTTTCGTCTAATATTTCACCCCTATACTTATTTCTAGTAGGCTCATGGACGGTATTGCTATAGTAATCGTAGAAATACGCTGAAAAATCGAAATTGGATATACTATAATCAGATATCTTATCGCTAAACTTTAAACTAGAATCCCCAAGATTCGCTGAAGAACTCCCAACATTTAGATTTAATGAATCCTTACTAGTATCAGAAGTGGTATCAGTTTTAGCACCACAAGAGGTTAATAGTATTATACCAGATAGTATTATTAATAATGTTCGTTTCATAATCTATAATAGATAGTTCCTTTCTAAAATTCTATTATAGCATAGCATATAAATACTGTCGAGTCAATTACAGAAGCATTACAGAAGTATTACAGAAATTAATATTATATTAATATTCATCTAAAATTTAAAGTCATGTACCAAAAAGAATATGTTATATAATTTTAAAATTATTTATTGACAATATATAAAAAAGATTATATAATTATTTTTGGTCAAATAAAAAAGAAAGGTTATATATGTTCTATGGTTACTATTAAAAAATCGATTACGTCTGGCATCATGATAGCTATGGGTGTATTTGCATTCCTATCTTGTGATGTTAAGTATGTAGGTGCTTTTCTATTCAGCCTAGGATTGTTCTGCGTATGTGAGTATAAACTTAATCTATTCACTGGCATGATAGGCTATGTTGTAGAAAATACTAAATCAAATGGGTTTAACACTATATTAGATTTATTAAAAGCATTACTATTTAACATACTAGGAATTATAGCGACGTGCATCTTGCTATCGCTTACCGCCCCTGAAGATACCTTAGACAGAGCCGTCAACATAGTAGAAACATCGGTTACATTAAGTTTTGTACAGTTACTAATTAAGTCCATAATGTGTGGCATAATAATGATAATCGCCGTAGACAGATATAAAAGTTGCATAGGTATAGGTAAATATATTGCAATCTTTGTAGGTATTCCAGTGTTCATATTAAGCGGATATTACCATTCCATTGCCTACGTTGGATATTTAACGTTAGGTGTGTGTAGTGGTCAACTATCCAGTAACGTGACTATCTCAAAGATTATATTGGTGGTATTGGTTGCCATCATTGGTAATGGCATAGGCAGTATACTTATGAGATATCTTACTACCGACAAGCACAGAGATTAAAGTTTAGGATATAATCGCAAGATTATATCCTAATTACATACATATAAAAAATATAGAGCAATCTAAAC
>Ga0192276_1035_pt1 | contig 44121 bp, 42 predicted proteins | sample Koala_Koa24_I3_FD_131263 | JGI IMG/M metagenome (GOLD analysis project Ga0192276, IMG submission 131263) | Enriched cells from koala feces incubated with labeled cellulose particles, San Francisco Zoo, California, United States - Koala_Koa2-4_I3 ...
TAGTAAATGTTCGAAACCTTAAAATGAAATATTTGTAGATGTTTATAATCGTTTTGGATTGGTTAAAAATAAAACTAGTGATTTTCTACTAAGTCTTGTTGATTTCTTTTAAATACTTCTTTAGCCACTCCCTACTGTGTACGCAGTTGACATAACAAGTAAAATGTGATATACTACAAAAAGTATGTGTTTAGTAACTACGTAGTCAAACTATAAGAACCGTAGGATTCACGAAGTTAGCTAGTTGATACTTACATCATTGAGTGTATTGAGCAAGAAGTCTAGTCTCTATGTGTAGCATAGTCAGTGAGAGTAGGTCACATATGCTATACTATATAACGGTTTTGTATTACTCTTAGATATAATAAAGGAAATAGGTGAAATATAGTTATGAAAATAGTTATCATTGGTAGCGGAAAGGTTGGAAGTAGACTTTCACATAGCCTTTCCGAGGAAGGCCACGATATAACCATTATAGACTGCAATGATGAAGCTTTAAAAAAAATACAAGATACTCAAGACGTTATGTGTATAGTAGGCAATGGTGCAGATGTAGATACTCAATTAGAAGCGTCTGTTGATAAAACAGGGTTATTAATTGCTACTACTCCACACGATGAGCTTAATATACTATGCTGTCTTATTGCTAAACGTTTAGGAGCTAAAAAAACCATATCCAGAGTTAGAACTCCAATATATCATAAACAGATAGATTTAATTAAAGATGATTTGCATCTTTCGATGGTAATCAATCCAGAGTATACTACTGCTAATGAGATTCTTAGAGTATTAGTATTTCCTCCAGCAGCAAAGTTGGAAATATTCGCCAAAGGTAGATTTGAACTAGTAGAGTACAAACTATTGGAAAACTCTAACATAGTAGGAAAAAGTCTAGCAAATATATATAAACATAATAAGATTAAATGTCTTATATGCACAGTAGAACGTGACAATAAGATATACATTCCCAGTGGTGACTTTATATTACAAGCCAATGATAAGATTAATATTTCCGCATCACATAGAGAGTTAGAAAAGTTTTTTAAAAGTTTAGGCTCTACTAAAACTAAGGTGAAAAACGTTATGATAGTTGGTGGTGGAAGAATATGTTACTACCTTACCAATCAACTATTAGCTATGGGTATGAGAGTTAAAATATTTGAAATAAATTTGGAAAAATGCAAAGAGTTAGCAAAAAAATTCCCCAAAGCAACTATAATTCATGGCGATGGTACAGACCAAGAACTCCTTATGGAAGAAGGTCTTAATGAGGTCGATGCATTCGTTTCGCTTACTGGTATAGATGAGGAAAATATAATCATGTCACTATACGTTCAAAATAACTCCAAAGCTAAGATAATAACTAAGATTAATAGAGATAGTTACCATGAAATAACCTCTCAACTAGGTTTAGACTGCGTTCTATCGCCAAAAGATTTAACGGTTAGTAGTATTTTAAGTTACGTTAGGTCTTTGGATAATACTAATAGTAATATTGAGGCTTTGTATCATATTGTAGGCAATAAAGCCGAAGCAATAGAGTTTCGTATTAGAAATGATATACCACATCTTATAGGAATTCCACTTAGAAACGTTACACTAAAAAAGAATATATTAATAGGTGGTATTATTAGAAAACGTGAACCCATCATTCCAGATGGAAATACTAGTATACAAATAGGTGATACTGTAATAGTAATCTGTAAAGATTACCACTTTTCAGATATCACAGATATCTTAGATTAATCAGTAGGTGTAAATATGAATAAGTTTGTAGTATTTCATTATCTATCCAAAATAATGCTAGTAGGTTCTGTTATATTTCTTTTACCTTGTGTAGTCAGTCTGTACTATGGTGAAATAGATTGTGCTATTTCATTCTTAACCGTTGCATTAACTGTAGCAATAATTTCCACACCGTTAGCCATAATTAAACCGAAGAATAAACAGATGTATACTCGTGAGGGTTTAGTAATAGTAGCTCTTATGTGGGTAATATATCCCATAGTTGGAGCTATACCGTTCTATATCAGTGGAGAGATTCCAAGCCTTGTAGATGCAATCTTTGAAAGTATGTCAGGATTTACTACTACTGGTTCTACTATCTTAAAGGACATAGAAAATCTTTCTAAAGGTATGTTATTTTGGCGTAGTTTTACTCACTGGATTGGTGGCATGGGAGTTTTAGTATTTGCTATTGCTATACTACCATCATCTAATGATTCAATGTGCCTTATGCGTGCAGAATGTGCTGGCCCTCAAGTGAGTAAGATTGTCCCTAAAGGTAAGAACTCTGCCATGTATTTATACTTAATATACTTTGGACTTACAGTATTAACTGCTATACTATTGATGTTAGGTGATATGCCTATATTTGACAGCATATGCCATGCCATGAGTACAGCTGGTACAGGTGGTTTTGGAATTAAAAATAACAGTATAACCTACTATGATTCTGCATACATTGAAACGGTTTTAACTATTAGTATGATATTGTTTGGAATCAACTTTAGTATATATTACTTCATACTGGCTAAACGCTTTAAAGAGATTGCTAAAAATACTGAATTAAAAGTATATCTGCTAATAATATTGATAGCAACTATATTGATTATGATAGATATATATCCCACATATGATAGTATATCCAAAAGTTTTAGATATTCAATATTTCAAGTAGCATCTACTATAACATCTACTGGTTTTGCTACTGCCGATTACTGTCAATGGTCTATGTTTTCGCAGACTATAATAGTAATCTTAATGTTTATTGGTGCTTGTGCAGGTTCTACTGGTGGTGGACTTAAAGTACAGCGTTTTATAATAATGTTTAAAAGTGCTAAGAAGTCCATTAAACAGACTTTAAATCCTAAATCTATAAACATAGTTACTAGCGATGACAAGCTTTTAGATATTACTATAGTTCATGGTGTACACGCTTACTTAATAATATATCTTGGACTTTTCTTAGTATCACTACTATTGATATCTCTAAACAATATAGACTTTTCTACTTCATTTACTGCGGTTACTACTTGTATTAATAATATAGGTCCAGGTTTGGAAAGAATAGGGCCTACTGAAAATTTTTCATTCTTTTCAAACCTATCAAAGATAGTTCTCTGCATAGATATGCTACTAGGTAGATTAGAATGTTTTCCAATAATAATACTATTCTCTCCAGCTATTTGGCGAAAAAGATTCTAATATTTAGATTTAGTAAGAATATCTCTACCTTTTTAGGTGGGGATTCTTACTATAAGATGTCACAATTATATAGTTATAATCTATGATGCAATATAGACAAGAAATATTACCATATTTTTTTATCTTGTGATATAATTAGACTATTGAAAAAAAGAATAGATAAAGTTAATAATTACAGAAAGGACTTTATACAATATGAAAACATCAATAGTTGGATATCCGAGAATTGGTTCTTTACGTGAACTAAAGTTTGCAAGCGAAAAATATTTTAAAGATGAAATATCAGCTGAAGAACTCCAAAAAACTGCTAAAGATTTAAGAAAATCTCATTGGCAAATACAGAAAGATAATAACATAGATTTTATAGCATCTAATGATTTTTCATTCTATGATAATCTTCTTGATACTGCTATGCTTTTAAACGTAGTTCCTAAAAGATATAGCAACCTTAAGCTCTCTAAACTAGATACTTATTTTGCTATGGCAAGAGGATATCAAGGTAAGAATGGAGATGTTAAGGCTTTAGCCATGAAAAAATGGTTTAATACCAACTATCATTATATGGTAGCTGAAATCGATGACGATACTACTATAAAACTAGCCGATACTAAACCTTTTGAACTATTTAAAGAGGCTTTAGAGTTAAACATAAAGACTAAACCAATCATTATAGGAGCATTTACATTCTTAAAGTTGGCTCGTTTTACAGGTAAAAAGAATATGTTAAACTTTATCGATGATATCATCGATGCATATTCTAAAATCCTAGATGAGTTTAATATCTTAAATGCAGAATGGATTCAATTCGATGAGCCATACTTAGTAATGGATTTATCTCAAGAAGATATTAATATATTCAATGAACTATATAGTAAAATTTTAGTCAAAAAAGGTAATGCAAAGATTCTTCTACAGACATACTTCGGTGATGTTCGTAATTGCTACAAAGATATATGTTCTTTAGACTTCGATGGAATTGGCTTAGACTTTGTAGAAGGTAAAAAGTCCTTAGAGTTAGTACAAAACAATGGTTTTCCAAAAAATAAATGTTTATTCGCTGGGATAGTAAATGGTAAGAATATTTGGAAAAATAACTATGCTAAGAGCATCTTAACTATAACAGAGCTACAAAAATACTCTAATAATATAGTCTTAAATACATCATGTTCGTTATTACACGTTCCATATACTCTAAAGAATGAATTAAAACTCGCAGATAGCTATAAAAAACACTTCGCTTATGCTGAAGAAAAATTGTTAGAACTATATGAGTTAAAAAGTATATTATCATCTAAGAACCCATTAGAAACTCAAGAGTATATAAACAATGCCAAAATATTCGCAGAAGACAGAATGTGCAACAACATAGAAGTTCAAAAGAAATGTGCAAACCTTTCTAACAGTGATTTTATTAGACTCCCTAAGTTTGAAGTACGTGAAAAGATTCAAAAAGATGTATTTAAACTTCCTATATTACCTACTACAACTATAGGTTCATTCCCACAGACTACAGAGGTTAGAAAATATCGTGCAGATTATAAAAAGAACATCATAACTGAAGATGAATATAATAGTTTCATGGAAAATAAAATTGCTGAATGCATAAAACTACAAGAAGATATTGGCATAGATGTTCTTGTCCACGGTGAGTTTGAAAGAAATGATATGGTTGAGTACTTTGGTGAATGTCTTGATGGTTATATATTCACAGAAAAAGCATGGGTGCAATCATATGGTACTAGATGCGTTAAACCTCCAATAGTATGGGGTGATATATCTAGGGCAAAACCTATGACGATTAAATGGTCTAAATATGCTCAAAGTTTAACAGATAGGTTCGTAAAGGGTATGTTGACAGGCCCAGTTACTATATTAAACTGGTCTTTCCCACGTGAAGATATATCTTTAAAGAGTTCAGCTTACCAAATAGCCTTAGCTATCCGTGAAGAAGTTCTTGACCTTGAAAAGAATGGTATCAAGATTATTCAAATTGATGAAGCAGCACTTAGAGAAAAGCTACCTTTAAGAAAGTCTGATTGGCATTCAGATTATTTGGATTGGGCAATCCCTGCTTTTAGATTAGTTCATAGTGGTGTTAAGCCAGAAACTCAAATACACACACATATGTGTTATAGTGAGTTTTCTGATATTATTAAAGAGATTGATGATATGGACGCCGATGTTATAACCTTTGAAGCATCACGTTCGGATTTAACTATCTTAGATGTACTTAAACAGAATAGTTTCCAAACACAATCTGGACCTGGAGTCTATGATATCCATTCTCCAAGAATACCATCTAAGGAAGAGATAGTTAAGGCTATCAAAAAGATGCTTGAAAAGATTCCAGCAGAAAAACTATGGATAAATCCAGACTGTGGCTTAAAAACCAGAGGTGTTAAAGAAACTATTCCAAGTTTGGAACATTTAGTACAAGCTACTATTGAAGTTAGGAAAAACATTAAATAGATTACTATTTCAAATGAAATGTACCCTTAAATCGTTAAGAATATAATTTTGTAAAATAGCTCTCCTAATAGCATAGAAAGGTTACCTATAAAATTAATCTTCTACTTTACAAGTAGAAGATTTTTTTAATTTTTATATTTTTATCCTCTTTTACCAAGAAATCCACCACTTCTAAAAGGGGGGATAATTGCGTTCCACTGCATGAAAATCAATAATTAGGGAGTAAACAAAGCAAAGAATATATAATTAAAAAAAGATAACCATGCAAATCTGAAAGATGTTCATTTTGAAGAGGATTGGTGCAGAATTTAAAGTAAAATATTTGAATATGTTCTGTAAAGCGGTCATCAACCTTATTAAATGCTTCAAATCTTCTAATAATTCCAAACAAGCTATTTCTCATCTTATATTCAAATGCTTACTGGATTCAAAGTTGATTTTGAAGATTCTTAATAAAAATTTATTTTTGTGTAAATTTTAAAAAACTCTTGACATTTGATTAGAAGTATGATATACTAATCGTAAGAAAACTTTGAGAGGATAACAGGTGTTTCTTTATGTAATGACCTGTATGTTAATAGAGCGAGAACCAAACCATGCATACAGAGAATAAAGAAAGTAGAATGGATTGTGATGTAATTACTCTATCCTTGATAAGAAATTCTGAAAAAAATGACCTCTTTTTCCCTATAATCAGTTGGGACGTAACTTGTGCAAAGTGAGAGATTACAAGCAAATTTATCAAAACCGTGGGACTCACGGGGTTAGCTCGTTGATACTCGGCACACTAGTGTCGTTGAGCGAGAAGCCCCCGCCTCTATGCGTTAGCATAGGCGGTGGGAGTAGGTCACCTAAAGTATTAGCTAGTATTCTAGCAATTTCTTCTATGACTTTATGTGTAACTGGTGTTTCTGCAAATGCTGATGAAATAACTGCTTCCGATTTTGCAGTAATTGATGGAGTAGATAGTGATATTTCCCCTGCATCAACTAAATACTCAACTATTAGTTTTAACTTAACATCTGGAAGTAATTCTAGTAAAACAGGAACTTTTACAGCAACAGATTCTTCTGCAAAGGTAACTTATTATAGTTGCTCCACTGGTCAAGCTTACTTATACATATCTGTTAATGATGAAGAAAAAGGTCCTTATGTTATTCCAGAGACTAATGGACAATCTGTAACTCAAAATATTTCTTGTTCAAAAGGCGATACAATCAAATATACTGTAGCAATATATTCAGGTTATTCTAAGGCTATAGGAAGTTTCACAGTGTGGTATTAATTTCTGTTATTCTACAGTATTTAACTAATTTTAGCAAGAATTCTCCCACTTCAACAGTGTAAGTGGCGAGATGAATTGCTAAAAGGAAACTTAACAACAGTAGTGGGCGGAGAAAAATCGGTATCCCTTACTGACATGAGGTCAATTCATGCGTATCAATATACATACATCGCACTCCGATAATATACCGAGCGTAAGTTAAAACAATTGAATTAAAGGAGATGACACTATGAAAAAGAAAACTATCTGCAGTATAATTATAGTTTTAATAGTAGTAGTTGTTGTAGGAGTCATTGTAATGTTGATTTCAAAGAATTCTAAAGAGAACTATACTGAACATTTACCTATAGATTTTAATGTAGTTGTTGTATCTAGTCCATCTGTAGTTAATGAAGTAGTTGCTAATACAGATTCTTTTAAAATATCTTATGATAGTTGTGAAAGTGGTTCAGCTGATATGTATGTTTTCATTAATGATGAGAGTTATGAAACATACACAATTGTTGCAAATTCTTCTAAGACTAATGAACATATTATTGCTTGTAATAAAGGTGACTCTATAAAAGTTACAGTTACACCAACTATGGGGTATATTTCAGCTAAAGGAAGTTATACAATAGATTATTAATATATCTAGGAGCGTGATACTATGCGATTAAACCTATTCCTAATAAAAAAAATATTGGATATGTCATAAGAAACAGGCATCTATATTAATATTGTGTTATATTTTATTGATAACTTTTATATTTACTTCCCTAAGTATGTTAAGAACAGAATTAAGACGTATTTATGTAGACATATTTTCTACTGAAAATTTTATTGGCGACTATGGAGATGCATGTTCAGGTGCATATAATTTTGACCTTATAGGAGTTGATAATGATTACATTGAAGACTTATCTAATAGAGAATATATTTCTCAATGTGAAACTCTATATATTGGTGGTAAAATGGGAACAGATAGTTTAAAATATACATATGGCTCTTATTGTAGTGATTTAGCTTTTGAAATGTCAGGAATTGTTCTTAAAGAGGGTGTTGTACCATCACATAGTAATGAAGTCACTATATCAGAGAGAGTTTTGGACTATCTTCAAATAGACATCTCTATTGGTGATAATATAACCTTAGCTACATATGATTTTGATGGTAATTATTTGAAAGACGTTACATTGAAACTTGTAGGTATCATTCAAGATGATGGTTATTTCGCAAATTGGGAAACAGAAAAAAATACTGGAGGTAGTCTTTTTTCAGACGTTACTGAACCTGTTATATTAATTTCAAATGATGATATGGCAGAAGTTGAAAATCCATTGCTATGTGCTATGATTAGATTTACTTTTGGACAAAGATTGCTTGCTTTATCTGATGAAGAATTAGAAATATACTTAAATTTTATGGAAAATGAATTATATACAATCCCAACAAAAGGTGTTTTTACTGGTTCATGGGATAGTTCATACTTCACTTGGTTAGATGGTCTATCAAAGTATGAATATGATGATGGCTATATAAAGTCTGCTAAGAGTCATTATTACCAAGATATTTCTTTTATAGCTTCATTAGTTATGATAATAACATTAGTATGTTCTTTAATGACAATCATTCCTGATAGACTAAAGTCCATCAAAATGTTACATCAAATTGGATATCCTATTAAAAAACTTCAATCGATGCTTTTGTTAGAATGGTTTATATTTACAGTTATAGGATTAATCTTAGGATTATCTATATCCTTAGTACTGTATGAAATAATTTTACAAGTTCAATATCACATATTTGGATTAAATTTACTTAGGGCATATAATACTGAATGGGGCATTAAGATGATTACATATAATCCATTCATATTTTCCATAGTATGTACATTAATAGGTTCTCTAATAGCATATATAATTCCTTGCATAAGATTAAAGAAATTATTATTGCCAAAAACTGATAATCACTCGATTTTAAAGTTAAAAGGAAAAAATCTAATTTTAATGCTGTAATAAAATCCATACTATATCAACCTTCAATTACTGGATTGCAAATAATATCATTAGTATTAGTTTTAGTAGTAAGTAGTAGTGCTTATATGTTCTTTTCAACCGAAAATAAGAGTAGTAAACTAAATCCACAAATATTAGTACAAGGTGATTCGTTTAATACCAATATTGGTTTGGATATGCGTACTTATAATATAGATTGTGTATTACAATCCACTAACGAGAATGTCGCAGGAATTATGCAGACTGATACAACTGGAATAACTCAACAAGCTATGGATAACATCGAGAAAAGTTCACTCTTTGAAAATGTTTTAGGATTTAAGGATATAGATAGTGTCTTTTTGTATTATCCTCATGAAACATCTGTAACGCAGAACGTTCAAAATATAGATGATTTGTTTGCTCCAAATGAAAAACAGTGGTATGGTATTCAAGATTATGATGTTTATACTTTCAATAACTGTATGATTGTTAGTGATAGCATAATATCACAACTATCAGAGTATTCTGATATAAATATTGAAAAACTAAATAACGGAGGTATTATTGAACTTGATTTAGATGGTGGTTCAAAGTATCAAGTAGGAGATATTCTTCCAATAGTTACTGCATATGGTAATTATAACATTAATAGCACAGATACTTACTATTATGACCTTCAAGAAGTAAACTTTTCCAATAGTGAAATTATAACTAAAATATCTATAAATAACCTACCTTACGATGAGATTCCCTTGCTATATAGTATTTTTTCTTCTAATTCAAAGTATATTATGCTATATTCCATGCAAGGAGCAAAATCAATAGGATTAGTAAATAATAACATTAATAGTGTTTATCTAATGTATGCACAAGATACCACAGATAGCAACGCTTTAAAGTTTCTCAATAGTGTTCTTTCAGCCGATATGGAAGTATCTAAGACTACAATTACAGATTGTCAAAGTTCTTATAATAAATCCATGATTAAAGAGTATTTAATAGTATTTACTGTATTTGGATTATTTTTTATTATTAGTATGATAGGATATGTTCAAACTATCCGATTACAAATATATAAAAAATCTTATCAGTTTAGTATTTTGAAAGCATTAGGAATAAATAAAAAGAAACTACAAACTTCAATAGTATTACAAATTCTAACCACTCCGATTATCTCAAGCATTATAGGATTTATAGCAATACAAGGTATAAAGAAATTTTTAGAATATAAGTATAACTATTGGGAAGTATCTTACGCTCAACATGGAGAATATACTATTGACAAACAAGTAGAATATTTACTACAACAGGCTAAATATTTTACTCAATATGAAATGTATAAAGTTCCAACAACAAAGATATTCATAATACTGATATTTATAATATTTATTTTTACATTGATATGTACTTATAAGATATCAAAAAATGTTGTAAATACTAATCTTGCTGAGGATTTGAGAAAACAAGAGCATTAATAAATAGGTGATTTTTATGAAAGAATTAATAAAAACTGAAAATTTATCTAAAACTTATGGCAAAGATGAGAATATTGTATATGCCTTAAAAAGTACCAATATATCATTCTATGAAAGTGAAATAGTAGCCATAACAGGAACATCTGGAAGTGGTAAAAGTACACTCTTACACTTGTTAGGTGGTCTTGATATTGCTACTAGTGGGAAGGTATTCTACAATGATATAGATATTCTTTCCTTAAATGATGACGATTTATCTATGTTTAGAAGACGAAATATTGGATTTGTGTTTCAATTTTTTAATTTAATCCCTGAATTAACTGCCTATGAAAACATAGTTTTATCTAATATAATAGATAATCGTAAGATTGACAAAGATGCTATAAAAAACATTACCGATATTCTAAACATATCCGATAGATTAACACACTATCCAAACCAAATAAGTGGAGGTCAACAACAGAGAGTAGCTATAGCTAGAGCCTTGGCAAACAATCCAAACATAATTCTTTGTGATGAGCCTACTGGCAATCTTGATAAAAAATCTAGTCAAGAGGTTATCAATATGTTACTACTACTTAAAAAGGAGTTTCACAAAACAATTATTATAGTTACACACTCAATAGAGATTGCTAATCAATGTGATAGAATAGTTAAAATCTCAGATGGAAACATTTTTCCAAATGATTATTCTCCTTTATGATAATGAAACACTATATTTTATATCTACTAAGGAGAAACTATTACAATTAATATAGATTCCCATTCGTTTATAGATCCAGAATTATTAGATAAGTATAATAAATATTACAGAAAAAAATTAATTCCAGTAGCTGATTGCTACGATTATGCAATGATAATTTTAATAGATGAAGATGGAAAATTTTATGGTACATCAGACCAATATATAGTCCCATAGATAATAATTTTGAAGAATATAATAAATGGAATAATAAATATCAAAGAATTTTTATGGGATGAAATAAAGGACTTTTAATGGAAGAGTTAGAAAGAATATATCTAGACAAAAGTTATATATTATAACCATGCTCAAAAGCCATTGAGAGGCTCTCTAGCAGCTTTTTAACTGCCTCATAGTATAAAACCCTTACTAACACTAACCTCCTTAAATAGCCGTTTTTTTGGCTATAAGATATATACTTAAAAAATTTCTAAATATTAGTTCAAAGAGATATAGAAAACAGAAAATCCCTATCATTGATAGGGATTTTCTGTTTAATAACAAATAAGTGATAATAACCATTATCAAGCTAGAGAGCCTACAAGCGGACAAAGAGTCAATATAGGCTATCAGGGGGCTATGGATACACTTGGGGGGTTAGATTTGGTTTTCTCTAATGGCTTGTAGTGGCTCTCTGATGGTTCTTAGCCTTATATTTTGATTTTAAGAAGATGTAGACTTAGTGGTATATAATTATTACTTAGTGTCTAAAAATGCGATAATGGGCTTGTTAGAGCCTTTACAAGGCTTTTAGGTTTACAAGCTTTCTTTTCGATTGTGTTTTTTTGCTTGACAAATCTCTAAAGATAGTATATACTATGTATATACCAAAAAAAGGACTGATGTTATGATTATAAGTACTACAATACAGAAATGGGGTAACAGTCAGGGAATACGTATTCCGAAATATATCTTAGAACAAATAAACCTTGATACTAATTCCAATGTTTCCATATCGGTAGAAAACGATAGCATTATAATTCAAAGAGCAACTAAAAAGCATATTCCTCTTGCTCAGCGTTTTGCCAATTACACCAAAGAAACTCAGGATAGTGAATATGATTGGGGAGAACCACAAGGAGAAGAGATATGGTAAAACTGAAACAAGGCGATATAATCAAAGTGAATTTTACTCCTCAATCAGGACATGGACAAGCAGGATACAGACCTGCATTAGTTGTTAGCAATGAAGTATATAACCAAAAAACAAATTTGGTAATCGTCTGTCCAATAAGCAATACTTCTAATGATTTTCCACTACACGTCAAGCTTGATAACAGAACAGTTACAAAAGGAAGTGTACTATGTCAACATATTAAAGCATTAGATATTGTTGCACGAGGATATACATTTGTGGAACATTTACCCGATGATATATTCCAAGAAGTTTTTGATATTCTTTATGGTGAAATTGAGATTTTGTAAAACAAAGAAAAGCCGCCAAATTTGGCGGCTTGATTTCTTATTCACACGACAATATTTTTTTGTTCCGCATTTGGATAATAATTTGATACTAAAAAATGGGAGTTTTTCGCTTCGCAAAAAACTGGAATAGCAAGCATCGCATCTGGGTTCCCAAATGCCCAATTTTATCATTTTTTGCTCTCGCAAAAAATTTCCAAAATTCAAAACTTAAAAATTTTAGGACAAAAAAGGCAGGTTATAAAATAATTACAATCATAAATTAAGAAAATGGTTACAAATTTTTTTGAACTTGGTGGGCTTGTATTTTTTCAGTTTTCACATTGCCACATGAACCACTTCCAAATGGGCATGAAAAAATAGCGGGTCGGTTAAAAGTCGCTCTTAGATTATTGTATTTAGTTCAGGTCGATTATTTAAAGGTCGAAGTTGATTGAATGCAATCCATCGTTGTCTATGATAAAAACACTGCCATAATGGAGATGGAAACCATAGAGAATATTGTAGGAACTGCAATTCCAATTGTAGCGGATTGATTTTGACGCTTATATTCTCCCGACAGCATTGTGACCAAAGTTGCAATCGAAATTTCGAATGAAATAGTACAAATAGCGATCAGAACAGGGTCTGAAAGGAATAAGTGTTAAAAATGCCATGTTACAAACGGTACGACAATTAGACGAATCGAAGTCATCATTTGAATCCATTTTTTGTTTTTTATCTGACTTAAGGAAATTTTAGCTAGTGAACTTCCGATACAGATTATCGATAACGGTGCTGTTATATTACTGACAAAACTGATGACCGAATAAAAGCCGTTAGGCAAAGTAATATTTCCAAAATAAATAATAAGTGCCAAGATACTTGCAATCAGACCGTTACTTAATATATCCCGAAGACTTGCCTTTTTAACCGTCTGCGTATTCCCTTCAAAAGAAGCATCTTTTCTAAAGCAGTATGGTGCAAGAGTAAATATGAGAAGATTAAACGGCATATGGAAAATCGTAACATAAAAGATTGCGGCATCTCCATACAATGCCTGTACAACAGGATATCCTATAAATGCTGCATTGCCAAAAACAATCATGCGGATATAAGTGCCTTTTAAGAATTTTGATACACACATAACAGTCGTAAGTAGGTAACCGATCGCAATAAACAGTACATACGATAATATACCGACAACAAGTAATTTTATAACAACATTTTTATCTAGGCAAACATATCCGCAACGTTCATGACAAAAGCGATACGTTCACAGTTGAGGGTATAGATTCAAATTTAAGACATTATATACCTCTCTTTGCAAGGCAAATCCGTTGTTTTTCACGTTAGCTCGAAACTTTTTCTGTGTTTGCTGATGCATACAATAGTTTTCATATGGCTATATTTAAGTTTAGACTATTTAATCTTAAACGTGAATTTCCTCTTGGCTTAGTCGATTTTCTATAAACTCCCCAATTGGACACTCCTCACGGTATTCCATATATTGACATAATAGAAATTTTATGGTATAATTGTGATAACGATTATAATAATACGATTGGATATCATACTATGTTGCTTATACCAATATAAGTGAAAGCTAAGCATCGGACATAGATTTAATAGCAGAGAATTGCTAATTATTAACTATTAATTGAAGGCGTATCAACAGCAATCCATTAGCTTTAGATGATTGGTTAAGATTGTCAATACAAATTTGGCTGATTTTTGGCAAGAAAATAAAAATAAGGTATTGACAAATTTTAAGGTCTATGATATAATCATTGTGGTAATCAAAATAGTATAGTTTTTCTTGTATCAAAACGTTTTAGTTGATAAATATAATGACAAGTCACTTATGTTATCTGATTGCAAATTTCTTCAGATTATAAGGATTTTTTCAAGAAAACTGCAAGTTTTTTGAAGGACATGAGAAATACATTATAACAACATTTATAATGTTGCGTTTAGTGGCTAATATTAAGCAGACATCATGGAGTGTGTCTAAAATACTCAGCCTTAGATTAGAGAGAGGTGTTTGCAAGCTAGATTTTGAGAAATCGGAAGAAATACGTAGCTTTTTTTAATGTTTCGATAGCATATTGCTAGGCGAAAAAGGACGATGTGATTCCGCTAGAAGTTCCAACAAACGCAAAACTGTAAAGTGGGCTGAGGGGATACGGGTGATTCTGTACAGAATATGGATTACTCCATATAGAGACTAATACAGTAACTTAAGATGAAAAGCTGTGGCAATTATGTACATTGTGCTTCTACATAAGTAGGGCATGACTGCGATGTCATAAGAGAATACAAGTGGGGGAATAGTTTAGTGGACGGTAGAAAGAAAATTTTGTTTGTTGTAGAAGCTATGGGCGGTGGTGTGTTTACCTACATAGTTGATCTTGCAAATGGACTGGCTGAAAAGTATGACATGTATATAGCTTATGCCATCCGACCACAGACTCCTTCGAATTATAAAGATTATTTCGATAAGAGAATCCATCTGATTGAAGTGAAGAATTTTACCCGTTCGGTGGAGTCCTCAAAGGATATAAAAGCATTTTTTGAAATAAAGAGAATTGCGGATGAAGTTAAGCCGGATGTCATTCACCTGCATTCTTCCAAAGCTGGAGCTTTAGGACGTTGGGCTTTTAATGGGAAGAAAATACCAATGTTTTACACGCCACATGGTTATAGTTTCTTGATGAAGAACCACAGTGCAGTAAAGCGGTTTACATATAAGATGATTGAAGTCGTGTCAGCTAAGAGGTTATGCACGACTATTAGTTGCAGCGAAGGTGAGCATCATGAAACCTTGAAACTTACCAAATATAGTGCTGTGGTCTACGACCGCTGCTGTGCATGAAAAGGCGGTGGCGTAGATGGATAGGAAACATTACAGAAAAGACCTTCACGTTGTATATGCCTCCGATGATAAGTTCGCTGAGATTCTTGGTGTGTCTTTGACATCATTGTATGAGAATAACAAGGACATGGAGCAAATCCATGTGTATGTCCTTGACAGCAAGATATCGGAGAAAAATAAGAAAAAGTTGGAATCAGTCAGCACAGCCTATAAGAGAATCGGTATCCAGTGGATACCTGCGAAAGATATTAGCGAAGAACTTCATATGGATGTGGCTGTGGATCGTGGTTCTTTGAGTCAATACGCTAGGTTGTTTGTATCCAGTGTACTTCCAGCAAAATTGGAGCGAGTTCTTTATCTGGATTGCGACATTATTATTAATCAGTCTTTGTATGAACTGTGGAATCTGGATATGCATGGCAAGACAATAGCGGCATTGAAGGATGCATTCAGCAAGTGGTACAGAGCTAATATTGATTTGAAGCCAGCAGATATTATGTTCAACTCCGGGGTGATGCTCATTGACCTAAAACAATGGAAAGAGCAGAAGGTCGAGAAGAGGTTGCTGAACTTTATTGCATCTAAGAATGGCAAAATTCAGCAGGGCGACCAAGGAGCATTAAACGCAGTGCTTTCACATGATACATATTGCTTTGAGCCGAGGTTTAATTCGGTCACTATCTATTATGACTTCTCATACGAGGAGATGATGGTATATCGGAAACCACCGGAGTTCTACACGGAAGCACAGGTTAAAGAAGCTACAGAGAATCCTGTGATTATTCATTTCACTACGAGTTTTCTTAGTAGGAGACCTTGGATTGAGGGTTGTCAACACAGATATGTTGGTGAGTGGATGAAATACAAGGATATGAGTCCTTGGAAAGATGAAGCCCTGTGGGAGCACAAAGGGGCTACCGGAGTAAAGGGAATCGGGGTTAAGTTGGCTGAAAAACTGCCAAGGAAACTGATGATTTCGGTTACTGGTATAGCACAGGCTTATGGAAGACCTATGGTAAATAGAATTAAAGGAAATCAGCAAAATTGGTGACAATTAGCTTATAAAAGCTGAAGTTAACAAGAAACAAAAGGAAATTGAGGATTCAGAGTTATGAAAGGGATCATTCTTGCGGGAGGTTCAGGCACACGCCTGTACCCATTAACAAAAGTAACGTCAAAGCAGTTACTTCCTATTTACGACAAACCGATGATTTACTATCCGATGTCGGTTTTGATGAATGCGGGCATTCGTGATATTCTCATCATTTCCACACCACAGGATACTCCTCGTTTTGAGGATTTACTTGGTGACGGCCACCAGTTTGGAGTGAAACTATCTTATGCGGTTCAGCCGAGTCCTGATGGATTGGCACAAGCATTCATCATTGGTGCAGATTTCATCGGTGATGATACTGTGGCTATGGTGTTAGGCGACAACATCTTTGCCGGCCATGGTTTGAACGAGAGACTAAAAACTGCTGTAGAAAATGCCAAAAATGGCAAGGGAGCTACAGTATTCGGCTACTATGTGAATGATCCTGAACGTTTTGGTATTGTCGAGTTTGACAAGGACGGCAAGGCTATCTCTATTGAAGAGAAACCAAAGCATCCAAAGAGTAATTACTGTGTGACCGGTCTGTACTTTTACGATAATCGTGTGGTGGAGTATGCAAAGAATTTAACTCCGTCAGCTCGAGGCGAGTTGGAGATTACTGATTTGAATCGTATTTATCTTGAAAACGGAGATTTGAATGTAGAACTCCTTGGTCAAGGTTTCACTTGGCTTGATACAGGTACGCATGAGAGCCTTGTAGATGCCACCAACTTCGTAAAAACGGTCGAGCAGCACCAACACAGAAAGGTCGGCTGTCTGGAAGAAATAGCATATCTGAACGGTTGGATCAGTAAGGAAGATGTATTGGTTGTGTATGAGGTACTTAAAAAGAATCAGTACGGTCAGTATTTGAAAGATGTATTAGACGGAAAATATCTGGATGTGTTGCACTAAGTATCAGATTTACAAGTTCAAATAAAATCAGAAAGAGGAACAGAAAATGGTAATCATCGTCACCGGCGGAGCCGGATTCATTGGAAGCAACTTCGTATTCCATATGCTTGATACATATCCCGACTATCGCATTATCTGTTTAGATAAGCTGACATATGCAGGAAATTTATCAACCCTTGCACCTGTAATGGACAATCCGAACTTCAGATTTGTGAAAGCGGATATCTGTGACAGGGACGCTGTATATAAACTTTTTGAAGAAGAAAAACCTGATATTGTGGTCAATTTCGCAGCGGAAAGCCATGTTGACCGTTCTATTGAAGATCCGGGCATCTTTTTACAGACCAACATTATCGGTACCAGTGTTCTGATGGACGCTTGTCGGAAATATGGCATCACCCGTTACCATCAAGTCTCAACCGATGAAGTATATGGTGATCTGCCATTAGACCGCCCGGATTTATTTTTTACTGAGGAAACACCCATTCACACGAGCAGTCCATACAGTTCTAGTAAGGCAAGTGCTGATTTACTTGTTTTTGCTTACCACAGAACCTACGGTTTACCCGTGACTATTTCAAGATGTAGTAACAACTATGGTCCGTATCACTTTCCAGAAAAGCTGATTCCACTCATGATTGCAAACGCTCTGAATGACAAGCCACTGCCTGTATATGGTGAAGGACTTAACGTTCGTGATTGGCTGTATGTTGAGGATCACTGCCGAGCTATTGACCTTATCATTCACAAAGGAAGAGTTGGCGAAGTCTACAATGTCGGCGGACATAATGAAATGAAGAACATCGACATTGTGAAGATTATATGCAAAGAACTCGGTAAACCCGAAAGTCTTATCACACATGTCACTGACCGTAGGGGACATGATATGCGTTATGCCATCGATCCGACCAAGATTCATAATGAGTTGGGCTGGCTGCCGGAGACGAAGTTTGAGGATGGCATCAAGAAGACAATCCAGTGGTACTTGGATAATCGTGAGTGGTGGGAAACCATCATAAGCGGCGAGTATCAAAATTATTATGAGAAAATGTACGCTAACCGATAAAAGGAGAAAGTGATGAAAGTATTCGTAACAGGTGTCGGAGGACAGCTCGGACATGATGTGATGAATGAATTATATAAGCGTGGTTATGAAGGAGTCGGCTCGGATGTCGCTGAGACTTATTCCGGTGTAGCAGATGGTTCTGCTGTGACCACAGCTTCATATGTATCCTTAGATATTACTGACGCTTCCACTGTCAATAAAACAATCACAAAAATCAATCCAGATGTCGTGATCCACTGTGCGGCATGGACGGCTGTGGACATGGCTGAAGACGATGATAAGGTCGAAAAAGTCCGTGCGGTCAATACCAGTGGAACGAAGAACATTGCAGAAGTCTGCAAGAAGCTTGACTGCAAGATGGTTTATATTAGCACAGACTATGTGTTTGACGGGCAGGGTACAGAGCCTTGGCAACCTGACTGCAAGGATTATAAGCCATTAAATGTTTACGGTCAGACGAAACTGGAGGGTGAATTGGCTGTAAGCCAAACATTGGATAAGTACTTCATTGTTCGCATCGCATGGGTATTTGGTTTTAATGGAAAGAATTTTATTAAGACGATGCTGAATGTCGGAAAGACACATGACACTGTTTGTGTGGTCAATGACCAGATTGGTACTCCGACCTATACGTATGACTTAGCGAGACTACTGGTTGATATGGCAGAGACCGAGAAGTACGGCTATTACCACGCTACAAACGAGGGCGGATATATCAGCTGGTATGATTTCACGAAGGAAATTTACAGACAAGCTGGATATAAGACAAATGTTATACCTGTAACCACAGAGGAGTACGGTCTATCCAAGGCAGCTCGCCCGTTCAATAGCCGACTGGATAAAAGCAAGCTGGTAGAGGCAGGATTTGAACCATTACCTACTTGGCAGGATGCTGTGAGTAGGTATTTGAAGGAAATAGAGTTCTAATTGAACAAGGATAGAGGTTAGAGTTATGGGACAGATTAAAGTTGAAAAAGATGTGGCGGGTATTAAAGGCTTGTGTGTGATTGAGCCTGCTATTCACGGCGATAGTCGTGGCTACTTCATGGAGACATACAATCAGCATGATATGGAAGAAGCGGGAATCTATATCACATTTGTCCAGGACAATCAGTCCATGTCAACGAAAGGTGTCCTCCGAGGATTACATTTTCAGAAGAATTACCCTCAGACGAAGCTCGTTAGAGCAATTAAAGGTACTGTGTTTGATGTCGCAGTTGATTTGCGTTCTGGCAGTGAAACATATGGCAAATGGTATGGCATTGAGTTGTCTGAAGAGAACAAGAAGCAATTTCTTATTCCGAGAGGATTTGCACACGGGTTCCTCGTGCTGTCAGACACAGCAGAATTCTGCTACAAGTGCGATGACTTTTATCATGCAAATGATGAAGGTGGCATGGCATGGAACGATCCGAAAATTGGTATCGAGTGGCCGTGTGTTGTTGGTGAGTATAAAGGCTCAGCCAGTGCTGAAGGATATAAGTTAGATGGAGAGCCTTTGAATCTTAGCGATAAGGATCAGAAGTGGCTTGGTATTGAGGATACTTTTTAATTTTAAGAGGGCTTAATAATGAAGAGAGTAGCAATTGTATCTTGCTACTTCCAACATAATTATGGAAGTATGCTTCAAGCATATGCCACTCAGATGGCACTAGATAAGCTTGGATACGAAAATGAGACAATAGACATATCAGGTTTTAACGGAGAGATAAAGAAAGCGAAGATGCTCTATTTTGCTAAGGCATCACTGACATCGGACATTCTACTTTCCAAATTAGGAATGGCAAAGACTGTTCTGATGAGAAAGTTTTCAAAGAATGAATACACATCAAATTCACATATTAGAGCTGAGAAGTTCGATACTTTCAGTAAGAAATATTTCAGGCTCTCTCCTGCGCATAACTCGAAAGCGGAACTGGGTAGTAAATGTGAAGAGAATTATTCGGCGGTGCTGGTCGGGAGTGACCAGTTATGGTTACCTGGCAATATAGCGGCTGATTATTACACACTGAATTTTGTGCCGAAATCGGTCAACACAATAGCATATGCAACGAGCTTTGGACAGATTAGTCTTCCGAAGGATTCCGCTAAGAAAGCAAAAATTTTTCTACGCAACATCAAACACATAGGTGTGCGGGAAGAATCAGGACAGAAACTTGTAAAAGAGCTGGTTGATAGAGATGTACCTGTGGTATGCGATCCGACTTTACTGTTTACAGGTGATGAATGGATGGCTATTCAGAAGAAAGAACCGATTGTAATGGAAAAATACATCTTTTGTTATTTTTTAGGAAATAACCCTCCGCATAGAAAGTTTGCTAAAAGTTTAAAAGAAAAAACAGGCTGTAAGATTGTAGCACTTACACACTTGGATGAGTTCGTGAAAAGTGATGAAAGATATGCGGATGAAACACCATATGATATAGATCCATCTGATTTCTTAAATTTAATCAGGAACGCAGAATATGTTTGTACAGACTCGTTCCATTGCTCTGTTTTCTCAATACTATATAGGAAGCCGTTCTTTACGTTTAGAAGGTATGCAAGGAAGACAAGGTCATCTACCAACAGCAGATTAGATACGCTGTTTAACCTTGTCGGTATCAGCGGCAGAATTATGAACGGTGATGAGAATATTGAAAAGTGCCTGAGTATGAAAATTGATTTTGATGCTGCTCATAAGAAGTTAGAGAATGTTCGGTCAGATTCATATGTCTACCTAGTCAACGCACTAAATAATGATTAAATCCGGAGGAGGCGTAGCAGAATGATAAATATAACAGAAAAGCAGAAGTGCTGTGGTTGTGCTGCTTGCACCGGAGTATGTCCGAAAAATTGTATAGAAATGAAAGAGGATACAGAAGGATTTTTATATCCCTCTGTGGACAAAGATAAATGTATAGACTGTGGAGCCTGCGAGAGAGTATGTCCTATTCTCAATCATAAGAATAAAGTACCATATAAACAGAAGGGATATATTGTTCAGCATAAAAATCCGACTGTTTTACGTGAGAGCACAGCAGGAGGAGCATTCACAGCAATTGCAAAATATACGTTAAACAGAGGTGGAGTGGTCTTTGGAGTAGAACTTACAGATGACCTAATTGCCCATCATGTTTATATAGAAACTGAGTCTGAGTTATCCCGATTCCGTAACAGCAAATATGTCCAAAGTTGCGTGGGGGGGTACACATAGACTGGTTAAATTCTTCTTGAAGCAAGGAAGATACGTTTGCTTTAGCGGAACGCCTTGTCAGATAGAAGGACTAAAAAATTACCTTGGCAAGGATTATGACAACCTTATATTGGTTGACGTGGTTTGTAGGGCTGTGCCCTCGCCACTGATATTCCGAAAGTATGTGGAATACCAGGAACAGAAGATGTTTGCCAAAGTCGAAAATGTGCGTTTCCGCGATAAGCATTACGGATATAAGTATTCAACGATGAATGTCGTCACTGACAGAAATCAGGGGAATTATCATCAAGGCGTTGAATCTGATCCGTGGCTTCGAGCTTTCTTTTCAAACATATGTGATCGTCCATCATGTCATGATTGCCAGTTCCGTAACAGATACCGCGTGAGCGATTTTACGATTTGGGACTGCTTTAACGTCGGAAGGTTCTCAAAAGAACTGGACAATGACAAAGGTGCGACTAGGATACTTGTACACACGGCAAGGGGGCAGGCAGTCTTTAATGAAGTCTGCTCTGACCTAAATTACGTTGAGGTCGATCCAGGTGCTATCGTGTCAACTGCAAAGGAGATGAAAGAGTCTCCAAAAGCGAACGACAGACGCGAATCCTTTTTTGAGGACGCAAATCGGCTAGACAGTGTAGTATTATTTGAAAAGTATTTTCCGGATACATTCCGAGTGAAAGCGGAACACACTATCAGATTAATTTGCTATAAGCTTGGTATTTACAGCACAATGAAAAAGTTATTTGTGCGAGTTACTCATAAATACTAAGTTTAAATAGATGGTCAGAGAATCCTATTCTGTCATTGACGGAAAGGCGGATTCTCATGATCGATATAAAAGAAAAGAAGAACTGCTGTGGATGTGGTGGATGCATGAATGTGTGTCCGAAGCACTGCATTACCATGAAAGCTGACAATGAGGGATTCTTATATCCTGAAATTGATAAGGATGCTTGTGTCAACTGTGGTTTATGTGAGAAAGTTTGTCCGGTTGTTAATTGTAAGCCGGATATACCCTTTGAACAGACAGCGTACCTTGTTCAGAATAAGGACGAAGTTGTCCGAAGGGAAAGTACCTCTGGCGGAGCATTTACGACGATATCAGAGTATGTAATCAAGCAAGGCGGTGTAATTTTTGGAGCAGCATATGATGATAAGTTTCGTGTACATCATATGTATGTGGAAGAAAAGACCGAGCTTTGGCGATTCAGAAACAGCAAGTACGTGCAGAGCAACACAGAGAAAACATTCTCACAGGCAGAGAAATTCCTAAAAGAAGGTAGGATGGTCTGTTACAGTGGAACACCTTGCCAGATTGAGGGTCTGAAAAGATATTTAAGAAGAAAGTATGAAAACCTGATTACTGTTGATATTGTATGTCATGCAGTACCGTCGCCACTTGTTTGGAACAAGTACGTCGAGATGCAACAAGAACAATTCGGAACAGGTATTTCAAATATAATATTCCGAGATAAGCATTATGGTTATAAGTATTCCACAATGACTATCAAGGATAAGGACGGTAAAGAAGTCTACACTTATGGGATTGATACCGATCCAATGCTTCGCGCATTCTTTTCGAACATATGTGATCGTCCATCCTGCTATGATTGTAAATTCAAAAAGAGGTACAGGGTTAGTGATTTTACACTGTGGGATTGCTATGAAGTAGACAAGTTTGATAAGAATCTGGACGATGATAAAGGAACCACGCGAGTACTCGTACATAGTGAAAAAGGCAGAGAGATGCTCAAAAAAATAGAATCAGATATTACATTTGCTGAGGTCAACCCAGATGACTTGACAGCACAAGTGAAAGAGATGTTCTATTCAGTAAGTAGCAACGAAAAAAGACAGCAGTTTTTTAGGGATGCGAATACAATGAATTCAAAAGAACTGTTCGAGAAATGGTTCCCAGAGACGGCAAAGGTGAGAATTGAACGTACTGCTCGTATATTCTGCTACAAGACTGGTATTTATAACATTGCGAAGAAAGTGGCTAAAAAAGTTATAGGAAAACGGTGAGTTAGTTATGGAGCAATCAAAGGTAAGTATCATAGTTCCGGTTTATAAAGTGCCAGAGAACTATTTAAAAAAATGTATAGAGAGCATCATAGCTCAGTCGATGCAAGATATAGAGATTCTTCTAGTCGATGACGGTTCACCGGATAACTGTGGCGAGATATGTGACAGCTATGCAGTAAAGGATTCAAGAATTCGTGTACTACATAAGAAGAATGGAGGATTGTCATCTGCAAGAAACGCAGGGTTTCAAGCGGCAACATCAAAATGGATTATGTTCGTTGATGGTGATGATTGGATTGAACTAGATATGTGCGATTATATGTATCGTGAAGGTGAGAAGAATGATGTTCAACTTGTGATGTGTGGCATCATGAAGGATTATATCAAGACATCAGTAGAATATAAGTTTTATTTGGAAGACCATAAGGTCTATGAGGGAGAGGAATGCAAATGGTTACAACAACAGCTACTTGTCTACAATGGAAACATTGCAGTGGCCTATTCAAAACTTATTGATCGGGAACTATTACTAAAACATAACATCTTGCATGATGAAGTACTCCGTCAGGGTGCAGAAGGACTTGAATTCAATTTGCGTTTATTTGAAAAGCTTGAAAGGGCTGAGTTTGTAAATAAGCCGTTTTACCATTATATATATAATGAAAGTTCTATTTCAGCTGCTCCTACTGAAGAGAATAATGAGTATGTTTTGAAGTGTTTTGAAAAAATAAAAGAATTTATTGATTCAAGCGGTAATAAGGAAATGTTAGAACCATGGCTTGATAATAGGTTGCTGTATGTGATTATTACGACAGCAATCAGTGGGTATTTTAATCCATCAAATACAGAAAAGTATAGTATAAGAAAAAAGAAATATAAGAAATATCTTACCAAACCGATAATTGCAGAAGCCCTAAAAACTGAGAACCTTAGAGGATTGTCAAAGCAAAGGAAGACAGTTTTATGGCTTATCAAACATCAGCAATTCTGGTTGCTGCAAGTTTTAGGGATGGTCAGGAAAAAAACAAAAAGAAACAGGAGCCGCTAGAATATGAGTATTGAACCAAAAGTAAGTATTATAGTTCCGGTGCATGACACCCCTAAAGAATATTTGGAAGAGTGTGTAAATAGCGTTCTTAGACAAACATATCAAAACTGGGAACTAATATTGATAAATGATCATTCTAATGCAGTTACAGAATGCACACTTGTCAATTTAAAAATTGACAGCAGAATCAGTTTGATAGCGAACAATGGTCGGGGGGTAAGCAGTACGAGGAATGTTGGGATTAAACATACTACTGGATCTTTAATTATGTTTCTTGACAGTGATGACTGGATTAATCCAGAAACGTTATACAAAATGGTTCCTTTGATGGTAAACACAGACCTTGTTGGTTGGAATCACTATTATAATGAAGATAAGAAACAGTGGAAAAGACATGTTATAAATAATTCTCCCGTTGTGTATGAGCTTTATAACATGAGTAATCTGTTACTTGACATGATAACACCGGAGTTTGATGTCAGATATAATGGTGTATATCTTGGAGCAGTAAGAGGCGTTTGGGGAAAACTTTACAAAAGGGAGTATATTGAACGGTTCAAAATAAGATTTGAGGAAAATCTCAAAATAGGAGAAGACGCTTGCTTTAATGTGGACTATATAAGAAATATAAAGAAGGCTTCCTTCTACAATTTTTACTTGAACCATTATAGAGTTGATAATGGCTCTGCCAATCGAAGGCGAAGAGATGACATTGTTGAAATACGGATAAATCTATTGAGAGAATATTTGAGCCGTTTCCCTATTGGAGAGGATATCAATGCGAACACCTGTTATGTTCGAGAAGTACTAAGCTGTGTGATGAACTGTATAAAAAAGATGGAGTTTGGTGGTAGCAACATCAGATTTAAAGAATTTATACAAAACATTTTTGAGTATGATTCGATTGCGTTGGCTAACAGTCTAAAAGTGGACAATGGTTTTTATTCGGTGCAAGAAAGAATAATAAAAGAATTGATAACAAAGAAAAGTACTGAGACTATGACGCTGATTGGGTGCATACTTAGACATGGGTCATAGCAAAATAGCTTCTGGATCTGCATTCGTATTCCTGTTCATTTTCGCGAATAATTTTGTGGAGTGCAAAATTTCAAAGGTGTCACTACCAAAGAAAAACTATATGCTTTTGATTCCAGGTGCAATATATATGGCGCAAAAAATCATGCTAGGAGGAAGGTATACAGCGATTGCTTTTATAATAGCTGCGATCTTTTGTTTTTATTTGTTATATCAGTATATTGATAACTGGAGGTGTGCAATTTCTTTTAAGTATCTAGTGTGGGTTTTGCTATTATCCGTATTGATTGTTGTGGTTTTCTGGGCGATAAAGAATTTTATCGGCAGAGATAGTGATGCCGGAATTCTTGAATATGTTTCAAGATACCTTGGAGGCTCGTATGAGTTATTTGATATTTATTTAGATAATCCGCCAGCAAAAGCATATCAGACTTTTAGATATCTGATAAGGTCATTCAATAAACTCGGGTGGACTGACATTCCAGTCAGAACGACTCACGAATTCAGGTTTTCTGATTCAGGCGTCTTAATTGGTAATGTCTATACTGGTTTAAGAAATTATTATAATGACTTTGGTATGATTGGCGTGTTCTTTATGAGCATGCTCAAATCAATGATTTTTACGGGAATGTATTGCAAGATTTGAAGTCAACAGATTCAAAAAAATATGTTTTTAATTATTTTCTATATGTATGAGATATACACTTGTGTTTTTGAGTTTTTTGTTGAGTACTTCTTTGCAAGATTTTCAGTGGGCTTTGCTATTGAGATTTTTATTATGTATCTGATTTACTATATCACATGTAAAAAATGCATTCACTTTACTCTCAGTTGAACAAGTAGTGTTGCAATAAACTTTGCTTATCAGGATAAAGGCGGAATGCAATCTGGGGAGCAATAAAATGGATTCTAAACTTAAACATGGAATAGTGGCTGTATTCATAGCCAACATGATTAATGTGTTCTTTAGTTTGTGCACAAACTTTCTCTTGCCTAAGTTTTTGTCTGTGGATAGTTACGCACAAATAAAAACATATCAGTTATATGTCTCATACGTAGGGCTTTTGCACTTTGGGTTTGTAGATGGAGTCTATCTTCGCTATGGAGGAAAGGACATTCATGCCTTAAAACAGGATAAGCTACATTCTAGCCTTATGACAATGAGAGTGTTTCAAATTGCTATTGTCGCATTATCAGTAGTTATTGGAGTTGTCATTAAAGACCCAATCTTTGTGTTTTTTTCCCTGTCAATATTACCGCTTAATATGAACAATTACTTTAAATTCCTCTATCAAGCAACCGGGGAATTTAAGCGGTATGGCAATGCCATGAACGTGACAACAATAGCGATTTTTTTGATAAATATGATACTGCTTTTTGCTGTATCAACAGATTATTATGCGGCATACCTCACGGGATATGTAATTGTATATGCCATCATATGGATTTATTTGGAGTATAGTTTTAGAAGAGGTTTCGGTAGTACAAAATCTCGGTTTAGCTTTCCTGAACTGGTGACGAATATAAAGGATGGTTTCCTACTTACACTTGGGAATTTGGCATCCATATTCTTAACCAGTATGGATCGCTGGTTTGTAAAAATTTTGATGGATACAGTTGCTTTTGCCCAGTATTCATTTGCGGTTAGTGTTGAAAATTTCCTGAACCTCGCGATTACTCCAATTACAACAACTTTATACAATTATTTTTGCAGAGAATCAGATCCGAAAAAGCAAAATAATGTAATTCAGAGTGTTATAGCATTTGCTGTACTTTTGCCAAGTGCTGCATTTGGCGTGAAGTTTATTTTGGAAATTTTTCTTACAGAATACATTGACTCATGTACGGTTGTATTCTTCCTCTTCTCCGCACAGATGTTTGGAATTATAATTAAAGGTATCTATGTGAATCTGTATAAGGTTGAGCGAAAGCAGAAAAGATATTTTGTTAAGCTGTGTTCTGTTATTGCTATTGGTTTTGTTACAAACACATTATTCTACTATATGTGGGGCGTCAAAGAAGCCTTTGCTTTAGCAACACTTGTCTCAACTTTTATATGGTTTGTGATTTCGAATTTCGATTTCAAAAAACTAGGAATTACTGCATTTACAGGTGTGTTCTTAATACTTCAAGTTGTTGTTTTGATATTGTGTGGCTTGTTCCTTCCGGCCATTCTAGGATTCATTGTTTATATTGCATATACGGTAATTATGCTGTTTGTTTTTATGAGGTCAACAGTATTGAGTCTTTTAAGAGTGGCAAGAGCACAACTGTCCAAACTTAAGCAATAATGGTGAGATGAGGGTATGATTGTTACGAAAATGTGGTAGTACAGGGCATGTGGAAACTAAAAAGTAAGCAACCTGTTTCGATTGGAGTGTGAAGTGATAATGATTACAATTAGAAAAGCTGATTTGTTGGTGTGGGTGGCTCTTGTTAGTTATCTATTCTGCATAAATCATACATTAAAGTCGACTGCTAGTGCTCGTTATCTGATGTATGCTATGGTTTTGTCAGCGGCATTTGTTGTGTCACAAAAAGGGAAAAGATATGAATCAATTGGTTTTTTGTCACGCTACACTATGCTTAATTTTTATTGCGTAATCATTCTTATTATCACTGTGTTTGTTGAGCTGTTCAATAACTGCCTTGACCCTGGGTCGTTAATTCAGCCAATTTTCATGATTTCGTGTGTGATTATAGGTTATACGATACGGAGCATTGAGAGGGGGGCAGAACGATGTGCTACATACCTGTTACGCTTGATACTTGTATTACTGCTGTTTGCAGGTATTATAGGAATACCAGAGTATTTTATGCAAAGTAATTTCTTTTATCCGTCATATGGAAACCCATGGCAGACATACCGCGTATCCTCCATATTTCATCACCCGATTATTTACGCTACGTCCATGACAGTTGGATTTATATTTGCACTTTATCTTGTGAAGAATAAGCTGATTAAGGCAATGCTACTTGTGGTTTTCGGATTCGGTGTGTTTACGAGTTTAAGTCGGTCAAGCTGGGTTGCATTTGCCGTCTCTATGTTGTTCCTGTTTTTTGCATACTATAGGAAAAAACTTACACTGAGAAAGCTTTTTTACTTCATTTTGGGAATCGTTTTATTTATCGCTTTGCTTATATCACCGATAGGACAGAGTGCGGTTAATATTTTGATATCCCGATTTGCAGGTTCTCTCTCAGATGTTTCAGGAACACAGAGGTTGGGCAGTATAGCATACATATTTAACGACCTTATTGTTAATTTCAATCCAATAACAATGTTTTTTGGCCATGGTGAAGACGCTGCAGGGAGGCTTATGCTTAATACTACAATCGACATAGATAACTTCTCAACTACGGATAACGAATATCTATTGATACTTTACAATTATGGTGTTATTGCGCTTGGAGCGGTTGTGTATTTCTTTTTCTGGCTTTTGAAGACAGCAATGGTGAAATATAATAACTTGACGGATTTACAGAAAGCCTTGTTTTTCAGCTGCATTGCCCTGTTCATAACATGCTTTTTCTATGAAATAACAGAAACTAAGGTATGTGCTTGGCTTGCCCTTGTAATAATAGGTATGCTTTTATATGAGAAAAAAGCAATGAGAGAAGTGTCAGTACAAAATTATGATTAACGGAGGATATCATGAAAACATCTGTTGTTATATCAACATATAACGGCGAGAGATTCATTATAGAGGAACTGGAATCTATATTGCATCAAACGCGATTGCCAGATGAGGTTTTATTGTTTGATGACCAATCATCAGATAACACGGTCAGCCTTATCAAGAGTTTTATTGAAGATAATGCACTTTCAAGCTGGAGGATACAAGTCAATGCTGTAAATAAAGGCTGGAAAAGAAACTTCATGGAGGGGATTAAAGAAGCTACTGGGGACATCGTTTTTATTGCGGATCAAGATGATATTTGGGTTAAGGATAAGGTCTCAATAATGACATCTAAAATGTACAATAATCCTGAGATACTTCTTTTGGTTTCTGACTTTATAAAATTTAAAGATGATGACACCGTTAACACTGTACTGCAAGAAGAAAAGGGGTCTCTAAGTAAGGCTGATATGAATCAATCCTTTTTGGCTGTGAATTATCCTGGTTGCACTTACTGCGTTAGAAAATCATTCTTGGACAATATATTTAGCGATTGGGTTCCTGAATTTGCACACGATTCTTATCTATGGAAGTGCGCCGTGGTAAGGGATGGAGCTTATGTTTTGAGTAAACCTCTTATACTATGGCGTAAACACGATGACAGTACCTTTTCTATTGAGAAGAAGGAACAAAGTGATCGCACGTCAAGGTACGATGGGCTTCTTCTTCAAAAGAAATATCTCTCGGTTTTAGATAGTCAGGGTGATATTTTAAATGCTGGCAGAGAGATTATAAGAGAGTACTCAATATTTACGGAGCGTAGAATGAAATTTTATGATACCAAAAACCCTCTTCTTGGATTAAAGCTTTTATTCTCTGTAAACAAATATCGGGATTTCAAGCAGTATTTATCTGATTGGGTATCCGTTTATATTAGAAAATAATCTTTGGAGGAATACTTGATGGCTTCTGATTGGAAAAGAAACTTGAAAAATAATAAGGTGGCTTACTTTTTTATATACGTGGGTAAGTATCTTGTTTGGAGACCGCTTTATCGTTCTGCTCGACACTTAAGCATTAATCTTCGAACGACTACGCATTGTTATTCGACAAATGGAAAACGGATTATTCCTTTAAAAAATTGCAAAGAAGGAGAGTCATGTGTGATTCTTGGAAATGGTCCAAGCGTTAGAATGGAAGACCTTTCAGCAATTGAGAAGAGTGGTGTAGATTCGTTCGGTGCTAACCGTATTATTGATATTTTCAATAAAACTGAATGGAGACCAACATACATGTGCGTTTGTGATTCATCCTTTTTGACCGGAGTGAATAATACGACAACATGTGATGAGTATATTGATTCCATCGAATCTTTTGGAATTAAATATTTGTTTGTTGCTGATTATTTAAAACACTATTTCAAGAAAGGATCTAATGCGTTGTATTATGTGGATTTTTACGAGAGCGCTGGTTATTCGGCGAACCCTCATCCTTTTTCTGAGGATGCGGGAGTCTGCGTGAGCGAGTTAGGAACTGTAACAAATTTTTCTATTCAGCTGGCTGTGTATATGGGATATAAGAAAATTTACTTATACGGTATGGATAACACATATACAAGATATTTTGGGGATGATGGAAAGTTCCATATCAATAATAACGTACAGAGCCATGTAGAGGGAATGAAAAAAAATGAGATTGATGAGAAAGCGGATGTGGTTCCAAAGTCTAAGTTCCAGGCTCATTATATCGGAGGATTCGGTGATGTAAGAAAGGCTAACATTGGCTATCGTATGTGTAGGGAATATGCAGAATCTCATGGTATCGAAATTATCAATATTACACGAGGTGGGCACTTAGAAGCTTTTGATAGAGAAGATTTTGATCGAGTCTTTAAGCAGGTTAAGTGATTTACTTTATAAGGGAGGAATCTATATTAATGAAAACAGTTGCATTAGTACCAATTAAGTTGAATTCACAACGGTTGCCACATAAAAACATCTTACCGATTGGCGGAAAGCCTTTGTGTTGGCACTTGTTAAATACCCTTGTACAAGCAAAGGGTATAGATGAGGTATATGTGTATTGCAGCGATCCAACTGTAAAAGAATATATGCCGAACGGAGCAATTTTTAAGCAACGAGATAAAAGGCTGGATGGGGATTTGATTAAAGGTTTTGAAATCTATAGGTCTTTCATTAATGAAGTCGATGCAGATGTATATGTCCTCGCACACACAACGTCTCCTTTTATTAAGGTATCCTCAATTGAAACTGCTCTTTCACACGTTCTCAGTGGAGAAAATGACTCTGCTTTTTCAGCAGAGCGTATTCAGACTTTTGCCTGGTATCAGGGAAAACCTATTAACTACGATTTGAATGATGTACCGCGTACACAGGATATGGAGCCCATTTGGATTGAGACAAGTGCTTTCTTTATGTTTAAAAAGGATATTTTTACAGTCCACAATCGAAGAATCGGATTCAACCCATATATACAGGAAGTGTCCGGTATTGAAGCAGTGGACATAGACGAACTTAAAGACTTTGAATTGGCTGTGAAGATGGCTGAAATGGAAGGTATTCATTATGAGTAAATTTATTTTAATCGCCGGACCGTGCGTTATCGAATCGGAAGAAAATGTGATGCTGATTGCGGAAACTGTAAAAGGTATCGCTGAGAGATTGGATTTGGACTATTACTTTAAGGCTTCGTTTGATAAAGCAAATCGGACAAGCATATCTTCTTATCGCGGCCTTGGAATTGAAGAAGGTCTCCGTATCCTTAAGAAAGTGAAAGATACATACGGATTAAGGATTGCAACTGATATTCATGAGCCCTGGCAGGCTGAAAAAACGGCAGAAGTAGCAGACCTTATTCAGATTCCGGCATTCTTGTGCCGCCAGACAGATCTTTTGATTGCTGCTGCAAAAACCGGAAAGCTTATCAACGTGAAAAAAGCACAGTTCCTTGCTCCTTGGGATATGGGGAATGTGGTACGGAAACTTGAGGATTCTGGAGCAAAAGATATCATGCTTTGCGAGAGAGGCACTAGTTTTGGATATAACACGCTTGTTGTTGATATGACCGGACTTGTTGAAATGAAGAAGTTTGGGTATCCGGTTGTCATGGACGCAACACATAGTGTGCAGAAGCCGGGCGGCAAGGGAACTGCTACAGGTGGAAATAGAGCCTATGTAGAGCCACTAGCAAAAGCGGCAATAGCGGCAGGAGCCGATGCTTTGTTCTTCGAGGTTCATCCAGATCCTGATAATGCACTATCGGACGGCCCGAACATGGTTAGATTGGATGATTTTGAAGGCTTGTTAGAGCGAGTAATAAGAGTTTATGACGCTGTTCATTAATACAAGATAAGAAGAGTTTATGAGGGAGAATAGTTAATATGGATAAGTTGGTAGAGGGTAAACGGGTTTTTGATATTGAAATTGAAGCACTGAAAAAAACAAGGGATGCTCTCAATGACACGTTTGTAAACATATTAGATATGGTAACTGGGTGTAAGGGAAAGGTAATTATTACTGGCATGGGAAAGCCGGGACATATTGGAGAAAAAATGGCTGCTACCTTCTCAAGTTTGGGGACACCTTCGTTTTTCCTGCATCCGGGTGAAGCAATGCATGGAGATTTGGGAATGGTTTCAGAAAATGATCTTGTTATTGCAATTAGCTATAGTGGGGAAAGCGATGAGATCGTCAGAATTCTTCCGAACATTAAGATGATTGGAGCGATCCTTGTGGGGATGACTGCAAACGCCAATTCTACACTGGCTCAGGCATCTGACATTGTTCAGGTGTTTCCGAAGTTTGATGAAGCCTGTTATCTTGGATTAGCACCGACATCAAGTACAACAGTTGAACTGTGCTATGGCGATGCATTGGCTGTGGTTGCAAGTGGTGTATATGGATTTAAGGATGCAGATTTTGGAAAATTTCATCCAGCAGGTTCGTTGGGTAAAAAGTTGATTCTTAAGGTGCGAGACTTGATGGCAAAGAATGATGATGATGCACGAATTAACATGGAGGCATCATTGAAAGACGCAATCGTTGAACTCAGTAAAAAAGGCTTAGGAGTAGTCTCTGTCGTGGATAGAATGGGAAAACTTGAGGGGATAATCACAGATGGCGATTTGCGTAGACAGCTGGAAAAGGGAATTGACATTTATAAGTTACATGTACAGGATATAATGACTAGATTCCCTTTTACAATAGGTCCTGAGAAGCTTGCTGTTGAAGCTCTTAGCACAATGAAAAGTAAAAATGTGTCATGTATGCCTGTGGTTGACAATGGTATATTAGTTGGAACAATAAAAATGCATGATATTATCGGAATTGGTATTGTATTGTGAATTAATGTGAATATAGCAAAAAAAGTTGTGGTGGAGGTTGACAATGGCAGTTAAGATGAAGACAATCTTAAGAGCAGAGCGTTTACTGTGGATTGATTTACTGAGGGAAATCGGTATAATATTAGTAGTCGTTGGACATACCAGGCCACCTTTTACAAAGCTGATATATGGATTTCATATGCCGCTCTTCTTTGTTATATCAGGATATTTGTGTGCAACTGGCAAATCATTAGCGGCTTCTCCATCACGATTTATCTCAAAGAGTGCAAATAGATATTTACTGCCGTATGGGTTCCTTTGCATTCTGAATATGATCATAGAAGCTGGACTTTTTTTGTAGGAATACGGAGAGAAAGTGCAAGCCAAGTATTTTCATTTTCAAAGTATGCTTATGGGATTATTTACTCTATAGGTACTACTGAATATATGCCGAATTGCTCGCTACTTTGGTTTTTTATTGTCATTTATTGGTGCTGTTAATCTGCCGTGGAATTTAGATGTAGCTTTAATGGCTGTCCTGTTTTTGGAGGTTGGGTATATCATACAGAGAAGTGACTTATTGCACAATCTTGAAAGCAAACCGGGGCAAGGATTTATATTGGTTGTCTTTACTCTTATAATTGGCCTTGTAGCTATCGCATTAAATTCGGTTGAGACTGTGGATTTTGATGGTAATATATACGGCAATGTGGTTTTAATGATAATAGGAGCGTTAGGGATTACAATCCCGCTGATGTATATAGCAATGCGCTTGGATGGCACGAGATTTATAATGGGGTTTGACTATTTCACGGGGAGTATAAGCCATACAGTATTAGAAAGAATCGGAATATACAATTGGGTTACACAATCAGTTATGAAAATGGTGATACTCACTATTGGAATAATCATATGGACGGCAATAATACATCTAATCCCGAATAAGAGTATTAGGCGCACACTTTCACTTTAGTGGAGAGGAACACACAACAATGATTGAATACTTAGTAATGGACGTCGATGGAACGCTCACCGACGGAAAAATATGTATGAGCAACACAGGGGAACTCTGCAAGGCATTCAATATCAAAGACGGCTGCGGGATACACGACATCCTGATTCCAAACCATATCATACCTGTGATTATCACAGGGCGGAAATCAGACATCGTCCTGAACCGATGTAAGGAACTGGGTATTACGGAAGTTTACCAGGGTGTGGGCAACAAGATAGAGAAGCTGATAGAAGTGACTGAAGATTTATCCACAGTTGCTTATATTGGAGATGATATTAATGACTTGTCCTGCATGGTTCCCGTCAAGGAAGCAGGAGGAGTTGTCGGTTGCCCTGCAGATGCCGTAAAGAAAGTAAAAGAGATATCGGATTTCGTGGCAGAACACAACGGCGGCGGCGGAGCAGTGAGAGATTTTATTGAATGGTTGGTAGAGAACCAGAAACACTGTGATTGATTTGCTCTCATGAAAGCCTTGCTCCACGCCCACCCGGTAACCATGCTTGACAATCTACACGTGCTTGTCAGCTCTCGTTGCTCTCCAATTTACATGTGCTAAACAGCTAACGCTACTATCACTGCTTACGCCATTAGCATGTTGGTCTTTGTTCGGCTTGTTGGTGTGGATATAAGATCACACTTCTAAAGTAAAAAAATGCAGTAATTTCGCTATTTATAGACTGCTATTGGGAAACTATAACACTAGTAATACGACTACTTGTCTTTTTTGCGATATTTTGTGAACTGTATAAACCGTGCGGGCTGTGTAAATCATGAGAAGGGAGGGAATGAATCTGTGTTGAACGCGCTATATATGAACAGCATGAACGGTCAAAAACTGGCTGTGGGAAACGAGACTGTGTTTATGTACGACAGAAGAACGGTCGGAAGAAGAACAGTGTGTTCATCCACAGCTTTTCGTCTCAATACTCCTCACGTCCATCATGAACCTCATGTAATCTCTGCACACATCACCCGTCCGTATGACCGCGCCGCAGCTAAACTTTGCACCGCTAAACTTGTTTCGTACAACTGGCACCATTATTCTTATATCCCAAATGTGTTCCAGATAAGATATGACAAGCTGATAGAACAGTATGCTGAAAATCTCTACATAAAAGAATCATCATTTGAGAAAGTGGCAAGAAAAAACGGACAACTTAACCATCCGAGCGAGTTAAGACCTGAAAGAAAAGCTGTGCTTGACCTGTTCAGAGATAAGGGTTATCCGGCAGTTGATGATTGGTATTACAAGAGACTCGGTATAAAACGATATGTGTATGAAGTATGGGATATGATGCCGCGAAAATTACAGTTGGCGGCAAAGAAAGTACTACATTTTGGATAGGAGTATATATAAAATGATAACCATTACTAACATTCGGGGGGTATTCTAATAGCTTAACTTCCTCTACTCAAGGAACAGAACAACAGAATGCCGACCAGAACCAAAGACTCCACTGGCTCGACATCCTAAAGGGAATCGGAATCATCTTGGTTGTCCTCGGTCATATCTACCAGAATGCTACATTCCACAATTTCGTCTACGCCTTCCACATGCCACTCTTTTTCATGGCAGCAGGATGGCTGTATAAAACGAAACCAGTGAAAGATTATACAACCCACCGCTTCTTCACAGTAATGATTCCGTACTTCTCGTTCGGTCTTATCACATTACTTTACTGGCAACTGATAGAACGACACTTTCGGGCTTCTGATATGGGTTTCATTGATTCCTTCATCGGTTTGATACGAGGCGAATACGATTTCCTGGATTTCAACGTCCACCTGTGGTTCCTGCCTTGTTTCTTTCTAACAGTCGTTATCTACAACGTACTGCGGAATGTGGTCGGAAGAAGAGGGACATATATAATAGCACTGGGTTTGTCAGCGGTGTATGTGGTCGGTGCTTATTGGGCGGCTCTGCCGTCACTACCTTGGGGATTAAATAGAGTTTGCCAATACATAGGGTTTTATGCGATTGGAAACTGGATGAGTGAAAGAAAACTGAGCAGTAAGATTGAAGCAGGAAGTAAGCCATTCTGGGTTGTGATAGCCACAGTATTATTGGCTGCTGTGTTCGTTTTTTCTCTCTTCGGATTCACCAACGGAATCTTCTGGTTCATTATAGGCACGATTGGAACTGTGGCTGTTGGCATTTATTCTATCCTGTTGAGCAGTGCAGGAGCCATCATTTTCAACAACTTAATATCCTTCCTTGGACGAATCTCACTGATTGTCCTGTGTGTACACGGTCCAGTATATAGAGTGGTCTGTAAGTTTTTATCGGTGGTGATCGGCTGGAAGACTGACGTAGTGAGAAGCAACTTCTTATTCGCTGTTGTTATCGTGGTTATCACACTGGCGATTTGTAGTATTGCCTATATGGTGATTGACAAGGTGCTACCGTGGATGATCGGTAAATCGAAGAGAAGCGAAAAGTCCTAAAGTTAATATAAACAGACATCTTTTGCTAGGATAGATCTTGATTAGTAGTGTGGATTTGTGGCTTTTCTATATAATCATTTATTGCAGTTCTCACGGTCATATCCAATATAAAGTGTGAAATATTAAATAAGATATCAGTCCCTTGCTATTCAGTTGCAACATCAAACTCTCCTTAATTTTCTAAACAATAATCCTTGCTTTCTCATATTCATATGACTCCAGATAATACCTACCCCATTTATACAATTCGTTGTTAACTCCACACCTTAAGTGTAGTCGATGATGATTTCTACACCAAAATAAGATAAAATAGACAATGATATTATATAAAGAAAAACCGCTAAAGTATGAAGTGACCCCGAAAGTTTAGACAAAATAAAATATTACCATTACAGGGATGTTCTGATTGAAAGAATCAGCAGAGAGTAGGGGGAGAAAAACAGTGGCTCTTCGATGTCTTCATTAATGCAAATTATGAAAGGTAATCAAAAGATGACTGTCAAGTACGCACATGGAGTGGAGAAAGAATTTAATGTCTATTTTATTTCCTTAGAAATCACATGAAGTGTGATTTGAAATTGTTGGTAAAAATAGTGAAGAATATATTATGATTTATGGATTGTAGGCACTTGAAAACCCTAGTTTGTAGAGCCTACTAAATTTTTTATTTTTCCTATTTTTAATCAACAATGTAAGTTTGCAATATAATTCAGTGAATAAATATATTATAAAGAATTACAAATTAAAAGAATAAAATAGATTAATAAATAAGAATTTGATGGAGGTATCAAAAATTTATATGAATTACTCAATAAGAGAAATGAAAAAAGATGAAATAAAAGCATTAGATACTTTTTTGTATGAAGCGATTTATATTCCAAAAGGAGTTTCTGCACCATCTAAAGATATTATTAAACAACCAGAATTACAAGTGTATATTAAAGACTTCGGAGAAAATAAAGGGGACTTATGTTTGGTTGCTGAAGTCAATAATGAAATTGTTGGTGCAGTATGGGTTCGTATTATGAATGATTATGGACATATTGATGATGAAACACCATCGTTTGCCATTTCACTTCTGAAACAGTATAGAAACTATGGTATTGGAACTGAGTTAATGCAACAGATGCTAATAAAACTCAAAATGAAAGGATATAAACGAGCATCATTAGCTGTTCAAAAGATGAATTATGCAGTCCGTATGTATCAAAAAGTGGGATTTGAAATTGTTAGTGAAAATAATGAAGAATATATTATGATTTATAGATTGTAGGCACTTGAAAACCCTAGTTTGTAGAGCCTACTAAATTTTTTATTTTTCCTATTTTTAATCAACAATGTAAGTTTGCAAGATAATTATGAATTAGAATTTTAGGAGGAGAAATTTTAAATGTCATTTACAGAAGAAATACAAAAGTTTAGTAAGAATCACTTGTTTGTTGAGGAAAATATAGATGGAATCATCACTCGATATCTTTTATGTGGTAAAGCCGATTCGAAGTACACATTGGTGTATCTTGTTGGTGGCACAGGATTTTCAGAAGTTTGGTTTAATCATATTTGGCGAATGGAAAATGATTATAGGATTCTCACCCTTGATTATCCAATGGAAATTGAGGATTTGGAACATCTTGCAAATCATATTGTAAAGCTTATAAAGAAACTTTGTCTTAAGAATCCCGTATTAATTGGAGCTTCTTTGGGTGGTTTTATGGCTCAACTTATTGCAAGACGATATTCTAATATAGTTGCTGGTGTCATTCTGTATTCCACTTGTAGTTTGTCACAATCGAGCATTGTAGATTTAAAAAAACAATACAAATCATATGGTGTTATGCTCAAGCTTATGAAGATAATCCCCTATTCGTGGATAAAGCAAATACTATTCGCAGTATCTAAAAAGCAAGTAGGCATCGAGAATGAAGATTCTACCGACAGAACTTATATGGAAGACTTCTTCGCTTGGGTTTATGGTCGTTATACTAAGGATTTTGACCTACATATGACAAATTTGATTATTAATGTGGCAAGTTTGAAACCTTTTGAATCTTCAGATTATGAGCTATTCGATAATAAATCACTTTTAGTCCTGCCAGATATGGACAAGGCATTTTCGCAGTTTGCACAGACGGATTTACTCCATTCTATGCCAAGAGCTAAGGCTGTTAAGGTCAAAGGTGGTCATACTTCCACACTCTATAAAGTCGATGAATATATCCGAGAAACAAGAGTTTTTTTAGATAGCATTTAACTCCATTCATCAAGAAGTCACTACTTTTAAAGTAGGAATAAATCGTATCCTCGCTATTGATAAAATTAAAAATCTCCATATAAGGAGATAATCACATGGCATTTAATTTCAAAAAAGATGTAATCTGACACGCAAAATGCAAAAATACAGATATTTTTTAGTTGTTGGGATTATAGATTAATAAAAACCGCTAAAGTAAGTTTTAGCGGTTTAACTTCTGCAATTTGGCTAGAGTGATTTTGTATTATGTTTTTAGGCTTGTCAAGTTATTTTTATTATGACATATTATAATATTAAAATTTAGGAAAAAGTACAAGAGTATCTTTTTAATAAAGTTAGGTCTGTACTCTCAGATGATGTTGTAGTGAATAAGGTATCATAAAGGTTACATTCTCTAGTTAGCGTGTCAGAAAAGGCAGAATAATATATGTTATCCAACTCTAAAGCGTAGTCTTGAATGACAATATCTTCTTGCTGTGATAGATTCATTAGATTAATAAATCTAAGCATAGTGTAATCGGCATCTATGATATTATTTTGACCATCTAACTTTAGATAAAATGTAACATATTCAACCGAATATTCAGTGTAGAAAGCAAAGTATGTATACCAAACGTCTGTATCGAAAGAAACTTGTATATCAGTAGAGTTATTTGCGGTAGGACTAAAGTTATCTTCTAAAGTTTTAAATACAAACTTAGCATAATCTTCTGAGGACATACTTGCCTTATCATCTATACTTAAACTAATATTAAATAACTTATCTGTAGGAGATATTACCGAATATGATGTTGCTGATGATTTATCATAACCTAATATCTTTGTAACTAAGTAGCTAGGATTAACTCTATAGTTCTTAGTTAAATATATAATACTGTCCATTATTTGATTATCATATGAACTTTCGTATTCATTTAAATATGAAGTAACATATTCATGGCAATTTAGTTGACTATCTGTAAGATTGTTTAAAAGTTCTAAATCAAATAGGTAACTTTTAGCATACTCTATAGAAGTTTGGTCTATAGTTATATTCTGAATTTCATAGTTAGATGTATCCGTTGTAGACGTAGGCATTGAATCGTTTGATATTTCCCATTTAGATGATATCTTGCTGTTTAACCATTGAGGTATTGTACCGTATGAAATCGGTGAGTTATTTACAAAGTTAATATTAGATGGATTTATAATCACAAATAGTATTACTAGAAACGTTAAGATATTTGCTAATCTATGCTGAAAACTTCTAAACTTACATAATTTCTTATTCCTAAAGGCTTGTACCACAAATGATATTAAAAATGTTATGGATACTATCAAGGCAATATATATTATATAGTATACTATAGTAAAGGCTGTTACATTTGTATCATAGTGAAAAAATATATTAGTTACTAATAATATTGCTATTTCAACTATAAAGTGCGGTGATAGAAAGTTTAAAAGTGCTTTCCTAATACCTTTAGATTCCACTACTATAACATATTTTCCCTCATCGTTCTTTTCATACTCTATGAAATTATATTCAAATATTAAACACATGATTACAAACATAAATGATATAATTATATATTCTAATTCCATATACCGTATGAACAATAGTATATTTTCTAGTATGTGGCATTGCGAAATTATTGATATAAATAGCATTGAAACATCTATATAAGAATAATAGTTAGTAGCTGACATATTCTTTGGAGTAAACGTAGCGATTATCATTGAACTTAACAACACTACAACAATAAGTATTATGTTCCACACTAAGTTTGTAGAATTAAATATATTATTTGAATAAAAATCTAATAGAGATTTAAAATATTCTACCATAAGGATACCTCCTAACTTGTACCTTTCGTTGCCTTTAAACAGTAGTATAAAGATGTTTTCACTAATCGATTAGTATAAGGTACAATATCTTCTAATGGCTGTTTTAGAGTGTATACATTAGGTTGACCTAGAGTAGTAGTAACACCTAAATCTAAGTTTCTGATATTGAATATAAACTGCTTTTCCTTAGATGCACTATCTCCTAAGGTAGCATTTGCTTTACAGATGAAATAAAGGAAACTATCCATCTCATTAGAAGTGAGTGAAGTCTTTATATTAGATAAGACATCTGAATGATTTTCTTTGCAGAATACCTTATAAGTATTATTATTCATATTCGATAGACTTTCAAATAGGTCTGTTAGAATGATATCCCAATTACTATGAACTATGGTATCTAACTTTGGATTCATAGCATAGATTTCTGACAATGTATCACTCCATTGAGTTACAGTAGAATTAGATATTGTACTATAGTAACCCATCTTTAACAGATAGTCATACTCACTATCTTGACCAGCCATACGAACAGTATTTCCAATAGTCACAATAGACGACCCATCTAAGAATATCATCGCATTGTTTAAGGAAGAGTTATATCCATTTAAGCCTAGTTTATTAGTAGCTTCTAATATATGTCCTTTTAGACTCTCTGAGAATGTAGGTTTACCCTCAAGAAGCATATCCTTAGTAGAAATGCAAGAATAGTACTCACTTGTAGAAGATGTATCTACATAGTTATAGTACATGAACTTAACAAAATCTTGATTTAAATTTATCGATAAAGAAGATTGCATACCAAAACAATCTGAAAATACAGATTGTGGAATCTCTGTTACAGAACTAATATTTATGTGATATATATCTCTAAACCAAGATTTAACTCCATTATAGCCTGTTTCATCGTTGTATATAACATCACCTTGAAAAAGTTCTCCTAAGGTACGAATTTCAGAATAGCCTTCTACAACTATTGGTATGTTTAAATATAGTTCTGTTAGATTATAGTATTTACAGTTCGGATTATAGTCATCTAATTCAACTTCAGAAGTATCATCTATGTTTAATCTACCAGAAAGGTTATCTTCATAGAACATCAAGACCGTATTAACGGTTACTGGATTGTTAAACTTACTATCTGAATCTACGAATGTATTACTATCTTTAGTGATTACTATTAGGTTAATATTAGGCAGTTCGCTATAGTAGACCTTTTCAGAAGTCTGTTCATATTCGTTTAGTGTTAAAGTAGAGTTATCTTCGTCACTACATTGTATTGCTGTGATGTTTTCGTTTAGATTGGTTAGTTCCTGAGTTCTATCACTATAGTATAGGTAGTTGAATAGCATTAAAACTACTATTGATAATATAGTAACTATAGCACTTATAATTCCAATAGTACTTTTATTACTTCCCGTAGTAGTAGCCGTAAATTTTAAGTATGAAGATAACTTTGGATTATCTGAAATTACACAACTAAAATGATTCTTATGTTCGCTATCCTCACTTACCTTAATAAATGTTGAGTTCATTCTAGTTTTAGAAATCTTTAAGGTATCATCGAGGGAACTTAAAGTGATGTTATCGGTACTAAGAAACTCTGAAAGTCTAACCTTTTTTTCATAACTAGGATTTCTACCAATATTATCTGGCCCCATTAAGACATCAACATACTTAAAGATATCTTTAGGACTTTTGTTATCTTGAATTTTTATGTTATTATTTAACCTTACTGAAACTCTTACTATTATTGAAGAACGAGCAAATATAATACTTACTACGAATACAGCGAATAGTATAATAATTATCCAATAAATCAAAAAATCACCTCTTTATTTGCTGTGTGATATATGTTTTTAACATATTAATATAATCATAGTAATATTGATTCAATATACTATTATTAAATATATATTCATATGCATTATTATAATCTTGTAATTCTTTTAAGAGTATGTTCTTTTGCTGTGAACTATCTAATTTGTACCGTTCGGATAGTTTTATTTGTAATGTATCTACAAACTTCTTTAAGATTTTTGGTACGGATATATTTTCAATGGTGTTTTTAAAAGATGTCCTATTTAATAACATAACTTTTAATCTGTAGAGAATCTTATTGGCAAAAGTTTCTCTATGAAAGATAGAACTATTCTTTGAAGATATATCTTGTATGTACTGAACTTCATTTATAGATAGTTCTTCATCTTGAATTAAAAAATCAAAAAGCAACCTATAAAGTTGATAGTAGTATGTATATTTATATAATACTGTCTTACCTATAATATTATCTGTGTATATATACATTATGAATGCTGATAGTATTGGATTGCCTACTATGTTCTTATTGATTAAAGTCAATATCTGTCTGGATTCTTTGGATTTACATACATTATAAGTACTTAGATACGTCCTTATAAACTCACCGTTCTTACTTGATATGATACAGATATCATTGTTTAAGTCATCTTTAGAATACTTTTGTTCCATACATAGGTTAATAATATCATCACATTGATTACGGAACTGTTCATATTGTTGTATAAGTTTGCTTAGTTGAGTCTTTTCTTCTATAGGAAGTGAACTTCTATTTAAACTAGATAATAGAGCATCAAAGATAACTAGATTAAATTTGGTATAAAAATCCACAACACGAAAATCTTTTAATAGTTCCAACAGATTCGTTAATGATATAGTATCCTCATCAATAAAGTACATAGCCAAATTTTGTAAGAGCATCTTATCTTTGCAATGTATACCATACATATTTAAGAATGTCTGTTTAGGATTTTTATCGACAACTTTTGAGA
>Ga0192276_1036_pt1 | contig 44101 bp, 35 predicted proteins | sample Koala_Koa24_I3_FD_131263 | JGI IMG/M metagenome (GOLD analysis project Ga0192276, IMG submission 131263) | Enriched cells from koala feces incubated with labeled cellulose particles, San Francisco Zoo, California, United States - Koala_Koa2-4_I3 ...
TTAGGTACAAATGCAACATTACCGACATCATATTTGACTAGTTCATACTTAGAATCGTAATCTTCATACATATCTATGTATTGACTCATATTCATAAATAACTTTCTTTCATAGGTGGCCTCAAGGCATAGGTTTAAGATATCCATAGCCACACTGGCGTTAGATTGCTTACTGATTATAAATACTTCCTCAAAAGGATATGTATTCCAATCATCATAGGAATAGTTATCATCATTGGATAATATATCATCAAAATCATCATATGAAAAAGTATCGAAAGAAAAGTCTATGGTGTCATTAGCTGCTTCATATTCTCTAAGCATACAATTGTTTATTATTACCCAACTATCTAAATCCGCAGAATATAGTTCTTTAAAGTTGCAATTGCGATATTCTTTAAAAAAAACATACTTTTGATACAAAAGCATACAGTTAAGTTCATCTTGCATTTGAGTTTGTGCATCATAGTAAGTGCAAACTATATCATAACCAGTATAGTATACATTTCCAGAAGTATCCGAAAGTAAGGATTGCTCTTGAGAGTCTATATCTGACAACATTTGATTTTCTAAATCTGAATTTGTAGTGTCATCGTATAAGGTATCCCAGTCATAGTATGAATAATCATTTTCCGCAATATCATCTTCATATTGTACTGTAGATTCTATATATTGTGCTTCTATAGTTGTAGACTCGTCAATAATCTTTTCCGTAACCCCACCCATGATTGCTACAATAGAAACTACAAGAACTATACCAAGAACACTCGCTTTAAGTACTCTTAAACGATTAAACTTCCTCTTTCTATTGCCAAACACATGATTTTTAATAGGTCTAAGCTGTGCATTACTAGATACATTTACTTTTCTTAGTGAATAACTCTCTTTTTTTGTTAGGCATGGGGTCGCTTATATAGACTGTCTGATTACTAGAATCATGGTCACTTTGAGATTTAGTCAAGTTGATAGTCTTTTTTTTATTCTTTTTAGAACCCCTTGTAGACCTATTGCTATTCAACGATGGATTACTATTAGGATAGTCTGTGGTATCTTTTAGTAGTAAATCTAGCGATGTGTTAAAGTAGTTACTGATGAATATTAGTTTATCTATCTCAGGATAACCTTTTCCACTTTCCCACTTAGAAACCGATTGCCTAGATACTCCTAAGAGTTCTGCAAACTCTTCTTGTGACATTCCACTGCCTTTTCTTAGTTCTTGTAGTTTGTATGCAAATTTCATAAATATATCATCTCCAATCGAAATATAAGTAATCTATTCTTATAAAAATATTATATATCAATGAAGAAGATATTTCAACCAACTTTAAGTAGCAGTAAAAAAAGGAAACTATAAAGATACTCAAAAAAATATGCAACTTAAAGTTGCATTAATATTTGAAAGGCATATAATAGGGGTTTTTAATCTTATGTATATATTATAGCATAGCTACCGTTAAGAATCAACACACATATGTGTTATTTTTCAATTAATTTTGAGTAAATTACACGTATAAGAAACCCTTAAAAAGATGTTCCCTATACGTGTAGATATCTATCTGTTCATCATGTGAGTAGATGTATTCTTATTGGCTGAACCTGGTTGACCAAATAGTAATAACATCATATGGAGTCTAACTTCGTCACGATATTTAGGTTTTACCATGTAGTACATATAGCTTTCTAATACTGCAACGTCAGAAAGTTGTCTGCCTTCTATTTTGAAGTTTACGAATCCCATAGGAGCATACCTATTGTATATATCTTCTGGAGTTACGTGTATGGATAACTTTGTAGTCTGATAGAACTCTAAAGCCATCTGTGGGCATGAAAAGTCTTGAAAGTTAGTAATAGGCTTATTTGGAGTGTATTTAAAATGCTTAGCAAGGTCTATCTGTTGTTTAGCTATGGTGTAGTAATGGTCTTTTCTACGTTTACAGTGTGGAGTACAACACGCATTTATAAGAATCTCGCACTTTTCTTTGTGTGGAAGTTTCTCTAAGACATCAAATTGATTGTTCCAATTGTAATCTAATACTACGAACTTATAATCTTTGTTTAGTTCAGAAATAACGTCATCAATATCTTCAATCTGTTTACACGTAGAAGATATTAATGGATACTTCGGATAGTTTTTTCTAATATAGTTTTCAAGTTGCGGAGATAGTACTATAACCTCATTTAAGCCATTTTCAGCGACCTTTAAACAGTGATTGCAGAACTCATCTTTAAGTTGAATATCTTCAGTAATCAATGGATTACTAAAAGTGTACCTACAGGGTATACCTCTAGCATTAAACTGCTTTAGAATATAGTCTATCATACGAGGGTCAATAGTTCCACAGAATAGCCTTCCACCGTTCCACATAGATGTAGGAAACGTTCCATATACAGAACCAATGTTTACGCCATCGTAGAAACATTCAGGGCGTTGTCTAAGGGTATCAGCTAATATTAGGTTTAACTTCATATGTCGGACGAAATCTGGAATATGAAAGTTTATCTTCATAGAAAAAATCCTTTCTGTTATAAAAACCACTCTAACCTCGGTTAGAGTGGCATATTTTTTAAGAAATGTACATAGATTAACGATTAGTTCATAATAGTCTTTTCGTTTTCCTTGTCGAAGAGGTGAATCTTGTTAGGGTTAAGAGCTACTTGAATAGTATCTTGTGGCTTAGCTGTAGAAGTTGGAGCAACTCTAGCAGTTAAGGAATTACCCTCACAGTTTAAGTATAGATATGTTTCAGCACCCATCATCTCAGTGATTTCAACATCACAGTTGACAACACCAGTAGTAGCGTACATAATATCGTTAGGGTCATCGGAGATGTTTTCAGGTCTAATACCCATAACTATTTCCTTGTTTACATAAGCAGGTAGCTTATCGTTTACCTTTTCAGCTGGAATAGCTATTTGATACTTAACACCTCTTGAAGATTTAGTATCTTCAGAACCGAACTCAACATAGTAAGTACCGTTTACATCTTGCTTTAGTTCGCCATCAATGAAGTTCATTTGAGGAGAACCTAAGAATCCTGCAACGAACTTATTACAAGGTCTTTCATAAAGGGCTTGAGGTACATCTATCTGTTGAACGAAACCGTCTTTCATAACTACTATTCTATCGCCAAGAGTCATAGCCTCTATTTGGTCATGAGTAACATAGATGAAAGTAGTACCTAACTTTTTGTGTAGCTTAGAAATCTCAGTTCTCATTTGAGCACGTAGCTTAGCATCGAGGTTAGATAGAGGCTCGTCAAGTAAGAATACTTGAGGTTGACGTACAATAGCACGACCCATAGCAACTCTCTGACGTTGACCACCAGACATAGCCTTAGGCTTTCTATCTAGTAGGTGAGTTAGGTCAAGAATCTTAGCAGCTTCTTCAACTTTCTTTTGGATTTCGTCCTTAGGAACTTTTCTTAACTTAAGACCGAAAGCCATGTTTTCGAAAACTGTCATATGAGGATATAGTGCGTAGTTTTGGAAAACCATTGCAATATCTCTGTCCTTAGGTGCAATGTCATTTACTAGCTTATCGCCAATATATAACTCGCCCTCAGATATCTCTTCAAGACCTGCAATCATTCTTAGAGTAGTTGACTTACCACAACCAGATGGTCCTACAAGGATAATGAATTCCTTGTCCCTAATTTCTATGTTTACGTCGGAAACGGCTACAACACCGCCTGGATATTTTTTGTAAATTCCACGTAATGATAAACTTGCCATAATTAAAAAGACCTCCCACATTTAATAATTTTTTTTGCCAATCATAATCCGAATTGACTATACTAATATAATACCAAATTTCAGGTACAAATTTCAAGTATATAATTATACAAAATTATAATTCAATGTTTGTTATAAATGATGAAATTTTCGTTTGAAAATCCTTTTCGAAAAATTTTGTATCAGTATTTTTCAAAATTTCAGGCAATTCTTTGTGCAAAACTTCCAAAACGCTACCTTTTGTCAAATTCTGGTTTAAAGCAAGATTTCCTATCTGAAAACGGAACAGATACTCTACATGATTCCCAACACTAGCAAACATTCTTTTAATTTGATGATACTTTCCCTCGTATAACTCTATCACTGCATAGTATTGTGACCCTTCCCATTGGATAACTCTACTAGGTAAACATACTTCACCATTAGATAACTCTATGCCCTTAGAAAACTTTTCAATATAGTCAGCTTGAAAAGGTCTAGCCAATCTAACTATATAGTACTTTGCTACATGGTTCTTAGCAGATAGTATCTTATGAGAGAAATCTCCATCGTTGGTAAGTAGTACAAACCCCTCTGAGTCTTTATCTAGTCTACCTGCTGGAAATAGATTCTTATCTTTTAGATTTTCAGGTAGTAGGTCTATAACGGTAGTACTTTCAGAGTCATCTGTAGAGCATACTACACTGCTAGGCTTGTACATCATATAGTAGCGTAGACCAAACTCCGATATTGTCTTACCATCTACAAGGATATTAGACCTTTCAGTATCCACTTTGATATCAGATTTTTTAACTACAACGTTGTCCACTAATACTCTGTTGTGTTTAATTAAATCTTTAATCTGTGAACGAGAGTACTCTGTGTTGTTAGATATAAACCTATCTAACCTTAATATAGGCACAAAAAACCCCCTTAAATAGATTAAGTATCGTACTTTCTAATACGAAGAGGTATCTGTAAGCTATCAGCAACGTTCTGTGATAGTTCTATCTCTTCCTTAGATATAACATCTACAACGCTAAATATCACCTTTGGAGCAATATTCTTGCATTCCTTAGCAAATTCTAGCATAGCATGGTAAGAACCCTCTTTAAACTTGGGACGTGTAACCTTTAGATAGCTTTCCTCACAACCTGCATTTAAGCTAACCGATATGATATCGAAACAACCCTTAAGTTCTGGAACGATATTTCTATTATGGATAAGGTTCGCCAAACCATTAGTATTGATTCTAATCTTGCAGTTAGAGTTTTCTCTTAGATATTTACAAGCTTCTACAACTACATCAACACGTTCAAGAGGTTCACCATAGCCACAAAATACAACCTCATTATACTTAGATAGATTACGTTGTTTAAAAGCAGATATAATCTCTTCTAAAGATGGTTCTCTGTCTAACCAAAGGCTGTCTGAACCGTAAGCACCATCACCATTGTTTCGAATACAGAACGTACACGCACATGGGCATCTGTTAGTAACGTTGACGTATAGATTTTTTCCAACTTCATACAAAATAGTCATCATAGAAATACATACACCCTTTCATATACTAAGCGGATTACTAAGGTAATCCGCTAGGTAATATTGTTACATTAATCTTTTTTGTGGAGCATATTTTTTAGCATCTTATCAGATATCTTTTTTTCTTGCATCATAAAGAAGATAACTATAGGTATAGCTATTATAAATAGCACAATGCCTAAAGCTAAACCTTCTGGGAAGAAACTCAACTTAATAGTATGTGTTCCCTCGGATACTGGAATGCCCATTAAACAACCATAGAGTTCTACAGGTTCAACTTTTTTACCATCTACCTTAACTGTCCAACCTGCTTCTAATGGAATAGACGTAAATAGAATCTGTCCAGATTGTGCAGTAACTTCAGCAGTCATTTTAGTAAAACCACTGTTACTAGAAGTCAACTCCCAACCACCAGTAGCAAGCTGTGCAATAGCTTGGCTTTCTGCCTCAGCATCTAATTGATAGAACCATTGGTCTATCATATAGCAGTACTCATTAGCTATGGTCAACCTAATGGAAATGTATTGGTCTTTGCTAAAATATCCTAAACGTTTAACATTATAGTATTGAGTTTCATAGTAATAATCTAAGAACTCATAGTCTTCCCATTCTTCGGTATCCTCGTTGTAGGTAGTACTGTACCAAACGTTTATCTTCTTTTCGTTTATAGCTGGTAAGTATAGGTATATAGGGTTATCACTTTCTGATTGTATTACATAGGTTATAATATGGTCACCTGAGCCAGTAGCAGTATATTTAGTTTGAACACCAGCACTTTGAACTTCAACGTTATCATAAACGGGTTCTTCAAGAGGGTATAAACGTGTAAAGAACTGTTGATTAGTTCCTAACATAGAGGATAACATATTATTTTGGTTTTCAAATGGATTTGCTACATGATTACTGCTAGTATCAGTGTAATCTAAGTCGGTATATATTGCATTAGTGGATACCATATAACCTATAGGTAGAGCATCATCATTTATATAGGTTTTAATATCAGATTCTGTATCACTGTAATATAGTTCATATGTTGGGTCTTGTAGACCTTTCTCATCGTAGAGGTATTTAATTCCTAATAGGTCATCTGCTATTAGAGTATTTAAACCATTGTAACGGGTGTAGTGACCTCTTTCAGTGAATCCTAAACTAGATATAAAGTCTATAGCCTTAGCGTTCATAGTAGAACTTGAGTGCGTAATACCCTTAATGTTCAATAATAGGTCATCATTAACGGTTCTGAAGTCTGTTTTTTCAGAACGATATAGTCCAGAATCTGTACTATTAACTTCATCGGTAACTTTAGTCCATTGTTCTTTAAACTCATCGTACTTTATGGCAGAACTATATGTTACGTCATCATCTATATCTTTTAAGGTTTCAAAGGCGTTCATTGTTAGTTCACAGCATAAAATCAAAGTCATTACCATAGGAATAGTTTTAGATTTAGGATTCGATTTAAATCCGTAGAATAACAATGCAAAACAGAATACTAAAGCTACAGCAAACCATAAAGAACCTAAAGAGTCTAAATTTTCATACTCTCTAGTTTCAGCCCAAAGGACGTATATAACTACACCAGCAAATACACCAGCAATATCCCTGCCACGTATACCATCGTGATTTTTAAATACTTCAGCACTCATAGATATTAATAGGAATGAAATTATGAAAGAATATCTGTAAGGTAGCCAGTTAGGAACTTGTCCACCATGCCAAAGCATATCAATTGGCTTAATGTACATAGAGAAGAATAGTATTGCTAATAGTATGGTATAGCCTATCTTTTTATTAGGTTTAATCTTTCTATTTAAGATGTATAAAGGGGTCATTAATATACATATAACACCACAATATATATCAGCTAGACCTTCATTTCTTACGGTATCATAACAAGATGGTAGTAATCTAGTTAGCATATCTATAGCAGTGAACTGTATCTTTAAAGAGTAATCGGGGTCAGTAAAGTCGAACTTACCTAGTTTAAGTGAATAGTAAACAGGAAGTATCATGATAGCAGATAACATTGCACCTACTATAGCACCAACGCCAAAATCTACAAAGGACATAACCTTTTCTTTAGTACTCTTGTACTCTCTTTCAGTAACAAAACAGAAGTAGAACAAGAAGTATAGTACAGAGAATATAGCTAACATAAATCCTATATAGAAGTTAGCAATAAACATTAAAGCCAATGGAATTATGAAGTTTACTTTCTTCTTCTCATCGATAATCTTTTCTATACCTATCATGATTAAAGGCATATAGATTAGACCATCTAACCACATTGGGTCCATCAATTGAACTACTGCATAGCTACATACTCCCCACGCTGTAGAGAATATAACCGAATGTAATGGATTTACTTTTTTAGAATGTTGTAAGTAGTAACTCATAGTAACACCTTGAGTTCCTAACTTGCAAAGTTGCATTACGAATAGGCTAGTAGTCATATACTTCTGTGGAAATAGTACGGTTATTAAGGTAAATGGACTCGCCAAATAGTAACCTATAATACCCATAAACTCACCAGATAGATTTCTAGACCAACTATAGAATATACTATTTTCGCCTAATAGTGCTTGTCTAAAGTATTCAAAGTAGTAGACGTATTGACCATTTAGGTCTAATACTAGTACAGAGTGTTCACCATCAGATTTAGCAGGGAAAGCATCAAAGAGTGCATATGCTATATACATAATGACACAAGGTAATATAAATGCTAATATATAGTACCTCTTATCCATAGCCCATGCTTGTAAACGTGATAGAATACTCTTATCATCTTTAGTCTTAGTAGTAGTTTTCTTACTCGAACCTTTAGGAGTAAGTTGCCAGTCTGTTTGTGCTACTGTATCATCAGTTTGAGTCTTAGTGGTTTCAGATGTTTCTTCACTCTCTAAATTGTCATTCATTGGATTATTATCCATGTTTTAAATTCCTCCTTTTTTAGTTATACATTCAATAGTGTGAGCATATGCGTAGAGTGTATAATAGCTCACACTATACAGCTTCAATAGTTAGAGTATATCGCTTTAATTAAGCCTTAAAAGTTATATACTTTAAACATACCGATATTTGCATATGCACATACTATGTATTATACAATATCTTCTCTATTTTTACAAGTGATTTTTTGAATTTTTTTCGATAAATGATTATATTACCTTAAATATTCCCAAGACTATCAATAGTATTCCTCCCATAAATGAGATATCTGGAACTTTAGAGAACTTCCTTCCTATTAAACAACCTACTAATACTGAAATACTTTGAAATATAAAAGTACCTATAAGTACTACATATACGTTTAAACTACTTCCACTAGCTACACCACATATTAGAGTATCTAAGGACATTAAGGTAGATACTGCTATTGCCTCTTTAACAGAAATCTCTTTAGAGTTATCACAATCGGCACAACTACCACAGATAAATACATCTAACATAGAGGTATCTTTAGTAGATTTACGATACTTATGCTTTTCAAGTATCCACTTAATTATATTCATGCCACCCATAGCACACAGAACTGCACAACATATGACTGACCCTACTTTAAAAGATATGATGCTACTAACAACGTCAGAGAAGTATAAGGATATTGCCATTATAACAGTACCTACAATGCCTATACTTATCGCTGATTTAATTGGTATCCTTATACAATCAGTTCCACACGATATCGACATTATAAAGATATCTACAGTAACCGCTACGATTAATATAAGTTCACTTATCATAATAGATTCACCACTTAAAGGTTATCACAAAAATTTCACTTGATAATTACTTTCTTTTGTGATATTATATTATAGTAATATTGTAATGTTCTACATTTACAGGTAAGATTATTCTTTACATACTATGAAAATATATAAAGATTGGTGAATTTTATATGAGCAACAAAGATAAGGTTTTAAAAATTCTTTTAGAAAACAGAGATAACTACGTATCAGGTCAAAGTATTGCCCATACTTTATCGGTTTCTAGGAATGCTATTTGGAAAACTATGGTCAAACTTAAAGATGAGGGAGTCCCTATAATATCATCTAAGAAGTTAGGTTATATGTTATCTCCCGACTTCGATATTTTATCCATAGATGAGATTAAAAAACATCTAATAGATGAACTTAAAGAGATAGATATCCATCTATTGAACACAGTGGACTCTACTAATAACTATGCTAAAGTGTTAGCTAAACAAAATGCTTCAGAGTATACTTTAGTAGTTTCTGATACTCAGACTCATGGCAAAGGTAGAATGGGCAGAACGTTCAACTCACCATCGGGAACGGGAATATACATGAGTTTAATATTAAAACCTACAACCAACGTTGAAACTTCACAGCTTATAACATCGTGTGTAGCAGTAGCAATATCTAAGGCTATAGATACTCTATGTGGTTGCAACACTAAGATTAAATGGGTTAATGATATATTCCTAAATGACCGAAAGATTAGCGGAACTTTAACCGAGGGTTCTGTAAACTTTGAAACGGGTTCATTTGCATATATAGTGGTTGGAATAGGTATTAATGTGCGTTCTGTAAAAGGCATCTTTAATGAGGAACTTTCTGCTATAGCAACCTCTATTGAAGATGAAACTAATATAAAAATATCTCGTAGCAGATTGATTGCAGAAGTCTTTAATAATATATATCTACAGATGCAAGCCATAGATGAAAGAACTTTTATTGAAGAGTACATAAGACGCTCTTTAATAATCAACAAGGAGATAGTAGTACTAGAGGGTGGCAAAGAGTTTAATGCTAAAGCTATAGGTATAGACAAAAATGCTGGTTTAATAGTTCAATTTCCAGATGGTTCTACTAAAGTTTTAAACTCTGGTGAGGCTAGAATCAGAAAATATTAATATTTCAAAAATTTTTATTGCAAAAACTGTATATGTGTGTTAGAATAGATGTATATGTAAAATTTTATGACGATAAGGAGTATTTTTTATTATGAGTAATTATAATAGCTATGAAAGTCCGTTTTGCACTAGGTACGCAAGTAAAGAGATGCAATATATCTTTTCGGCAGATAAAAAGTTCACTACTTGGCGTAGACTATGGGTCGCTCTTGCTAGGGCAGAGATGAATTTAGGCCTAAATGTAACTCAAGAACAGGTGGACGAACTAGAAGCTAACGTCGAAAATATTGACTATAAAGTGGCTGAAGAACGTGAAAAGATATGTCGTCATGACGTTATGTCACACGTCTATGCGTATGGTAAGGCTTGTCCAAATGCTGAGGGTATTATCCACTTAGGAGCTACATCATGTTACGTTGGCGACAATACAGACGTAATAATAATGCGTGATGCTTTAAAGCTAATCAAGAAAAAGTTAGTAAGTGTAATAGCACAACTATCTGACTTTGCCATGAAGTATAAAGATATGCCTTGTTTAGCATATACTCATCTACAACCTGCACAGTTGACTACCGTCGGCAAAAGGGCTACCCTATGGACTAACGAACTATTGATGGATTTACAAGACTTAGATTTTAGACTTGAAAATCTATGCCTATTAGGTTCTAAAGGTACTACTGGAACTCAAGCATCGTTTAAGGAACTTTTTAATGGCGATACTTCTAAGGTTAAAGAACTTGAAAAGATGATTGCCGAAGAGATGGGGTTCAATCCAAAGAACGTAGTACCAGTATCTGGACAGACCTATTCAAGAAAGGTAGACTATCAAGTAGTAAGTGTACTATGTGGCATTGCACAATCATGTAGTAAGTTTTCAAACGATATGAGAATTTTGCAAAGCTTTAAAGAGATGGAAGAACCTTTTGAAAAAGGTCAAATAGGTTCTTCTGCTATGGCTTATAAGAGGAATCCTATGCGTTGTGAAAGAATTACATCTTTGGCACGTTATATAATGGTGGATAGCCTTAACCCAGCATTTACTAGTGGAACTCAATGGTTCGAAAGAACTCTCGATGACTCCGCTAATAAGAGAATCTCTGTTGCTGAGGCTTTCCTCGGTGTAGATGCTATATTAAACATTATGTTAAACGTTACCGATGGTTTAGTAGTATATGACAAGGTTATCCGTCAAAGAGTTATGAATGAACTTCCTTTTATGGCTACCGAAAATATAATGATGGACGCAGTTAAAAAGGGTGGCAACAGACAAGAACTCCATGAACAGATTAGAAAGTACTCTATGATGGCTGGTGAGCAGGTTAAAGTCTACGGTAACAAGAATAATCTATGTGATTTAATAGTCGCTGACCCTATGTTCAAAATTACTCAGAAAGAAATTGATGACATTCTAGTTCCCGAAAATTTCACTGGTTTAGCTCCTCAACAAGTGGTAGAATTCATTCAAGAGTGTGTTAAACCTATATTAGATGCTAATAAGAGCCTTTTAGGTGAAAAGGCTGAAATAAATGTATAACTAATTATTTACTAATTTTAACAGTTGACAATTAGTAATTATTAAATATTAATTATTAATTAAATTTAGGAGGTTTTCTATTTGAACAAAAAGATTAAAAAGCCAGTCTTTTTTATCGTTTTTATATTGATAGCTATCTTTAGTTGTTCAGTATACTTTGGCTTTCAAACGTGGTTTGGAGATATTTCAACTACATATATTAAATCCATAAGCGATATAAGACTTGGTATCAATATTCAGGGCGGTGTTGATGTTGCCTTTACTCCAGCTGATGGTGTCGATGCTACCGATGAACAGTTAGATGCTGTTATGGAAACTATGAAAGTACGTTTAACTTCGTTAGGCATCAACGATAGTGAAACTTATGTGGACTACAACAATGACAGAGTTATTGTACGTTTTCCATGGCAGTCGGGAGAAACAGACTTCGACCCCGAAAGTGCAGTTGAAGAACTCGGTGAAACTGCTATGTTACGCTTTATTGAGGGTACAGAGTATGACGAAAGTTTAGTAATCTTAGAGGGTGAGGACGTTGTTGAAGCTTATGCTGCTAGTATCGCAAATGAAACTACAGGTGGTAGAGATTATGTAGTATCACTTGAATTTTCTGAAGATGGTGCTACAAAGTTCGCTGATGCTACTGAAGAATTATACTCAGAAAGTGGTTATATCTCCATTTGGATGGACGATACTTGTGTAAGTTCTGCAACGGTTTCTGCACATATCACTGATGGTAAAGCAATCATTCAAGGTGACTTCGACTACGAAGAGGCTAAAAGCTTAGCTGATAAGATTAACAGTGGTGCATTGCCATTTAATCTTGAAACTGCTAGTTTTAAGACTATATCACCTACATTAGGTACAGGTGCTTTAAATGCTATGGTTTTAAGCTGTGCAATAGCATTCATAGCAATAGCTATATATATGATTATCCTTTATAGACTTCCTGGTGTGGTTGCAGTTATAGCTTTAATTGGACAACTTGCAGGTACTCTAGCAGTGGTATCTGGATACTTTAGCTTTATGCCTAGTAAGACTCTAACCATTTCAGGTATAGCGGGTATTATCTTGTCGGTTGGTATGGGTGTAGATGCTAACATTATTACTTGTGAACGTATCAAAGAAGAACTCGCTAAAGGAAAATCTATTGATACAGCCTTAAGGAATGGCTACGCTAGAGCTTTTTCAGCAGTTCTCGATGGTAACTTGACTCAAATAATCATATCGATAGTGCTAATGGGTGCTTTCGGTGTCCCTGATAGTTTCTTCGCTAAGATGTTAAACTTTGTATTCTTTGCATTTGGAACTTCTACTGATAGTACTATCTATTCGTTCGGTTTAACTCTATTGACGGGTGTTATATTTAACCTATTTATGGGAGTTTTCTGTACTCGATTAATGATAGTTTCTCTATCTAAGTTTAAAGCCTTAAGAAAGAAATCTTTATATACTGCAAAGTTTAAAGAACCTAAGAAGAAAGATTATCTATCCAAGAAGAAGATTTTTATTACTATATCATGTGTTTTAGTGGCAATATCATTAGTAGTAGCACCTTTCTTTGCTAAGATAGCTATTGAGTTTAAGGGTGGTACTATGATATCTTATACTTATACTGGTGAACTCAATGCCGATGATGTTAAAGCTAAGGTTGAAGAGATTGCTGGTTCTAGTGTAACCATTCAAACGGGTGAAGTGTTCGGAGATGAAGAGAATAGAAACAGTATTACTATCTCATTTGTATCTAATGAAGGTTTAACTTCCGACAAACAGTCTGAGATTACTAATGCAGTACAAGAAACTTTCCCCGATAACAATATAGAAATCTTAGATTCTAACGATGTAAGCCCAAGTTCTGGTAAGTCTTTCTTAATGAAGTGTGTGATGGCAGTAATATTCTCATCAATATTGCTAATACTATATATTGCAATAAGGTTTAAAAAGATTGGTGGACTATCTGCTGGTGTATGTGCTATCATAAAGTTACTACACGATGTTATAATCACCTTTGGAGCGTTCGTATTACTAGGATATGAAATAAATGCTAACTTTATGGCAGTAGTACTAACCATCTTAGGATATTCTATCAACGATACTATAGTAATCTACGATAGAATTAGAGAGAACAGAACTTTAATGCCTAACGAAAGCTTAAATAACATAGTAAATCTAAGTATTAGTCAATCTATGAGGCGTTCAATAAGAACTTCAATAACTACAATATTTGCAATGATAACAGTTTCTGTAGTATGTACAATTAGTGGAATTACATCTATATTAAGTTTCTCAATTCCTTTAGCAATAGGCTTAACGGTAGGAACATACTCATCATTGTTCTTTAATACTCCAATTTGGACATCTTGGAACGAACGTAAAACAAAGACGGTTAAAGATGGTAAAAATAAAGCATAATGTAACTTTGATAAAAAACACCTTGATTTCAAGGTGTTTTTTTTGATATAATTAGTATACATCAAAAAGATACTATCCTAAAGAGGTGATTTTATATATATGAAAGCAGGAGTATCTTCTGCGTGTCTATATCCACAGATATTAGAAAGAGCTGTAGAAGATATAGCAAAATGTGGAATAAAGGCTACAGAAATATTTATAAATACCGATTGTGAGTTAGAAGAATTCTATGTCAGAGAGTTAAGAGCTATATTGGATTACTACGGAACTGAGTGTATATCGGTACACCCATATACTTGCTCTATAGAACCTATGATGTTCTTTTCTAACTATGAACGTCGTGTAAACGATGCTTTAAGATATTATAGCAAGTTTTTTAAAGCTATGAACATCTTAGGAGCAAATATATTCGTATTTCATGGCAATAAAGAAACGCTCTCTGTAGAGGAAAGTTTATACTTCGATAGATTCTTTAAACTATCTGAGGTGGGAAAACAGTATAATATTATAGTTGCTCAAGAGAATGTGGCTAGGTGTCAATGCAATAACATTCCTTTTATGGTTAATATGGTTAATCAATTAGGCGATGTGGCTAAGTTCGTAATAGACCTAAAACAGGCTATTAGAAACAACGTTGAACTATTTGATATTATAAATAGTGTTGGAAAAAATATAGCACACATACACATTAGCGACCATACCTCTACACACGATTGTTTACCTTTAGGTATGGGTATCTTAGATGTTAAACTACTATTAAAAAGATTAAAAGAAGTATCGTTCAACGGAGCTATTATGTTAGAACTATATCGAAATAACTTCGATACTATTGAACAGTTACATGAAAACTATCTATACCTTTGCAAAGAGATAGATAACTTCAATTAAAGGAGCTGATATTATCATGAAATGTATATTTTGCGGTTTCGATGACTTAGCAGTGGTAGACTCTCGCCACATAGATGATAAACGTATAAAACGCCGTAGAGAATGTTCAAATTGCCATAAACGTTTCACAACCTATGAGTTTGTGGAAAAACCTATATTGATGGTAAAAAAGAAAGACGGTGCTTTTGAACCCTTCGATAGAAATAAACTATCTAGAGGAATATTTTCTGCTATAAAGAAACGTCCAACGGCAACTCGTAAGGTGGAAGAAATAGTTGAGTATATTGAAAATTCCTGCGAAAATGATATGCGTACACAGATAACCTCTACAGAAATTGGCGATATAGTAATGGAAAAACTTAAAGATATCGATGAAGTAGCCTATGTTAGATTCGCTTCAGTATACAAGGCTTTCAACGATGTAGATGGTTTTATCGACATAATATCCACTCTTTCTAAGAAAGATTAAAATTTCATTAGAACAGTTTACAGTTTAGATAATTTTCTCAAATATATCTTGACTTTTTCACATAACTATGATATTATACTGTTAATAGATTAAGTACTAAAAATCTATAAATATATACTTAAGAAAGAGGTATCTACTATGAACAATTTAAATGGTATTTTTAATACTCCCGACCACACAGAAGAGTTCGACTATAATGATGTTCAAAATACTAACGTAGTTGTAACTGCACTTACATATATTTTTTTCTTTATACCATACATATTTGCACCAAACTCACAGTATGCTAAGTTTCACACAAATCAAGCGTTGATATATCTAATATGTGAAATAGTGCTAAGAGTAGCAAGTAGCATAATATGTACGGTAACTGGTTTTATTCCACTAGTGGGAAGTATAGTAGGCTTTATAGTACCACTGTTGGTCTGGATAGTAAGTATTGGTCTATTCATATTTGGTATAGTAAATGCTTGTAACAAGCAAGCTAAAGAGCTACCAATCGTTGGTGGATTTACTATATTAAAGTAGTGATAAAACATCTAACTACAGAATATCTTTAACATTTTCGGATTTCTCTAACTAAAGAGAAATCCGTTTTCAATTCTAAAATGCATACCCTTTGAATATATATGTAACAATAAAATAGATAATCAAGGAGTGGTTTAAGTGGTATGTGCAACCTTTAGAATGAAAGATGTTAAAACTGTGGGTTTTATTCTTGGCGTAATAATATTATTACTAGGCGGAATATTCTTTGCATACAAATACCTAACTAAAGATGTAGTAAGGCTAACTACATACTCAGAAAGGGTTCAATACTTAGAAACTTTAGACATTTCAACCGATAACATAGTAGAAACTTCAAAAGATATTACTATTCCTAATCAGTTTAATGAAACCTATGAGCAATACTCTCAAGTGCAGACCTCAAAAGGATTCCCTGACTTACATTCATTTAAAGGAGAGTCGGCTACTGTATATGATTATACCCTAGAGGACGGTTCTAACGTACAACTCTTAGTATGTAACGATATCTTAGTAGGCTCATTCTTAGATGGTTCACAATGATGTTATTATACTTTTTACTTAATCGAAAAAAACTATAGACAAACCTCATAGATTATGTTAAAATTATATTACTAAACTTTGAAAAGAAAGAGGTTATTTCTGTGAACTATACTAAATTAACTACTATCTGTGGAGTACCTTGCGTAGAAATATCTGCTGGTGGATACACTGCATCGGTTGGATACGCTATAGGTTCTAATGTGCTTAGACTCCATAATGATATCGATGGCGTTGAGGTTTTTAGATACAATCCTGACAACACTATGGAAGATATCTTAAAGTCTGCAGAGGTTTGGGGTCTACCATCGTTATACTTGCCAAATCGCTTTGCCGATGGAGTTTTAAAGACTTCCGATGCTACATATCAACTACCTGTAAATGAAAAAGCTCCATATAACAACCATATACATGGATTCCTTCACAAAAGATGCCATTCAGTGGTGGAACATGGCACTGATGAGAACTCAGCTTATGTTAAAACTCAATACGTTTACGACCAAGAAGATGAGTTCTTTAAATATCTACCAATAAAGTTCGTAGCAGACTATACTTTTAGAGTATCTAAAAACGGTTTAGAATACTCTGTAACTTTTAAGAATCTATCGGATAAGCAGATGCCTATGTCATTTGCAACTCATACTACTATAAACTCACCTTTTGTAGATGGTGCTAAGCAAGAGGATATCACTATTAGCGTACCTGCTGGTCTAAAATGTGAACTCAACGATAGATGCCTACCTACAGAAAGGTTGCTACCACTATCTGAGTGGGATTTAGCTTACAAAGATGGTACTCAGTGTCCCGTATTACAAGATATATCTAACGATATGTATACCGCTGAATATAATACACTCGATGGAAATAGTTTCTATGGAGTTATCTGCACTGACAAATCTAGTGGTAAGAGGCTATGCTATCAAGTGGACGAAAAGTTTAAGTTCTGGATAGTTTGGAACGATAGAGGCTTTAATGGTTACTTCTGTCCTGAACCTATGACCGCTATGATAGATGCTCCTAACCTTTCACTTGATAAAGATATTACTGGCTACTGTGAAATATCGCCTAATGAGTGTTACACACTAACTCAAAGGTTCTTCGTTAAGTAATCTATATATAGTATATTAAAAGCGTCACATGGGTGACGCTTTTTAATTAGTATACTAGTTGAAACTGTTTTTCTAATATTGGTAGCAATTTTTTAGAGAAACACGCTGTAAATATGGATAGTATTAAATCTGGTATTATAAATGGGCCTACGAAAGCACCTAAGATTGCTTTTACGCCATACTCTACGTGGTTTACATAGTTTAAGATAAAGTATCCATAGATGCAACCTAACGTATATACTATTACGAGATTAACCATACTAGCACATATTAACCTCTTTAATGATGGATTTTCTTTAGCATGAGCAATCGCTCCAGTGACGTATGCTCCTACTGCAAACCCTATTAAATATCCAAAAGTAGTTTCAAATATGTATTGAAATCCACCACCTTTAGTAAATATAGGTAATCCAAATAGACCCAGTAGAACGTATAGTGCAACACTTAAACCACCCTTATTTTTTCCTAAGATTAATCCAGCTAGACAAGTAAAGACTATCTGCAAGGTGAAAGGTATTACTGGTGTTGGAATCTTTATGAAAGCTCCCACTGCCGATAGTGCTGTAAACATGGCTATTAAAGTCATATCTTTAATGTTAAACTTACTCTTGCTCATAATTAGAACTCCTTTAGAACTTTATTTTTTTATATTATAACATACATTCTCGGATAAGTCAACTTATTTTGATAACTTTAGGTGACTTATCTGAGATTTTTTATCTACCGTTCGTCAGTTTTAACAAAAAGGGCATCAGTTTTTACATTTGGGTTGATTTTTTTTCATTGTTGAGTATTATAATATCTATAAGGATATTAATTTTAGAGGGGAGTTTTTATTATGAATATTAAAAAGATTATATCTGGTGTTATGGCGTTAGCAATCTGTTGTGGAGGCGTAACTATTTCACAAGGCAGTGAATTATCCAACTTGATTGATAGCGTTATTCATGTTGAAGCAGAAACCATCAATGGAATGAGTTCTGAGGAGTATCAAGAATTGACTGAGGAAGTTTTAGCACTTCTTAATCAATACAGAATCTCACAAGGTGTAGAGCCACTTAAAAGTAGTCCGCTTATGATGGAGATGGCTCAAATAAGAGCTGCGGAACAAGAGGAAACTGGTTTAAGTCATTACAGACCAGACGGCAGTGTATGTTTTTCAATATTTGATGAGTACAGTTTAACATATAATACTTGTGGTGAAAATGTTGCGTGTGGACGTACCTCCGCTGAGAGTACTATGGAAGATTGGAAAAATTCATCTGGACATAATGCAAATATGCTAGATAGTGAGTTTACTCATGTAGGAATAGGTGTAACCTATTACAATGGTACATACTATTGGGTTCAACTATTTATGGGTACTACTGATAGTAAAGTTACTAGCGATGAATATCTAACTCTTGAAACTTCAACAACTACAACTACTACCGAGCCTACTACTACTGAACCTACTACTATAACTACTGTTACCGAACCTACTACTACTGAGCCTACTACTACCACTACTGTTACTGAACCTACTACTACTGAGCCTACTACTACCACTACTGTAGTATCTGATACTGATAATATATATAACGGTTCTTGCGGTGAAAACTGCACATACTCCTTTGATATTACTACTGGTACATTGACTATTAGTGGTACTGGTGATATGGAAAACTATTCATCTAGTTCTGATGTGCCTTGGTATTCATTTAAAGAAGATATTAAAACCATCATCATTGAAGATGGTGTTACTTCTATTGGTAATGATGCATTCTATGGTTGTATATCTTTAACTGAAGTAACTATGCCTAATAGCATTACTTCTATTGGTGAATATGCATTCTTTTGGTGTAAATCTTTAACCGAAATAACTATACCTAATAGTGTTACTTCTATTGATGCAGGTGCATTTTCTGGTTGTACATCTTTAACTAGTGTAATCATACCAGATAGCGTTACTTCTATTAATTCTTTTGCATTTCATCAATGTACATCTTTAACAGAAGTGACTATTCCAGATAGTGTTACTGATATCGGTATCTACACATTTGGATATTACTATGATGATAGCTACAACGAACTTAAAATAGAAAACTTTACAATATACGGTGTAAGCGGTTCTACTGCTGAAACCTATGCCACTGAAAATGATTTCATCTTTATTGAATCCACTGCTATTACTACTGAGCCTACTACCACTACTATCGAGCCTATCGATACTGTCACCACTACTGAGCCTACTAATACCGAACCTACAACTACAACTACCACCGACTCAGAAGACCCCTACGCAAATTGCATATTCGATGTGAATCAAGATGGCGATGTTAAATCTAATGATTTATTACTTCTAAAGAAACGCTTATTAGGCTTAATATAAATCTTCCCTATAAGATTAGAATGGAACATAGAAATATGTTCCATTCTATCTATTATGATGCATTTCACTCCAAAATATCTACCGTTCGTCAGTTTTGGAACTTTTTTTAAAATATATGATATAATTACATCGTAATCTTGATTACATTATATCTATATTTTGAAGGGAAGTATTATTATGAACATTAAAAGGATTGTATCAGGTATTATGGTGTTGGCAATCTGTTGTGGAAGTTTAGCTATCCCACAGGTTAGTGAAGTATCTAATTTAGTGGTATTCGCCGATAGTACATATAGTGGTTCATGTGGCGAAAAAAGTACATACTCCTTTGATACTACTACTGGTACATTAACCATTAGTGGTTCTGGGGATATGGAAAGCTATTCATCTAGTTCCGATGTGCCTTGGTATTCATTTACAGAAGATATTAAAGTAGCTATAGTTAAAGATGGTGTTACCTCTATTGGTAGTTATGCATTTGCAAGTTGCACATCATTAAGTAGTGTAACCATATCAGATAGTGTTACTTCTATTGGTAACTGTGCATTCTATAATTGCACATCACTAAGTAGTATAGCTATACCCGATATCGTTACTTCTATTGGTGCAGGTGCATTTCAAGGTTGTACATCATTAAATAGTATAGAAATACCTAGTAGTGTTACAACCATTTTCTATTCAACATTTCAAGAATGTACATCATTAGCAGATGTATACTATACTGGAACTGAAAAAGAATGGAATAATATATATATCTATAGTTTGAATGAACCCTTAACTAGTGCAACAATATACTATAACTTTGGATATTGTGGTGAAAACTGTATATATTCCTTTGATGAAACTACTGGTACACTAACTATTAGTGGTACTGGCAATATGGAAAGTTACTCATCTAGTTCCGATGTGCCTTGGTATTCATTTATAGAAGATATTAAGAAAATAATAATAGATGATGGTATAACATCTATTGTAGGTAATGCATTTTATGGATGCACTTCATTAACAGAAGTAACTATACCTAATAGCGTTACTTCTATTGGCTATGATGCTTTTTATAAGTGTACCTCATTAGAAGAAATAAACATACCTAATAGTGTTACTTCTATTGGTTCATATGCTTTCTATAATTGTGCCTCATTAAAAGAAGTAACTATACCTAATAGTGTTACTTCTATTGGTTATGATGCATTTGAGAATTGTACATCATTGAAAAAAGTAGTTATGTCTAACGGTCTTACTTACGTTAGTTCATATGCATTTTATGGTTGTACATCTTTAATAGAAGTAACTATACCTAATAGTGTAACATCTATTAATTCTTATGCTTTTAGAAGTTGTACATCTTTAGAAAGTATAATCATACCAGATAGTGTAACATCTATTAATTCTTCTGCTTTTAGGAATTGTGCATCATTAACTAGTATAATCATACCAGATAGTGTAACGTCTATTAGTGACTATGCATTTTATGATTGCACCTCACTAGCAGATGTATACTACAGTGGAACTCAAGAAGAATGGGATAGTATAAGTATCGGTTCAGATAATAGTAATCTAACTGATGCAACTATACACTGTAATTCTGGTCTTTATGGTGAGAATTGCACATACTCCTTTGATACAACTACTGGTACACTAACTATTGGTGGTACTGGTGCTATTGAAGATGCCTCTAGTTCTAGTGATGTGCCATGGTATTCATTTAAAGAGGATATTGAAACTATTATTATTCAAGATGGTATTACTTCTATAGGTCAGAATGTTTTTATGGGTTGTACATCGTTAAGTAATATAACTATTCCAAATGGTGTAACTACAATTGATAGGGCTTCTTTTGAAAGTTGTGAGAGTTTAACAAGTATTAGTATACCAAGTAGTATAACATCTATTGGATATGGTGCTTTTTATAACTGTACCTCATTAACAGATGTGTACTATGACGGAACTGAAGAAGAATGGGATAGTATAAGTATCGGTTCAGATAATAGCAATTTGACTAGTGCAACTATACACTATTTTGACCCATACGCAGACTATACCTTCGATGTTAATCACGATGGAACTATAAACATTGTCGATTTAATAATGCTTAAAAAGAAACTATTGGGCTTAATATAAATCGTGAAATCTAAGTAGATATTTATGATTTTTTCCAAAAAACGCACCAGTTTTTACATTTGGGTTGATTTTTTCATTTTTGATTAGTATAATATCTATAGGATGTTAATTTTAGAGGGGGTTTTTTATTATGAATGTTAAAAAGATTCTAGCGTCTATTATATCTATGGCGATGTTAGTCCCAGTGGCTACTACTATCGGTGATACATATACCAATGATGATAACGTTATAGTCGCTAATGCTGAAGCTTCTTACTCAACTTGGCAAGAGGCATACAACACTATATTACAAGATGAGGATTTCTTTAAGGAAGTTCCATACTATACTCAAGTATCTGATATGTATTTCGATTTAGCATACATAGATGGTGATGATATTCCCGAATTAGTTGTCTATTTTAACGGCTCACACTATCTTGGCCCTAGCATAGTTAAGTATGATGAAGATACTGGTACAGTTGGGTTTATCTTAAGAAGTGATATGCCAACCATAAGTTCTTCAGAATATGGTGAGTTTGGTTATTTATTTTATGTTGAAAAACAAGGCATAATATTAGATAATGAAGCAGGTATGGGTTTTCAATCTATAGATATATTTGAAGTAGATGGTTATACTGCTACATTAAAAGAAAGTTTCGTTGTGGAAGCTACGCAGACCTCTCATCCAGATGATTTCTATTATTACAATACTTATGACAATGGTCAAATTATGTCCTACGATAATAAAGATAGTTTTATAGAAATATCAATAGATGATATAATAACTGCTGTAGAAAGCTATGGTTTAACATATACAGGTGGTGGGGTTATAGATAGTGATAATGAGTACTTACAATTTTCAGGTTATGAAACTATTGATTTACAGTTGAGCGATGAAAACTTAAATACCTCAGAAAATAGAGAAAGAATTATAGGTTATGATGATACAACCACTACCACAACAACAACCAACAGTGAATATAGTGGTTCATGTGGTGACAATGCTACTTGGTCTTTTGATGAAACTACTGGTACGCTAACTATTAGTGGTACTGGTGCTACAGATGATTCTTATATGTCATGGCGTGAATATTCATGGTTTGAGATTGCTTGTGAAGATTTTCTTACTAGTGATGGTGAACATATTGATAGCTCTTTAGTAAAAAAATTAGTGGTTGAAGAGGGTATAACCTATGTTAGTGACTATATGTTTAATTATTTTAATAATATAGAAAGTGTTGAGTTACCTAGTACTTTAACTTCCATTGGTGAAAGTGCATTTTTTGATTGTACCTCATTAAAAGAAGTAACTATACCTAATAGTGTTACTTCCATTGGTGAATATGCTTTAGGTTATTATTGGATTACCTATAATGACGAAGAATGCACAGAAGATTTATTAGAAGATTTTACTATCAAAGGCTATGCAGGTTCTGCTGCTGAAACCTATGCTACAGAAAATGGTTTTACCTTTGTAACTTTAGGTGATACAACAACCACTACCAACAGTGAATATAGTGGTTCATGTGGTGACAATGCTACTTGGTCTCTTGATACTACTACAGGTACATTAACCATTAGTGGTACTGGGGATATGTATGACTATGATAATATACACTTTAGTACAGATGAATTGAGTTCTCCATGGCATAAAGTAATTCATGATATATCAGATATTAAATCTATTGTGATAGAAGAGGGAATAACTTCTATTGGTAAAACTGCTTTTCTTGATTTATATTATGTTGAATCTGTACAGTTGCCAAGTACTTTAAAAAGTATCGGTGAGGACGCATTCAGAGTTTTCGATTGCAACGGTTGTGAAAATATATTTAAAACTATTACTATTCCAGAATCAGTTACATATATTGGTGATTGTGCTTTAGGTTATTATGATTTTTCTTACTCCGATGAAAACGGTGACGTACAATACGATACGGATATGTATGAATTAACTATCAAAGGCTATGCAGGTTCTGCTGCAGAAACCTATGCTACAGAAAATGGTTTTACCTTTGTAACTTTAGATAATACTGATACCACTACCTCTACTAGTGCTGACACTACCACTACTAATGATGACACTACTACCACTACCACCTCAAATGGCGATACCGATACGACAACTACTACCGCAAGTGATGGCAGTGCTGGTACTGGAGATAAGGGTATTATTCCAATACTATTGATTGCTTCCCTTACAGGAGCTGTTGTAATAACTATTAATAAAAAAAATAAGTGATATCCAATATTCCAAAATATCTTTTTAAAAAATCAGTGTACTATAGAAAAGTACACTGATTTTTTTTGTGCGTTCATGATATTTACAAAATTGAAAGTTTGTAGTATAATTATCATGACGATTAGAGTAGTTAAGAAATCTTTTAATGCATCAAAGAAGGTGATAATATTTCCATAAACGTTGCCATATGTGAAGATAGTTTAGAACAGACTATCCAATTAAGAAAGTTACTTGAAGAATGGTTTACGGAACATAACCTTTCTTATTCCATAGATGAATATCATAGTGCAGAAAGTTTTCTTTTTTCATATGAGGATAAATCTTACAATCTGCTAATACTAGATATTGCAATGAATAAGATTAATGGCATGGAACTCGCTAAGATGCTTAGAAACAACAACGATATGTTACCAATTATATTCGTAACGGGTTATTCTGAATATATGAATGATGGTTATGAAGTTGAAGCATTACACTATCTTTTAAAGCCATTAAATAAAGATAGACTTTTTTCCACTCTTACAAGATATCTTCAAAGATATAAACTAAACGATGATATTGTACTACGTTGTAAGAATAATACTATACATATATCTCAAGATAGTATTATGTATTGTGAGGCTTATGGAAAATCCACACAGATATATCTATTGAAAGGCAATACTTTAGATAGTCAAATTAGTATAGGTAAGCTCTCTAAGATGCTAAATAGAGAGTTTATTAGCTGTCATCGTTCATATTTAGTAAGTTTAAGGTATATACAAAGTATCGGAAAGACTGAAATTACTTTAGATAATGGTATAAAAGTTCCACTATCAAGGCGTATGTACAGAGAAGTTAATAAAAAGTTTATTAAATATTATACTAAGGAGTATCCATAATGTACATAATAATGATAGTTATATGTATATGCTTTATAGCATTACTATGCTTACTGATATTCTTTATATTGAAACACATTCTATATAATATAATAGACCATCAAATTGAACGCTTTCAAAGTGACCTTATTGAAAAACAAGTACAAGAGATTCAAAGTATGTATAAACAGGTTAGAGGTTGGCGTCATGATTATAGAAATCATATACAAAATATGAAGATTATACTAGACAATGGCAACTACGATAAGCTAAATAGTTACTTAAATGAACTATCTACTGACCTTAATACTGTGGATACCGTTATTAAGACTGGTAACGTTATGGCTGATGCTATACTTAATAGTAAACTATCTATTGCAGAAAAGTCTAATATTAGACTAAATATTAAGGCTAACGTTCCTGAAATGTTACCTATTTCTGATGTTGAGCTTTGCTCTATATTAGGTAATATGTTAGATAATTCTATAGAAGCGTGTAACTCTTTACCCCAAAATGAACGATTCCTACGTGTGTATATTGGAAAGTTAAAAGGACAACTATATCTATCTATACAAAATTCGGCAGGAACAGTAAGAAAAGATAAGAATACATATCTTTCTACAAAATCGGGAGAACATGGCTATGGAATATTTCGTATCGATAGAATAGTTAAAAAATATCATGGATATATCAATAGGCAGAATGAAGAAGGCATCTTTGCAACTGAGATTTTAATACCATTAGATTTTTAACATCTGTTCAACCATTCATTCTATATTTTAACCATTCGTGCTAAATTTCACACGAGTGGTTATTTTTATGATATAATTGCTTTGAGGTGATAAACATGAGTAGAAAAAAGATTAAGATTCAACCATATACTAAAGAAAAACATACTCAACAGAAGAAAATCTATCAAGAGAAGATGAAAAAGAATACTCATAGTATTTCAAACAACTTAAAGTATATTATAAAAGAGGCTTGGCTTAGTGAAAAACTATTTTTGATATCTTCTATATTGATTATATTAACGGAAACTGGAGAAAACTTAGCAATAACTTATACTAACAAATATATCATTGAATTAGCCCTTAGAAATGATTCAATAGTTAAACTCTCGATAGTCTGTCTTATGTTAATTATATTCACTAAAATATTTCGATGGATAAAAAATTCTAGTCTTGAGTATGAGGACAATGTAGGAGTCTTTAAGTATAATCATCACTTTATGAGAAAACTTATAGAAAAAAATATCACAATAGACTATGAAAATAATGAAAAAACTTCTGTTAGTAATCAACTACAAAAGGCTAGAAATGTTACTGGTTACATTATGACTACTGCTCTAAGAACTATGAGAAAGACAGCAACGTGTATATTAAATATATTTGCGTATGGTGGAATAGTATCTATATTGAATCCAGTTTTGTTGCCTATTGTGGTACTTCCTGCTGTTGCTGGATATTATATAAATCGTCATAAAATGAAATGGGTTTGGAATATGGCTGATAATTGGCAAGATTTTGAGCGTCAATTACAGTATATAGAACAGGTTGGAAAAGATTTTTCTTATGCTAAAGATATCCGAATATTTAGTATGCAACGATGGTTTGATAATCTGTTTACAAGAAGTTTTAAAAATCGCCTTAATTGGTACGAACAACAAGATTTATGGGAATATAAACACGATATTTTAGAACTATCTATTCAAGGTTTAGGAAACTTTCTAGCTTATGCCTATGTAATCTATGAAGTGTATTTGGGAAGTGTTGGTGTTTCAGATTTCGTTCTATTTGTAAATGCAATACAGAACCTATCAAGTTTTGTGCGTTCTTGGTGTGATAACTATTCGGGATATCGTTGGATTTCTGAAAATATATGCTATGTACGTGATTACTATGATATTAAGGATAGCATTAACCATAGTATAGGTAAACCTATCCCACATGACAATGTGGAAATAGAGTTTCGTAACGTTAGTTATACTTACTATAAATCTAATGAACCTACTATAAAGAATGTATCCTTTAAGTTATATAAGGGTGAAAAGTTAGCTTTAGTAGGCTTAAATGGTGCGGGTAAGACTACTATTATAAAGTTAATGTGCGGACTATATTCTGCTACTTCGGGAGAGATTCTTATAGATGGTGTTTCTATAGACGAGTATAATCGAGAAGAGTATTTTCAACTCTTTTCAACAGTCTTTCAAGATATTACAACGTTACCAGTAACCATAGCAGAAAATATTTCTAGTAGTAAATCTAAGGATATAGATATTCAAAAGGTATACGATTGTTTAAAAAAATCTGGGCTATATGATAAGGTTATGTCATTGCCAAATAGAGAAAATACACTTTTAGGAAAGAGTATCTTTAAAGATGCAGTAGAACTTTCAGGGGGACAGTTGCAAAAGTTAGCCCTTGCAAAAGCTCTATATAAAGATGCTCCTATACTACTAGATGAACCTACCTCTACCTTAGACCCTATCGCAGAACACGAGATGTATCTTAACTATGCGAAGTTTTCTAAAGGAAAGTCTAGTATATTTATCTCACATAGATTATCTTCTACACGTTTTTGTAATAGAATCCTATTAATAGAAGAAGGAAAAATAGTAGAAGAAGGTACTCATGCAGAACTAATGTCACTAAATGGAAAGTATGCTGAACTGTTTAATATTCAAAGTAGCTATTACAATAGTAAAGGAGTAAAAGACTATGAAATCTAAAGAACAGATGTCTAAAAGAGAACAGCTAAACGTTATAAAGAGAAGTATCTTATTAATAGAAAAGGCTGATAAAGGTTTATTTTTTAGAACTATAATATCAGATGTACTTGAATTGGTTCAAACATACTTAAGTATCTATTTCATATCTATAATAATAGATGCTATATCTATGGAGAAGTCTATAAACGAACTGTTTCTAACAGCTGGAGTAGTTAATATTATACAGCTTATGTGCGTTATAATATCACGAACGTTAAAAAAACGCTATAACTGTCATGATTTTTCATTGAAAAAGAATCTAAAACGTTTCCTATGGGAAAAGATAATAAACTTAGATTACTCTAAAATAGAAAACCCTAAAACACATAATATGTATCAAAATGCTGATAGACAACTATTTAGCCATAGTACTGGATTAATAGCAGTGTATAATCTACTTACATTTTCCATCTATGGATTGATTCAAATAGTTATAGGAGCAGTATTAATATTTCCAATAGCTTTTATACCTCAAATAGAAACTACTGGTTTAATAGGCTTTGTACAATCGCCATATGGATTGTTTTCTGTATTGGTATTAGTAATACTATTAGAACTTTTTAAGGCTACTTATATCAATAATAAATCTATAACTGCTTATGAAAAAGTAAATAGTAGTAGCGAGGTAATGCAATCTAAAAGACTTTTAAGTTTCTTTGAGTGGTTCACTTTAGACAACTATAAAAATGGAAAGGAAATTAGAATATACAATGAAAAGGATTTAATACTATCTGAATATGATAAGAATTATCAGATAGAGAATAGTAATTATAACCATGCATATAGAAAGACTATACCATCTAATTTTGTATTCCAAATGATTAACGTACTAACTCAAATTTTGATGTATGGGTTTGCAATCATGCGAGCATTAACGGGAATGTTGTCACCTAGTGATGCTATAGCTTTCTCCTTATACTTTCAACAGATTCAAAGTGGAATTTCTAACCTATCTGATGGCTATAATATGCTAAAGATTACACCACAGTTCTGTAAGCAAATATTTGACTTTTTAGATATCCCAGATGAGAAGTATATGGGAACTATACCAACTGAAAAACGTACCGATAATGAGTATGAATTTGAGTTTAAAAATGTATCATTTAAGTATCCAAATTCTACTGAATATGTTTTAAAGAACATCAATTTAAAGTGGAAGATAGGCGAAAAGATGGCTCTTGTGGGTAAGAATGGCTGTGGAAAGTCTACACTAGTTAAATTACTCTGTAGATTATATGACCCAACTAGCGGAGAAATAACTTTAAACGGTGTAGATATTAAAAAGTATCAATATGAAGAGTATATGGCTCTATTTTCAATAGTCTTTCAAGATTCTAAACTATTTTCATTTAGTATGGCTGAAAATGTAGCATCTAGTACAGAGTATGATAAAGACTACGTAGAACAATGTATTATTCGTTCGGGTTTGAATACTAGGTTAGAAAAACTATCGAATGGCATTGAAACCTTCTTGTACAAAGATTTTAACGAAAATGGAGTAGAAATCTCTGGGGGAGAGGCTCAAAAGCTAATTCTTGCAAGGGCTTTATATAAAAAATCACCTTTTATTATATTAGATGAACCTACTTCCGCACTTGACCCAATATCTGAATATGATATATATACTAAGTTTAATAGTATCGTTGGAACTAAGACTGCTATATATATATCACATAGATTATCTTCATGTCGCTTTTGTGATAATATCACTGTTATGGAGAATGGTAACATTGTGGAACAGGGGACTCATAGTCAACTTTTAGATAGAAAAGGTGTATATTACTCTCTTTGGAATGCTCAAGCAGAATATTACAAGGATACTGCAGGCGAATTGTTTACAATACACAAAGAATCTGATTGATATTAAAGGAAAAAAATATTTTTTTAAAAAATCCATAAAAGACCTTGACAAAATTCTTGATTTATGATACAATAATAAAGCTGTTTTAGTTATGAAAAAAATTCAAAAAAATTTTTTAAAAAACTCTTGACAGATTAAAAAGTTTGTGATATAATAATTAAGTCGCTTAAGGTTATACAAAAACTTCAAAGATGTTTCAAAAAATCTAAAAAAGTTTTAAAAAAGGTCTTGACAAATTAAAAAACTTGTGATATAATAATTAAGTCGCAAGTCATTAAAGCGATAGTCCAGCATTTTAAATTTGGGAGCATAGCTCAGCTGGGAGAGCATCTGCCTTACAAGCAGAGGGTCACAGGTTCGAGCCCTGTTGTTCCCATAATGGCTCGGTAGTTCAGTTGGTTAGAACGCCGCCCTGTCACGGCGGAGGTCGTGGGTTCGAGTCCCATTCGAGTCGCTAAGAAATATATGCCTCTGTAGCTCAGTCGGTAGAGCAGGGGACTGAAAATCCCCGTGTCGATGGTTCGATTCCGTCCGGAGGCATATCAAATATGCGGATTTAGCTCATCTGGTAGAGCGCCACCTTGCCAAGGTGGAGGTAGCGAGTTCGATCCTCGTAATCCGCTTATATTAAAGACTTTTAAGTTCTCTTAAAAGTCTTTTTTGCTTTTATTGAGTAGTCTTTACACATAATTTAAAAAAATTGATTTCTGTGTGTAGTTCATCACAGAAATCAATTTTAATTTTTACTTTACTAGTTTTTAGATACTTTCTCGACTTTTAACATATTAGTAGTACCAGACTTTCCTAAAGGTATTCCTGCTGTGATAACTACCACATCATTATTAGTAACGTAGCCATTTTCTTTAGCCTTGTCTACGGCGTGTTGGAATAGTTCATCGGAGTTATTTTTTTCCTCTATAAGCATTGGAGTAACTCCCCATGATAGGTTCATCTGACGGCATACTATTTCGCTAGTAGTACCACCTATTATAGGACAACCTGGTCTAAACTTAGAGATTCTTCTTGCAGTAGTTCCCGACTTAGTAACTGTGATTATAGCTTTAGCATTAATATCGTGGGCAGTAGTTACCGTAGCATGAGATATCGCATTAGTGATGTTTAAATCTGTATCGTAGCTACTTTCTCTTTCATGAAGTTGATTTTTATAGTCAATGTTCTTTTCGGTAGTTCTAGCGATACTAGACATGGTTTGAACTGCCTCTACTGGGAACTTACCCGCAGCAGTTTCACCACTTAACATTATCGCAGAAGTTCCGTCATATATAGCGTTAGCTACGTCAGTAATCTCTGCTCTAGTAGGGCGTGGGTTAGATATCATGCTTTCTAACATCTGAGTAGCGGTTACTACCTGTCTACCTGCCATATACCCTTTACGGATTAATTCTTTTTGGATAGCTGGTATCTGTTCAAAAGGAATCTCAATGCCCATATCACCACGAGCAACCATTATACCATCGGCAGTATGGATAATCTCATCTATGTTGTTTACGCCTTCCATGTTTTCAATCTTAGCTATTATTCTAGGGGTAGTCCAACCGATAGACTTTGTAAACTTCTTAAGATAGTCGATATCTGCACCAGTACAAACGAATGAACAAGCTATAAAATCATAGCCCATTTTAGCACCAAACTCAAGGTCATTCATATCACGTTCGCTTAGGTATGGCATGGATAAACTTACGTTCGGAACGTTTACTCCCTTATTGTTAGAAAGTGTTCCGCCATGAATTACAGTACATACTATATCAGTCTTAGTGATAGTATCTACCTTTAGTTCAATAAGACCATCGTTGATATATATAATGTCATCTACGTTCAAGTCTAAAGGTAGACCTTTATAGCTTATAGATGCTTTAGTGTTGTCACCTATAATATCGTCAGTAGTTAGGGTAAAGCTGTCACCATCGTATATTTCAACAGGGTTTTCAAACTTTCCTAAGCGTATTTCAGGCCCTTTAGTATCCATCATAGTAGCGATTGGTAGACCTAACTCTTCACGTATGCGAACTACTTGTTCAAATCTTCGCTGTTGTTCAGAGTAATCTCCATGTGAAAAGTTAAATCTAGCTACGTTCATACCAGAGAGCATTAAATCTCTTAAGATTTGGTCATCATCGGTAGCAGGACCCATAGTTGCTATAATCTTAGTTTTTCTCATAAAAAAGTATCTCCTTTAATTGATATAGTAATTTTATTTATTATAATTCTATCATAAGGTAGAAGTGATGTCAATCTTGTGACTATAAAATTTTGAAGAAATATGGGTATACTGTAATATTTTAGAAGTTTTTCTTATCAGTGCGTCCGAGAATGTAGTCTATAGATAGTTTATAATTGAATAATTACACAAAAATCGGGATAGATTAAAAAACTATCCCGATTAGTTTATGTTGGTTATTAAAAAATATCTATTAGATAAGCTACAATCCGTTACAATAAGTAACGGATTGTTTTATATTTCAATTTAGGGAAATGTGAATATCTAATTAGATACTGTAAGCTATTAAGCTACTACAGTATATGAAATGTTCTTCTTATTGAGAGCCTTTTCAATAAGTTTTGCGTCGTTCTCATCGTTGATTGTAATAGTAACAGGCTTGTGTAAATCTAGGGAGTAGAAACCTAAAACGCTCTTAGCGTTTACACTGTAACCATCAGACTCGTTTTCAGCCTCAACATTAGCAGTACACTTTTCAGTAACCTCGTACACAGACATCTGAACGCTTAAAGAGTTAAGCATCATGTTATATTTTTTCTTGAATTCCATCATAAAAGATTCCTCCTTCAAATGTTGACCATCACCTATATTTGATAGCCTATTCTAAAAATATCTAATCTCAAGGCTATCAAAGGAACATGGTCAAAGTTTCTTTCGTTCTAAAATATTCTACTTGTAAGGATACATTTTATTTATATCTATCTGTTTTTTCCTTACAACTATATAATACACTATAGCAACTATTTTTGCAAGAGGTAAAACTGACAAACTATACAAACAACATTACGAAAATTATGGCAAAATGCACTAACGATAAGTAATATTATACAACTAAAAACTAATATTTTGTGCAATATGCACATGAATATTTTAAAATCTTATTCATCTACTAATTTAGTAGGATTTTTGCAAAATAATACAATTACAGTAGCTAATATTAATATTATAGTTACAAATATACTACCCTCTAAACCGAAATCGCCACCGTTTAGTATGTTGTTGTTAGAAGTAGAATCTGCAATGAATATAGATGTACTAGTATCTATACCACTTACTTGTACGCCCCAAAAGTTTCCTTGCATGAAGTTCCAAAAAGAGTGTATACCGCATACTCCCCAAATGTTATCGAACCTTATGGCGTATATAGATGCAAAGATTCCATATAGTACTAGGTTCAAGAGTGCTAAAGGAGTTAATCCCATATTAAAAGAGTGAGCTAAACCAAAGAATACTGAGTTTAAAATTATTGCAAGTACTATTCTTCCCTTAGATGCTACAGTATTCATAAAGTACCCTCTAAATATGACCTCTTCACTAGCACCTTGGAATATAAATCCAAGTAGGTATATAATAAACAACTTCCAACTGATATTAGGGTTTAAACTTAAAGATATTCCTTTAAACATAGCAGACAGTAATACACATACGCTCATTAAAACTATTCCTACTAAACAACCTATTAGATAGTTTTTTAAAGCATATTTTTTATGAAAGCCAAGAGATGTCATAGGTCTGCGTTCTATAAGTTTACAGAATAGCATAGTAATAGCAGTAGCAAGAATTGTTCCATATAATGAAAGTATTATAATCGTGGGAGTATAACCTATAGATATAACTTCTTCCATATAGGCAGTATACCCTTGATTGTTAAGTGTATCCATTAAGATTGACATCTTGGAAAAGATACTCATCATCATGGGGATAAAACTAGGTATAGAAGCAAATATCTGCGATACGATAAATACACCTAAGAATATTAAACATTGTAGCATTACATTCTTTGGAATATGTTCTTGAGGTACTAGTTTCATAGTAGAATTTTTCTCTTTAAATATTTTAAACATTACAAATAACACTCCTAAAACAATATTTTCATACATATATTATAGAGTAAAAACATTAGAATATGGTTAAAAAATTATGAATTAAAGTCAAGCCATTAGAATATAAATGTTCTTAGATAATACTCGGAGGTGTTATATATGAATGATTTTAAAAATATGTCTGAACGATACCGTAAGCAGATGTTAGAGCTATATAATAGGTATCCTAAAGATGTACCCCCTCAATTTGATTCTAATGACATAACAGATACTCAAGATACTAATACTATGGATAATGATAATACATCGTTACAGAACAATATTTCAATGCAAGATACCACAACTACTAGTGAAGATATTCCACAAGAGAACGTTTCAGAAGATACTCAACCCATAGAGGAACGCTATCCAACGCCAATGATACCACCATTTATATATCAAGCAGATGAAGATGGAATTACGGAACTTCCACCCGTTGATACACAGAGTAATCAAGTAGGGTACTTAAAAGTATCTACTACATCGGCAGAGGAAACCATTCCATTAGCTAACGTATCGGTAATTGTATCAAAAAGGTTTGCAGACCACGAAGAGATATTATATTCACTACTAACCAATGATAGTGGAGAAACAGAGATAGTAGAACTTCCAGCTCCACCAAAGAGCCTATCTGAGAGTCCAAGTAATGATAATTCTGTAAAACCATATGCAGAGTATAACATTTCAACATATCTAAAGGGATACTATCAAGTTATAAATAGTACAGTGCCAATATTTTCAGGAATAACTTCTATACAAAAGATAAATATGATACCATTACCATCACATACCACAAAAAGAAAGATAATTAACATATTTGGAGAAGAACCTAACCTATAGGGTAAATATAAAACACAAGCAAGGAGGAACTAACTTTGTTAAGCGAACCATACATTCCAGAAACGATAACTGTACACTTAGGCAAACCAGATGACACATCGGCAGAGAATGTAACCGTACCGTTTATAGAATACATTAAAAATGTTGCATCTAGTGAGATATTTCCAACGTGGGACGAAAGTGCTTTGCGAGCTAATATATATGTTATAGTTACTTATGCACTTAATAGGCTCTATACAGAATGGTATACCTCTAAGGGGTATGATTTCGATATAACATCAAGCACACAGTATGACCAAGCGTTTGTATATGGTAGAGATATCTTTGAAAATATAAGTCGTATAGTAGATGAACTGTTCAATAACTATGTGACTAAACAAGGCAATATTGAGCCATATTTTACAGCGTTCTGTAATGGAACTACGGTAACGTGTTCAGGATTATCGCAGTGGGGTTCACAAGAGTTAGCACAGAAAGGTTATGTTCCATATGACATACTTACCTATTACTATGGCAAAGATTTAAACATACTTTCAGCAGAGATTCGTAGTCCCGAACCCTCTTATCCAGGGATACCTTTACAGTTAGGTATGGCTAGAAATGAAGTAAAGACTATTCAAATACAACTTAATAGAATATCACGAAACTACCCATTAATTCCAAAGATACCAGATGTTGATGGAATATTTGATGTATCTACTGAAGATGCAGTACGAACCTTTCAATCGATATTCAACTTAAATCCAACTGGTATAGTAGATAAATCTACTTGGTATAAGATATCGTACATATACATAAGTGTAAAAAGGCTTGGAGAATTAAACTCTGAAGGGATTACGTATGAAGAAGTATCTAAACAGTTCCCAGAAGAGTTAAGAATAGGTATGCAAGGTAATGATATATCTACATTACAATATTATTTGGCTGTAATAGGAGCATACTATGAACGTGTATCACCAGTAGATATTACAGGTTACTTTGGAACTAATACGGAACAGTCAGTAATATCGTTTCAAAAGGTATTTGGAATAGACCCTGCTAATGGAGTAGTAAATAGGAACACGTGGAATGAAATATATCGTGCATATGATGGTATCTTAAATAGTCTTCCTATAGAAGATATTAATACTACAGTACCATATCCAAATATAATACTCAAAGAAGGTATGTCTAACGATTACATTAGAGTAATGCAAGAGTATTTAACATATATAAGCCAAACGTATCCGAACATTCCTGCGGTTAGTAATACGGGATATTTTGGAACTGTCACGAAATCTGCAGTAATAGCCTTTCAAAAACAGTTTGGACTACAACCTAACGGAATAGTTGGCAGTACTACATGGGACGCAATCTCACGAGAATATTCTAACCTACGTTATGGTGAAGAAAAACTTCCCTACCAATACCCAGGATATGTTATAAAGTAACAATATCCATATTAAGGAGTGATATATATATGAGTTATACACCAGCACAACAAAGAAATAACATCAAAGAGTTTCAAGAGTACCTCTATGCGATATCATTTTATAATAACAACGTGATGAGAGTGATTCCAGATGGAATATTTGGCAGAGAAACTATGTTAGCAGTAAAATCTTTTCAAAAAGAGTACGGTTTAGATGTCACTGGTGAAGTAAATCGTCAAACTTGGGATACGGCTGTAAAAGTATATAGAAACTATGTAAGTCTACCCCCTGAGGCTATAGACATATTTCCTAGTAATAACTTTATACTTCAAAAAGGTAACAAGGGTTCGTTGGTATATATTCTACAAGCTATGCTATTAGATATTGCTACTACGTATAATAATCTACCTATGTTAAAGGTAACTGGAGTATATGACCAAGAAACGATTGCGACAGTAAAAGCTATGCAAAATAAATCTAGAATAAACTCTACTGGCTTAACTAATAAGATGACTTGGAATATAATAGTTAAAACATTCTCACATTTAGACTCTTCTTTGAAATATTAATATTACTAAGAAAATCGGAATGGTAAGAAAAATCTAATATCCATTCCGATTTTTTTTAATATTGTTGGTATATATATGCTCAAAGCTACTGTTCACCAAAGGTAGTTCTTAATTGATTACAGATATCATCATACCAAGTTTTAAAAGATGAACTATCTAATAAGCCATCATAAGCCTTAGATTCAAGTACACCACCTTGTATACGTTTAGTTACAGTGTTATGTGTTTCAGTTTGATTAATTCTAGTGTTTAGAGTGGTTTCTAATATAGAGATATTGTCGAAAGGTGATATTCTAAATACGTTCTTATTTTCAATCAATTCAACAGCTAATATTTCTGCGGTTGTATTTACATTACTTGAGATATCATCACTATTGAGATAATCTTTTAAATTAGAAACATCTTGACAATCTTTATTGGCTGGTATACAACCACTATTTATAGCATATTTATAGTTTATATCAGTAGATGTAAGCCACTTAATGAACTCTACACTAGCATATATCTTAGCATCATCAGTGGAGTTTATAGCCATTGCAGTAATATCTAGTTTGTAAGTACTGTTATTATCGTAGGGGGCTTGTAAGATTAACACATCATCATTGGCAGTAACTTGACTAAGTTTGCAATACGATGCAACGGTTGTATCACTTTCAAGGTTTTCATATCCACCATAGATAAAATATCCCTTAATTTGAGGAGCAGTAACTTTATTCCAAACGTTCTGCATAACATCTTTTGATAGGTTGATACTTGCACCATTACTACTTGTAGTAACTAGTGGGTTAGCATCTTGATAGGATATCTCTAAAGCAATATCATACCCAGAATAGATACTTAAGAAAGGTTTGCCATCATTAGAGTTGTAGTAGGTTTCTGCAACCGATAGTATACCGTCCCAAGTTTCAATTGAAGAGGTATCTAAAGCATTAGCCGATGCAAAACTTTCCCACTCAGATTTATTTAAAGCCAATATATTTACGTCCAACTTAGTAGGAATAGCTTTTAAACCTGAAAAAGAGATGTCTTCAATAGAAGTATCTAGGTAGGTATTGCCTAAATCTAAAGCCGAAAAGTAGCTTGATAGTTCTGCAATACTATTATTAGCACATAGAGAGTATATAGTATCATAGTCAGTAGATACTATATCCATAGAAGAAAGTTCGTCGGTACTAGATACCTCTTTATACTCTATAACTATACCTCTGTCAATGCCAACGGTTGAGTTAAAATCATCTATAACGTTCTTTAGTGAAGTATCTTCTAAAGTTCCAACGGTCACATTAATAGGATTATCTTTATCTAAACCGTACTTTCTATCTTGCATATCTTGGGAGCAACCAACCAACATTATACTACATAATACTATGGATACTATTTTTTTTAAATTCATTACAGAAAAACCTCCAAAAGCGTTGAATAAACTAACTTATATTATAACTGCTTTCAAAGAAAATTTCAAGTAATATTCAAAATTAGCAGTGGATAAGGTGGATTTAATTCGATTTTTATCTATATTGATTATAATTATACTTCAACATTTTCTTTTTGTACGCTCTTTATAGATTTTTCTAAAATATTTGATAGTTCTCCATTGGCATACTCTGTTAAGTTGGTATCTAAGGTGGTGTTTTGTATGGTTATTATTGGTCTATTTAAAGCGTTGAATAGATTCCTCTTAAAAGCATCATTTTTTTGTCCTTTCATTGATTTTGTGACTATCTCCATTTAGTTCAATAAACACTATTGGTTTGTAATAGGTATCTTTTTTGAATCTTTTCCATAGATTCTTTCACATATTATAAAGTCTATATGCTTACTAGTTATCTCGTACACCATAGGGTGATACTTTCCGTATTTAGTTTCATATGTTTCTTTTTCGTGTTCTTTTTCATTTTTAGTATGAATAATATCACTTATTCTTATCTTGGTAAATATTTCATATCTATTGTTATATTTATCTATCTTATGTTTATTAGCCCATACATTTAAGCAGTAATATAAACGTTGCTCATAATTTCCACCTTGAGTACAAAAGATAGAGTCCCTAAAATAGTAATATTCTTCAAGGTGATTTTTATAGTATTCGTCTTCTTGATTTTGTTCATATTCTTTAATTTTTTCTTGTTCTTCTGCTAACCTATCTTTTAGTTTAAGCTTTTCGCTTTTTTTATTTCTATTATCTATTTCTTTTTGCAAATCTGCAATTTTATCAGTTAAAGATGTGAGTTTTTTGTTTAGTTCTTGTATTTCATAATCTTTATTATTAAGCTGTGTTTCTAAAATAGATATTCTGTTTTTGAGTTTTGTAATATGTATATCTTTTTCTTCAATTTCTTGTTTTTTCATAACCAATTGCTGATTATTCTTTTCTATTTCACTATTAATGATACTTTTAAGCTTATCAAGAGATATCATATTAGATTGTTGATTCTTTAGTGCAGATATTTCTTTTTGCAATAGGATAATATATTCTTTTTGTTCCTTAATCTTACTTGTGTATTTAAGAAATTCAAACATTATGATGATACCTTTCTAAGTATAGTAATACAAAAAAATCATCTTGTTGAAAAGATGACGGCTCTAACTATTTTTTAAGCGGATTACGAGGCTCGAACTCGCTACCTCCACCTTGGCAAGGTGGCGCTCTACCAGATGAGCTAAATCCGCATATCGATGGGAACAACAGGGCTCGAACCTGTGACCCTCTGCTTGTAAGGCAGATGCTCTCCCAGCTGAGCTATGCTCCCATAAACGATATTATATATTATACCATATGATTAAAAAAATGTCAAGGATTTTTTAAAATATTATAACTATTGATGTATATATTCCATATATAAGCACATATAATAGTATAAACTACCTAATATTGTAATATCTTAGAATGGAATACTTTCAAAAAAATATCTCTAAGTGACGTACTACAAGCGTATTCCACAAATAAATATCTTTATTTTTTTTAATTTTGTTTTTTATTACAGTTGATTTTTTTTTTAAAATGCAATATACTTATAATCAGTGATTATTAACTACAAGTAAGGAGATTTTTTATGGGAGTTAAAGTTGTAAAGTTTGGTGGTAGTTCTTTAGCTGATGCTAATCAGTTTAAGAAGGTTGCCGATATTATAAAATCTGATGAGAAAAGACGTTTTGTAGTTCCATCTGCACCAGGTAAACGTTTTAAAGAAGATATTAAAGTTACTGATATGCTATATTCTTGCTATGAATTGGCTAGTAAGAAAAAAGATTTTTCTGAAAGTTTTAATCTAATTAAGGATAGATACAATGGTATTATTGCTGATTTGGGTCTTGAACTATGTTTGGACGAAGAGTTTGAAGAGATTGAACGCTCTTTAAAGGCTCGTGCTGGTAGAGATTATGCTGCCTCTAGGGGTGAGTATCTAAACGGTATAGTCTTAGCTAAGTACCTTGGATTTAACTTTATAGACGCTGGTGAGGTTATATTCTTCGATGAAAAGGGTAACTTTATGCTTGAAAAGACCGTAAGTGCTATCAGAGAAAGAGTTAGAGGCTTAGACAATGCAGTTATACCTGGCTTTTATGGAGTTTCCTTAAATGATACCATTAAGACTTTCTCTCGTGGTGGTTCGGACGTTACTGGTTCGATAGTCGCTAATGCAGTAAAAGCAGACATATATGAAAACTGGACAGATGTCAACGGCTTCTTGATTGCTGACCCTAGAATAGTTGAAAATCCTGAAGTTATTAAGGTTATAACCTACAATGAACTTAGAGAACTTTCTTATATGGGTGCAACCGTTCTCCATGAAGATGCTATATTCCCAGTTAGAAATGCGGGTATTCCTATAAATATTAGGAATACTAATGAACCATCTGCTCCAGGTACTATGATAGTTTCTGAAGACCTAGAGGAAACCGTTAGCAATTATACTATTACTGGATTGGCTGGCAAAAAGGGTTTTGCATCTATTACCATTGAAAAGGCTATGATGAATAATGAACTTGGTTTCTGTCGCAAGGTTCTTGAAGTCTTTGAAAAAAATGGTCTTTCCTTTGAACATATGCCTTCTAGTATCGATAGTATGAGTATATTCTTACCATCGGAAAAGTTTGTGGATATTGAACAGAAGATAGTATCACAGATTCAAAAAGAGGTTAATCCAGACAATATTGTTATTGAACATAATATTGCTCTAGTTGCCGTTGTTGGTCGTGGTATGAGAAAGACTCGTGGTACTGCTGGTAGAATATTCTCATCACTTGCACATAACCACATTAACGTTAAAATGATTGACCAAGGCTCTAGTGAGTTGAATATAATAATTGGTATTAGTGAAAATGATTTTAATCAAGCTATTAGTGGTATATATGATATCTTCGTTAAGTCAGTATTGAAATAATGTTGTATGCTTTGACTCTTAATAGAGGTTTAAAATTTTTCTATAGGGAACGCTTATGTTGGCGTTCCTATTTGTTTATCTAACTTTCTATTCTTAAGAATATTCTTAAAAAATGTTTTTTCTACAATTATTATATTTTTTTAAAATTATGATATCTTTATAAGTTGCTATTTTCTTTAATATGTTATATACTGTTTATATGAAGTTTTATCTTTTGGTAAAATAGGATTTTTTTAATTGAAAAGGAGTAGTTTATGGAAACTGATATTTATCGATTGTATTTTGTGCTATTTATAGTATTCGTTATTATTAAGGCTATATATTCTGCCTTTGAGTTCGCTATTGTAGAGGTTAATGACAACAAGGTTAAGAATCTTGCAAAGAATGACGTTAGATACAAAAAACTTTTAAAGTTAATATCTGCACCTAGTAAGATGAAGTCATCACTTGCAGTGGCAAAGATATTCTGCATTATATTTATAGTTCTATTCTTTATGCTTTCAAATACATTTATTTCATCAATATATGTGTATGAAAATATATCAAATCTTATAAGTTATATAGGATTTACTGACAATGATATAAGTATTATAGTCGCTATGATTATATTAATACTTTTACTTGTAATAGTATTAGTAATCTTTCTTAGTGTATTTACCGATATTATACCTAAACGTATTGCAGAAAAGAATATCGATAGATTGGCTTTATTTTCCGTTCCGTTTATTAACTTTATAATAGTGGTATTTAAACCCATTACATTAATAATAGATGGCATATCTTTCGTTATTTGTAAAATCTTTGGGCTTAGTACTAACAGTAAGAATGATATTGTTACAGAAGAAGAAATCTTAATGATGGTTGAAGCTGGAAATGAAACTGGTGTTATTGAAGAAAGTCAAAAGGATATGATTAATAACATATTTGAATTTGAAGATGTCAATATATGTGACGTTATGACTCATAGAAAGGATATTAAGGCTATAGATATTAAGTCTAAAATATCTGATGTGATATACATAGCTATAAATGATGGCTTTTCTCGTATTCCCGTATATCAAGACAATGTAGATAATATTGTCGGTATAATATATGTTAAAGATTTATTATGCTTAGTGGGTTGTGATAATACCGAAAAGTTCGATGTTAATTATTTTTTGCGTAAGGTTATGTATGTGCCAGAATATTGCAAATGCTCTGAAGTTTTTGAAAGCATGACTATTAAAAAGGTACAGTTGGCTATAGTAGTAGATGAGTATGGGGGTACTGCGGGGTTAGTATCGTTGGAAGATTTAGTTGAGGAAATAGTCGGTAACATTCAAGATGAGTATGATGTGGAAGAAAAGGATATTGAAGAAATATCTGAGGGAGTATTTACTATCGATGGTGCTACTGACCCAGAAGATGTTTGTAGTACACTTAAAATTAATCTTCCCGATGAACACAACTACGATACTATGAGTGCTTTCATAGTCGATTTGATAGGTCATATTCCTAATGAAAATGAGTTGGCTACTGTAGAATATCAAGGGGTTACATTTACTGTGCTTATAGTTGAGGATAATTGGATTTCTAAGATTAAAGCTGTTACCAAAGTAAGAACATAATCTATTTTATAAGGGGGTTTTCTTTTGATTAAACAGAAAAATATTTTCTTATTTTTCTCTATGATGGGCATTTTAGCTTTGACAGGTTGCATGAAGTACGTATTTAACAATGGTATAGCAGTTTCTAATACTACTGAGATTACTTCTGAAATTACTACTCAGGAACAAGAGTATGTATCTATTCAAGAGGATACTACTACTATTACTAGTGAGTTTAATAAAGATGAATCTAAATACTTCTATGGAAAATCTTGTATTAGATATGACCAACTTAATGATACTCAAAAGTTAGTGTATAATCAAATATTTGAAGGCATAGAAAGTTGCTCTGAGGTTATTAATATATCTTATGATATTGATGAGAGTGACTTGGAAAAAATATATGATGCTATTATAAATACTGCTGACTTTGAATTGGTATATCCTACTAGAAAGTATGATTTTAAGTATGATTCTATTACGGGAAACATATACAAGATATCTCCTAAGTATGAGGTGTCTTTAGAAGTTCGTTCTAGTATGATATCTAGTGTAGATAGCGTGGCTAACGATATTATATCGCAAACTGTAGGTATGGACGAGTTTCAAACTGTTAAATACTTCCATAACTATATTATCCTTAACTGTTCATACGATTCTAATAGTGAAAACTACAGCAACGCTTACGGTGCTTTAGTCGATGGTAAAGCAGTCTGTGAGGGCTATGCTAGAGCTTTTAAATATCTTTGCGATATGGTTGGAATACCTTGTGAGTTGGTTATTGGTACTACAGATATAGAGCATATGTGGAATTTAGTACAAATTGATGGCGAGTGGTATCACATTGATGTGACTTGGGACGACCCTAAAAATAAGGACGGGGATTATATTAGTTATTCTTACTTTAATCTATCCGATGAGCAGATATTTACAGACCATACCGTTAATGATACATATATTCTTCCAGTTGCTAACTCCACTGATATGAACTATTTTAACTACTATAATCTTTGTGTTAGTTCCTTAGAAGAGTTAGAAGATGTCTTATATCAGCAGGTTTATAACGCTTGTCTGAATGGCGATAAGTACGTATATTTTAAGGCAGATTCTATAGATACTTACAATGCAATTATATCTAAGCTTTGCAATAGCTATGACCTATACAGTATCATAAAAGATGCATCGGTCGATGCTAATAATATAATAAACGTTGATAATGTATCTTTTAGCTATGATGATGATATGCTTACTTTTACCATGAATTTGGAATGTTAATTACATAAGTTTGTGCAATATGCATAAAAACATAAGTGAAAGTTCGTTAAAGTTTAGCTTGACATATTCTAAAAAGAGTGATATACTAATGAAGTCGCTTGTTGAGAGGACATCGAAAAGATGATTTTTT
>Ga0192276_1018_pt2 | contig 42239 bp, 51 predicted proteins | sample Koala_Koa24_I3_FD_131263 | JGI IMG/M metagenome (GOLD analysis project Ga0192276, IMG submission 131263) | Enriched cells from koala feces incubated with labeled cellulose particles, San Francisco Zoo, California, United States - Koala_Koa2-4_I3 ...
CAGCTCTACCTGTTCACCGGCACCGAGTGCCTGAGTGACAGCTGCCATGTCCTTGCCTGATGTAGAGGAATGCGCTTCATCAATGATAACGGCAAAACGCTTCTCTTTTAATCCCTTGACGCTGTCCACGATAAACGGGAACTTCTGAATCGTTGTGGCGATAATCTTTGTATTGCCTTTCAGTGCAGCAGCCAAGTCAGCGGAGTTGCACTTTTCATCCATTACTCGAATCAGTCCCGCTTTATGCTCCAGCCCCATAACGGCTTTCTGAAGCTGACGGTCAACCACCACACGGTCAGTGACAATAATCACGTTGTCAAAGATAATTTTGTTGTCTGCATCGTGCAGAGAGGTCAAGCGATGCGCCAGCCATGCGATGGAGTTTGTTTTGCCGGAACCTGCACTGTGCTGAATCAGATAATTCTGCGCAGTCTTGTTTACCTGCACATCCGCCAGCACCTTACGGATAACGTCCAGCTGGTGATAGCGAGGGAATATGATATTCTCAGACCGCTTTATTTTTCCTGTTACCTCATCCTCTTTTTCTTTTGTCTCGATGAATATGAACTTGGAAATCAGGTCGAGTATCGTATCCTTTGTGAGGATGTCCTCCCACATATACGATACACTGTATTTATCCTTGTAAGTCGGATTGCCTGCTCCAGCATTGATGCCTTCACCATTACCCATATTGAAGGGCAGGAAGAAGGTAGCGCTCCCCGCCAATTTGGTGGTCATATAGACTTCTTCCAAATCCATCGCAAAATTTACAAGCACACCCGCCTTAAAGAGAAACAGGCGAGTCTTGGGATTTCGGTCAGTACGATACTGATAAATCGCATCCTGATAAGACTGCCCTGCGGCATTGCATTTCAGTTCGAAGCTTATGATCGCAAGACCGTTCAGGAAAATAACCAGGTCGATGCGCTCGTCATCGCTGGCCCAGACCTCCTCCATGACAGAGAAGATGTTTTTCTCATACTTCGCCAGCAAGTCCTTGTTGAAAGTGGTGGCTGGCTTAGTGTACATCAGATTCAGTGTCAGGTTGGAAATCTCGATGCCGTGCTTCAGCGCATTCAAGAGACTGCCGTGTGTCTTTGTCACTTCCGCTCCAATAAAGCTGACGATGGTATCCTCCAGGTCGTCCTTGTAGATTTTCCGAAGGGTCGCCATCTCATCCGGCTGAGTATCGTTCAGAAAGCGGAACAGCAACTCACGGTCGCAGGCAAAATAGCGGTCATAATTCGTCGCTTTGCGGATTTCATAACCGTTGTCCTGTGACAGCCGCTCTATAATAAAATGCTGATATTCTTTCTCGGTTAAAATTTGATTCATAATACAGGTACCTCCTTCTTTCCAGTCACATATTCGTAAATGAGCGATTTCTTGTATTCGGCAAGTGTATCGAGCTGTGCCTTTTTATCTTGGATAGCACTGTCGATTTCCTGACACCGAGAATCCAAATACTCCGCTATAGCATCCTGTTCATCAAGGGACGGCTCAAATACCATCAACCGAGAGAATTCAGAAAAATTCAATCCCTGCCTTACACCATTTCCCATATTGTAGAACACTTTCATCACATCAAATGCATGAAGCAAATAATGATAGTAAGCTGTGTTCAAGGGCTTAATTGCTTTTAGAGCAATGTAGGCAGAAGTAATGATGCCGTGTTCCTTTGCAAGTCCAGTCCGGAGGCTACGTTTATCATTTTGAAGGTCCGTTGGACGGATAATTATATCTCCAGCCTCTATTATGTTGTACGTGTTAAAGCTCTCCGGCAATAAACCACCATTTGAATTTATATTCTTGCGGATGATATTTCCGTAACTGAGTGAGAGCAAATTATCCTCTTGCCCAAGACTGTTTTTTGTTTTTACGCTCTCCAAAATAGCAATACAGAGGATGGATTGCCCAAGATGCTGGTATATTACCAACATACTCGATTCCGCTATCCTTCATCTCCGCATCGGGATTCAGCCCTTTCGTGACCGCCTCGGTGATGACGCTACGCTTATATTGTTCCAGCGTCTCAATCTGCGTCTCGATATCAGCAGTGAGAGTATCAATTTCAGCGCACTTGCTATCCAAGTAATCGGAAATACCTTTCTGTTCTGTTGGTGGAGCAATGGGTATAAAAAGCTGTCCAAACTTATCCATAGGAATCCTCATACGAATGGTATTGAGTTTTCCGTTCCCGGATTCTTTAATGAGTATTCCATTCCCAAGACCATAAAGACTCCTCTGAAACACTGTTGTCTGGAATATGTAATTGTAAAAACGCACGTCTTCATTTACGTTTGAAGGACGAAGCATATAATATACTGGGCTGACACATCCAAAGTAAGATGACAATCCAACAGAACCCGATAGTATATTCATGCTGTTCATAACAATATCACCAGGATATGCCAAACGATATGCGCTGACATCTTCTTTTGGTTTGTTCCCGCCACCTTCTTTTTGGTCATATGGAATTACTCCCTGTTTTGCCGTCAAAGAAAGTATATCGGATGTCCTGACAGGATTGTTCTTTTCAATTCTTTCAAGCAAACAATATTTGATTTTTTTCAATTTCCAGTCAGCCGGATACTGTCCAAGCCACTGTATTCCACTATCTTTCATTTCACGCATATCGGCACCACCTCACTCAAACAGCCTTGCCACGCGCTCAGACACTGACTTCTCCAGCTCGACGAATCGGCTCTCCAATTCTTCGCTTGGTGTCGGCTGCTGGTATTTATAGAAATACCGAGTGAACGGAATCTCAGCGCCGGTACGGATGACGGGTGTTTTCTTAGAAAGGTCTTCCTCAAAGAAAGCCTTTGCATCTGGAATATGAGGGAGAACCTCTCGTGCCATATAATCGTCGATGCTCTCCTCGAATTTCACGATTTCCGTATCCTTGGTTTCTTTGTCGTAGATAATGTTGCCTTTTTTGTCTCGCTGAATTTCCGCCGACTTATCCATTACAGATAGTCCGTCTGCAATCTTGGTAAGCAACTTCTTATCTGTGGTCACGCCTTTCAGAACCGCCGCCAGTACAGGCTCAAATGCACTTGGAGAAAGATATACGGAATCAGAGACCGCCGCTGTCAGGGTTTCCACGATAGAATCATACAACGGCTTGTTCTTCTCGTAATTCTCCAGCTTTTTCTGCTCCTTGCCGGTCAGTTCTTCGGCATTCTCCAGTTCCGCTGCCTTCGCCTCATCGTAAAGGCCGGAAAGCGAACCCTTTGAGAGCATGGTAGCAATCCGCTCCTCGGTAATAGCATAGCTGCGCTGAAGCGGCTGCATAACTACATACTCCCGATAGATAAACTCCGTATTGCTATAAATCTTGCAGTATTCATTTTCAGTGAAGTCCGCATACAGCTTTGTGATGGCAGAGCGGTCCTCAGGGGAAATCTCATTCTTTTTGTCACCCAACGCCTTGCGCAGCTTATGATAGATGTTCGACGCATCAATCAGCTGAATTTTGCCCTTACGCTCTTGGCGTTTGTTTTTGGACAGAACCCAAATATAAGTGGCGATTCCCGTATTATAAAACAGGTCAGTGGGCAGAGCGATAATTGCTTCAATCAGGTCGCTCTCTAAAAGCCAGCGGCGAATCTGACTCTCGCCAGATGCCGTACCGCCGGAAAACAGCGGAGAGCCATTTTCGATGATAGCGCAACGACCGAGATTATCATCCATCTTGTCGATAGCAGACTGCAAGAACAGCATCTGCATATCGCCGGAGCCGGGCAGTCCCGCACCCCAGCGACCGTCCAGACCTTTGGTGTATTCCGCTTTGACTGCATCCTCGACACCTTCGGCAGCATCCTTGCCTCCCCAGGAAGTTCCGAAAGGAGGATTTTCCAAGACAAAGCGCATCTTTGTGCCTTTGAAGCGGTCAGCTTTCATGGTATCCTGATAGCAGATATTTTCTGCATTCTGACCCTTAATCAGCATTTCCGCGAGACACATGGCATAGGACTCCGGATTAATTTCCTGCCCGAACAGACGGACGTCTGCTGTGGGATTATAACGCTTCACGAAGTTGTATCCCGTAGAGAGCATACCACCAGTGCCACAAGCCTGATCCAAAATTGTGATGACCTTGCCGTCGTCGAAGATATCGTCGCAGCCTTCTGCCAGCAAGATGTTAACCATCAGCTTAATGATGTCTCTGCCAGTATAGTGATCACCAGCCTCGGCGTTTTCAGAAAATTTCCGAATCAACTCCTCGAATATGTATCCCATCTTCACGTTGTCGATGGTGCGAGGATTCAAATCCAATTCCGAGAATGCCTTCACCACAGACAGCAGGCGATTGTTCTTGTCCATCTTGTCTATTTGTTTGAAGAAGTCCAGACCTTTCTCGGCAGAAAGCAGAATTTCACTCACGTTAGGAGAAAAGCCTGTAATGTAACTCTTGAAATTTGCAGCGAGATGGTCAGAGTCGTTGCACAGCTCCGCCAGATCATATTCACTAATGTTGTAAAACTGGAAGCCGGAAATACGATACATCGCCTTGGGCGGAAAATTCGGATTCTCCTTGTACTTGTCCACGACTGCCTGTTTTGTCGGTGCAAGAGCGCACTCAAAGCGCCGGATGATAACCATCGGAATGATAACATCCTTATACTTGTCGCTCTGATAAGGTCCACGCAGCTTGTTTGCGATAGACCAGATAAAATTCACTTCTGTTGATACATCAATGGGGGAATCATCCCACATTGCATCGATTACTGTATTTCCAGCCATTTTTTCTATACCTCGCTTATCTTGAGCCTTCTTGCTCAATTCTCATTTTAGATTTTTATGTGTTCCATAATCAGGACTCCGGGAGCTTTCCCATCATCATATTGTAGTGCTGTATCTGACCCAAGGCATCAAAGATGAGCTTGAATACATTCTTATATGCGTCGACATCGTCGGTGTCCTCGATATAATTCATACCGTCTCCGATATCATGCGCACTATCAATATAGGTCAGCAAAGACATCGCCAGCTCATAATTGGTGGTGTCTGTCTGCCCACCCTCCAGAGGAACAATAAATTTATTTCTGTATTCATCCGATTCCAGAATCCGCTCCCGAAGGTCATCGCCTTCATATCCGCAAAGCTGCAGAAAGTAATATTCAAGAATCCGACGCATCACGTTCTTCGCCGTATTCGTTGTCTCCACTTTCCGCAGTTCGTCCCAGAGCGCTGCATAGGAATTCTGAACCGGATTATAGTTCTCCTCCTCAGTAGGTGCATCCGTCTTCTGCCTGATACACAGCTTGACAGTAGAGTGGTTGTTTTTCTTTCTTATCATATAGAAAGATGTGCAGTCATAATATCGAGCCTGCTGGTATGTAATCTCCTTATGGAAGTACACATTGTGTGTCAGAATGAATATCTGCTTGATATAATTTCCCGACACCTTCTGATTCAGATAGCTGGTATTATTCCGGCAAACGCTAATCATCTCCCGAACGATACCACTGATGAAGAACAGCGAAGTAGAATCCATGCTGGACACAGGATCGTCAATCACGACGATTTTATCTTTTACTTCCTCACTGTTCATACTTCCGCACACCATCTGGTGGAAGTACAGGAATGCGATAAAATTGCGTTCTCCTTCGCTCAAGTCTTCTGCGACATCACCATTTTCTCTGACCACTTCGTAGGTGTTGTCGACCCCTTCTTTAGCACGGAGACTGAATCCCTGAAAACCAGATTCCTTCAGCATCCTGTTTATTGTGTTCATTGCATCGGACGTATTGACGGTCTGCGAATTCAGATGTGCAATCTCAGTTCCGACATTACGGATATCCTTTTTCAACTGTTCCACTTTTCTGGAACTGTCTGAAGCCGCCTTTTCAAGCGCAGCTTTTTCTGCACGATAGCTTTTAATATCGTCAGCCAACAAAAACGCAAAATACTGCATGATGTCGGTTTTGCATTTGTTCTTGCTGGCACGTCTACCCTTAACCACATCATTGTTGGCCTTGATTTTCTGATTAATAGCATCAATCAGATTACCAATTTCAATCAGGAGAGAATCCGTATCCTCCAACGATATAATTTTAGAAGGCTCACTGACTTTCTCAGCAAGACGCTGATTATTCAATTCGATGCTACGCTCAAGCAATGTCAGCTTAGCCTGATATTCTGTCAAATCGACTGTCGGAAGTACATCTGACATATTACTTTTCAGAGTTCTGATAATTCCGGCTGTTTCACTCTCATAGGTCTTACGGAATTGTGCAATGCTCTGTATGTCCTGCTGATATTGCTCATCAAAACAAGCTGCAATTTCTGCCTCAAAATTGGGTGGCAGAGTCTGTTTGCAGTAAGGACATTTTCCATCGGTCATCTTTCCGTAATGGTCATGTCCATTACGCACCTAGTCGGATGCATTGATGGCTTTCCAGAATTTTGCGAATGGCGTATCGCTGCTGCTGACGATTACTTTGTCCAGCAGTTCTTTACCAGGAAGTTTCCCATATGTCGATGTAGTCGCAACTCTTGAAAAAAGAGGATACTCCCGTGTTGTGTCGTCAAATGCAGTATCACAAAGCCTTTTCAACTCTTCGATGTCATGTTCCGTAGGATTTGCTTCTGCAAGCAGAGCATCAACAAAACCTTTTTTCTGCTTCTTGCCAGCCAACGTGACATCAAAAGCCTCACGAAGCGATTTTGTCTTTTTGAAACAGTCATCCTGGAATGTTACCAGCAATCTTGCAGGCGCACCCTGCTTTTCCTGCAGTTCAGTAGTAGCTGCAGAATAATCATCCTGCATTTTCTTCCTCTCGGCTGTCTTTTCTTCAACCTTCTTTAATATCTCGATGTTCACCTTATTGACAGTAAACACACCTCTCAAATTGCCATAGCTTGAAAAATGGTCATTAATAAAGTCCTGATTGTACACGTGCAACTCGAAATCAGAGGCAGTGTGACCATCTGACCATTCTACGCCGTCTTCCTCTTGGATAGCATGGAGCAATCGACGTTTTACCGGTTCCGTTATTCCCATAAAAGAAGTTTATAAAAGTAGGCCGTTCTATTTCAACATCATGAAAGGTCGCTCTATTAACCTTTATGCTTTTGATTGGCGCTGTAATTTTATCAGTCATTTTTTGTCCCCTCATTCTTTCCAGACGATTCACTAATTTTCCCTTGACGAACCCATTCATCCACCTCTGAAATTTTAAATTTATATCTCTTTCCCGCACGATATACGGGCAATTTTCCTTCTTTAATCCAAGTTCGAACGGTATCTTGGCTGATGCTCAGATGTTCTGCAACATCCTCCAGATTGACCCATTTTTCCACTTGCATTTCTTCATATTCCCGACTCATGATATACCTCCAAATTTCAGTCTTTCTGGCAGCCGCACTAAAAGCTCAGAACACGGCATTCCACTTTATTTAACGCTTCCACAAGATTTATTCTTTTAATATCCCAATGTATGTGATCCAGCTCATTTACAGCCCACGCTGATTCAAGCCGAAAGGCAGACAAGTTGTCATTCAACAACTGCTGGGGAACTGGGGATAGAGATACAAATGATACCATGATACCACATTCGATTACTATCGCATCCAGAACATACCCAAAGTACGCCTTGTGATCTGTATCTGTATATTTTTGATGATGATTCTTCTCTGTAAAAATTGCAGGGAACTTTTTTATTGTAGCAACTCCATCAGGCAATAGTCCTGCACATTTCTGTCTCAGGTCAATCGGTGTTGTCTCAGTCATGGCTTTGTTCTTCTGTACTATAAAAGATGCGCCATTGTAGCAGCCACTGTCCGAAACAAAGAGATTATAACAGCTGTAATCAAATTGGATAGCCGTATCTATGGCATCCGCTCCATATCGTTGTGAGCCTCCAGGCATTACAATCATAGCCTTGGTATCATGATAATGCTCGACATTTCCGACCTGTGTACTGTTGTCACCATATTGATTAAATTCTGTCGGGACGGGATGTGATAGCGTCTGCTGAAGCTGTTGCTTCGAAGTTGTCTGTAATTCGTCACTCATCTTATTCCCCTTTTCCTCCTGCAGCATAGTAATTTTCTATGTTCCCAATCTGTGTACAGTTATTTCCATTCTGCGTAAAATTGAATACAAGCGGATTGTTTACATTCTGCTGCAATGTCGAAGGTGTCGGCTCCTCCACTGAAGGTTCTTCCGTTATAACACTTTCTTCAGATGTAATAGTTTCTTCCTCAGCCTCTGGTTCCGTATCGGATATTATACATCGAGAAATCTGTATCTTCCTGTTCAAAGCATTACCCATTGTGCCGATGTATTCCCGACGACCGCCATTCTGTGAAGGACACCACTCATCAAATGTGTTGCGTCCGATAGTGTTTCCTTCTTTTCTCAGCAACGCATAATGCCAAACGCCAAGCAGGAAGGAATCTATACAGAAATTCGTTTCTGATTTTATATCAGCCTTGCTGACTGTCTGACCATCTTCGCAAATGTAGAACGGTTGAGTATCTTCAATCGAATCATCTTGGTCGATTAAATCAAGCAGCGCCCGAACCAACTTAATATCCTTCCCAATACTGCCACCCACATCTACAAATCTATCCACGAATATATTCATTGCTCTTAAAGTTTGACGATATTCGTGCTGCACCCTGTTGTCAAAAGCCTGTCGAGCTTCTTTATCTCCAAGCATAAAGAACGTGCCGCCGTTAGTCTTGCAGGATTTGAATTCGAAAACATTTCCCTTTATAGTTTTCTGCATTTCAGGCCAAGGTTCTTTTATGTCAGGAACCACTACCTTTGCCAATCCAAGGAGTGCTTCTGGCTCTGATAGGCCATCAGTATCTCCGAGGTAATGTTCTCTAACACCCATACGCTGTCCTCTTGCTTCTAAAAGCAGTGTAAAAAAGGTGCCGCCACAGAGCCTCGGCTTATCGTTTTTTGTCATATATTGTCCCTCTTTTTCAAATACCAACTCTACCAACTCAACTAACTGTTCCAACTACTGGCGGCAGAACTTAGCTAACTATTGGATGTCCTTGTGAGCAATCACAGGGACATTTTTTATGATTTTGAGGTCAAGGATTGCAATACTGCAAATCCCAACAAACCCCACTAAAACAGTATATCACATATCAACGCGAAATACAATGGACGTTCTGTGAATACTGACTATTCGAATCAAAAAAATTGCCCCCTGTGAAAGCCACAAATCCAAATTCACAGGAGGCAATCAAAATGTCAAAAAAAGACAACACACGATTCATCTACAGTAAGGCTCTGGGCGAGAAAATCCCTGTCTCAGAGCCGGAGTACAGGGACTTCTACAAGGAAGTTACCCGTATCCGCAAGAGAGAGCAATATCATGGCCGCTGTTTCTGCCCTAAGAAATACATCTGGAGCTGCGACGGTGACTGTGACATCTGCGAGTATCACAGAACCGACACCCTTTCTCTCGATGCAGAGAACACCGAAGATGGTACCAATCTCTACGACATGGTGGAAACCGCCAGCATGGAGAATATCGTCGAAGACAGGATGCTGCTGGAACAGCTCATTAAAAAATTCAGGCAGCTCGACCCTGACGCAGACCGCATTATTGAAATGTGGACTGATGATTATAAGACTTCTGACACCAAAATTGCGGAGGCACTCGGTAGGCCGCAGCGGACCTTTACCGACCAAATGAAACGGTATCGAGATGAGTTCCGCAAACTCCGTGGTTATTAAAATGTAGACTAACCACTCGGCTGTCGGCTGATATCCACTTTCAGTCGGCAGCCGAAATCTTTTCTAAAAAATAATCCGCTCAAATCCTGTCCTTTTCTCCAGTGGAGAGTGAAAGGCGCAAGTGACACAGCCTTTCAGAAACAAGGTGAAGAATGATGAGTCAAACCTGTCACGACACTGGCGGACACGATGATGAGCTGGTTGAGGTTCTTACCGAAATTAGCAGAGTATCCGCACGAATGGCGAGGGATGTAAAGATCCTCGCCGCACACAGACAATCCAAGGAAGGAGGACAATCGCATGAAGATGAACGAGATGGCACAGAACATCGAGGAGTTGCGTGCTGCTGCCGCTGCTATTTCTGATATAGCAGACTGGTTGAACACTCAGTTTGGTGGAACGGATGATAAGCCGACAGTTGAAAAACCGGCTGTCGAGCCACAGAGTCCACCCAAGCCGAAGCTGACACTGGAACAGGTCAGAGCTACTCTGGCAGAGAAATCCCGTGCCGGTCACGCTGCGGAAATCCGCGCTCTGCTTCAGAAATACGGCGCTGCAAAACTGTCGCAGATTGACCCGGCAAATTATGAAGCCCTTTTACGGGATGCGGAGGTGCTGGACAATGCCACCTAAAGCACACGCAATTTTATCCGCATCCTCATCCGACCGCTGGATACACTGCCCGCCATCGGCAAGGCTCTGCGAAAGCGTCAGGGATAAAGGCTCCGATTATGCTGCTGAGGGCACCGATGCCCACAGCTTCTGCGAACACAAGCTGAAATCCGCACTGAGTATCAGGTCGAAAAACCCTACAGAGGACTTAAGCTGGTACGATGCCGAGATGGAGGACTGTGCTTCTGAGTACGCCTCTTACATCATGGAACTGGTAGCCGAGGTCAAGAAGACCTGCAGCGACCCCATTGTTCTCATTGAACAGCGGCTGGACTTTTCCATGTACGTCCCTGACGGCTTCGGCACCGGCGACTGTCTGGTAATCGGCGACGGTACGCTGTATGTTATCGACTTCAAGTACGGCAAAGGCGTGGAAGTGTCGGCGGAAAACAATCCGCAGATGATGTGTTACTCCCTCGGAGCCCTAGATCTATTCGATGACATCTACGATATAGATGCCGTCTGCATGACGATTTTCCAGCCGAGGCGCAGCAACATCAGCACCTTCACTATCCCAAAGGACGAGCTTCTCTCCTGGGCGGAAACGGTGCTTGCTCCAACCGCACAGCTTGCCTACGACGGCGAGGGTGACTTTGCCTGCGGCGACTGGTGCAGGTTCTACAAGGTCAAAACCGAATGCCGTGCAAGAGCCGAAGCCAATCTGGAGATGGCAAGGTACGAGTTCAAGCAGTCACCATTGCTTACAGATGAGGATGTCGAAGAAATCCTCGGCAAGCTGGATGAACTGACCGCATGGGCATCCGACATCAAGGACTACGCTCTGCAGGCGGCAGTCAGTGGAAAGAGCTGGCGCGGCTACAAGCTGGTCGAGGGGCGCTCCAACCACAGATACACAAGCGAAGCTGCTGTGGCGGACGCCGTTACTGCTGCCGGGTATGACCCATATGAGAAGAAGCTCCTCGGTATCACGGCAATGACCACGCTGCTTGGCAAAAGCAAATTCAATGAACTCCTGGGTGAGCTGACTTATAAGCCCCAGGGCAAACCGACACTCGTGCCGGAGAGCGATAAGCGTTCGGCAATGACAACCATTATGGATGATTTCAAGGAGGAAATTTAAAATGGCAAACAATACTAAAATCGCAAACCCTATGAAGGTAATCACCGGCAAGGACACCCGCTGGTCCTATGCAAACGTCTGGGAGGCAAAGTCCATCAACGGCGGCACCCCTAAGTTCTCTGTGTCCCTCATCATTCCGAAGAGCGACACGGTCACGGTAGGTAAAATCAGGGCGGCTATCCAGGCAGCCTATGAAGAGGGTCAGGCAAAGCTCAAAGGCAATGGTCGCTCCGTCCCTCCGCTGACAGCGCTGAAGACCCCGCTGTGCGATGGCGACACTGAGAGACCCGATGACCCCGCCTACGCTGGCAGCTACTTCGTCAACGCCAACAGCACGACTGCTCCCGGCATCGTGGATGCTGACCGCAATCCCATCCTGACCCGCTCTGAGGTTTACTCCGGTGTGTATGGCAGGGCAAGCATCAACTTCTATGCCTTCAACTCCAACGGCAATAAGGACATTGCCTGTGGACTCAACAACCTTCAGAAAATCCGCGACGGCGAACCGCTCGGCGGCAAGGCAAGTGCGGAATCTGACTTTGCTACTGATGACGATGATGATTTTCTCGACTAAGAAAGGACGGTAAAGCTATGACAACGATTCTCTGTTATTTTATGCTCATCTGTGTCGCAACACTCTGCATCTCCCTCGTCGCGGGGACAATCCAGAGTATGTACGATGAGTACAAAAGGGACAAACGTGCGGAGGCACAGGAAAAGCGCGATACTGAGTATCACCGGGAGCGTATGAAACGTGAACAGGAAGAAGCGGCTCATAACCTGGAATACCACGAAAAGCGCATGAAGGAACTCGAATAATTAAGCTGGGCGGCGGAGATATATTTTCTGCCGTCGCTCTTTTATATGACAAGGACGGTGTATATGAAAAATCTCAGTATTGATATTGAAACCTACTCCGGCGCACCTCTGCAAAAGTGCGGTGCATACCGCTATACAGAGGATCCGGATTTTGAAATCCTGCTCTTTGGATATTCTGTGGACGGCGGTGATGTGCGTGTCGTAGACCTTGCCTGCGGAGAGACGATTCCGCCGGACATCATAGCAGCACTCACGGATGATTCTGTTACGAAATGGGCATTCAATGCTTCTTTTGAACGAATCTGCCTGTCTCGCTATCTGTCGGATATGGGTATCAGCCTGGACCCGTTCCATGATAACCATGAGCTGTCCACGGAGCTTGCAAAATACATGAACCCTGAAAGCTGGCGCTGCTCTATGATATGGTCCGCATACATGGGGATGCCTCTCTCCCTTGAGGGTGCCGGTGCCGTGATGGGACTGGAAAAGCAAAAGCTGACCGAGGGCAAAGACCTCATCAAATACTTCTGTCAGCCCTGCGCACCTACCAAAGCAAACGGCGGACGCACCAGAAATCTCCCTGCCCATGCTCCTGACAAATGGGAGCAGTTCAAACGCTACAATGCCCGCGATGTAGAAACCGAAATGGGCATCCAGAAGCGGCTTGCCAAATTCCCTGTGCCGGAATTGGTGTGGGATGAATACCATATCGACCAGGAAATCAACGACAGAGGCGTCCGTCTGGACATGGAGCTTGTGCGACAGGCTATCGCAATGGATACACGCTCCCGTAAGGAACTGACTGCTGCCATGAAGCGGCTCACCGATCTGGACAATCCCAACTCCGTGGCACAGATGAAGCAGTGGCTTGCCGACAACGGTCTGGAGACAAAAAGCCTTGATAAAAAGGCTGTGGCGGAACTCTTAAAAACTGCGCCGCCGGAGCTTGCTATGGTTTTATCCCTGCGCCAGCAGCTTGCAAAATCCTCCGTGAAAAAATATCAGGCGATGGAGAACACCGCCTGCTCGGACGGACGGGCGCGTGGAATGTTCCAATTTTACGGTGCCAACCGCTCCGGCAGATGGGCCGGACGCCATATCCAGCTGCAAAATCTGCCTCAAAACCACCTCCCTGATTTAGCGGAGGCTCGTGCGCTTGTGCGCATGGGCGATTTTGATTCCGTTGCCATGCTGTATGAGGATGTTCCCGATACGCTATCCCAGCTGATCCGGACGGCATTTATCCCGAAGGAAGGCACACTGTTCTATGTGGCTGACTTCTCTGCAATCGAAGTCAGAGTCATCGCCTGGTTTGCCGGAGAGACATGGCGGCAGGAGGTATTTGAAAGCGGCGGCGACATCTACTGCGCCAGCGCCAGCCAGATGTTCAAGGTTCCTGTAGAAAAGCACGGCATCAACGGGCATCTGCGGCAAAAGGGCAAAATCGCAGAACTGGCTCTCGGCTATGGTGGTTCTGTTGGTGCGCTACGGGCAATGGGCACTTTGGATATGGGCTTAACCGAAGAGGAGCTTCCTCTGCTGGTCAGTGCATGGCGGCAGTCCAATCCGAAGATTGTCGAATTTTGGTGGGCAGTCGACCGCGCTGTCACAGAGGCAGTTCGTAACAAGACCACCACGAAGGATTACGGGTTGACCTTCTCCTGCAGGAGCGGAATGCTCTTTATCACGCTGCCATCCGGCAGGAACCTCGCCTATGCGAAACCCAAAATCGGGACGAACCGATTCGGCGGGCGCTGCCGCCCCTCGGAGGGGGGCGGCGGCACAAAGAAATGGGAACGCATCGACTCCTACGGTCCGAAGTTCGTGGAAAACATCGTGCAGGCGACCGCCAGGGATATTTTATGCTACGCCATGAAGACGCTGCGGTGCTGCTCCATTGTAATGCACATCCATGATGAGCTGGTAATCGAAGCTGACCCCAAAGTATCTCTGGACGCTATCTGTGAACAGATGGGCAGGACCCCGCCGTGGGTAAAGGGGCTGAAGCTCCGGGCGGATGGGTACGTCACGCCATTTTATAAAAAAGACTGATTTCCTTCCGCTCAAATCCGCTTCTCTTCTCCAGTGGAGATTAGAGGCGGATTTTTTATGTCCGCCGGAAAGGAGAATCTATGTTTTGAGTATCAGTAAATACAACACGGAAGGATACCCAGACCCTACGGCATACGGTGCGCTGTCAGCAATCGAAAAGGAAGAACGTGCGCTCCGTGCTTTCCGTCCATCGTGTATATCTGCTCTCCCTATGCAGGAGATGTTGAAACGAACGTGGCGGCGGCAAGAAGATACAGTCGGTTTGCCGTGGACAAGGGATACATCCCCATTGCGCCGCATCTGTTGTTCCCGCAATTCCTAAACGACGCCAATCCAAATGAACGTGAGCTTGGGCTATTCTTCGGAAATGCCATCATGAGCAAATGCTCTGAGGTGTGGGTATTCGGCAGCACCATCTCAAGAGGAATGGCAGCGGAAATCAAACGTGCCGAATGGAAGAACTATCGACTTCGCTATTTTACAGAAGGATTGGAGGAAGTGTCTCATGCGTGATTTAAAGATTGCCTACGGTAATTCCCGTCAGGCAAAGTTCTGGTCAAACAAGACCATAAAATTCGACGAGCTGTGCAACAGACTGAAAGACCCCCATCCGCACCGCTGAGTCTGCGGAGGAATATCCGAAGCTGCCAAAGGCGCAGCGTGACGACATCAAAGACAAGGGCGGATTTGTTGCAGGGCATCTTAAGGATAACCGCAGGCAAAAGGACAAGGTGGCCTGCCGCTCCATGCTGGTCTACGACATGGACTATCTGTCGCAGGAATTCCTAACTGCCATCAAAAGCAACATCCACAACGCAGCCTGCTATTATTCCACCCACAGCCACCTGCCGGAGAAACCGCGAATCAGAATGCTCATCCCTGTCACCCGTGATATGTCGCCGGACGAGTTTAATGCGGTGGCGAGATTCTATGCTGCAGAGGACGGCTTTATTGACATGATTGACCCCTGCTCCTTCTCCCCGCACCAGCTAATGTACTGGCCGACCTGTCCTGCAAACGGTGAGTACCTTTTTGATGTGATAGACGGCGATTGGCTCGACCCGGATACCGTTCTTTTGGCACACCCGGACTGGCGGGACTGCTCCTTACTCCCCACCACACCGAAGGAAAGCACAGTCATGGAGAAAAAGGCGCAGCACCAGAAAGACCCCTTTGAGAAAGACGGTGTGGTCGGTGCTGTGTGCAGGTCATACACGATTCAGGAAATCATCGACCGCTATCTTTCGGATGTATATGCTCCGACCGCTGACGGCTCCGGGCACTACGACTATATCCCAGGCGAAGGCTCTGCCGGTGTCGTGATATATGATGATAAGTTCGCATACAGCCATCATGCCACGGATCCGGCGGGCGGAAAGCTCTGCAATGCTTTTGACCTTGTGCGCATCCATCGGTTTGGAGATATGGACGAGAAAAAGTCCTACTCCGCCGCCGTGGAATATCTGCTAAAGGACGAGCGTGTCAGCGCCCAGCTTCTGCAGGAAAAGCAGCAAAAAAGCACAGCAGGAATTTGACGACTGGACAAAAGGGACTGGAAATCGAGAAGAACGGCAGCCTGAAGAACAGTCTCCACAATATCACTCTGATTTTGGAGAACGACGAGAACCTGAAAAATATCGTGTTTAACCAGCTGGCCGACGGCATGGAAATCAAAGGCGACGTCCCTTGGAAACACCCTGCACGGTTCTGGCGGGATGCGGATGATACGCAGCTCATCTGCTATGTGGATGCCAACTACGGCAGCTTCTCTGCACGGAACTATCAGATTGGTGTCACAAAGGTTGTTGACGACCGCTCCTATCATCCGATACGGGAGTATTTCGACAATCTGCCTGAATGGGACTGCACTCCCCGTGTGGACACCCTGCTGATTGATTATCTTGGTGCAGCAGACAACGCATACACCCGTGCGGTCACCAGGAAGTCTCTCTGCGGAGCCGTTGCGAGGATTAAGCAGCCGGGTGTCAAATTCGACAGCGTCCCTGTGCTGAACGGTCCGCAGGGTGTCGGCAAATCAACCCTCATCTCACGGCTCGGCGGCGACTGGTATTCCGACAGCCTGTCCCTTACGGATATGAACGACAAGACTGCTGCGGAAAAGCTGCAGGGCTACTGGATTATTGAAATCGGTGAGCTTGCCGGTATGAAGAAAGCTGACATCGACAAGGTGAAAGCCTTTGTCTCCCGCCAGGATGATAAATACAGAGCCTCCTTCGGCAGACGTGTTACTCCGCATCTGAGATAGTGCATTTTCTTCGGCACAACCAATTCCAAAAATGGCTATCTGCGTGACATCACCGGCAACCGCCGCTTTTGGACAGTCAAGACTCCGGGAACAGGGAAAAAGAAGCCCTGGGACTTGACCGAAATGGATGTAAAGCAAATCTGGACGGAGGCACTCTACCTATACGAGCAGGGAGAAAAGCTGTATCTCGACTCCGACCTGGAGGAAGTCTCACAAGTGGAGCAAGCTGCGGCTATGGAGCAGGATGACCGTGAAGGACTGGTACGCGCCTATCTTGAGATGCTGCTGCCGGAGAACTGGTCTGATATGGATATCTACGAGCGGCGCAATTATGTGAATGAACCAAATGACCCAACAAGACCGCAAGGCGTCGTGCCTCGCAACAGTGTGAGCAATCTGGAAATCTGGTGCGAATGCTTCGGCAAGGGCAAGGAGGACATCAAGCCATCTGACTCCTATGCGATAGCAGCGATTATGCTTCACATCGAAGGATGGACAAAAACCGAGGAACGCAGACGGCTGCCCATTTATGGACTTCAGCGTCTGTATAAACGTCAGTGACAACTGCCTGTGACAACCCATTAAACCTGTCACTGTCACAAAGGCTGTCACAGGCAAAACCCTCTGTTTCAGAGGAAAAAATCGGCCTTGCTGTGACGACTGTGACAACAATTTCTATATAGCACAAAAACATATAAAAATTTATATAGAAATGGTGTCACGTCACACGTATTTGCGCGCGTATAGGATTTCTTGTCCGAGTTGTCACAGCTTGTCACCGATGGAGAGGAAGGAACATGAACGAAAAACAGATAGAACAGGCTCTTGTCCGAAAGGTAAAAGCTATGGGCGGCATCGCACCCAAATTCGTCTCTCCCGGTTTTGACGGAATGCCAGACCGTCTGGTGCTTTTTCCGGGAGGTCATATCGCCTTTGTTGAGGTAAAGGCTCCGGGCAAAAAGCCGAGGGCAATCCAGACAGCAAGGCATGAAATGCTTAGACGCATGGGCTTTTTGGTGTATGTGCTGGATGCCCCAGACCAGATTGGAGGGATGCTGGATGAAATACGAGCCTCATGATTATCAGAAATATGCAATCGAATATATCAAAACTCATCCACTTGCCGCCATTCTTCTTGACATGGGACTTGGCAAGACAAGCATTACATTGACCGCCATTAACGACCTGCTGTTTGACAGCTTTGAGGTGTCGAGGGTGCGATTATCGCTCCTCTCCGTGTGGCGAGAGATACATGGAAGGCAGAAATACAGAAATGGAACCACCTGAAAAACCTCACCTACTCCGTGGTGGTTGGTTCAGCAGATGAGCGTAAAGCGGCTCTTTGCCGGAAGGCAGACATCTACATCATCAACCGTGAAAATGTGCAGTGGCTGGTGGACAATTTCCCATTCGATTTCGACATGGTGGTGATTGATGAGCTGTCATCCTTCAAAAACCATCAGGCAAAACGGTTCAAGAGCCTAATGCAGGTGAAACGAGTGGTCGGGCTGACCGGCACTCCTGTCGGAAACGGTCTGATGGATTTATGGGCAGAGTTCAAGGTTATCGACATGGGCAAGCGCTTGGGACGCTTCATCACCCACTACCGCGATGAGTTCTTTATCCCTGATAAGCGAAACGGACAGGTCATCTACAGCTACCTGCCAAAACCCGGTACTGAGGAAGAAATCTATCGGAGAATCTCTGACATCTCCATTTCCATGAAGGCATCTGACCACATAAAGATGCCGGAGCTGGTCACTTCCGAGTACACGGTGTATTTAAGCGCGGGCGAGAGATCCGCTTATGACGAAATGAAAAAGGCGCTGATCCTGAACCTGCCGGAGGGAGAAATCACAGTAGCCAATGCCGCCTCCCTTTCCGGCAAGCTATCCCAGCTGGCAAACGGCTCTGTTTATGACGACAGCAAAAAGCGGATTGACATCCACAGCCGGAAGCTGGACGCCCTGGAGGACATCATCGAATCCGCAAACGGGAAACCACTGCTTGTGGCCTACTGGTTCCGGCATGACTTGGAGCGCATTTCAGAACGGCTCCATAAATGCCACATTCCCTTCGTCCAGTTGGATTCTGAAGACAGCATCCGCAAATGGAACAATGGCGAGATTCCTGTGGCGCTTATCCACCCCGCTTCTGCCGGACACGGGCTGAATCTCCAGTCTGGAGGCTCCACCATCGTCTGGTACGGGCTGATCTGGTCTTTGGAGCTTTATTCCCAGACCATCGCAAGACTCTGGCGGCAGGGACAGACGTCAAAAACCGTTGTTGTGATGCACATCGTCACGGACGGCACGATTGACCGCCAGATACTTACTGCCTTGAAAACCAAGGACAAAACACAGACTGCACTGATTACTGCAGTCAAGGCAAATCTATGACACGGTTCGACAAAAATCGACAAAGATAAAAATTTCATTCGGAGGTAGGTGTATGGACTCATATGAAAAATTGGCGAACGCCATTATATTGCAGGCGGTCAAGGATTACCGGGACGCGCTTAAGAAACTGGCGAGAGGCAGGAAGAACACCTCCGCCGAGGATACGAAACGGGAATGTGAGCGGTTCTTCCGCTCCCAGTGGTACAGCGCCCTGACATCCGTTGACGGAGAAATGCTGATACGAAAACTGAACGAGGAGGTAACCGATTTATGACGGCAAAAGAATATCTGCGGCAGGCTTACCGCTTAGACCAGAAAATCAACAGCGACATCGCAGAGGCATCAAGACTCCGTGACATCGCATCCGGCGTTTCCGCTCCATCTCTTGGTGAACGGGTGCAGACTTCCCAATCGAATGAAGCGCCTTTCGTCCGCAGGCTGGAAAAGGTGATGCTGCTGGAGGAATCCATCAACAAAGAGATTGACCTGTATGTTGATTTGAAAAAACAGATACGGACGGTTATTGACACTGTTCCTGATACCGACGAGCGGCTGGTTCTCAAATTCCGCTACATTCACAATTATACCTGGGAGCAGATTGGCAACGAGCTTAGAGCCGACTCCCGCACTGTCAGGCGCTGGTACGGCAACGCACTCACCCATGTGGTGATGCCTGAAAATCCTATCCAGATTTGAAAAACGCCCGAAATGTCCGCAAATGTCCAGGTTGAAAACATGATATGATATAATCAGCGAAAATATAGAGACGAGCCTTTGTGGGAGCAATCCTGCAAGGGCTTTTCTTATGCCATAAAGGAGGTGCGGCACCATGCCAAGGATGCCGAAGAAACCGTGTTCCTACCCCGGCTGTCCAAGGCTGACGGACGGCACCTATTGTGAGGAGCATGGAAAGCTGGTGTCACAGCAGTACGAACAGAACGGATGTGATGCCAAACATGGAAAACGCTACGGGCACAACTGGCAGTCCATCCGCAGAGCCTACGTCCAAGCCCACCCGCTGTGTGAGCGATGCATGAAGGCTGGACGCTATGTCAAGGTCGAGGAGGTTCACCACATCAAGCCACTGGCTGACGGCGGCACCAACGATGAGAGCAACTTGATGAATCTCTGCCGCAAGTGCCACGCAGAGATACACGCCCAGATGGGAACACGCTCTCACAACGAGACAGTCTACTCCTACGACGGGAACCGTCATGCTTGAGGGAGGGGCGGGTCAAATCTCTGGGAGCGCCCCACGGAAAACCGGCGCCCCCCTCAAACGCGCAAAATCGCAAAAGTTTTTAGGGGAATAGACCCCCTGCCGAAAGTGAGGTGTTGAAAATGGGACAGCGAGGACCCAAACCGGGCAGCGGCGGCAGGCCGAAAAAAGCAATCGCAGATAAAATCGCAGACGGAAATACGGGACACAGACCGCTGACGGTCATCGACTTCGGTGACAGTGCCGCCGACCTGGAAGGTCAGGCAATGCCGAAGCCATCCGAGTTTCTGTCCGCTCCCCAGAAGGACGGCTCCACGCTCTGCGCTGCGGAAATATATGAAACCACATGGCAGTGGCTCTCGGAGCGCGGCTGTGCGGCGCTTGTCTCTCCGCAGCTCATTGAACGCTTCGCTATGGCAAGCGCCCGCTGGATACAGTGTGAAAGCATCACCAGCCAGCTCGGATTTTTAGCGAAGCACCCCACCACGGGAGCGGCGATCCAGTCTCCATATGTGGCGATTGCAGATAAATACATGACGCAGGCAAACCGCCTGTGGTCGGAAATATATCAAATTGTCCGGGAGAACTGTACCGGCGAATACACAGGAGCAAGTCCCCAGGATGATGTGATGGAACGGCTGCTCCGGGCAAGGAAAGGACAGAACTGATTATGATAGAAAAAATAAATCCGAGCCACCCGGATAAGGTGGCGGACAGAATTGCAGGAGCAATCGTTGACCTGGCATACGCTGCGGAGGAGAATCCGAAAATCGCTGTGGAGATTCTGCTCGGACATGGTGTGTGCCATGTAATTATTGAAACAACTGCTATTCTGAATAAAGAGGACATTGCCGAGGCGGTTTGCCGGATTGCAGGGGAAGTCCTGCTCGACCTGTGCATTGTGCCGCAGGACATACATCTGGCTCAGAACCAGTCGGACGGCATCCGCTGTGGTGACAACGGCATCTTCAAAGGAATGCCGCTGACTATGGAACAAAAGCTGCTGTCCGATACTGCGAGGGCAATCTATAAAGAGTATCCAACAGACGGAAAGTACATTCTTGATACCAAGCACCACCGTCTCATCATCTGTCAGAGCAACGCTGATGCAGATGAACTGAAAAGAAAGATTTCTGTACCGAACGCTGATGTCAATCCGCTCGGCTACTGGACTGGCGGCACGGACGTTGACACCGGCGCTACCAACCGTAAGCTCGGTTCTGATATGGCGGATTCCGTCACAGGCGGCGGTCTGCATGGAAAAGACCTGTCCAAGGCGGATGTAAGTGTAAATATACACGCTTTCCTGAAAGCACAGAAATTGTCGAAGCCTGTCGAATTGTGCTGTGCCATCGGTGACGATACCGTGGACGGGCTGCCCTACTCCGAGATTGTGGAGGAGGCTCGTGAATACATCCGCTCGGTAGACGGCTTTGAGAAATTTGCGGAATGGGGGCTGTACTGATATGAAAACGACAACTGAAATGCAGCTCGTACCGATTACGAAACTGGTGCCATATGTAAATAACGCAAGAACACACTCGCCGGAGCAGATAAACAAGCTCCGCTCCTCCCTACGGGAATTCGGCTTCATCAACCCTGTCATCATCGACCGGGACTACGGTGTGATTGCCGGACATGGCAGAATTCTTGCAGCAAAGGAAGAAGGCATCGACGAGGTGCCGTGTGTCTTTGCCGACCATCTGACCGAAGCCCAGAAGAAAGCATATATTATCGCTGACAACCGCATGGCGATGGATGCAGGCTGGGACGAGGAACTGCTGCGTGTCGAGATTGAAGCCTTACAGGGCGAGGACTTCGATGTCTCCCTGACCGGCTTTGATGAAAAGGAACTTGCTGACCTGTTTGCCGGAGAAAATGATGACGGTGCGCAGGATGATGATTTCGACCTTTCCGCAGCTTTAGAGAAAGCATCCTTTGTAGAGCGTGGTGACATCTGGACAGTCGGCAGACATCGGCTGATGTGTGGTGATGCTACTTCTGCTGACGATGTGGCTACTCTCATGGATGGGAAGAAAGCGAACCTCATCGTGACAGACCCGCCGTACAATGTATCATTCAAGAGTTCTTCCGGGCTTACCATACAGAATGATACGATGGAAAATAATGATTTTTACGCATTTTTATATAACGCATTTACCAACATGGCGGCACACCTCGAAAAAGGTGGAGCCGCTTATGTTTTCCATGCCGACACGGAGGGGCTGAACTTCCGCAAGGCATTTGTAGATGCCGGATTTCATCTGGCTGGTGTGTGTATCTGGGTGAAGAATTCCCTGGTGCTTGGGCGCAGTGATTACCAGTGGCAGCACGAACCTGTACTGTATGGATTCCTGCAGAACGGCAAGCATCCGTGGTATTCCGACCGCAAGCAGACCACCATCTGGAACTACGATAAGCCGAAACGAAATGCAAACCACCCCACCAGCAAGCCCCTTGACCTGCTGGGATATCCCATTGGCAATTCCAGTCAGGAGAACGGAATCGTAATCGATACCTTCGGCGGCTCCGGCTCCACCCTTATGGCTTGTGAGCAGATGAACCGCATTTGCTGCACGATGGAGCTTGACCCGAAGTACGCCTCTGTTATCCTGCGGCGCTATGTGGAGGATACGGAAGATACAGACAGTGTGTATGTCCTGCGGGATGGTGAGCGGATCCCATACTCCGCTCTGGTGAAGGAGGTCGACAGCAATGGGTAGAATCATCATTGCCGATGCGCTGGACGGACTAAAGACTTTGCCGGATGAAAGCATAGATATGTGCGTTACCTCGCCGCCGTATTATAACCTGAGAGATTATGGCATGGATGGGCAAATCGGAATAGAGCGGACGCCAGACGAGTATATCTGCCGTTTGGTAGCTGTTTTCCATGAAGTAAAACGAGTGCTGAAAGCTACCGGAACGCTGTGGATTGTTATTGCAGACAGCTATGCCGGAAGTGGAAAAGGCCGAGGTAAAGACGGGCGTTTGAAGTCTGTCAGTGGAAAGCAGGAAACCAATACAGGCTCTTGCATAGGCACTCTAAAAAAGACAGGAACCATCGGCTGTAAACCGAAGGACTTAATCGGCATCCCGTGGTCATTGGCATTTGCGCTTCGAGATGACGGGTGGTATCTCCGCTCGGATATTATCTGGGATAAGTCCGGGAATGTGTTTCCTGAGAGCGTAAAGGACCGCTGCACAAAAGCACACGAATATATTTTTATGCTTTCAAAAAACAAGGATTATTACTTCGATGCAACTGCAATAAAAGAACCTGTCGCCGAGGCAAGTATAAAACGCGCAAAGTATGGCTGGCACGGCAGCGGCGTTAACGGGAAAGGCAATTATGCCGGACTTGGTGCAATGGAGAGCATGGAAGGACGAATGGTAAAGCCGGACGGCAGAAATAAGCGAGATGTCTGGCACGTGAATACCTGCTCCTATAAGAAAGCTCATTTTGCAGCATTCCCGCCTGAACTGATTCGCCCCTGCATTCTTGCAGGCTGCAAAAAAGGCGGCACTGTATTCGACCCCTTTATGGGAAGTGGAACAACCGCCTACGTTGCGAAGCAGGAAGGCTGCGATTTCATAGGGATAGAAATCCAGCCTGAATATGAAGCACTGATTTATGAGCGGCTGGCTGAATTGTAGTTCGTACTCTCAGGCATTGTGTATTACTCACAGTTTCCTGCGGGATAATTCGGTACATATTCTCCGCCTGAACCGCTTGCTATTTCTGCGGTTTAGAGTGATATATGTACTACCGAAAAACAAAGGAGGCAAACACAATGGAAGTAAAGTACAACGTAACAGGCGCACGGCACAAGGAACTGGCGCAGGTCATTTACAAAATCACGGGCGCAAAGGCGGAATACCAGTATATGCCGACCTGCGCTTATGAAATCGACTTCTTCACGCTGACCAAGGAAGGGACGCTGGTCTTTTCCGACCGCAGCGACACCGAGATTGTGGAGGAGGTTCTGGACGGCATTGCCGAGGCAGGCTTTGAATGCGAGGCTCCTGCCACCGAGACTGCCGAAGAAGAAACTGCTGGGGAAGAATCCGAAGAAGCCGAAAAAAGCGAACACGGCGCAGATGTGGGGCTTACGGTGGCGGTTCCGCTGGACAAGGTTTCGGTCGGCAACCTCACCAAGCTGCTGGACGCCAAGGGCAATCTCATCAAGAAGGCGCTGGGGATTGACGCCACGCCGATTGAAATCAGCGAGGACGCTGTTTCCTTCCCCTGGTTCTCCGAGATGCCCGATGCCGATACAGTGCAGGCTTACACCCACTTCATTTCGGCGCTTTGCCAGATGAGCAGGGAGCAGAAACGCATCACGGCGACCGAGAAAAATGTCGAAAATGAGAAGTACGCTTTCCGCTGCTTTCTCCTGCGGCTGGGCTTCATCGGCGCGGAATACAAAACCGAGCGGAAAATCCTGCTGAAGAACCTCACCGGCTCCTCGGCTTTCAAGAACGGAGGTGCTAACCATGCGGTTTCCAAGTAAAGAGATTGTGGAGCGGGTACGGAAACAGTACCCCGCCGGAACACGGGTGGAGCTTGTGCGGATGGATGACGTGCAGGCTCCTCCAGTGGGGACGATGGGAACAGTCACTGCCGTGGACGACACGGGCAGCCTACTGATGCACTGGGACAACGGCTCCCACCTGAACGTAGTCTACGGCGAGGATGTTGTCCGAAAGGTTTCTGAGCCGTCATAAAATACACAATTTTCAAGCGGATACAGCGCAAAAAGATTGTGTAGTATATGCCCCGAAATTGACTTGCTATTATCCGCTTTTAGAGCGAATATGTGTACTACCGAAAGGGAAAACAACAAACACGGAGGTACATACCATGAACGAAAAAACAGCAAGGCAGATTGAAGCCATGAAGCAGCAGACCATCGGAGTCGAGGTCGAGATGAACAGCATCACGCGGGAGAAAGCCGCAAGGCTCGCCGCCAGATACTTCGGCACAGGCAGATATGAGAACACAGCCGCACGGAACGGCTACAGCACCTGGAGCGCATGGGACGCGGACGGACGGGAATGGAAATTCCAGAAGGACGTTTCCATTGCGGGACCTGACAGCGAAAAATGCGAGATGGTCACCCCAATCCTTCACTACAGCGACATAGAGCTTCTGCAGGAGCTTATCCGCCAGCTCAGACACGCAGGCGCAAAGAGCGACGCCTCCAGAGGATGCGGAGTTCACATCCACATCGGAGCGCAGGGACACACCCCGCAGACGCTCCGCAACCTTGCAAACATCATGGCAAGCCACGAGGAGCTTATCGCGGACGCCCTGAACCTCAACCGCTACAGAATGGACCGCTACTGCCGCACGGTAGACCCAAGGTTCCTCGAACAGCTGAACCGCAGAAAGCCCAAGACGATGGCACAGCTTGCGGACATCTGGTACGGCAGCCAGAACGCCAACTACGGCAGGAGCCAGCACTACAACGACAGCCGCTACCATATGCTCAACCTCCACGCAACCTTCACCAAAGGCACGGTTGAGTTCAGGCTTTTCCAATTTGACGAGCCGACCGCAGACCGCAGGGGCGGGCTTCACGCAGGACAGCTCAAGAGCTTCATCCAGCTTTGCCTCGCACTCAGCCAGATGGCAAAGACGGTGCGCACGGCAAGCCCCAAGCCGCAGCAGAACGAGAATCCGAAATACGCCATGAGGACTTGGCTCCTCCGGCTCGGCTTCATCGGAGACGAATTCGCAACGGCAAGAGACCTTCTGACCAGACGGCTTGACGGAGACGCAGCCTTTAGAAACGGCAGACGAGCCGCTTGAAGGATTTAGGTTAAATGCCCTGCCTTCCGACCGCTTCGGCGGTCTTAAGGTGGTAGAAGGACGCTTAACCTAAGTCCTTCAGAAAGGACGGACACGATTATGGAAAAAGGTACTACATCGCCTACGGCAGCAACCTGAATATCCGACAGATGCGGATGCGCTGCCCGTCGGCACGGATTATTGGCACTTCGGTCATTCCGGATTACGAGTTGCTGTTCAAAGGGAGCATGACGGGCGCTTATCTGACGATTGAGAAAAAGGCTGGCGGCATGGTTCCCGTGGCGGCATGGGAAGTGACTGCCGAGGATGAAGCGGCACTCGACCACTATGAGGGCTATCCACGCTTTTATTACAAAACGGAGATGGTGCTGCCGATTAAGGGCATCCGCTCCGGCAAGGTACGGAACAGAAACTGCTTCGTGTACATCATGCACGAGGACAGAAAAATCGGAATCCCCGCATATGCCTATGTCAAAGCTGTGCAGGACGGCTACGATGCCTTCCATTTTGACGGACATTATCTGGCGGATGCAGTAAAAAACGCAGAGGAGGCTGTAAACCATGAAGGAAGATATCATTACAACTGGCTTTAGGATTTGTCCGAAGTGTGGAAAACACTACCACGGTGCGCCTGCCCTTTCCAGGGAGGACAATGAGACGCTCATCTGCCCTGACTGCGGAACGCGGGAGTCACTGGAGAGCATCGGTGTGGACAGCGTCGAGCAGGAACAGATTCTGGACACCATCCATCGGTGCATGGACGGTCAGTAATGGTGTAATAATCACAGATTTCTCCGCAGATATTTGTGTACTATATGGCTTCGAATTGACTTGCTATTATCCCCTTTTAGAGCGAATATGTACACACCGAAAGGGAAAACAACAAAAACGGAGGAACTACCATGAACGCCTACACACTGAGAAATTACATGAACCTGCAGAACTACAACACCGAAATCACCAGAGCGGATTTTGAAGCCCTCTTCACCAAGACCAAGGAGCGCATCACCTTTACCTTCAACGGCTGGGACGGCAAGAGCTACGACGGCGAGAGCCGCACGGGATGCATTTACCGCACTGCCGTCAAGGGATACGAGGAGGTACGGTTCATCAAGGTCGGCAAGGGGCTGCACTACATTGACGAAGACAGCAGCGTGATTGAGAAAGCCACAGGCGAAGTCCACAAAGAAGCCGAATGGCTGGTGGATGTGGCAAGAGCCTAAGAAAAACGAAAACATCGGAGAACGGAAGCCAAGCGGCTTCTGTCTCTCGTATACATAGATTATTGGAAGTCGCTCACGGGCGGCTATTTTTATTGCCCTGGGAGGTGATTCATGTGGCAATGCGGAAACTGAAAAAATACAAGCCCACCAAATTTAAAGCAAAGGACTCCCGCTACGACGAGGATGCCGCCGATTATGCAGCGAGCTTCATCGAGTGCCTTTGCCATACAAAAGGCACCTGGGCTGGAAAGCCCTTTGAACTCATCGACTGGCAGGAACAGATTATCCGTGACATCTTCGGCATCCTGAAACCAAACGGCTACAGGCAGTTCAACACAGCCTATGTGGAGATACCGAAGAAGCAGGGCAAGTCCGAGCTTGCCGCTGCGGTCACTCTGCTCCTCAACTGCGGGGACGGCGAGGAACGTGCCGAGGTGTATGGATGCGCTGCCGACCGCCAGCAGGCAACGATTGTGTTTGATGTGGCGGCAGATATGGTGCGGATGTGTCCGGCGCTGTCGAAGCGTGTCAAAATCCTGACCTCGCAGAAACGTATCATCTACCAGCCCACCAACAGCTTCTATCAGGTATTATCCGCCGAGGCTTACTCCAAGCACGGCTTTAATATACACGGCGTGGTGTTCGATGAGCTGCACACCCAGCTCAACCGAAATCTTTTTGATGTTATGACCAAAGGCTCCGGCGATGCCAGGATGCAGCCTCTCTATTTCCTGATCACCACAGCGGGGACGGATACCAATTCCATCTGCTACGAGACACACCAGAAGGCGCTGGACATTCTGGAGGGACGGAAAATCGACCCCACCTTTTATCCCGTCATTTATGGAGCATCCACGGATGAGGACTGGACAGACCCGAAGGTCTGGAAGAAAGCAAATCCCTCCCTCGGCATTACGGTCGGCATCGACAAGGTCAAGGCAGCGTGTGAGTCGGCAAAGCAGAACCCCGGCGAGGAGAACTCCTTCCGGCAGCTCCGCCTGAACCAATGGGTAAAGCAGTCGGTGTGCTGGATGCCCATGCAGAAATGGGATGCCTGCGCATTCCGTGTGGATGAGGACGATTTGGAGGGGCGCATCTGCTATGGCGGACTGGACTTGTCCCAAACCACAGACATCACTGCTTTCGTGCTGGTGTTCCCGCCCAAAAACGAGGACGAAAAATATATGATTCTGCCGTACTTCTGGATACCAGAGGACAATGTAACGCTCCGAGTCAACCGTGACCACGTCCCCTACGATGTGTGGGAGTGCCAGGGCGTGCTGATGACCACGAAAGACAACGTGGTTCACTACGGCTACATCGAAAAATTCATCGAGCGGCTGGGCGAACGGTTCAACATCCGTAAGATTGCCTTCGACCGCTGGGGCGCTGTGCAGATGGTGCAGAACCTTGAGGGCATGGGCTTTACGGTGGTTCCCTTCGGACAGGGCTTTAAGGATATGTCCCCGCCGACCAAGGAACTGATGAAGCTGGTACTGAAGGAGAAAATCGCTCACGGCGGCCACCCGGTTCTCCGCTGGAACATGGACAACGTATTCGTCCGTACCGACCCGGCAGGCAATATCAAAATGGATAAGGAAAAATCAACAGAGAAAATTGACGGCGCGGTGGCGACTGTCATGGCTCTTGACCGGGCAATACGCTGCGGCTCTGAGCCGGACGACAGCATTTACAATCATCGCGGCATTTTGTTTATATGATTGGAGGATAAAAAGTTATGGGTATTTTTTCGAGTATGTTCAAGGCGAGGGACAAGCCTAAAAACAGCACGGCAGGCAGTTCATGGATGTTTCGCTTCGGCGGTTCTTCGTCCAATAAGCTGGTGACTGAGCGGTCGAGTATGCAGGTAGCTGCGGTGTATGCCTGTGTTCGGGTGCTGTCGGAGGCGGTAGCGCAGCTCCCACTCCACCTGTATAAATACACAGGTAACGGCAGCAAAGAAAAGGCGCTCGACCATCCGCTCTACAGACTGCTGCACGATGAGCCGAATCCTGAGATGAGCAGCTTTGTGTATCGGGAAACCGAGATGTGCCACCTGCTCCTCTGAGGCAACGCCTATTCTCAGATAATCAGAAACGGCAAGGGCGAGGTGGTTGCTCTGTATCCGCTGATGCCCAACCGCATGACGGTCAGCCGTGACGATAAAGGAGGGCTCTATTACGAGTATACAATCAGTGACGATGATGCGCCGCAGGTCAAAAAGACCATTCTGAAACCTTCCGAGGTGCTGCACATTCCTGGACTCGGCTTTGACGGACTGGTTGGATACAGCCCCATCGCTGTGGCTAAGAACGCCATCGGCTTGTCCATCGCAACCGAGGAATATGGGGCGAAATTCTTCGCCAACGGTACGACACCGGGCGGCATTCTGGAACATTTGGGCGTCATCAAAGACCCGGACGCCGTGCGTGAAGCATGGAATAAAGGCTTCGGCGACAGCGGCAATTCCAACAAGGTGGCTGTGCTGGAGGAAGGCATGAAGTATACGCCAATCTCCATCAGCCCTGACGAGGCGCAGTTTCTGGACACACGAAAGTTCCAGATTTCTGAGATTGCGAGAATATTCCGTGTGCCTCCGCACATGATTGGCGACCTGGAACACTCGACGTTCTCCAACATCGAGCAGCAGTCGCTGGAGTTCGTGACCTACTCCCTCCAGCCGTGGTTAGTGCGTTGGGAACAGGGCATCTACAGGGCGCTGCTTTCGGAGGATGAGAAAAAGGATTACTTCGCCAAGTTCAATGTGGATGGGCTGCTCCGTGGCGACTACCAGAGCCGTATGAACGGCTATGCCACGGCAAGGCAGAACGGCTGGATGAGCGCCAACGACATCCGTGAGCTTGAGAACCTCGACCGCATCCCTGCCGAGGACGGCGGCGATTTATATCTTATCAACGGCAACATGACCAAATTAGCCGATGCCGGTATCTTTGCGGCGGATGGCGGAAAGGAGAACGAGGATGATGAAGAAGTTCTGGAAATGGAAGAATCAGACGCCGGACCAGACACAGCAGAGTCAGGAACGGACGCTGTATCTGAACGGAACCATCGCAGACGAAAGCTGGTTTGACGACGACATCACGCCCCAGCTGTTCAAGGATGAGCTGAACTCCGGCACCGGCGACATCACGGTCTGGATTAACTCACTAGGCGGCGACTGCGTGGCGGCGGCTCAAATCTACAATATGCTCATGGACTATCGCGGCAATGTGACCGTCAAAATTGACGGCATCGCGGTGAGTGCCGCATCTGTTATCGCAATGGCAGGCACAAAGGTGCTGGTGTCTCCCGTGTCCATGATGATGATCCACAATCCGGCGACCATTGCGATGGGCGATACAGCAGAAATGCAGAAAGCCATCGCCATGCTGGACGAGGTCAAGGAAAGCATCATGAACGCCTACGAAATCAAGACTGGGATGTCCCGCACGAAGATTTCACACCTCATGGATGCGGAAACCTGGATGGACGCCAACAGCGCCGTGGAGATGGGCTTTGCGGACGAGATTATGAAACGCTCCGATGCGGAGGACATCGAAATCCCGCAGGTCAGCATGGTGTATTCCAGGGCAAGCGTCACCAATTCCCTCATGGAGAAGCTGGCGCAGCACTGCAAAATCGAGAAACCCACTGAAACCGGCCGCACGGCAGACGAACTGCTGGAGCGGCTGAATCTGATTAAAAACCACTTTTAAGGAGGATTTTATTATGACTATCAAGGAACTGCGTGAGAAGCGCAACAAGGCATGGAATGACGCCAAGGCATTCCTCGACTCCCATCGTGCTGAGAACGGCACCCTCTCTGCGGAGGACTCCGTCACTTACGATAAAATGGAAGCCGAAATCAACGACCTGGGCAAGGAAATCTCCCGTCTGGAGAGAGCCGCCGAGATTGAGAAGCAGCTTTCCCATCCCACCAGCGACCCCATCACGGGGACTCCGGGCGGCACGGACAAGAAGAAGTCCGGCAGGGCATCCGATGAGTACCGCATGGCGGCGCTTACGGCTCTGCGCTCCAACTTCAAGCACGTGAGCAACGCACTGCAGGAAGGTGTCGATGCGGACGGCGGCTACCTTGTGCCGGAGGAATGGGACAGCCGTCTGATTGATGTCCTCGATGAGGCGAACATCATGCGTAAGCTCTCCACCATCATCCGCACCAGCGGCCTGCACCGTATCAACCTGGCGGCGAACAAGCCTGCGGCGGCATGGATTGAGGAAGGCGGTGAGCTGACCTGGGGCGACGCTACCTTCGACCAGACCACGATGGACGCCTACAAGCTCCATGTGGCAATCAAGGTAACGGAGGAGCTGCTCTATGACAACGCATACAATCTGGAGGGCTACATCACCACCCAGTTTGGCAAGGCTCTCGCCAATGCCGAGGAGGATGCTTTCCTGAACGGGGACGGCTCCGGCAAGCCGACTGGTCTCTTTACCTCTGCAACCGCTTTCGATTCCGTGGACGAGCTGGACTCCGACAGTCTTATCTCCCTAGTGTATGCCCTCAAGCGTCCGTACCGCAAGAACGCATCCTTCATCATGAACGATGCCACCATTGCGGCTATCCGCAAGCTGAAGGACAACAACGGCGCATATATCTGGCAGCCGAGCTACCAAGCAGGCGAGCCTGACCGTGTGCTGGGCTATGCGGTTCATACTTCCGCCTATGCTCCGACCACGGGCATCGCCTTTGGCGACTACAGCTATTACAACATCGGCGACAGGGGCACCCGTTCCTTTGCGGAGCTGCGTGAGCTTTTCGCTGGCAACGGCATGATCGGCTATGTGGCGAAGGAACGTGTGGACGGCAAGCTGCTCCTGCCGGAGGCGGTTCAGGTGCTGACCATCGGCACGACCGCCGCAGGTTGATTTTAACGGGAAGGAGGATGCCGTATGGCTCTGATTACGTTTGATGAAGCAAAGAACTACCTGCGGGTGGACACTTCGGCTGACGACAGTCTTATCGGCGTCCTCCTGTCCTCCGCCTGCAGGCTGTGTGCGGATGTGGCACGGCTGACAGATGAGCAGTGGGCTGTGGTGGACGGCGACAGTGACAGCGATGAGGAACAGGAACTCTATTCTACAGATGAGCTGGCGCATATCCGTGAAATCATAAAGGTGGCGATTCTATATTCTATCGGGTACCTCTATGAACACCGGGAAGAAGCTGACCACCATGACCTCACCATCACACTCCGCTCCCTGCTCTTTGCCATTCGGGAAGGAGTGTGGTGACTATGAAAATCTCACTCCTGAACGAACGGCTCACCATCCAGAAGAATTCCGTGGTGATTGACAGCGTGGGAAACCACAGAAACGAGTGGACGGATCACTTCTCCTGCTGCACCTATGCAGCGACGTCAAGTTACCAGCAGAAGGAGCAGCAGGCGGCGGGGATTACGGTATCGGATGACGGGCTGGTGTTCACAGTCCGTTACTGCTCCGAGCTTGCCGACCTGGACAACATCCACTACCGTGTGATGTTCCGGGATGAACCGTACAACATTACGGCTGTTGACAGGATGAACTACCAGCACAAATCTCTGAAAATCACCTGTGAAAAGGAACGGAGGGGACAGCTGATGTCAACGAAAAAAGTGAGCATTGAGGAGATGGCTGACGCCATCAATGAAGGCTTGCAGGAATATGCCGAACTTGCCGCCGAGGATATGAAAGCCGCTGTGAAGAAAACAGCTACGGCGGTCAAAAAGGAAATCTCAGCGAACGCTCCCGTGGATACGGGTACCTACGCAAAAAGCTGGACGACCAAGAAAACATCGGAGGATTCGCAGAGCCTGCAGATGACCGTCTACTCCAAAAACCGCTACCAGCTGGCGCACCTTCTGGAAAAGGGACACGCCAACCATGGCGGCGGCAGGACGAAAGCCTATCCGCATATCGCACCGGCTGAAGAAAACGGCGAGGAGATGCTGGAGCAGCTGATTGAATCGGCTCTGAAAGAGTGATGCCTATGACACACGAAGAAGTAATGGCAACGCTGGACAGCATGGGTGTTTCCTATGCCTACGACCACTTTGCCGAGGGCGAGTCTCCTGACCCGCCGTTTATCTGCTTTTTATATCCGAGGTCGGATAATTTCGGTGCAGACAACATCGTATATGCCAGTGCAAACGAACTGGACATCGAGGTTTACACCGATTACAAAGACCCGGATTTGGAAGAAAAAATAGAAGAAATTCTGACCGACAACGAGCTTTATTATGAAAAGTCCGAGGTCTGGATTGAATCCGAGAAACTGTTTGAAGTCCTCTATACCGTCATGGTGTAACCTGCACCTGACGGAGCAGAGGCTATATTTTTGAAAGCGAGGTAAAAAACTATAGCTGACAAAGCAAACAAGGCCAAGTTTGGCCTGAAAAATGTCTATTACGCCAAGGTCACCTTTGATGATGACATGAACCCCACCTTCGGCACTCCTGCCCGTATTTCGGGCGCAGTCAACCTGTCGCTGGATGCGGAGGGTGAATCCGAGCCTTGGTACGCAGACAATTCCATCTATGTGGTGCTGGTTGCCAACAACGGCTACAGCGGGGATCTGGAGATTGCGCTCATCCCTGAGGACTTCCTGACGGACATCCTCCACGAAACGATGGACGACAACGGCGTACTGGTGGAGCAGTCCGATGTAGAGGTGGAGCATTTCGCTCTGCTCTTCGAGTTCAACGGCGACCAGCACAAGACACGTAATGTGCTGTACAACTGCACCTGCTCCCGTCCGACTATCGAGAGCGCGACCACGGAGGACACCAAGGAGCCGCAGACCGATACGCTCTCTCTTACGGCACTGCCGCTGGCAAACGGGTATGTCAAGGCAAAGACGGCGCTGAATACCTCAAGCACCATTTATGATGCTTGGTTTGAAGCGGTCTATGAGCCGAGCATCACGGAAGAGACATCTGCGGATGCGGCATCAGTGGGCTAATTTGACTGAGGGCGGGGCTTTAAGCTCCGCTCTTCCTATGAATGGAGGTTTTTATCATGGCAGTAACAAAGACAATCAACATTGACGGCATTGACACCACCTTCCGTGCAAGCGCGGCGATTCCGAGGATTTACCGCATCAAGTTCGGCAGGGATATTTACAAAGACCTGCGCTCCCTCGAAAAGAGCGTGGGCGATGGCAATGAAGAAAACAGCAACCTTGATATGTTCAGTCTGGAGATGTTCGAGGACTTGGCATGGGTAATGGCAAAGCACGCCGACCCGTCCGTGCCGGATTCCCCTGACGAGTGGCTGGAGCAGTACAACACCTTCTCCATCTATCAGGTTCTGCCGCAGCTCATTGAACTGTGGGGACTGAACACACAGACACAGGCGGAGTCCAAGCAAAATTTCAGAAAAGCAGCAGGGAGATAACGACTCCGCTCTTCCTGCTGCGGTGCGTCCAGTTAGGAATTTCAATCCGTGACCTTGACCTGCTTACCATCGGCATGGTCAACGATATGTTCGTGGAAAGCCACAACGATGAGTACAACTATCCTGCGGTGGCTACCCAGGAGCAGATGGACAGATTTTAACGAAGAAGGTGGGGCTACATGGCAAACAGAATTGCGGGTATTACCGTGGAGCTTGGCGGCGATACCACCAAGCTGCAGACCGCATTGAAGTCGGTCAACTCTGAAATAAAATCAACGTAGTCACAGCTAAAGGACATTAATAACCTCTTAAAGCTCGACCCCACCAACACAACGCTGCTGACACAGAAACAGAAGCTCCTGACAGAAGCTATCTCCGAGACAAAGGAAAAGCTGACTACATTAAAGACTGCCGCAGAGCAGGCAAACGAACAGCTCCAAAACGGAGAAATCACACAGGAGCAGTACGATGCCCTCCAGCGTGAAATCGTGGACACGGAAGAAAAGCTGAAATCCCTGGTTGACCAGGCGGCGGAGTCCAATGCGGCTCTTGTTAAAATCGGGGATGCCGGAGAAAAGCTCGAATCGGTGGGCGACTCCATCTCAGGCGTGGGAACAAAGCTGCTCGGTGTGACCACTGCCATTGTCGCACTCGGCACGGCGGCAGTGACCACCACGGCAGATTTTGAAACCGCCATGAGCAAGGTAAAGTCGCTGATTTCATCTTCATCCACAGACCTTGAGGGCGACATGGAACGGCTGGAGGAGGCGGCTCGTGAAGCTGGTGAAACCACCAAGTTCTCCGCAACAGAAGCTGCAGAAGCTATGTCCTACATGGGCTTGGCAGGCTGGTCTGCGGATGAGATGATTGATGGTCTGGACGGTGTCTTAAACCTTGCCGCCGCATCCGAGATGGATTTGGCGACCGCATCGGACATCGTGACGGACTACCTGTCCGCATTCGGTCTGACTGCCGCTGACTCCGGCACTCTTGTGGACAAGATGGCGTATGCCATGAGCAACAGTAACACCAGCACGGAGCAGTTGGGCGAAGCCTACAAGAACTGCGCGGCGACTGCTACCCAGCTGGGCTACGGTCTGGATGAAACAACAGCGGCACTGATGGTCATGGCTGACGCCGGTATCAAAGGCGGCGAGGCTGGTACGGCACTCTCGTCTATCATGACCCGTCTCGGCAACAACACCAGCGGCTGTACGGATATGCTGGAAAGCTACGGCATCGAAGTCTATGACGCACAGGGCAATGTAAATTCACTGTCCAACATCCTCTCCGGGATGCAGGGTATCTGGGCAGATTTGACTGATGAGGAAAAAGCAAATCTCGCCTATGTGGTAGCGGGCAAAACTGCGCAGTCGGAACTTATGACTGTCCTCGGTGAAAGCACCGGCAGCTTTCAGGCATACCAGGAGGGGCTGGCGAACTGCACCGGCACAGCGGAAAATATGGCGGAGATTATGCAGGACAACCTGTCCGGGCAGCTCACCATTTTGAAATCGCAGTTACAGGAGCTTGCCATTTCCTTCGGTGAAATCCTGATGCCGACCATCAAGAGCATTGTCAGCTGAATTCAGAATCTGGTGGATAAGCTCAACAACATGGATGAAGGCACACGAGAAACCATTGTAAAGGTGGGACTGCTGGTGGCGGCTATCGGTCCGCTGCTCATTGTGATAAGAAAAACGATAAGCACGGTGGGTACGGCAATGAAGGGCTTCTCCTCTCTTGGTACGAGTATTTTGAAAATCGTAAACCACGCCAAGACCGGCACGGGCATGATTGGGAAGCTGGTGACCGCCATCGGCGGCGTCTCCGCTCCCGTGGTGGCTGTTGTCGCAGTCATCGGTGTGCTGGTGGCGGCATTCGCTACCTTGTGGAACACCAACGAGGAATTCCGAGAGAAAATTACATCCATCTGGAACGGCATCAAGGAAACCATCAGCGGCTTCGTGGACGGCATCCGGGAGCGGTTTGCCGACTTTGGCATCAACCTTGGCAGTCTCGGAGACATGGTGGAAGTTCTCAAAAATATATGGCTGGAATTCTGAAACCTGTTAGCTCCCGTATTTGAGGGAGCTTTTTCTGTTATATCCTCCGTACTCAGTACGGTGCTGGATGTAATCCTCAGTCTGTTGGATGTCTTTATTGGCATCTTCACAGGCGACTGGGAGCAGGCGTGGACAGGCGTCAAGGAGATATTTTCCGGCATCTGGGAAGGCATCAAGAGAATTCTCTCTGCCGTGCTGGAAACCATCAAGGGCATTGTAAACGTGGTGCTGGGCTGGTTCGGCACAAGCTGGGAGGAATGCTGGTTTGGAATCAAGACATTCTTCGAGAACATCTGGAACGGTATCAGCAGCTTTTTCTCCGGCATACTCACCGGGATACAGACGGCGGCGACTACGGTGTGGACGGCAATCAGCTCGTTCTTCTCCACCATTTTCAACGCCATTTATTCCGTGGTGTAGACTGTGTGGAACGCTATCTACAATACCATTACGGGCATCTGGAACAGTATCTGGTCCGTGATTGAACCGCTGGTGACTGCCTTCGGGTACCTGTTTGATACGATATTCCAGGCAATTCAGATAGTGGTCAGCAATGTGATGGAGGCAATCAAAAGCACCATCACGACTGTGTGGAACGCCATCGTTTCCTTCCTGACGCCTATCTTAAACAGTATTAAATCGGTGGTCACCACGGTATGGAACGCAATCAAGTCTGTCATAACGACGGTGCTGAATGCGATAAAATCCGTGGTCACGACTGTGTGGAATGCTATCAAATCCGTAATCAGCACGGTGCTGAACGCCATCAAATCGGTGGTAAGCTCCGTCTGGAACAGCATCAAAAGCGTTATCACCAGCGTGATGAATTCCATCAAAAGTACGGTGTCGAGTATCTGGAACAGCGTAAAGAGCGCCGTTTCCACCACAATATCCGGCATCTACAATACGATAAAATCCGGATTTGACAAGGCGGTCAGTTATATTAAAAATCTGGCATCCTCCGCATTCAGCTGGGGCGCTGATATTATCAACGGCATTGTGAGCGGCATTAAAAGCTGTATCAGCGCAGTGTCCGATGCCGTGACCAGCGTGGCGGATAAAATCCGCTCGGTGCTGCACTTCTCCGTGCCGGATGAAGGACCGCTGACCGATTTTGACGAGTGGATGCCTGACTTCATCGGACAGCTTGCCGAGGGTATCGAAAATAGCCGGAGCATGATCCAGAGTGCAATGGATGATGTGGCTTCTGATATGACTATCAGCCCGACCGCAACATCACAGCGGCATCCGATGGCGGCACATCGACAGACAGCGGCAGCTCCTCTTCTTCGGAGAGCAGAGCGACAACCGGTCCGCTGATTGAAATCAAGGAAATGAACGTGCGCAGCGAAGACGATATTCGAAAGGTATCCCAGCAACTATACAAGCAGCTGCAGACCACCCGCCGCGCCAACGGATACACTTAAGGAGGGATGAAAAATGGGCTTCACGTTTGACGGAACGGCATCCAAAAGTATGGGCATCCTTACGAAAATGACGAAGGAAAACCGTGTGCCGGACTTAAACAATTATACCGTGGAGATTTCGGGAAAGAACGGACTGCTCGACCTGGGCAGCTCCCTTTCCGAGCGGATTATCGAAATATCCTGCTTCATCCTTCCGAAGAAAACGGATGCGGTGCTCCTTGCAGCAAAGGATGCCATTGTGGACTGGCTGAACCCAGACAAGGGTGTGTGCGCGCTCGTCCTCGACACCGAGCCTGGGCGGGTGTATTACGCCAGACTTCAGGACGGCGTGACCTTCAGCAAGGTGGTGCGCCGCTCCTCGGAATTTGACCTGACCTTTTTCTGCCCGGACCCCTTCGGCTACGCCATAGACGATGAGGTCTTTGAAATCACGGAGGAAGGCACGGACACGGTCACGAGGGAGCTTGGCAATGTTGCATCCGACCCGGTGTATCTCCTGCAGGGCGTGATCGGCAGCAGTTCCAGCAGCTATATCACCATCACCACCAACAACTCGGAACTGAAAATCGCCGGTGCAAGCCTGACAGCAGACGAGATTTTTGTGGTGGATACAGATAAAATGACTGCCTATGTTATGGATGAGGACGGCAACATTCTGCGGAATGGTCTGTCCTATATCGATGAACTGAACTTTCCGACTTTAGAGGTCGAGGACAACAGCGTAACTGTGGAATGCAGTAACGCTACTTTTACCAGCCTGACCATACAGGCAAAAAGCAGATGGAGGTGATGAGCGGTGGCGCTGAAAACCATATTAAATACGCAGCCTGACTTCACAGGCGAGTTCCCTGCGAAATACGCCAAGAGCGGTCTGTGGCGGTTCAACGAAAGCACGGTGGATGATGACGACAGCGTTTCCGATTCCTCCGGCTGTGGGCGGTCACTGAAATTCATCAACTGGAGCGGCACGACCGCCAATCTGGTGGAAAGCCAGAAAGGAAACTGTGCCAGAATCAATATCTCCAGTCCAACTACAGAGAAGTCCTATCTGTACGTGGAAAATGACGGCACTATTTTTGAAAACATCGGTGAGCGCATCATCGTGGGCGGCTGGATAAACCCCACCACCTATTCAGTGGACAACACCTACTGCCCGATATTCAATACCCGCTACGGTCCGGGACAGCCGATTCTATACCTGTCCCTTTACTCAGGCAGACCGAGACTGATGCTGTATAACTCCAGTGGTTCTCTGATTCTGGATACCACGCTCTCAACAAGTTACAAGCTGAGCAGCGGTGTGTGGTATTTCATTGCCGCAGTTATTGAGCCGGATAACGGGCAGGCTTGGTATGTCATCGGCGACAAAGACGCAGGCACGGTGCAGATTTCCGATGTGATGACCTTCACGGGAACGCTGAACCCATCCTGCACGGCAGACCTCATCTGGGGAATGCACTCCGACACCTATTACTACGCAGGTTTCTTTGACGACTGGTTCCTTGACGTGGATTCGGAACTGACTGCCGAGGATTTGAAGAATTATTTCCTTGCGGGACTGCTTGCCAACGGCGGCGTCATGAGCGGTGATGTGGATGAGCTGACCGATTCTCCCAATGTCACGCTTAGATCGACGGATGATGTCTATCCTACAGAAGGTACGCTCTACACCTCTGCGGTGGAGTGCAGTCTCTCTGGCAGCGGGCGGGTATCCGTTTCCTGCGAGTATGTGTCAGGCACGACTGCGGTCACGGATATACAGACCTCCACTTCGGATGACCTCGAAACATGGAGTGACTGGACGGACATCGGCACCAATGGCAAGCTGGAGTCCCCCAATGCCGCCATCCGCTTTAAGATGACGCTGACCACCACGGACACGAGCCAGACACCGAAAATCACAGACATCCGGCTCTATGATATAGCAAAAGCCACCTATGAGAAAATCGGCTACACAAGACCTGTGGTGCTGGACAGCAATGGCGCATGGGAGGCGGTGCTGGAGAATGCCTACGACATCATCCTGACGGGTGAGGTCAACGGCGAGGACACGCTGTCCTTCTCCATCCCGTTCCAGGACGACAAGCGGGCATACATTGACAACGAGAAGAAAATACAGATTGTGGACGATGTCTATATCATCCGTACAGTGACGGACACCAGGGACACGGACGGCACGATTATCACCAGCGTGTATGCCGAGGCAGAGTTCTACGACCTGACCTACAGCGTCCGCAAGGAAGAAAAGGAATTTGACGCGGCGACCACCGATGAAGCGATGGCATATGCCCTGGAGGGTACCGAATGGAACGTGGGGACAGTAAATGTGACTACCAAGCGGACATGGACTTGCTCCGAAACGAATGCGCTCTCCATCCTGCGGCAGGTGGCTGACCTGCACGGCGGTGATTTGGTATTTGACTGTCCGAACCGGCTGGTGCATCTTTACACCTTCAGCGGCTCGGACAGCGGCGCTCTTTTTTTCTACCGCAAAAATATGAAGGACATCGAGCGGACGGTGGACACCACAAGCCTTATTACTCGTTTGTATGCTTACGGTGCTGACGGCATGACCTTTGCCGACATCAACGATGGCAAAGCCTATGTGGAGGACTTCACCTATTCTTCCGAGGTGCGTATCTCCTCGTTAGACTGCTCCTCATTCACCAACCCATATCAGATGCTGGAGTATGCCAAGATGCGTCTTGCGGATTATTGTGAGCCGACCATTTCCTATGTGCTGAACGCTATGGATTTGTCGGTGCTGACTGACTATGCCCATGAATCGTGGGCGCTGGGGGATTATGTGCGGGTGGAGGATAAAGACCTCGGTATCTCAGTCACCACCAGAGTCGTCCGCAGGGAATACAACCTGCAGGAGCCGTGGAATACGGTGCTGGAACTTTCCACCACGCTGAAGAACCTCGGCAGTTCCACCAGCGCATGGGACAATGCCGCCGATGAGCTGTCCGGCGTCAGCGTGGTTTCCAGCACGGACATCGCCGACCTTGTACCGTTCAATCATCTGCTCAATTCCAGAGCGGACAACGACATGGCATACTGGACGAACTCCGGCTTTGAAGCGGATGCGGAAAACGGAGTCAGCGGCACGGCATCCTTCAAAGCGGAAGGCGCAGCGGACACCACCAAGAGCATGAGCCAGACGGTCTATCCCGCCAACTGTTCCACATACACGCTTTCGGCACAGTTTGGCTCGGAGGATTTGGAGAAGCTCTCTGATGACTCGCAGGTGGGTATTGAAGTGATTATCGAATATGAAGACGGCACGACTGAGAGCCGCTTCATAGATTTGTATTAAGGAGGGGCTATGGCGTATTTTTCAAAGACAACAGCAAAGATTACGCCGGAGGATTCCTCCCGGCGTATCTCGTCCATAACTGTCCGTGTCTGCGTCATTGACTGCACGGGCAGTTTTTATATAACGGACATCATGCTCCAGGACGGGAGCCTCGCAACCGGGTGGGTAGGTCACCCGTCAGAAATCCAGTGGACGAGTGACGGTTAATGCCGACCTTCATACGGCTTGGCGAAGCCGTCAACAAAAAAGAGGATAAGCGGGTGGTGTCGGTGACCGTAAAGCCTACCATTACGGACTGCACCGGCACTCTCTGGATCACCGACCTCATTCTGCAGGAAGGATCGTCCCTGACGGGATACACGCCCTGCACGAAAGACGGCTATCTGGCGAACTGGGACGGCGATGATGAAAATGAAAGCAAGGTCTGGTACAACGGTATCATCCGCTCCAAGGCGACCGTTATCTTGTTCAACCTCGGTGAGGTATCCGCCGGGCTGGACATTCACCTCTATCCGAAGAACGATATGTCAGCCGGAAGTGTGGAGCTGTCCCAGGGTGCGGGCGGTCACAAGGTGTCGTTTCCAAAAGCAATGTCCACCGGCTCTGCTTGCAACCACAAGGGAATGCACAAAAAATGATGAGACATTCACGAAGAAGGGCTTCTATCAGTACAGCGTCGCCTGGGATTCCAAGCACAATGTGACGCTGGAGGATGGGAAGTCGGCACGGGTGCTGTACACCATCCAGCAGATGCAGGACAGTGTAAAA
>Ga0192276_1040_pt1 | contig 40139 bp, 38 predicted proteins | sample Koala_Koa24_I3_FD_131263 | JGI IMG/M metagenome (GOLD analysis project Ga0192276, IMG submission 131263) | Enriched cells from koala feces incubated with labeled cellulose particles, San Francisco Zoo, California, United States - Koala_Koa2-4_I3 ...
CAGTCACTAGATGGGTTAATAGATATATTACCATTTATCTCATTTGTATCTAGTTCAGACCTATTCCCATCATATAATTTAGAAATAATATCTACTAATATTGATGAGGACGAATCTACTGCAATAGTTACTATAGAAGCTACTCCAACGGATAAAGAAGATTCAGAAAGTACTCTATTAGATGTCTACTTGATAAGAATAGAAGACGTTTGGTATATTAGATACGCTTTGCCAATATCTGATGGTGAAAATATTTAAAACTCATGTAGGAGGTTTTATATATGAACTTTTTAATATCAGCTGTTTCAGATATCGGTATAAAAAGACAGACTAATCAAGATAGTCTATCTGCAAAGATAGTAGATACTTTCTATGGTCAAGTTATGTTTGCTATAATCTGCGACGGTATGGGTGGACTATCTAAGGGTGAACTGGCTAGTGCAACCATAATTAGAGCTTTTGACAATTGGTTTTACAATGATTTAATTAAGATACTCCATAATAATAAGAAAGATATCAAAGAGGATTTAAAAAGGTCATGGGAGAGCATAATATTAGAACAGAATGACAAACTAAAAGAGTATGGAGAAAAGAATCAACTGCAACTTGGAAGTACTCTAACCACATTACTATGCCACAACAATCGATATTACATAGTTCACGTTGGTGATACTAGAGTATATCAGTTGACTGAAAGTATAGTACAACTGACTAAAGACCAAACCTTACTACAAAAAGAAATAGACAGCGGAAACTTAACTACTCCCCAACAGATTGAAGATTTCCCTAAAAAAAGTGTGCTACTACAATGTGTAGGTGTAGCAGATTCTGTTATGCCTTACTTCTACAGTGGAAAGATAGACTCTAATATGGTGTTTCTGTTATGTTCTGATGGCTTTAGGCACAAAATATCCAATGAGGAAATGTTTAACAATTTAAACTACAATAATCTTACCGATGAGATGACCATGAACAACATATTACTCAATCTAACCGAAATGGACAAGAATAGGTTGGAAAAGGATAACATATCATCAATAGCCATAAAGGTGACTATATAACCTATAGGAGGTGTTTTCTTGCTAAACGTTAATCAAACACTAATAGATACTTATAGAATACTCTCTATAGACAAAAGTTCTAGCGACTATATGATATATTCAGCGGAAAATATTAAGACCAATAGTAAATGCTCAGTTAGACAGATATATTCTAAAAATATTGAAAGGTATCAACAGATATTTGATATACTTAAAACTATCACTAATGACAACTTCCAAAAATCATTAGATTTTTTTACCCTCAATGATTGCATATATATAATCCAAGAATCTATAGACGGAAAGTATATCGATGAGATTATTAATAATGACAAAACTGATACATTAAACATAGGTTCAATATTAAAATGGACTTTAGAACTAACCTTGTGTATTGAATATCTATATAAGTTAAACGTACATCACAACTTAGACTTTCAAAACCTTATAATTAAAAACAACAGATTGATACTATCTAACTTAGATATAAACCTCGATGATATCTCACAGCTACAAGCAGATTTAAACTTTATCGGAAAATTTTTAGAACTACTCTACAATAAGTTGGAAAATAAGAATATGACATTAATAGATAATATCATAGATGGGTGTAAGTCTAATAGCTATACAGACTATAATGCATTGATTCAAGATATAAATGTAGCCATTACGCAACAAAAAAAGATAAACTCAACTAGTTTTATAGTTAAACTATGTATGATAGTTCTATTCTTAACCTTAGCTGTAGTTATGAGCAACCTTGCTTTAAAGATTAACTCTATATTCTTAATTATATCTATCATCTTTGTGTTCATAGGCATACTACTATTAACCTCATTAGATACTAACCTACTATTCTATAACCATAAAAAGGCATCTAAAAAGAATAAATATCAGTTTGAAGTCATAAAAAATATAACCATTGTCAATACAAATGATGTGATTTAAAAGCACTTTTTGCATTTCACTCCAAAATAATGACGTTTCGTCAGTTTTTGAAATATTTTTAAAATAATATGCTATAATATAATCACAGTCAAGGAAATGAACAACTAAGACTAAACTAAGTAACAGGAGTGAGATATAATGCTAAACGTTGACACTTCCACTTTGGATATGATAAGCCGTTCTTTAAAGAACATATCCGAAGAACTATTAGTTCAATCTAACGTTATGGAGAATATCATGCAAGGTATTGAAGATGCTTGGATAGGTAATAACTCTTACAAGTACATTCAAAAGAGTGAAAGTATTAAGAATAATATCACAGATACTTCTTATAACATACTTAGTTTAAGCAACGATATTCAACTAATTTCCAGACAAGTTCGCCAAGCAGAAGATATGCTTGAAAATCAAATTAATAATCTATAATCGAAAAGGAGAAATCACTATGGCAACATTTAGTTACGATTTAGACGCTATGAGCAACATAGCAAATCAATTAACAGAGTTAGTTCAAGAATGGGACATATCTAAGGAGAGTCTATACACTATCTATGAAGAGTTGGACGCTATGTGGGACGGTCATGCTAATGACAACTTCAATGAGAAGTTCGTAACAGAGGACAAGCAAAAGTATCAAAAGCTTTCTGAGGTTATGAATACATACATCAATCTCGTTAAAAAAGCAGTACAAAGATACACAAACGCAGAAGAAGAAGTTAGCAACATTGTTAACCAACACTAATTTAGAAAGGATGCGATTTATATGGCAGGTATATTAATAGTAGATGTAGAGGAAATGAGAGCTAAGGCTACTGAATTAAATAACAAGGCCTCTGAAATGGATAACATTAAGGATAAGATGAAAAGCTTAGTAGATAGCCTACAAGACGTATGGAAATCCGATGCTGGTAGCGAATACGTTGGAAACTTTAACTTTATTAGAGGTGAAGTTGAAGACGCTATAAATGACTTAAAAACTCATATTGAACAACTAAACACTTCTGCAAAACTATATTCAGATGCAGAAGATGACGCCATCACAGATGTAAACGGTCTATCAAATAGTAATATTTTCTAACATAACATACAAACCTTACAACTTTATATTTAAAGTTAACTAATCTAATACAAGGCTATTTCCCTATCTTTAAAATATATTGATAGGGAGATTGTCTTAAATATAATATCTATCTAATGGGTGGTGTAACAATATGGCTAAATTCGATGATGAAAACTTTGAAACTCAATTGATAAAGTATGGTAGAATGATTGAAGACTTAAAAAAATATCAAAATATGCTCTTAGAACAGTATACCTTATTAGATTCTCAAGAGTTTGAATATAAACACAACGTTCTAAATGGAATAGAACTCTCAATAAACGATATAAAACGTACTATCTGCGATTTGGAATGTGCTATCCACGACGGAAGACAGATAATTTTAAAATATAATGATGCTGAAAAAGATATACTACAGATGATAAACAATACTAATACCGATATTAATACTAACTATAACTCGGATAGTAAACACACTCAACATACTATTAACAGTACGGTTAATAATATAGACTTTAAACACTTAAGATTTATTAAGTACGTTCCCACCATATTCAGTAAGAATATTCTCATCGATGATTGGCTTATGGATTTAATCCAAAGACTACAAATTTAAAAATATGCTAGGAAAGGCTGGATTGGTTTATGAAAAGATTAAAACTTTTAATCTTTATAGTTTCATGTATGTTTACTATGACCACAATAGTTGAACCATTAGAGTTTATATATGCAGACTGTTTGATGTACGTCAATAGCGATTATAGTTCTAATAATAAAAATTCTGGATTGGACTATCTGAACCTATACATTAAAGATATTCATGGTGAAGTTAGTAACGTTTCTGCTAATATAGATGGTATAGAATGTAATGTATCTTGCTACGATTTAAATAGTAACAATATTCCCAACAACGTATACTTTTTAATATCCATATCGAACTTTAGTGATACTATAGAACAGGAACAGATAGACAGAGTTAATAGTAAGGTTCAAGACGTATTAAAGTATCTTTTAAAGAATAAGAGTTCTAATAGTAACTATTCATTTCAAAACAGTCTTCTCTCTAACGATTCAACTATAGATATATCTACAGCTAAAGATGTGGAAAATATAGACTTTACCATAGGTAACTGTGCTTTGAACAGCAAGTTAGATGATATTTTAAATGACATAAAAAGTAAGAATACTCCCTCAAAGATTGTATTAATATCTGATGGAACTAACGATGCAAACCCTAGTATAACTTCTAACTACATTGTTCAAGAATTAAAGTCTATACCATGCGAAATTATTCCAGTAGAAGTAGAGCCTCTTAGTAGTGTTACAAATCAAGAAGATATTAACTTATACAATATGACCGACGCTACAAGTTTTAAACTAGATGAACTATCTATTAACACTCTAAAAAAGCCACTTATCGAACAGATTAACGATTGGTCTAATATAAAGATATTCCAAGTGGATTTAAACTCCTTTGAGAAAGATGGTCAAAGTAAGATACTAAAACTATCGTTTACAGATAGTGATGGCAGTAACAGTATTACATTTCCATTTGAACTACCATCTACTAGTAGTACCATATCCAATAATGACAACGATGATATAACCTTAAATAAGAAAGCTATAGTAATAATAGTACTATCACTTATTATTATTGTACTAATAGTAGCTATAGTTATAATATCCGTTAAAAAATCCAATAAGAGTACTAGTAATTCAACCATAGATACTCCTAGAAACTTTAATACTAATCAGAAAAATATTGAAGATATAAAACTACCAGATAGTTTTACCATCATACTAAACGATATGGAAATGTTAGGAAGATATTTTCAAATAAATATTGCTCCTAACAGTAGAACTATCATAGGAAAATCTCCCCAAAAATGTGATTTAATTATTGATTATGAACCTAGCGTTTCAAGACAACACTGTAAAATATTTTTTGAAAATGGAACAGTATATATTGAAGATTTAAATTCATCATACCATACATACGTAAATAAACACAGAATAGATTCTCCTACTAAAATAAATGACGGAGATATTATAAGTTTAGGATACTTAAACTTATCATTGGATTTTAAAATATAAAATTTCCTATAGAAAATATATAATATGGTATTTTATTCCTTGACAAAAAAACGATTATACTTATATTAACTATGATTTTTATATATAAAATATAAAAAATAGAAATAGTTAGTTGGGTGATGATTTATGATAAGCATTGCAATTTGCGATGATAACAAGCAAGTATGTGAAAGTTTAAAACTTCAAATTAATAGCATTGATAAAACTATCAATACTATTATCTTTAATTCTGGATTTTCTTTGTATCAATATTTACAAGGAAATAACTCTAATTTAGATGCCATATTTATGGATATAGAGTTCTCTGATACTAATGTCAACGGAATATCTTTATCTCATGAAATAACAAAAAAATATCCTAATATAAAAATAATATTCGTTACTGGATACTCTGAAAAATACATAGAAGATATTTTTATATCTAACCACAAGATTAATCCCTATGGGTTCTTAAAAAAACCTATAGATATTATCAAGTTAAGTACGTATATTAATCAACTAAAAGATGTTGCCATTCTACAAAAAAAAGATTCTCTAGCATTTAAAGTGGTAAAAGATGGTATTACATACGTGCCCCTAAACGATATACTATACATATCTAGTAACAAAAGATTAGTTACTATACATACCCTTAAGAATGAATATACTGGTTATAATAAACTATCTAGCATTATGAAAGATTTACAAGAGTGTTCTAATAATTTCTATCAATGTCATAAAAGTTTTATAGTCAATATTCTAGCAATATCTTCAATACATCAAAGTAGTATTATTATACATGGTAATACTATACCATTAAGTGACCTACATGGAAAATCGGTTGCAAAAAAAAGAGAGGATATTATGCGTTTAAAAGATATTTTAAGGAATAAAGGTGAATAGTATGGATTTATTTAATGATGAATTTTTCTTATGTGGTACGCTTGAAACTGCTTTTTTTTGAACTCGTGGTAATATTTTTTGCATATTTAAATATTGGAAGACCTAAAGTAAAAGCTATAATATTGTATACCATTATAGTATATCTTGTTTTTATGGATATTTTTTTCACTCAAGAAAGAACTATATCAGTTGCAATAAACTATATAAGTATAATATTATATTGCACGTTTGGTACTAATAGTGAAAAAAAGACCTCTTTTAGATTTATTATGGGAATACTTAATTTACTATGTATCATAGTAGTAGATTTCGCACAGTACTTTATACTTTCACTTAATGGTATGTTCGACCATGACGTGTACGAATTTCATCAACTTAGCAAAGAAATTATTATATTGCCTATATTTTCAATATCTATGGTAATACTATCCTCGATAATATTTATACTACAAAAAAGACATCAAAAGAACATTACAAGTGTATCCAAACTGTTATTGCTTAATCCAGTAGGTCAATTAGCCTTAATATGGTTATTGAGTGCTATAATAGGTGAATATAATATTGTTTTACAAGATAACTATTTCATAATAATATATTTAGTAATAGTAGTTTTATGTATAGCCTCTAACGTATTGATAATTAAAATCTCTAATGATATTATTGAAAGCGGTTTTGACAAACAGAAAAAATCTTTTTTAGAATACTACACTAAGACTACCATGGATTATCATGGTAAGATTGAATCTAACTTGACAGAGATTAGAAAGATAAAACACGACTTTAACAACTCAATACAAGTTATAAAATCTTTAATGGATAATAACAATATATCTGACGCTTCAAAGATAGTATTACAGTTGGAAGAACAATACAATGCGAATAACTCTTTAAAGTATTGTGATAATGCTATATTAAACGTTATTCTTCAACAGCTTTACGATACCTGCTTAAAAGATAGTATCTCCTTAGATGTTGAATGTTCTATTCCAAAAGATATCCCAATAAGTGAAATCGATATATGTAATATCTCTAACAATATGCTACAAAATTCCATTGAGGCTGTAAACAATATTCGTTCTAGTCAGATTCCTAAAAAAATATCTTTTTCAGCTTGGAAAGACAATGATATGATATTCCTTAAAACAGTAAACTCTAAAGAACATAACGTTAAACTACATAACCAAAAGATTATAACTTCTAAAAAGGATAGTCAAAATCATGGCTTCGGCTTGGATATTATCAGACACATAGCTTTATCTTATAACGGAAACGTTGTTATAGACTACGATAATACCTCTTTTACTATACTGGTTCAACTCAATATTCAGTAATTATTACAAAAAAGTCCTAAGTTTTTACATTTTGCTACCTTATTTTTAATAATGTGTTATAATATATTAGAGGATAAAAAAAAGAGGACTCTATTATGAAGATTAAAAAAAAGCATATTTAATATTATGCCGTTGCAGAAGTTTGGCTGTCCTACAAGTTAGTATTATATCATTATATATTAAACTTTAAGGAGGAAATATCTATGCCAATAGCAAAGATAGTATATCCTATTATAACCCTATTGATAAGCATAATATATTGCATTACTAAGAAAGATAAAACTGTATGGCTATTAATCTTTTCGGTAGCAATAACCATTCCTATGATGCTCTTACTACCAATGGGTTTAGATAGTATAATACTATGCAGTATATTAGGAATATTATATATATGTTCATATAATGATATGCAACATCGTAAGATAGATGATATTTCAATATTAATATTATTAGTATTGTGCTTTATATACTCTATATGCTCAAGTGATATAGTACTTTCTATAATAAGATTTCTATCTGTAAGTATTATTATGCTTATATTAATATCGTTGAATCTAATACATATGGGTGGCGGTGATATTAAACTACTATGTGCTATTGTACCACTTCTTAACATTCCAGAGTATCTTTTAATGCTGTTTATATCTAGCATAACGGCTATTATAGGGTATGGTATTGTTACTATGGTAAAAAAACCTAAAAGATACACAATACCCTTTGCATTATACATATCTATTGGAGCGTACTGTTCAAAGTTAATATCAATATTTTCTGTAGAACATATACTTCCATAAATTTCAAGTAATTTTTAAGTGCAGGTGAAAGTTTTCTATGAAAAGTTTAAAATCGAAACAGAATATTGCTATACTAATGCTTACTGGTATAATATGCCTAATTATAGTAGGGTACGCCTTGCTAACTGCTTATAACACTAAGATATCCCGTTCAAGTGCCGTACAAAGTTCATCTTCTAGCGTTTCACAATCTAGTGCCTCTAGTTTCTATGAAACTCTTACTCTAGCCTCTTCTTACTCCTACAACCATCTTGACTTCGATAACCCCTTTAACAATAGTTACCTTTCTAATATTAGTAATTTTTATGACATTCAAAATAGTAGTAACGAAAAATATGTATTAGATGCAGACTGTTATATTTATATTAAGTTTAAGTATGATGGAAACATAAATGAATTAAATGGAAATAAACTAACTTATAATATAGAAGGATCTCCAATAACATCATCTAATACAAATTTACCAGATGGACAATCTTGTTGGGAAAGATTTTGTACATTTAGTGTTGAAAATGGATATTATATTAATGATACTATTATTAATTATAATGATTATTATAAAAATAATGACATAGGATACTATTATTCTGCAGTAAGAGTTAAACCATGGAAATCTGGAGAAAATTTTATTGAAGTTTATTTTCAAGGTGAATTATTAACAAGCTTTTATATAAATGTTATTGATCTAAAAAGTATTACAGGAAATGATACTGAAGAAAGTGTCTTACATGAAACACCTACATTTGAAAATTCAAATTTTTACATAAATTATAATATTGAGAATTATAAAGATGGCAAAAGTGGATACTTATTCGATGAAAAACTCACACAAAACGGCTATTCATATCATAAATTAGCAGGAATAAAAGATTATTATTCTGATCCTAATGGGGGATATTTTGAAAATTACTTAAACACAACTATTAATGAAACTGATGAAGTAAGTCCAAATTCTGAAATAATAATCAAAGATGATACAGGATACTTAACATATATTAGTAGTGCAAAATATGGTAATGATCCAAGTCACTTAGGAAAATTAAGTTCTTCAAATGATCTTAGAGCATTATTATTGTATCCAGAATATGATTATTCTTTAGAAAATGCTACATTTGTATCACAATGTAACAGTAAATCTGAAAATGAAAAAGCTTATTATTACCTTAATGCACAACATCATACAATACCTAGTTGGTGGAACGAAGAAGAATATACTGTAGTCGAAATATGTTTTAATATGTGGTGTCCTAAAGGTCAATGTTACTATATAAGAAAACATACATATAAGGTTAATTTAGTTTCTGTTGATACAGTTACAACTCACAAACAGCAAGAAAATGGTTTAGATTTAAGCGACCTGAATAATCCAAATAATGACCTTAGCGGATTTATTGGTGGCTTTGATTACATATACGTAGAAAATGCAAAGGTTTATACTTATATAGCCCTAACCGTTAAGGCTGGTGATGAAAGTAAGCTTGAAAAACAATTAGGTAATGTTACAGCAAAGTTTACCATAAAAGATGAAAATGGAAATACATTGGTTGATAAAAATACCAATGGCACATGTGAAGTCTTTGACGACGACTACACAAGCTATCAAGATACCACTAATGTACTTAAAGAAGATGATGGGACTTACACTGTACTACTATCATTGGGGTGGGTAACTCCAGAAGTTGATGACGATTTTATGACTGTTAATGTCACTATAGAATTAGACGGAGATTTGAGTGGTATTGATAATCCATATAAAGACACCCCTTTAGAGATAACAATCTATGATACAGACTTCATTGATGAATATAAGAACATTGAAGAAAAATGTGGTGTGGAACTATCAGATAGCACACTATTTGACTTTGAAAATGCAACTAAAGAAATATTTGATGATTTTGGTGTTTCAAATACAGTAAACAAATTTGAAATTTCAAAAACTGGTCAAGTATTGTATGGTAATGATGGTGATGGCTATAAAAATAAAACAGTTATACTTAGCGAGAATGTCCTAAATGGTAGTAGTTATTGGAACTATTGGACGTGGACTGTTAAAGGTAGAGAAATTTCCCTTGAGAAATATGATGGTGAACATAAACTAATACCACGGTATGAATCTAATGCATCTGATGATAAACTTTTACCTGGTGATAAAGTACACTTACATATTCCAGATGTTAAAGTTACTGAATTAATTTGTGACAGAAAAGTAATAGTACTATATCCAGAGTATGACTACAATATGGCTTTTGGTAATCTATTGGAAGCAGATAAAACAGCAAGTTCTAATTCAGAATACACATTAAAGATGAGTTCTACACCGAATAGTACATTCGAAACAACATATGACAAAAATAATTACCATACCATACCATTATGGTGGAATGAATCAGAGTATACAATAATAAAGATTGTTTTTAACGATTGGTCACCTATAGGACAAACCCATTGGATAGAAACGGTAACATATACTAACGTAGATAAAGACGGCAGTATCCTTGATGACTGGTACATAACTAGAAACGTTGAGTAAAGGCAGGTGAAGTGTGAATATGTACTATTGTAAAGTGTGCGGAAACACAGTTAAATCTACGGATATGTTCTGTGACAAGTGCGGAACGGTATTAAACGAACAAACTATGGCAGATATGTATGAAATGTCAAAGATAAAATCTCCCGTTGAAGATGGACAGTTTTCTCCAGATAGTTGCATTACTAAACATAACATTTCAGGTGCTATAATGTTCGATTACAGATTAACTAATAAAGAATGTAGTCTTTTAGGTTGGGATTATTACAAAGCCACTAAGTTAGAAAACAATCAAATGGTAACAATGACGGTAGCACATATGATAATCACTAAAGATATGTTCTATGACCTATGTTATCTAAATATGTCGTTGAACGAAGAAACTACTACTAAACTATTGAAAGACTATGTACTTAATATAGTGCAATCCCAAACAGATTTCTCTAATAGATGCAATAGTATGGGAATAACACCACTTGTAAAAGATACTAAGTATTTAAAATCCGAACTGTATGAAACGTACCATATATTCATGTTACTAGAAGATGCTCTTCCATTGGTAGAATACTATTCTAAGAATAAACTTTCCACCAAAGATATCGCTCAAATTGGACTAAATATTGTAAATACATCTATGGTGTTAGGCGTTCCCGTAAATAAGGATAATACCTTAAACGATACTAACGTATTCATAAATGATAAAAGAGAGGTATTCTTTCTAAAGTCTTTAAATGATATATATACTAAATACTTTATAATAACTCCACACACTGTATACAATAAGATATTTGAAAGTCCGTACAATAAGAATAGACTTATGTACTCTATTGGAGTAATACTATATAGAATGTTAAATCATGGTAAGAATATGTTTCAAGATGAGAACTTTGAAAACAAAAGCTACTACAAGATGGAACTTTTAAAACAAAAAAAATCTTACCTCAAAGGCAGATATCTATGCAATGTCTTTTAGGCAAGATTATAGAGTATTCTCTATCTAACTTTGATAGTGAAGAGAAATCTATGTATGTGTTAAAGACGTTATTAGAAAGAAACTATTCTTAACCTAAACAATGCCAAATTTGAAAGGAAGTTTATTTATGGGTTTTTTAAAAACAGAATGATTTTAGGTTGTATATGTATTATAATTGCTATATTCATTGGATTCTATGCTGTACCAAAACTATCATTCTATTTAGCTACTAACGTTACTGAAGTTGTAGTTATGAATGAAGATGTATCTAAAGGTACTAAAATTGAAAGTAGTATGCTAAAGGTTGAAGAACTTAAAACTGATACTCTACCTAGTAATTACATACTATCTGAAAATAAGGAAGATATAATCGGCAAATATACATCTGCTGATATATTTAAGGACGATGTTATAACAGATGCTAAGGTCACTGAAGAAGGCTTTTCAAGCAAGGATAGTTCTTATTTGGACGATTTAGAAAGCGGTCATATTGCCTTAACAGTGCAAGCAAGCCAATATCAAGAAAGTGTCGGCTGTAGAATAGAATCTAATGATGTAGTTACCATATTCGGTGAAGATGGAGTTATAGACCCTGATATAGTATACGTTAAAGTACTATCCGTTCAAGATGCTGATACTAACAATATAGATACCGATAGTGAAAGTCCATTAGCCTTTATTACACTAGACTTAAATATCGCTCAAGCACAGAAAGTAACTAAGTTATCCAAAGACTCTAATATTTACTTTGGCTTAGCTGCTAAAGGTAGTTCCACTAGAGCCAATAAACTGCTAGAAGAACAGGAAAATAACTTTTCAAGTGAAACGAATGGCATACTATCGAACTGGTACGCAAAGTAATATTTTGAAAGGATTGGATATAATATTATGAATGCAAAGATAGTTTGTATATGGGGAAGTCCAGCAAGTGGAAAGACAATATGTGCATTAGCTATAGCTAGTAAGTTAGCTAGTAAGAAGAAGAACGTAATAGTATTTAATGGTGATAGACTTACACCATCTTTAAAGATATACGTTCCAACAAAGGCATTAACCTCGGAGCAATCTGTAGGTTCATTCTTAATGTTGAATGAGTATGAAGATACTAAAGAAAGTCTACTTGCTAGTAAGTTAATAGTCCACCCAAAGAGTGAATACATATGTTTTTTAGGAATGTCACCTAATGAAAATTATATGACATATCACAATTTTACTAAAAACAGCATTATAAAGCTCTTAAATAAGATAAGTAACCTAGCTGACTATATAATAATAGATGGTTTAAGCAATCCATTTGAGGACTTTATGACGTTATTCGGTTTAGAATGTGCTCAATACGTAATTAGAACCATCACACCAGATAGTAAAGGGGTTATGTATAACAATGCCAATCAAGGCATCTTTAAGGGCGATAAGTTCCGTTTCGACGACCATATTAAAGTTATTGGTAACGTTAAGAAAATTTCTCCTATAAATGAGGTTATATCTGCAATAGGTGGCGGAAAAAATATAATCACTCTGCCGTACTCTGAAGAGGTTGAAAGTAAGTTTATTGCAGGTGAATTGATATCTAACATGAACAGACGAAAAGGTATAAAGTTTGAAAAAGAGATTTCAAAGTTAGTTCGACTCTTTGAAGATGATATCAATATTAAAGATAAAAAATCTTAATATTAGGGAGATAACTATATGAATGAAGAAAATCAAAACTATTTCTATCAAAATAGTAATAACTATTTAGACTCTCTTGAGATACAATCTTCAGGATTAGAACAGAACTCTCAATACGTCTGGGATAACATGAGTAACTCTTATAGTTACTATGATATCCTTAAAAACGTTCAAGAGTTTATATCTAATAACTATAAAGAATACTTTATAACTGGTAATAAACAACATATATCGACTAGCTACTCTATAGGAAACGACCGTAACAACGCCAATAGCAAGTCTACCTATGAAGATAACATTAAAGATATCATTCGTAGGTACATAATCAACAACAAGATTAAGTGTACTAACCCTTCAACGGTGAGTTCAATAATTAAAACAAGTGACAACGAGATAGAAAATCTTGTGAATAGTTTATATTTAGATATGGCAGAGTTTTCATTCATATCTGTATATCTAAAAATGGCTGATGTCTTACAGTTAGAAGAGATTAATATTAACTCATGGGACGATATTGAAATCATCGCCAAAGGTAAAAAGGCTAAACTTAGAGAAAAGTTTCTATCTCCACAACACGCTATAGACGTAGTTAGAAGAATGTTACAACAGAGTGATACCGTTGTAGATGATGGAAATCCTACCGCTTTAGGTTCTTTAGCTAAGAACACAAGAATAACAGTACTAAAGACTCCCATATTAGATGAAGATGTAGGTGTAGCTGCATCTATAAGAATAGTATCTGCTAGTAGAATCTCTAAAGAAACACTATCGAAGAACACCGCTACCGAAGAAATGTTAGACTTTCTATACAACATAGTAAGATATGGTATAAGTGTATGTATTGCAGGTAATACAGGTTCAGGTAAGACATCTACTGCTAACTGGTTACTATCTACAATACCATCTAGCAAAAGAATATATACCATAGAGCAAGGTAGCCGTGAGTTCGATTTAGTTAAAAAGAAAGACGGCAAAACTATAAATAGTGTTATTCATACTCTAACTAAGCCCTCCAATGACCCTAAGAGCGATATTACTCAACAGAAATTGTTGGATTTCGCTCTTAGGTTTAATCCCGATGTAATATGCGTTGGTGAAATGCGTAGTGAAGAGGCTTTTGCAGCCCAAGAGGCTGCTAGAACTGGACATACTGTAATAACTACTATCCACTCTAAGAATGCAGCAGGTACATATATGAGAATGACCACTCTAGCTAAAAGAGCTTATGAGTTCAGCGACGAAACATTAATGAAATTAATGATAGAAGCTTTCCCTATAATAGTATATCAGCACCAACTAGAGGATACTTCCAGAAAGATTACTGAAATCATTGAAGGTCAAGACTACAAAGATGGCAAGGTTATATACAGAACTCTATACAAATACGTAGTAGACGACAACGTGATACAGAACGGTAAGAAAACAGTATTTGGTCATTTTGAAAGGGTAAATGGAATATCTGAAGAGTTAAAGAATGAACTTATGCAGAATGGTATGCCTAGAAACATTGCTAACAGATTCTATAAATCCACTGGAAAGGAGTAGTTTAATATGAAATACATATCTTTATTAATTACGGTACTATTATTCATAGGGTTCTATTTCATTCTTGGATTAAATAGAAAGAACATATACTCCGATTTTGAAAAGTTACAAAAGAACTCCTCAGAGATGTACAATAAACATCAAAATAATAAAAAACGCTCTCTAAAAAATATATAGATATCACTTTAGGAAAGAAAAAACAGAACTTTATAGTCCAAAACTTCTTAGATGCTAAGTTCATAATAGACTACAACAACAGCAAGATAACTATGACTATGGTATACTTTGCTAGTTTTATATTAGCTGTACTAGGCATAGTAATATCTATGCTATGTGATAATATATTTATGTTAGTTCCATTGTCCATTGGGTTAGCTATAGTTCCTACTTGGTTTATAAAGATAAGAGAGATATCGGTACAAAAAGCATTAACTGAACACCTTGAAACTGCAATTTCTGGAATTACTACATCTTATATGCGTAACGATAACTTTATACAAGCAGTCGAAGAGAATCTAAAGTACATAGATTTTTCCATACAACCTTACTTTATAATATTCGTAAATGAAAATAAGCTATTGAACTCTAACATAGACTATGGTCTTAGAAAGTTAAAGTCCGAGATAAACAATAACATCTTCGATGAATGGTGCGACGCTGTAATTCAATGCCAGTCGGACAAGGGTCTAAAGGTTACTCTGTTTCCTATATTGAATAAGTTCTCTGAACTAAAAAATATTCAAGCAGAACTTGACACCACCATGATGTTGCCTCTACAAGAGTTCTTCATGTTGGCTGGATTGGTTATAGCTGGTATACCATTAATGTACTTTCTAAACAAAGCTTGGTTCACCGCATTGATAGGAACTACTATAGGTAAGATTATCATAGCTTTTACTGTACTATCAATATTTATTGGAGCAGGTAAAGCAGTATCTTTATGCAAACCACTAGAATATAGGAGGTAACGTTATATGATATCGATGATGGAACTATTAATTACGGTGCTAATATCTATTGGATTGTATTACATATTGACGGGAATTATAGTCTTGCCAACTATGGAATCTAAAAAGGCAATAAACTCTTTGGTGCAAGATAAGGTATCTATAGCTGACCAACTTATAATACCTCTAGCCAATAGGTTAGAAAAACATATCCAACTAGATGAACTACGTAGGGCTACCTTAAAGACTAAACTATACTCAGCCGAACTACATTGCACTCCAGAATACTATGTGGCAAAGGCTACTGCCACTGGATTAGTCTTTATGCTATTAGCCATACCTTGTTATATTATAACACCCATAATATCTTTGGTGTGTATACTATTTGGAATATTACTCTACTTTCAAGAAATTAACAAAGTAGATGATATTATAAAAAAGAAACGTGAAAAGATTGAAGGCGAACTAGTACTATTTTCTACTACCATTAAGCAATCCTTAGCGACCTCAAGAGATGTTTTACATATCTTAGACAGCTTTAGAAAGGTTTGCAGTATCGACTTTCGCAAGGAACTAGATATTACCATAGCAGATATGAAAACTGGTAGCTATGAAGATGCTTTGAAACGTTTCGATGAAAGAATTTCCAGTTCAGAACTATCTGAAATAGTTAGCGGTCTACTAGCAGTTATGAGGGGCGATGACCAAACCATATACTTTGAAATACTTTCCCATGACCTTATGGCAAAACAGAAAGAAAGCATTAAGAGAGAGGCTTTAAGACGTCCTGACAAGATGAAACCAATATCCTATTTAATGATGTTCTGTTTTCTGGCAATGTTTATGTATGGTATCATTATTCAAATGGCAGATACCATGAAAGATTTATTTTGAGGAGGAATTTTAAAATGGAAGAAAAACTAATGAAGATGGTGGTTAGGGCTAACCTAGGTTGCCTTAAAGCAAGGTCAAGGTTGAAAAAAAACTAAGGGATAACAGCGGTGCTGCCTTTGTAGATACCTTAATAGGTATACTAATAGTAGTAGTTCTAGGTTCTATTATATTAACTTTATTAAATACTTTCTTTGATGAGCTTTTAAACGATCTCATGGAAAAAATAAGAGATTTGTTTGGTCTTGCCCGCTAATAATTTTTAATGGTAATTAAACTATGAAAAAGGAAAAGCAAACTAAAAAATCATTTAAACTTAAAGGTGAAATGTACATAGACACCCTTATAGGTATGATGATTACCTTTATAGTTATTGCTTTAGGCTTATCTATATTGCCCGTATTAATCGGGCAATATATGTTAAGTGCTGAAGTGCATGATTTAGCTAGAGATATTGCAATAGTTGGTGAATATGACGGTTCTACTATTACTGTAAATGGTAAAGCGATACAGCCCGATGTAGAACCAGAAAACCCAACAGAAGAACAATATAACGGATATAAATATCAATTAGGTACTGAATTTACAGTAACGGCAACATGCACTTTTAATATTAATTTTGGTGGTATTGCTTCGGTAGATATCCCATTGTCGGCAAAAGCCACAGGAAGAAGTGAAACTTATTGGAAAGAGATGGACTTAAATCAAAAATAGCCTTAAATAGAATAGTTAAAAAGTTAAAATCTAATAGCGGTGAAGCTGGATTTAAATCGGTATTTATACTATTTATTGGAATGGTTGTCGTTGCTATGGTATTTAATATATTCGTTGTAATTGCAGTATCATTTTCTGCTAGAGATACCTTAGATAGAGCAGTATTAAACTCTGCAACTGCATCTATGGAAAGTTCCGAGGTGTATGTATATCTTAGAAATGGTGGAAATAACAATATTAGTACCGCACCTAGAAATACTATATTAGAAATCTTTGAAGATAACCTAAAGGAAACACTTAAAAATGACTTGGGTTTAGAATCTAGTAGTGCTAATGCAACAGGCAAATACTCTAATGGAGCTTACTCTATAGACATAAAAAACTGTAATTTTAACTCTTCTGACAATGTTTTCACTGTCGAGGGTGAGGTTACTATACCAATAAACTTTATGGGAGTTCCAGACATTACGATTGCCATAACATCTAAGGCAGGATATAAAAGTATAAGCCAACAACAATAAACTACATCTTAGAATTTGGAGATTGAGAATTATGCTTAATATAGGACAGGTCTTAAACGATACTTACCGTGTAATAGAACAGATAGGTGCTGGTGGTGGCGGTATAGTATATAAAGGATTCCATATTAGATTAAAAAAGTTTGTAGCTATAAAGTTAATTAAAGACAATGTATCTGGTAAGATAGAAGACCGTGCCGAAGCTGATATCTTAAAGTCATTAAGGAACAGTTATATTCCAATAGTATATGATTTTTCAACCATAGATGGAAATTCATATACCATAATGGACTTTATTGAAGGCTCTGACTTTAAGAAGTTAATCAACAGTGGTAAGAGATATTCTGAAAATCAGATTATAGAATGGGCAAACCAACTATGTAACGCCGTAGAGTATCTGCATAGTAGAAAACCCCCCATAATACACAGCGATATTAAACCTGCTAACATAATGCTCACTCCAGAGAATACTATATGCCTAATAGATTTTAATATTAGTGCTATCTTTAATGAAAAAGGAACTCTTGCAATAGGTGGCTCTAAATACTACGCAGCACCTGAACAGATTAAACTATTTACCAACGTAGATACTAATTCAAACTCATCATCTAGTAAGAACTCTAAGATGAGGGCTATGATAGATGAACGTACAGACATATACAGTATTGGAGCTACTCTATACTTCATATTGACAGGGACTCCACCTAATAGTCAAAACTTAGTGCTTTCAAAGATAAAATCACCTGCACTAAAGAAAGTCATTAAGAAGTGTATGAATGAAAATCCAACTAAGAGATATCAGTCAGTTACTGACCTACGCAACGATTTAAACTCTAATAAAAATGGCTTTGGATTAAATTCTATACTTTCAAACTTTATACCTAACAAAGACGATACTAAGACTCAAAAAGTTAAACCGATAATTTTAGTGCAATCTGACAGTGAGTTTATTTCCGATAACTTCGTTCCTGATTGTTCTGAAAGTGAGTTCAATGTCATTGGAAATACTACTGCCAACATTGCCAATGGTGGCATTGTTGCTACACAAGGAAAGTACATATATTATTCTAACCATAACCTATTGATGAAGTATTCTACAGACAATGGCTTAAACGTTAGAATCTGTGACGATAAACCTATATACATAAACGTTATAGGGCATAACATCTACTATGTTAATCAAAATGACGGAAAGATATACTCCATTAGAACCGATGGAAGTAAACGAAAGTGCTTAGTAGATAGTACTTGCAGATATCTACACATTAAAGATGACATTATGTACTATATAAACACTTCAGATAACCATTCCATATATAAATCAGATGTTCAATTGACCTTTAACAATAGAATAGTACAACAAAGATGCAGTTCTTACTGCACCTTTAAGGATAGAATCTTCTTTTCTAGTGAGGAAAACAACTTTAAACTAACCAGTGTAAATACATATGGCAAAGATTTAAAAATCCATGATGAAAGACCTTGCGAAATGATTGCAGATTTTCAAAATAACCTATTCTATAAAGCCTATGATGGTTCAAAGTATATACTTTCCGCACTTTCAAAAGAGTACCTTCCTATTAAAGTATTCAATACTTTTGGAATCTCGAACTACAACATTAAGGACAATATACTGTACATAATAGCCGATGCTACTAGTGGTTTTAGAATGTACAAAAATAACCTTATAGATAACACCGTTAATACTATGGTCAAAAATAATATCTGTGATAGTATTAACATAGTTAATAACTACATTTTCTATCACAACATGATTGAAAATAAGATTGAAAAAATAAACCTATAGGAGTGATTCAAACTTATGACTAAATATATACTTTATATCCACCACAACGATAGAGTAATAGAATATCCATTACCTGCTACCAATGATAGAATGGTAAACATAGACCTATCTATTATAGGCAATAACCTATACATTCCATTTGAAGTATTCGATGGTAAGTGGACTATCACTAGTGACCATAATATTAGGATAAAGTGTAACGATGAGATAATATCCAAAAAGACTATATCCAATGGAGAAGTATATAATATTAGTTATAGTAACAATACTCATATATACATTGTAGTACTGTCATTATCCCCCGATATTACGGAGTTTAAAAAGTATGATATATCTAACCTTAACAGAATAACCATAGGTAGAAACAGTGATTGTGATATATCAATAAACGATAGATTCATTAGTTCAAAATCTAAGCATGCAGTATTTGAAAGAAAAGGCAATGACATATACGTAAGTACCGAAAGTAAGAACGGAATATTTATAAACGGAGAAAGAGTTAAACAGCAGACTCTAATAAAAAACTTCGATGTTATATACTCAGTAGGGTTAAAAATAGTGATTGTAAACGATATATTTGCTATTAATAAGGCATACTCATCTAAAGTAAACAATCCAAAGTTGAGATTGGTTGACTATAATAAAATTCCATTCTCTAAGAATACTTACACAGATGATGGCTCATTCTTTAGAACCCCTAGAATAATTGAACCCCTTTACAATGAACCTATTGAAATAGAAGCACCCCCTAGTAAACAGAAAATAGATGATAAACCCGTTCTGTTCATGTTAGGTCCATCATTAACTATGCCATTACCGATATTAGCATCTGTAATGGTTAATTCTGCTATAAGAGATACTTCTGCTACTACGTATCTAGGAAGTATAATATCGGTATTACTAGCAGGTGGTGTAGGTGGTTTATGGGCTTTAGCGAATCAAAGGTATACTAAAAATAAACATATATCCGATGAAACTGCTCAAATTGATGCTTATAAAAGGTATATAGAAAATAATGATAGGTTTATAGCTGAAAAACATGAGTATAATAAGAATCTACTATGTAAACAGTACTTATCATCTATGCAGTTGATACAATGTACATTTAACAATCATTCACTAATATGGAATAGAAATAAAAATCACGATGACTTCTTAACTGTTAGATTAGGTCTTGGCAAGATTAAGTTCCAAAGCGATATAACCATACCTAAGGATAAGTTTACTATAGAAGATAATCCACTACTGCAAGGAACGAAAAGAATCTTAGAACGCTATGAGTATATGGATAATTCCCCTATATTACTAAATCTAAAAGAAGATAAGATAGTAGGTGTAATAGGTAATAAAACATCGATTCAAAAGATTACTAACAGCTTGATAGTTCAAATATCTGCATTACACTCATATACAGATGTTAAAATGACTATGTTCTTCAAAGAAAATGAACTTTCTATCTACAGTTGGATTAAATGGATACCTCACTTTTGGGACGAGGAAAAAAAGGTTCGCATGATTGCCGACAATAAGCATAGTAATCAAAACATTTTGTTTACAATATCATCTATCTTAAGGGCAAGAAGTGAACTCATTGCAGATGGTGGAAGCAATACAAACATAACGTTTTTACCACACTATGTGGTACTTTGTACCTCTAGTGATATCTTTGAAAATGAAAGCATTGAAAAGTATATACGTTCTACTGAAGATTTAGGAGTTACATTTATATTAATATATGGTACTATGGATAGATTGTACAATGAATGTATAAGAATCATTCAATGCGATGATACCTATAAAGGTATGTATCTATTGAACGATACTATTCAACATGATAATAATATACTATTCGATGAAGTATCTAAAAATGATGTTGAACAGTACGCTAGAACTATAAGTAACTTTTATATTAAAGAGTTCACTAACAGTGAAATTCCATCAGCTATAGACTATTTTCAACTCTTAGGCATTAGCAAGATAGAACAATGGAATCTATTAAAAAGATATAAAGAGAACCGTTCCTATGAGCATATAAGTTCATTGATAGGAGTATCTAGTAGTAATAAACCTATGTATTTAGATATTCATGAAAAGGCTCATGGACCTCATGGATTGGTTGCTGGTACTACTGGCTCTGGTAAATCGGAAACTATACAAACGTTCATAATATCATTAGCATTGAACTATAGTCCAGATGAAGTGGCTTTCATATTGATAGACTATAAGGGCGGAGGTATGGCTCAAGCATTTGAAGGTATGCCTCATTTGGTCGGCATGATTACCAACTTAACAGGCAATGAAACCTCCTCTGAAGAAGATTTCTCTACATCTTTAGATGAGAACCAAACTAGACGTGCCTTAATATCTATAAAGAGCGAAATTAAGCGTAGACAAGCACTATTCAATAACTATAAAGTAAACCATATAGATAACTATACTCGACTATACAGAAATGGTGTAGCTATTGAACCTATGCCACACTTAATTATAATATCTGATGAGTTTGCAGAACTAAAAAAAGAACAACCCGACTTTATAAAAGAGTTAGTAAGTACGGCTAGAGTTGGTAGAAGTTTAGGTATACATTTAATATTAGCTACTCAAAAGCCATCGGGTGTAGTAGATGACGAGATTTGGACTAACTCAAGATTTAAACTATGTTTAAAGGTTCAAGATAAACAGGACAGTATTGGTATGCTTAAACGTCCTGAAGCCTCAAGCATAACGGTTACTGGTAGAGGTTACTTACAGGTCGGCAACGATGAAATATTTGAAATGTTCCAAACTGGATATTCAGGTGCAGACTATATTCCTAAAGATGAGTTTGAACTATCTCAAGATAACGAACTTCAAATGATTGAGCTAGATGGTAGCAAATCTACTATTAGAACTTCAAAGAAACGTAACTCTAACGATATTAAACCACCATCACAATTAAAGATATGCGTAGATTATATAACTAAAACATCTAGGGATAATAATATTCAATCAGTAAAACCTATTTGGTTGCCACCACTACCTACTAAGATATCTTTAGAATATTTGGAAAGCAAATATAAGGTAAAACGTGATGGAAAACTATTGGCACAATATGGTCTTATAGATGACCCTGAAAGGCAGAAACAATATCCTGCCACTATAGATTTCTATGCTTGTTCTAACGTATCCATAACGGGTATATCGGGATACGGTAAGACTACCCTTTTGGAAACCATACTATTCTCTCTATGTTTAAACTATACATCACTAGATTTTAACTTCTACATTATGGATTTTTCTAGTGCTACTTTAAATATATTTCAAACCATGCCACAATGCGGTGGAGTAGTACTCTCAGATGATGTTGAACTTATTAATAGGCTATTAACTCTAATAAGGAATGAGATGGGTATTAGGAAAGAACTATTTAAAAGCATCAACGTAGGTAACTACGATGAGTACATTAAGGTTAAAAAGATACCTTTAATATTATTCGTAATAGATAACTTTTCAGTATTTAGAGAAGAATATAATGACCTTATAGACGAACTAACTATAATAATACGTGAAGGCATTAGATACGGCATAAAAAGTATAGTAATAGACAACGATAGAAACAACATTCCAAATAAAATAGATAAGAACTTAAGTACTAACATCACCTTAAGACTAACAGAAAAAGCTAACTATTTAGACGTCTTAAAAGTATCACCTAGTTTTATGCCAACCAACTGCAAAGGTAGAGGATTACTAAATATGGGCAGAGTTTTAGAGTTTCAAGCTGCAGTACTCTTTGAAGATGTAAATATTAACAGTAAAGTTTTATCTGCAAATAAAGACGATGAGTCTTTTATGAAACAACTTGAAACTAAGCGAATGGCAAACATTAAAAATAAGATGGATACCTATACTAAGTTTATAATAAAGAAGAATGGTAGGAATCCATATGCTAAACCTATACCATTCATACCTAAAGATGAACTATATCCAACGTTCTTTAAGAAATCATATAAACCAGATAATAATCTTAACATACCTATTGGCTATGAGAGTGAAAGTATATCATACTTCTACTTAGACCTACATAGAACGTATTGCTATACATTCAGCGATTTCTCACTAGATGGTATTAACCTAATGATTAACAACCTTATTACTGCTGGAAGATTCTTAAATGCAGAAATATACATGATTAACTTCGATAGTGAAATATTTATAAAAAATGAGTCAGTAAAGGAAAGGATAACTACTATTGAAAAGTTAATCGAATTTATGTATACGCTCAAAGATTTTATGATTGCTCGTACGCCTGTATATAAAGAATATCAAAGTAAAAACCCAAATGCCGATAATATAGAATGTGTGGACTTTATGAACACTAAGTTTAACAAGATATTTGTTATAATAGATAACTTGGAAAAACTTTGTACTAATCTATACGGTTCTAAGAACTATGATGCATCGAACTTCTTTGAAGAGTTCTTAGAGAAAGGTGCTAATAGAGGTATCTATTTCTTTGCAGGAATAAAGAGTAGTGACTTTAGTAGTTCTCAAGCATATTCAAAGATATTCAAAAACTTTACTAAGGATAAGAATGGTCTTAACACTGGTGGTCGTTTAGACCAACAGAAGATTGTCAACTGTCAATCGATGCGTACACTAGAACAATCAAAGGTTCGTGACTATAATATTGCTCATACATATTATAACAAGAAACTTCTTGAGCTTTACATACCAAAATATAAATAATACGGAGTAGATATCATATGTTTAATATATATTTATATTACAATGAACTGACAACTGAAACTATATTAAAGAAAATATGTTCTACGTTCTTAATGAATACAAACAGCGATACTGATATAATCAGCTTTAAAACCCTAGATACTTTTGATAATATCGCAAACTCTGATATATCACTCTACTTTTTGGAAAACCAAAAGAACTTAGATACTTTGGCTGAACGTATTCATAATAAGAATATTCTAAACTACATAGTTGTGATAGTTGATAATCCATTAGAGGTAATAAAAGCCATTAAGCCATCTATTAGACCTTCTGGTGTAATAATAAAACCTATACAAAAAAATAATATAAACAACATATTAAACGATATAACTAACGATTTAAAAAAGTTCTACAGTAAAAAAGTTCTGAAGTGTATGTAATCAAAACTAAAGCTAAAGATTATGCTATACCCATTAATGATATTCTTTTCTTTGAAAGTAGAAACAAGAAGGTCTTTTTAAATACCATCTCTCAAGAGTTAGGTTTCTATGAATCCCTAGATGCTGTAATGTCTAAACTAAACGATGACTTCATTAGAGTTCACAAGGGGTTCATAGTCAACATAGAAAAGATAGCCTCTATAGATTTTCGTAGTAATATTATAACTTTAAACAATCAAATGATATTACCACTATCCAGAACCTATAAGAGTACAGTAAAGGATAAGATGAATGAAAGAGGTGTATTATGAGTATATCATATATTTTTTCTAAGTATGAACTATCCATCTTAATGTCCAAATTGAACATAAATGTTAAGAAGTTTCCATACATATGCAAGCCCATCACAAATGATGAAATATTAGAAGATACTATGAAATCACTCTATGATAAAAACTTCATAATAGTTAATAACGATAGTTTCTATATAGACAAAGTTATAAACTTTATAATCACGCAACTAGGGAATTCAAACCGTTGCTTTAAAATAAATGATTACTGTAGAATATATCGCTGTAAGAATATAATGTTATCTACTGAAAACTATAGATACAATCCTAATATAGTTAAGGTCACCCCTTTAAAAGATGTAAACATGGTAAACGAATACTTTAATATCAATCTAAAAGAAGGTGATTTACTTTGAATAAAATATTAGTAGAAATATTCTGTCCAAGTGTTTCAAAAAACTATGATTTTTGGATACCTAAAAAGATGAACGTTCAAAAAGCAATACTTATTATTATGGAAGAGATTAAGTCCCATGAGGAGAATGATAATCTATTTACCAACCCTAATGATATTATGTTACTATCTAAAACCGATGGTTGCTTAAATAAATCTTTAACCTTTGAAAATCAAGGAGTTAAAAGTGGTGATACTTTAGTAATAATTTAAGGGAGAGATTCATATGAAATGTCCTAGATGTAAACAAGAATGTGATGATTCTGTAATCTGTAAATACTGTGGCACAAAGTTGAATAACCTTAGCAACCTAAATATATCTTTTAATGATAACATTAAGAAAGTAGATGATGGTAGTAATAACAACTATGTTCTCGATGAGCCTATTTCTAAAAGTAACGACGTTTCAACTAACTACAATGACGATGAAAACACTATCTTATCAGTTAGTAAATCTAAAAAACAAAACTACAATAATATTTGGGATAATTCCAAAGTAGATGACATTATCCATGAACAGAATACTAAGAAGATAAAGCAGGGTCAAACTATACAGATAGTATTATTAATAGTCATAATATTAATAATCATAGTTATGGGAATAGTAGTGGTAATGGATAAGTTAAGTACCATATCCAACAATAAGCAGGTATCCAATATAGTTAATATTCAAGGTAATTATACTATAGTATTTGAAAATGGAAAATCTTATGATATGAATAGCTTCTCTAAAAGAGTAAATGGAGAAAGTTTTATATATGAAAGTACCAATGGAAGTACTGTAGCCATTATAGATAACAATAGCAATCTACATATATATACTCAAGATATTAATCAAACTATAGATGATGTAAACTACGTTCAAATATCTGCCAATGGTGATGGCATTGTCTATATAAAGAATGCCATAGTAGTATCATCTAAGTATAAGAATGGATTAATGGCTGGAGAACTTTGCTACTACAATATTAAAGACAACACCAATAAAAAGATAGATAGCAATGTGTTAAACAACTATATTACTATATCGCCAAATGGTAGTACCATAAGCTATCTTAAAAACTATGAAGAAAAATTAGATAAAGATGATAGTAATAAAGATACTATATCTTTTGAATGTATAGTATGTACCGATTACGGCACTAACAAATCTGATGAGGCATTTAAAGGCTTTACTGATAGTGCAAATAACCCTATTATATTGGCAATCTCAGATGATGGAAACACAATATATTGGTATGATGTTCTATCACCAAACCTTAACGAATATCCACTATACATTTCAGTTAAAAAGTCTAAGAATAATAAGTCAGATAACAATAGTAATCACAACGTGGGCAACGACCAAGATTCTCAAACTTTAACATTTACATCTACCTGTGACGAACTATTGCTATGCAAAGATAATGCTACATATCTACTAGATGCTAACGGAAATGAAACTAAGATACTCGATGAACAGATAACTTCCATACTAGATGTAGATATTATCAATAATATTGCAATAACCGATACTTTTGTAGGTCATTACTTTGTAACTGAGGAAAATAATCTGTACTTCATGGAAAGCACAGATAATATAAAATGTTTAAGCTCTGGAAACTTTCAAGATATAATACTATCAACAGATAAAAATTTCTTCTGTGGTAAAAAGTTGAATACTAACTCACTATTTCGAGTCAATACTTCTGACTTATCCAGTGAAAACATCTCCGACAACGTAGAAACGTTTGCCATATCTAATGATGGTTTAAGCGTATATTACTTAGAAAAAGATGGTACTCTATACATCTATGAAGATGGTTTAAGTAATGTAATAGCCTCACAGGTTAGTGAAAATTTCTTCCTAATAGATGATATCCTATACTATATAGATGATAACCATCTATACTACTACGATGGTTCTAATAGTACTCAAATCGACGAAGATAATAATGTTGTGGAAATATATCCATATACTAACCATGTGCTATTCAAAACTGATAAGAATAAACTCTTCATGATAGATGAAAAGTTTGAAATATCTGAAATACAATAAAAAAGGGGTGAAACTATCATTGTTAATACAATGATATACATAGTATGCTAAATATTTTAATACTATCTAATGACGATATGCTAAATAAACGTCTTAATAAGGCATTCAATGAGTTTGTTAGCCATTTAATATCGTTTAAGATTACAAACATTAATGACGTCTATGATGACGCTTCAAATGCAGACCTATTGCTAGTTAATCCAAAGATGGATAACCTTAATCTAAGAAAACTATCTAAAAGATGTGCTTACGCTTGGTTTACCGAAGATGCAGAGTTACAAAGTGTACATACTGCATACGTATATCTATATCAAAGCATATTCGAGATTTCTCAAGCACTTATGAGAATCATTGAAGGTTTTCAACAAGGTGATATCTGTAAAGCAGACTTCTTTCAAAATACTAAAGTCATCTCATTCTTTTCATGTGGCGGAAAGACTGGTGCTACATCTATTGCTGAATCTTTTACTTACAATAAAGTGTACAATGAAAAGAAAGCCGTGCTGTATATAATGTTATCACCAATGGGAAGCATACAGAATCTTCAAACCTATGCGGATAGTGATGTATACTTAGAAGATGTAGATAGTAATCTCGATATAATATCCTTTAAAGATATTGAAGTTATTAATGGTTTTAAAAGCCTTGAATACTCTTTAAAGTTTGATTCTAAACGTTTGGAAGAAATAGTTAAAAGAACTAAAAAGTGCGAATATGATTACATTGTAATAGATGGAAATTTAAACTATGTTAATGTAGTTGAAGAAGTCTTAAAGCAATCTAATGATATACTCTTAATTACTGATGGCTCAAAAGAATCTATTGAAAGCCTAGAAAAAATCAACGACTTTACTTTCCAAATAGATTTTAAAATCAATCAAAAGATTAAGGTTATACATAATAAATATCAAAGTAACTTAAAAGTAAACAACTCTATATACAGCGAAAAGTTACTTTGTACCGTAGAAAGTATAGACAACTACAATGGAATTGCCGATATAGTTAAGCAGATATCTTCTATAGACCTATAAGGAGGGATTAACCTATGGAAAATTTATTTTGGGATAATGGCTCATTACTATACGATATTAAGCTATCTAAGATAGATAAGTTCGCTATAAGTATGATACAAAAAATCCAAACTTAGATTGCGTACTTCTTACCTACTACTCAAAGAATAAGAATAAAGTATTCTTTACCACCGATGAGATGGTTACACTATCTCATATGATAGAAAGTACTCTTGAAAGTAAGACCATACTAGATGTATTTATCCAAATATGTGAAACTATAAACATGGTTAAGATTAATATGCTAGATGAAAATAATCTTGTATACGATATTGATTACATACTATTTGATACCAATACATCACATATGAAGATGGCTTATATACCTATAGAGAATGCATCTGCTAACGTCAACGTTAGAAACTTCTTTAAAGAGTTAATATTAGAACTCGAAACCGATGACTATTCTCTAAACAGTATGCTATTTAAGAAGATAAACAGAAAAGACTTCGACATAAACCAATTTTTAGACTTCTTAAAGGAGTATCAAAAGCAGTTTAATAGCTCAAATGTAGAAGTCAAAGTACCTGTTGAAGAAGAAAAATTTGAAGAATATCAAAAACAGTTTAACAATTCAAATGTGGAAGATATCCAAACTTTTGAGGGTACTAGTATCAATGAAAAAACATCTAACTATAAAGAGCCTAATACTATTGAGATTGAAGAAACTCCCACAGAAAATACCAGCTTAGGTACAGATACTTCAACAGATTCTATTCCTACAGATGATAATGCTACAAATAGTAAGGTTGTCATACAAGAAGTACATCTAAATATAGATTCTAATAAGAAACAAAACATGGACTCTGAATACTCTTACATTGAAGAAGATTCTCAACCTTTGGAAGAAGTTCCTTTAGATATAGATACTCTAATAGAGAAAACTACAGAAACAGATAGCTTTGATGAAATAGCAGTCGATGAAAGCATACCATCTTTAGAGAATGAAACTCCTGTAGAATCTATGGAAGAGATACAAAAAAACAATATTCAAGAGTATGCAATAGGTGAAGATATATCAAACGATGATATATCAAACAACGAAGATAGTTTCAATATGTTTGAAGAGATTGATGTTGATGAAACACCTCACACCTTAGAAGATATCTTGAATAGTAATAACTTCAATGACAATGTTCAACAAAAAGATGTTAAGAACGATGAACATCACGAAGAAGAAAGATTCTCAATTAACCAAGATGATTATGACCAGTACAATAATTCTTCTAACTTTGAATACTTTCAAGAAATGTTTAAAGATGATGAATCCACCTCTGAAGATTTATCTACGAAAGATAAAAAGTGGAATCGTAAATTCTTTAGTATCTTTCCTGAAAATAACTATACGGAAGATGGTCAACTAATTAAAGATGATTCTAACGCTAACAGTATGGATAAGAATGTACAGAATCAAGTTAATCCACCAAAGATAGCTAAAATCGTTAGAACTAAAGATAACTCCGCTATGATTATAAACAAACAATACTTCATTATAGGAAAATCTAGTGCCACAGACTTTACAATTTCAGATAATAAAACTATCAGTAGAAGTCATGCTACTATTATACATCAAAACAATGAATACTTCATAAGTGATAATGGCTCTAGCAACGGAACTTGGGTAAACAACAACAAGGTCGAAAAGTTGGAAAAGATTAAGTTGAACAACAGAGATATAATTACTCTCTCATCGGAAAAGGAAACCTTTGTTTTCTATTTAGAATAACATATTTTGAAAGGAGGAGGCTACTTATTAAATATTAAGTATATATGTAGCCAATCTATTATGATTTGTCCAAGATGTCAAACTAACTGCAACGATAATGTTACTTATTGCCCACGTTGTGGTAATAAATTACAGACCAATGATGCAGTCGATAACGATGCTACTCAATATGTAAATAGCATCTCACTAAACAGCGGTAATGATGAAGTTACTGAATATCTACAAAGTAACATTGCAAACAACCATAACATCAATGATGATGACGTTACAGAATATTTAGACCCTGCAACCTCTTTAATTGAACAGAATAATTCAGAAACTGTACTACTAAATAATAAAGGTAAGAAGTCTAACAAGCATACTAATCAAGCTGATATATCTAGTAACCATAGCGATGATGTAAAGAAATCTAAAGCACCTATATTTTTGGGAGCAGTTCTAGGTTTATTAATAGTAGCATTAATAGTTATAATACTATTTCTATAATGAACATATATATAACTGATAGCGAATTGGAAAATTTTCATATTAAAACTATTCCTTCCTATTTGATAGAAAGATATTCCAATTCGCTACCCTATTAAGTGGTTAAAAAAAAGTTTAGAAAATTCTATTTTTTCTATTGACAAATCTTTTTTTTTATGATATAATATTAGAGTCACTTAGGGGTGTGGTTCAATGGCAGAATAGGGGTCTCCAAAACCTTTGACGTGGGTTCGATTCCTACCACCCCTGCCAATAACAAATAAGTCTGTAGATGTATTATCTACAGACTTATTTGTTTAATATCATTCAGCAAGAAGTCCCTCACCTCTAAGGTGGGGATTCTCATTCAATGCACGTATCTTATTATGAAAATCTTAGTGCCTCAATAGGAGGTTTTCTGCCCGCCTTTTGAGCTGGATATATTCCAAATATTATTCCAATCAATACACAGAAACCTACTGCCAATATAGATACATTCACAGATAAAGTAAAAGTCATAGAAGTTACAAATATACTAGCTACTTTCAAAATTGCCCAAGAAAGGAAAACTCCTAATAGACCACCTATAAGACTAATCATCATAGCTTCGATTAAAAATTGGCTCATTATAGACCAAAAATTTGCCCCAATAGCTTTTCTGATGCCTATTTCCTTAGTACGTTCAGTAACAGATACTGTCATAATATTCATAATGCCTATACCACCAACTACTAAAGATATCCCTGCAATAGCACCTAACATCAGTGATAGAGTATCAGTAACACTACTCATAGTATCGCCTATTTCCGATTGATTATTAATAGTAAAAGCATCATCATCTTGATTAAAACGTGACATCATTAGATTAGTAAGAGTAAGTTCTGCACTATCCAAACTACTTTCATCACTAGCTGTTGCATAGAACGTAGTAACGTCCCTACTATTTCCATTTAATTTAGTCATAGTAGTGTAAGGAATATATATCTGCATATCTACATCATCGCTATCACTAGAGAACATAGAAAACATACTTGAAGAGCTTTCATCTTCGTCATCTTTGGCAAGAATACCTATAATAGTAAATGGTAGACCATCTAATTTAATAATATCACCAAGAGATGTATTTAAGTACTCAATAGTATCTTGATTAACTACGCAAACATAACTATAGTTTTGAACATCTGCATTTAGCAAAAACCTTCCAGATTCTATCTCCAAATCCATAATACTCATATATGGATTAGTAGTTCCATATATAGTAGCACTGTCGCTAGTGTAATCTTTTTTAGCAGTAGAGCTAGTTTGCGATAATGGTGCAGTTAAAGAGATATCCTCATTGTCCATATAATCTGCAACTTCGGATAGTTTTAATGGATTATTCTTATCATCTGATATAGTAACGGTCAACATATCTTTGCCTAAACTAGATATTGTATCAGTTATTGAACCCGTTGCTCCATTAACTATGGATACCAATACTACTAGTGATACTACTCCGATAATAATTCCTAACATAGTTAGAAAAGAACGCATCTTATTGGATATTATAGATTTCCATGCCATCTTTATAGATTGATATATCATACAACATCACCAACCTTATCATCTGCGATAGTATCATCTACCTTACCATCTAATATACATATTCTGCGTTTAGCCTGTAGAGCCACTTTATTATCATGTGTAATTAACACTACAGTATTTCCCTGACTATTTAACTCTTTAAAGATATCTATTATTTCAGAACTCGTTTTACTATCTAAAGCACCAGTAGGCTCGTCGGCTAATAATATAGATGGATTTGTTACTATCGCTCTTGCAATAGACACTCTTTGTTGTTGACCACCTGAAAGTTCCACTGGTTTATGATTCATTCTGTATGAAAGATTTACTCTTTCAATAGCTTGTTCTACACGTTTCTTTCTTTCACTAGATTTTACTCCTTGATATATTAAAGGGAGTTCGACATTTTCATATACTGACATTTTTTGTATAAGGTTAAAGTTTTGAAAGATGAATTCAATCTTTCTATTTCTAATCTTAGCGAGGTCTTTTTCCTTGTATGAATCTATTGAAAGATTATCAAGGAGATATTGTCCGTCACTTGCAGTATCTAAACAGCCTATTATGTTCATCAAAGTAGATTTTCCACTACCCGAAGGGCCTATTATGCTAACAAATTCACCTTTCTTTATATGGATATTAATATTATCTAAAGCGTGGACTTCTTGGTCGCCCATTTGATAGACCTTTGAAATGTTCTTAAAAATTATCATAATATTTCACCGTCCTAGTTCATATTAGGAAATCCACCTTGACCTTGACCGCCACCGCCACCAGATGGCATATCACCACCACCACCAGATGGCATATCACCGCCACCAAAGTTAGACATATCTCCGCCAAAACTGAAACTTGTTGAACTGTCGCTCTTGTAATAATATACAGTATCATTTTCGTTTAAACCGCTAGTGATTTCGACTAAATCATCTGTGGATAAACCTGTTTCAACTTCAACCTCTCCCGAAAGGTTTCCGTCCTCATCTTGTTGAGTATATACAAAGGTTCTGTTTCCTTCTTCTTGGAGTGCATTTATTGGAATAGTTAAAATATCATCTTTTTGAGATATGGTTATAGTAGCAGTTGCATTCATTCCAGATTTCATACTATTATTTTTTGGAATACTTATAGTTACAGTATAGCTAGCAACACCACCACTAGATGATGCAGTATCACTAATTTCAGTTACTGTACCTTGGAAAGTTTCATCTTCAAGAGCATCGATAGTAATTTCAGCCGATTGTCCTTCACTTACTGATAGGATATCTAATTCATCTACAGATATTGAGATATCCATAGTTTCATTAGTATTTATAGTAAAGGCTGTCATAGTGCTTATAGAACTATTTTCACTAGAGGTATAGTTACTACTAGAGGTATCATTTTGAGTATCAGTAGTAGAAGTACTTGAGGTACTATCATCACTACTAGAAAGATTACTAGTACTAGTATCTGAACTTTGTATCTGTGAGGTCTGTTGAGATTGTGCTTGAACAGTTGAATTTTCAGTACTACTTGAACCTAAATCCAAAGTAGCATAATCTCGTTGAATACTTGAATCTTCTATTGACGTATATTCATCAATAGACTGCTCTGTACTAGACTGAGATTCTGTTTCAGTAACAGTAGTAGTTGCTTCCGTAACAGATGTAGTTTCCTCTGTAGTCTGTGTAGTTTCTTGCGATTCTAAATCTATTACATAGGTTAAAGTATCACTTGTAGATTGTATATCTGTTATTTCAGCCAAATCAGTACTCAATTCAACATTGGTATTATCGTCGAAGTAATAGCCCTCTTTAGCGGTATATACAACGGTTATAGAGTTATCATCGATTGTATATGATGTATCAAAATATTCAGTACTCTCGAAGTTTAAGTCATCTAAATTTAGGGTAAGGATACAATCAGTGATTAGAATAGTTCCATCATCGTTACTAGATGTAAGAACCTCTATAGAGCTATCACTAACAGTAGAAGTTTCTTCTTCTTTTGCACCATATGCCACTGATACGGAATTACTTCCCGTAGATACATTTGAACTATTACCACTAGAACTGTCGTTACTAGATATATTTACACTTGCAATGACCCCATCATATTCAGATACTATCTTATAAGTTTCCGATACCTTTAGCAAAGCTTGTAACTTTTGATTTAAAACACTTCTTTCCTCAATGAGCTTATCATACTCAATGTTTGAACTATTATCAGTTAATGTAATTAATACATCATCTACTTCTATGGTATCATTTTCAGAAACCTCAATTTCAGATACTGTTCCATAGTTACCAACAACATCTATAGGTTGATGTATATATAAACTTCCTGTACCTAAAGAGTTTCCATCAGTATCTTTAACGGTTACACTCTCTTGATATTCTGTACCATTATCGGTTAATGTAATGGTTGCAGTACCATTAGATACCTTTTGAACCGTTCCAGTCTTAGAGGTACTTCCATCGGATAGTATTACTTTTACAGTATCCCCCACTGATAGTTCATCAGATTCTATATCTACAGCCATTTTGCCATCTAGGGATATTAACATTAAAGAGCCATATTCTATCATAGTTTCAGAGATTTCAGCATCTTCTTTAGCATAAATCTTCTTTACTCTACCAGATATACTAGACTTTATGGTATTAGTTTCATCGTCGTCATCGTCGTCATCATCATCAGATTGCAAATCTACAATTTGAGCATCTATATTAGCTATATCATCTTGAATATCAGAGATACTTTCCATCAAAGAGAGTTTATCTACCACTGCAAGGACATCACCAACGGATACAGTATCACCACTTTCCACCAAAACTTCACTAAAGGTCAAGTCGGATAGAATATCGATATCTTGAGTAGTTGAAGTAGTTAGGTTACCCGTACCCACAATAGTATCACTTATACTACCTTTTTGAACGGTTGTACTTATAATCTCCTTATCTGAAGTGTCGGTATTTTCAACCGCCATAGATGACATTGAGTTCTTACTATTCCACAATGCAACACCTCCAATTGATACAACTATCACAAACGATACCACTATTGCAAATATCTTTTTCTTTCTATTAGCATTCCTAGATTTTTCCATAATAAAGCCTCCTTCTATAAATGTATTATAAAATTATGACTTAAAATGTATTTAAAAGAATAGTGATTATTGAGTGACAACAACATGAATATCTAAAGAATAGAACTTTAATTTCCAAATGTTACCTTTAGATTAATGTTCAATTAATCTCATGTCAGTGATATCAATCTTTCTTCGCTTATAACTGCGTTAAGCTTCCTTTTGGTGATTCATATTGCAGATATCTTTTACAATCTCACCAGCAATAATTAATCCAGCTACAGATGGCACAAAAGCCACACTTCCAGGAATATTTCTTCTTTGCGTGCATATATGCTCTACTTCCGATGAACATTCATTTGTAATATCTTGTATTGGTTTAATAGGTTGTTCTTCAGAATATACGACCTTCAAATTTTTTACGCCACGTTTTTTTAATTCTCTTCTCATGACCTTTGCCAATGGGCATACCTTTGTTTGATATATATCAGCAACACGAAATTGACTCGCATCTAACTTATTTCCAGCACCCATGCTACTTATGATAGGAATATTAAACTCTTGTGCTTTCAGAACCAATTCAATCTTAGCTGTTATAGTATCCACTGCATCTACGATATAATCATACTCTTGAAAAGGAAATTCATCTGCATTTTCTGGAAGAAAGAAACATCTATGTATCTTTATATCAGCATTTGAATTAATTTCTAAAATTCGTTCTTGCATCACTTCAACCTTATACTGACCCACTGTTTTTTTTGTAGCAATAATCTGACGATTTATATTTGTTAGGCATACCTTGTCATCGTCTATCAAATCGAACGCTCCTATTCCACTTCTTGCAAGAGCCTCACATACATAGCCCCCAACGCCACCGATACCAAATATTGCAACCTTAGTATCATGTAATCTTCTCATATTTTCCTTTCCTAAAAGTAACTCTGTTCTTGAAAACTGTGATAACATCTATCCATCTCCTTATTGTGTAGTAGTTTTCTATAATTTTTATAGATATTATATTTCCATTCATATTAAATAAGGTAGAAGTATAAAATGCTTCTACCTTACATATATTAATCTTTTAATTGCCTACCATGACTATCAGAGAAAGTACCTCTAAGTAACCTCATTAAATCCACAACAGTACCAATACCCAAAAGACCATACGTTAATAGATATACTGTTCCACTAAAAATATGCCCTGTATAGAATCTGTGTAAGCCACCAAAACCGAGAAACCCTAAGGCACAAAGAATTCCAGCAGTACTGCGACTTTTATTGCTAACGTTACCGTTGTTCACGTTTACATTGTTAATATAGGTATTGTTCTGTTGATAATAGTTTGCTCCTTGGTTTAGCTGTTCAACTTGACGTCCACACGCAGTACATACTACCGCATCAAAAGGTATACTATAGCCACAGAACTTACAGTACTTCATAGCATTAGGATTTCCTTGTATGTTCCTAACATAGTTACTATTTTGAAATGGTGAATCATTTCGTGGCATAGGAGAATTATTCTGCTGATATGAACGTGGTATATTTGGATTTAAACGTCTAGGAGGTTCACTGTATTGAGTATTATAGTTCTGTTGCGATTGCGAATATTGTGTATTATAAAGCTGTTGTGGTGGTGATTGCTGATAATCTTGACCTTGATATTCATTACTATTAATACCGTCATAGTTGTAATCGGGTTGTTCTGATGGAATATCTTCTGGTTTAGATAGAGAAATTTTGCTCTTTTTCTGTTCATTATCCATAGTTTAACAATCCTCCTTCTGTTTTAGCACGTGACCTACTCCCACCGCCTATGCTAACGCATAGAGGCGGGGCTTCTCGCTCAACAACACTAGTGTGCCGAGTATCAACGAGCTAACCCCGTGAGTCCCACGGTTTTGACAAATTTGCTTGCAATCTCTCGCTTTGCACATATTACATCCCGACTGATTACGGGAAAAAGAGGTCAATTTGTCAGAATCCCTTATCATGGGTGGAGTGATTACCTCCCAATCCGTTCTCCTTTCATAATCTCTATACCAACGGCTTGGTTTTCGCTCTTTGTGGTACAGGCAATCGAAAATATGACACTCTCATCATATTCTTTATGTTGATTATATTATAAATTATTATTTTTAGTTTGTCAATAGTGGAAACGCAATTCATCCTCCCACTTTAGAAGTGGGGGTCTTCTTGCTGGAAAAGGATAAAGAACTTCATACTATACTACTTGTTAATAACTCTAACCTTAATTATATTATCATTAGATTGAATCTTATCGACTAAGTTGCAAGGAACTTCTCCATTGATATCTAACATAGTGTAAGCAAAGTCACCTTTAGATTTATTTACCATATTTTCAATGTTCAAGCCATCGTTACCGAAGATAGATGTAATCTTAGATACGATATCAGGGATATTCTTGTGAATAATGCAAACCTTAGTACCAACGGCATCGAGAGTAGCATTAGGTAGGTTTACACTATTGATAATATTACCTTTTTCAATGTATTCAATAATCTCATTAACTGCCATAACTGCACAGTTATCTTCACTCTCTGGAGTAGATGCTCCAAGGTGAGGAATAGCTATAAGATTTTCAACACCTACGGTATTTTCGTTAGGGAAATCTGTAACATACTTAGCAACCTTACCACTAGATAGAGCCTCTTTAATATCGATATCGTTCACTAATTCACCACGAGCAAAGTTTAAAATTCTAACACCGTCTTTCATTTGAGCGATAGTATCAGCGTTGATAAATCCCTTAGTATCGTTGTTGCAAGGAACATGAACTGTAATGTAATCAGCCTCTTTGTATACTTCTTCCTTAGTATCTACTATCTTGACACTTGCGTGTAGTTGAGCCTTACCCTGTTCAGTTAAGAATGGGTCAGTACCGATTACTTTCATACCTAATTCAATTACTGCATTAGCCACCAATCTACCTATAGCACCTAAACCAATAATGCCTAAAGTCTTGCCACTTATTTCTGGCCCTACAAATTGAGATTTACCTTTTTCCACCTGTTTAGCTACATCTTCAGTACCTTGTAAAGTTTTAGCCCAATCTATAGCCTCGGTAACTTTCCTAGATGATAGTAGTAAGCCACAGATAACTATCTCTTTAACGGCATTAGCATTAGCTCCAGGGGTATTAAATACACATATACCTTGCTCGGCACACTTATCGACTGGAATATTATTAGTACCAGCACCAGCACGACCGATTGCTAATAGATTAGGACTAAACTCCATATCATGCATCTTAGCGGAACGTACTAAGATAGCATCAGGATTTTCAACACTGTCAGATACTGTATACTTAGTAGTATCAAAGATACTAGTGCCACAAGTAGCAATCTTATTTAAAGTTAAAACGTTGTACATTTCAAAAAACCTCCAAAAATATTATATGCACTATTCCAATAATCGGAACGCTGATAACAGCGTTCCGTATAGTCAACTATCGATTGTAATTATATTATTGATTTTCAGACTCAAACTTAGCCATAAATTGAACTAACTTTTCTACGCCCTCGATTGGCATAGCGTTGTAGATAGATGCTCTCATACCACCAACACTTCTGTGACCCTTAATGTTAATAAATCCGTTAGCCTTAGCTTCTGCAACGAACTTAGCATCTAAGTCGGCATTACCAGTAACGAATGGAACGTTCATTAAAGAACGGTCTTCACCCTGAACGGTAGCATTGAACATTTTAGAACCATCTAAGAAGTTATATATAATACTAGCCTTCTTTTCGTTGATTTCTTTCATAGCTTCAAGACCACCCTTATTCTCGACCCACTCAAGAACTAAGTCTAGTATGTAGATACCATAAGTTGGTGGAGTATTATACATAGAACCGTTCTTAGCATGAGTTTCATAATCGAACATGGTAGGAGTACCTTCCTTAGCATTTCCGATTAAATCTTCTCTAATGATAACTACGGTTAGACCAGCAGGACCCATATTCTTTTGAGCTCCAGCATATATCATACCATACTTAGAAACGTCTACAGGCTCAGATAGTATGCAAGATGATAAATCTGCTACTAGTGGAACGTTACCAGTGTTAGGTAGTTCTGCCCACTTAGTACCATATATAGTATTATTTTGGCAAATATGGAAATAGTCAGCAGTTGGATTAAACTTAGAACTATCTAACTTTGGAATATAAGAGAAAGTCTTATCCTTAGAAGATGCTACCACGTTACAATTTTCTTCACCACAAAGCTTACAAGCCTCTTGATATGCCTTGTTTGCCCATTGACCAGTGATAACAAAATCAGCCTTGCCAGTCTTGTTCATAAGGTTTAGTGGTATCATAGCAAATTGAGAAGATGCTCCACCTTGTAAGAATAGTACCTTGTAGTTATCAGGAATATTCATAACCTTTCTTAGACGTGCCTCAGTTTCGTCTATTATTGCTTGATATTCTTTAGAACGGTGGGACATTTCCATTACAGATTGACCACTGTCACCATATTCAAGCATTTGGTCAGCAGCTTTCTTTAAAACTTCTTCTGGAAGTGTAGCTGGACCAGCACTAAAATTATACACTCTGCTCATG
>Ga0192276_1041_pt1 | contig 39411 bp, 27 predicted proteins | sample Koala_Koa24_I3_FD_131263 | JGI IMG/M metagenome (GOLD analysis project Ga0192276, IMG submission 131263) | Enriched cells from koala feces incubated with labeled cellulose particles, San Francisco Zoo, California, United States - Koala_Koa2-4_I3 ...
ATAATCTTAAACTTTTCATGTTTTCTATAAAAAATTTAGGAGAGTAAGTTAGCTATAGTCTAACGGATTTTTTCTTGTTCTTGTTGAAGTTTAGACTTGCGGTTAAAATCTTATCGGATTTAAATAATCTTACGGCAAAGAACATACATACTATTAAGAATATCAATTGATATACAATGCCAATCCATACTATTGAAGTATTTCCAAACATTAGATTATTGGTAGCATTGAAAGTATGTGTAAAAGGTATCAAGTTTAGTATTAGCTTAACTATTGGTGATAGTGTATTAATATCGGCAAAGTAAGATATTAGATAGGGTATCATAGCCATAAACATTACGGGCATCATAACTATCTGTGTGGACTTAACATCGTCGACCATAACTCCTAACATCATAGATAGTGAAAGAGCTATCATTATGCTAAGGAATATATTTAACCCTATTAAAACGTAGTCTAACGGATTTAATACTAAACCTAATGACATCATAGCTATGGTCGTAGATATTGCTGAACTTGTAACTTCTGTAGTTGAATCTGTACTTATTATAGAACCCATTGACATACTAAAGCCTAACATATATACGGTTGCACTGATTAATGAAACTAATCCAGCAGAGAGCATCTTAGCAGTTAATATAGATACCCTTGAAATAGGTGTGGATAGCAGAGTTTCTAAAGTTTTATCTATCTTTTCGGTAGATATAGCAGTTACTATCATCTGTGAAGCAAATATTATTATCACAAATATTATTATAGGCACAAACGTTCCTTGCGATGATATAACACTACTAACGGTAGATGCACTTATATTTTCCGATTTTTCACCCACTATAGTAACTTCATCTAACGTTACTAGGTTGTCTAAGAACTCTATGTCAGTAGTGGTAAAGTTAGTTTTATCTTGTATTACTATGTTTTTTATAATACTCGATATGTCATATATGGCGGTAGTGTAAGTACTACTTTCAAGCTGAGCCATTATAGAATTGCCCTCAACCTTGCCAATGTTCTTTATGGTTGCTATCTCACCACTTTCAATGGATTGTGTAAATCCTTGAGGTATTACTAGAATATTTTTGCTATCAGTCTGTTGTGATATATATACATCATCTGGATAGTCTGTGAAGTATATTTGTTCTACATTATATCCTGTGTTTTCTAGTTCCGTAATTACACGAGAGGTTAAATCGGTGCTATCTAAGTCGCAGATGGTTATAGATGTATTACTCTCGGTTATATTATTAACACTAGATTGCATAAACTGACCTATAATCATAAGTAGTGCAAAGGATACTATTAGGCTAACTATCATGTTAGTGTTGAACATTTCTTTTAGTTCTTTTTTGAACAGATTAAAGAATTTCATTATGTTTCACCACTCTTTCAAATACTTCCTCAAGATTTGGAGCATTATACCGTTGTTTTAAATTGTTAGGTGTTCCCATAACCATTAAATTTCCATGAGCCATAATTCCAACCTTATCAGATACAAACTCTATCTCTAGCATATTGTGAGAACTCAAAAGGAAAGACATTCCATCATTATGAGCTAAATCTTTAATCATTTGACGAATTTCTAAAGCATTGATGACATCTAAGCCACTAGTAGCCTCATCTAATATAGCTAACTTAGGTTTAGTCATAATAGCACGAGAGAGTAATAGCTTTCTAATCATGCCCCTACTGTATGTAGATATCTTATCGTTGATGCGTTCGCCTAGTGTAGATGTTTTTATTGCCGTCTGTACATATTGGTCGATAGTATTACTATCTGTAGAGAACATTCCTGCCATAAACTTAAGGTATCCAATGCCTGTCATATTTTTATATGCTCCAGCCTCGTCTGGTAGATATGTAATACACTCTCTAACCTTTTCGGGTTGCTTGATTACGCTAAATCCGTTGACTATAGCGTCCCCACTAGATATTTGTAACAACGTTGATATCATTCTTAGTGTAGTAGTCTTACCCGCACCGTTTGAACCTATCAATGCAAATATTTCTCCCTCATTCACACTAAAAGATATATCATTTACTGCGAATACCTTAGACTTTCCATACTGTTTTTTTAAATTCTGTACTTCTAAGATTGCCATTAAAAATCACTCCTTTCATTTTCCTGCTTCGCAGACCTCGTAACCTATTATTTCTAACTATGCTATTTGTCTTAATCCCTCTACAAATATATTTATAGTATAGTACAAACTCATGTTCTTGTCAATCTATACAGCAGTATAACCAAAATAAACATATATTCGTGATTTGTATATAAAAATATTTACTTAAAACACTTGTATTTAATTTTGATATGTGATATAATATCAATATTATTTTAAAAAATGTGTATGGAGGAATTTTAATGAATTTAACTAATCTTATTACCTTAACCGCAGATTCTACTACGGAAAGTACAAGTGGTACATTGTTAGCATCTTTTTTACCAATGATTGTTATATTGGTAATATTCTATTTCTTACTTATAAGACCTCAAAATAAAAAGGAAAAAGAAACTAAACAGATGAGAGATAACGTTCAAATAGGTGATGAAATATGTACTATTGGTGGTATAGTAGGTATAGTTATTAGACAGTCTGAAGATACCGTAGTTATTGAAACTGGTGGCGAAAGAAACAAGCTAAGAGTTAAAAAATGGGCTATTCAAGAGAATCTAACTCAACATGAAGAGGTTCAAGCAGAAGTAACTCCTAAGGAAGAAAAGAAAAAGAAAAACAAGAATAAAAAGTCTGATGATATGATGAATTAATCTTTATACATACTGATATCTTTATGCGGAACGATTATAATCGTTCCGTGCTTTTTGATTCTCTTTTAAGACTGTTTTAAGACTTATATTTTATAATAAATAATGGAATATAATCTTTATAGGAGGCTTTTTTATGAGAATATTAATCGTTGAAGATGAAGTGGCTCTAGCTGAAGCTTTGGTGCAAATCTTTGGTAAGAATAAGTACATAGCCGATGCTTGTTACGATGGTGTTAGTGGTCTTGACAATGCTTTAACTGACATATATGATGTGATAGTCTTAGATATAATGTTGCCTAAGATGAATGGTCTTGATGTTCTGAAAAATCTACGTTTAAATAAGATTACTACTCCTGTAATACTATTAACTGCAAAAGATGAAATATCCGACAAGGTTAAAGGGTTGGATTACGGTGCAGACGACTATCTAACTAAACCATTCGCTACCGAGGAACTTCTCGCAAGAATTAGAAGTGTCTATAGGCGTAAAGAAAATACCATCTGTGAGAACGTTCTTTCTTATGATGATATTAGTCTTAACCTATCTACATATGAACTTACTTGCGGACAGAATACTGTTAAGTTAGGTCTAAAAGAGTATAGCATTATGGAACTATTTCTAAAGAATAAAGGCAGAGTAATAAGCAAAGAAAACTTGATTGAAAAGGTTTGGGGTTATGAATCCGATGCTGAGTATAACAACGTTGAAGTATATATATCATTTATTAGAAAGAAACTTATACATATAAGTTCATTAGTTTCAATAAAAACCGTTCGTGGTGTAGGGTATAGGTTAGAATAACATCTTTTAGGGGAGTTTGTATGATAAAAAAGTTAAAACGTAGATTCTTTATTATCTACATGGTAATACTATCTTGTTTTTTAATAACCATTCTATCTGGAATATACTTCATTCAGTATCGTTCCGAGATAACTAGTTCTCAACAGATTATAGAAATGGCTATGCAAAATAATACTGGTTTGGGCGATATAAATAGTAGTCCACCAAAGAAGATTATCAACTTTGATGATGGTGATGCGGTTGTCCCTACCGTTGATGATTACTACATTCAAGATGAAATGGAACTTACAACTGATGATATAAGCTCAGAAATTCTTGAATCTAATCTTCATAACAACGGTGTATACTATGGCTACTATGGTACTTTTGAAGAGGTTTTTAAACCTAAAGAAGATGTCACCAGCAATGATGATGATACTATAGAAGATTCTGATGAGGTTCAATATAGTAATAATGATGATTATCAACAAAATGATTTTGAATATGAACATTCTCGTGATGATTGGTCTAACTTTCAGCAAGAAGATGAGAGTATATCTACTAGCAATGTTTCAAAAGTTACACCATCATTACCATCTATGACAACTAACGATGTTAGTGCCTTTGAATATACACCTATCGATACAGAGGTTAATATCGAAAATCATCAAGATGATGTTATAATGCCTAGTGAAAATGTTGATGAGAAAACTAACGTTGATATTACTAATACCGATATTACAGAAGATACTAAAACGTCTATTGAAGAAACTACTACTATAGAAGATGCATCTACTGAAACTACTTCGGATATTTCCACTACTAAGGTTACATCTATTTCCACATCTTCTGAAAAAAGTTCAAACAATAAGCCTAGTAACAAACCTGATGATAAGCCTGATGATACTCCTGAGGATACTATATATACTGAATATGAAGGCAACCTTGCTAGAAATACCATATATGTTAGTGTCGACAAAGATGGTGACATTAAAAGAATATCTTATCAATACTTTGAGTCTAGTGATAATATATCCTTAGAACAGACCGTTGGTGAGATAATAAAAAGTGGTTCTATGGAAGGTAAGATTGAAATAGATAGTATGAAGTTTAGATATGCTGTATTTGCTAAAGAGGATTCTTTGGGTTATAATATCATCTTCTTAGACAGAGCTATAGAGATTTCTACACTAACTAGTTTGTTAATAACACTTATATCTATTGGTGGCATAGGTTTAATAGTCTTATTTGTAGTAAGTTGGCTACTGTCATCATGGGCGATAACTCCAATTGCCCATGCTTGGGATAAACAGAAACAGTTTATTGCCGATGCTTCACATGAGCTAAAGACTCCATTAACGGTAATAGCTACCAATACTGATGTAATTCTTGCCAATGCCAATGATACTGTACAGAATCAATCTAAATGGTTGACCTACATAAAATCGGAAACGGCTAGAATGTCTAAATTGGTTAGTGACCTACTATACATTGCTAAGTTTGATGCCAATGAGATAGCCTTAGTTATGAATGAGTTTAATTTAAGTCATACCACATTAGGAGTATGTTTAGTATTTGAAACTGTGGCATTTGAAAACGGAAAACTCTTAGATACTGACATAGATGAGAATATACTCTACAGTGGCGATGAGGATAGAATTAAACAGTTGATTACCATATTGGTAGATAATGCTATAGTACATTCTGAGGGTAATGCTAACATTATGGTATCATTGAAACGTGATAGTAAAGATAAGATTAAACTCTCGGTTAGTAATACCAATGGTGAAGATATTCCAAAGGGTTATGAAGAACGTCTATTTGAACGTTTCTTTCGTGTCGATAAGGCAAGGAATCGTAGTAATGGTAGTCATGGCTTAGGATTAAACATAGCACAATCTATAGTAAGTAACCATGATGGAACTATATCGGTTACGTCTACCAAAGACCATGTAGTTACATTTACCGTAACCTTATAATATTCTAAAAATAGGAACGCCTAAGGCGTTCCTAAACTATTTATGCATTAGCTTTTTCTGTTATCTTTTCTTCCTCTTGAAGCATCTTAATTGCCTTAATCATTATAGCACATTCAAGACGTTTCTTTTCCATCTCACAAGAAAGTTTATGCGACTTTAAAATGTCACCCATATATTGATAGTTATTAGCATTACAACCACCACTACAGTAGAACTTAGCCCAACAATCACGACAGTCAGATTTATTATAAACGTGTGCTTGTGCGAAATCTTTTTTCATATCCCAGTTAAAAGTACCCTCATCTAAGTTTCCCATCTTGTACTCTTCAATGCCTACAAATTGGTGGCATGGATATATATCACCATCTGGAGTAATAGCAACGTATTCGTTGCCACAACCACAACCTCTTAGACGCTTAATAGCACAAGGGCCTTGGTCTAGGTCTATCATAAAGTGGAAGAAGTTAAATCTGTTTCCCTTGTTATAGTTATCTAATAGCATTGCAGATAGTTTTTCATACTCAGTAAATACGTCTGCAAGGTCGCCAAAGGTTAGAGCATAAGGTTTCTCTGGTTCACAAACTACGGGTTCAACCGATATTTGGTCGAAACCAGCATCATATAGAGCAAATACGTCATTAGAGAAATCTAAGTTGTACTTAGTAAAAGTACCACGAACGTAGTACTCCTTATCACCACGAGCGTCCACTAACTTTTTATAGTTAGGAAGAATTTTATCGTAGCAACCTGAACCATCTACACGTTTTCTAACCCTATCGTTTACTTCTTTTCTGCCATCTATTGAGAGAACTACGTTGTGCATCTCTTTGTTTATGAATTGAATCTTATCATCATCTAAGAGCATACCGTTGGTTGTGATAGTAAATCTAAAGTGTTTATTGTACTCTTCTTCTTTAGAACGAGCGTACTCTACTATCTGTTTAACCACGTTAAAGTTCATTAAAGGTTCACCGCCAAAGAAATCCAATTCAAGGTTTTGACGGTCTTTAGAATGTTCTAGTAAGAAGTCTATAGCCTTTTTACCAGTTTCAAAAGACATCAACTTTCTGCCAGTTCCAAAGTCGCCAGTAGATGCGAAACAGTATTCGCATCTAAGGTTACAGTCATGGGAAATGTTTAGGCACATAGACTTTATTGGCGATGGAACAGAGTATTTAGCATACTTTTCATAGTCATCTTCAGAGAATAGAATCTTATCCAAATATAGTTGGTAGATTTCTTCATAACAAGATATAACTTCTTCTTCACCATACACGCTAGATAGCTTTTCTATCACATTTTTAGGACATACCTCTGTTAGGGGTGGTTCAATGTTATCTAAAACATCATAAGTTAGGTCATCTACTATGTGTACTCCACCACTGTTTACATCTAAGACTATGTTGTAGCCATTCAATTTATACTTATGTATCATAATAAAAAACTCCTATTCACGTAAAAAAATACAGCAAAAAAAGGACAGTTTAATATGGTCTGTCCTTATGTGCCGTAACGGATAGATAGTAAAAGGCTATCTTTCACACTTTTGGTTAGCTACTGTGCAAGAAGTCTTGCAAGCAGATTGACATGATGCTTGACACTTACCACAACCACCATTCTTAGCTGTTTCCTTAAGATTAGCCTTATTAATAGTCTTAATGTGTTTCATTTAAAATCACCTCTTGTCCCTCTTAACTAATACCCATAATAGGCGGGTTAAAATGTATGATATAATAATATCGAACTATAGACATTATAACACACTCACCTAAATATTTCAAGATGTTTTTCACTAAAAGTTCTCATTCATTGAAATATTGTAGTATATATTATATTATGTATCATTTAATTATGCAAGTTGCCTAATTAAGTTACTCATTTATGGAATATCTTCGCATAGGACATATTAAGCATTATGGGTATTAGCAGACTTTATTCCACCTATTTGACCACATACTACACATATAACTAGTTTACTAATCTTAGATATAATATTTCCATGAATATTAAATATTATGCCAAAGAATATTATTGTTAAGAATATTAATATTCCACATATGCTCCCCGATAGTATTCCTGACCTCTGTCGTTTAACTGCTGAAAAATATCCAGCAGAGTAACTTCCTATACCTATACATATATTACTTAGTATGGATATTACTTTAATGGAAACATCTAGTAAGGTTAGTACCAAAGCACATATCGATATACTTACTGCTACTATAGTTAATCCACCTATTACCGATAGTATTATATTATATCTATATTGTTCTAGTATAGATGCCTTTTTCTTTCTTTTATGTGCTTTCAAGACGTTTTCCTCCTACTTTTATGGGGATAGCTATCACTAGGTTTATTGAGCGAGAAGTCCACGCCTTTATGCCTTTGGCATAAGTTGTGGGAGTAGGTTATGTGTTTACCTACTATAAATACTATTCATATTTTAGTAATATTATACCTGTAAAAAAGAGCGTCTACTGTAGACGCTCTTTAATATTATATAAGTTGCAAGATGTTTCACATTAGTGTATATAACTGTTTTGAGCCATCTCGCCATTACTTTCGTTCTTAATAACTTGAACGTTATTGTAGATATCCATACCAGTACCAGCAGGTATAAGTTTACCAATGATAACATTCTCTTTAAGACCTTGTAGATGGTCTGTCTTACCTCTAATAGCGGCATCTGTAAGAGCTTTAGTAGTTTCTTGGAACGATGCTGCCGATAGGAAACTCTCACAAGTAGATGCAGCTTTTGTGATACCTTGTAATACAGGAATAGTAGTAACTAGCTTAACATCACTTTCACCAGCATCGATTCTAGCTTGTAGTTCTTCGTTTATGGACATAATCTCGGAATTTTCAACTAAAGTTCCAGGGAGTAAGAAACTACTACCACTATCATCAACCTTAACCTTACGGAGCATTTGACGTACAATGACTTCAATATGCTTATCGTTAATATCAACACCTTGTAGACGGTATACCTTTTGTACCTCATTTATAATGTAGTTTTGTACAGCATCTACACCTAATATGGTTAAAATATCAGGTGGATAACAGTTACCCTCGGTAAGTCTAGTACCCTTAGTAATCTTTTGACCCTCACGTACTTTAATCTTGTAGCTATATGGTATAGGATAACTTTCTGATATAGTGTTGCCATCTTCTGAGTTAGTAACTATTATGTTGTTAGTAGTCTTAACCTCTTCAATGTGAACATAACCATCAATCTTAGATAGTATAGCAGCATTCTTAGGACGACGGCCTTCAAATAGTTCTTCAACACGAGGTAGACCTTGCGTAATATCTTCAGCAGATGCAATACCACCTGTATGGAAAGTTCTCATAGTAAGCTGTGTACCAGGTTCACCAATAGATTGTGCTGCAATAACACCTACCGTTTCACCTACAGATACTAAGTTACCATTGGCTAGGTTAGCACCATAACATTTAGCACAAACACCATTCTTAGATTTACAATGTAGTATAGAACGTATCTTTACCTTTTCAATACCCGTATTCACAACCTTTTGAGCATCATCTTCGTTCATTAGCTTGTTTTTGGATATTATTACCTTTCCGTTCTCATCGACTAAGTCTTGAACTAAATATCTGCCGAGTAGACGTTCCTTGAAAGGTTCTATCATTTCGTTGCCATTCTTAATTTCGAAAACTTCTATACCATCGGTAGCACCGCAATCGTGCATTCTGATAATTACTTCTTGAGATACATCTACAAGCCTACGAGTTAGATAACCAGAGTCAGCCGTTCTAAGGGCTGTATCGGCTAAGCCTTTTCTAGCACCACGAGCAGATATAAAGTACTCTAAGATGTTTAATCCCTCACGATAGTTAGCCTTAATAGGCATCTCTATAGTAGCACCTGAAGTATTTGCAATAAGTCCACGCATACCTGCAAGTTGTCGCATCTGATTCATACTACCTCTTGCACCAGAGTCAGCCATCATATTGATTGGGTTGTAAGCATCAAGACCATTTTTCAACGCCTCGGTTACATCATCGGTAGCCTTGTTCCAAATAGATATAAACCTCTTAGACTTTTCAAGAGCAGATATATAACCATAGTCATATTGTTGATTGATTATAGCAACATCGGCATCAGCCTTAGCTAATATATCTTTCTTTTCTTTAGGAATCTCAGCGTCACATACTGCAACGGTAATCGCTGCACGAGTAGAGTACTTAAATCCTAAAGCTTTAATCTTATCTAAAACTTCGGAAGTGGTAGTAGTACCATGAATCTTAATACATCTTTCTATAATATCAGAAAGTTGTTTCTTCTTAACTAAGAAAGATATTTCAAGGTCAAACTGTTTATCCGAATTAGTTCTATCCACATAGCCTAAGTTTTGTGGAATGTTTTCATTGAATATTAATCTACCAACGGTACAATCGATAATCTTAGCAACTTTCTTACCACCGATATCCTTAGTGATTCTAACCTTAATCTTTGAATGTAATGATACAGCACCTTCATCGTAAGCCATAAGGGCTTCATTTACGTCACGGAACACTTTACCTTCACCAATTTCACCATCTTTTTCTATGGTTAGATAGTATGAACCTAAGACCATATCTTGAGTAGGTACTGCAACTGGTCTACCATCAGATGGTTTTAGTAGGTTATTAGCAGCCAACATTAAGAATCTTGCCTCGGATTGTGCCTCTGCAGATAGTGGTAGGTGTACTGCCATTTGGTCGCCATCGAAGTCTGCGTTGTAGGCTGTACATACTAGTGGGTGTAGTTTTAATGCTCTACCCTCTACCAACACTGGCTCAAAAGCTTGAATACCTAATCTGTGTAGAGTAGGTGCACGGTTTAATAATACTGGGTGTCCTTTTATAACATCTTCAAGAGCGTCCCAAACTTCAGTAGATGCTCTATCTACTTTCTTTCTAGCACTTTTAATGTTAGTTATGTTGTTGTTTTTGTTGTCTACTAATCTTTTTAGTACAAAAGGCTTAAACAGTTCAAGAGCCATCTCTTTAGGTAAACCACATTGATACATCTTTAGTTCAGGACCTACAACAATAACTGAACGTCCAGAGTAGTCAACACGCTTACCCAATAGATTTTGTCTAAAACGACCTTGCTTACCCTTTAACATATCGGATAGAGATTTTAAAACTCTATTGTTAGGGCCTGTAACGGGCTTACCGTGTCTACCGTTGTCTATTAGAGCATCTACAGCCTCTTGGAGCATTCTCTTTTCATTTCTAATGATTATGTCGGGAGCATCGAGTTGCAACATCTTTCTAAGACGATTATTCCTATTTATAACTCTACGATATAGGTCGTTAAGGTCAGAAGTTGCATATCTGCCACCATCTAAAAGAACCATAGGTCTAATATCTGGAGGCATTACTGGTATAACGTCTAAAGTCATCCAAGCGGGTTTATTCACTTGACGCATATTATCACCAGAGAGTCTAAAAGTTTCAATAATCTCTAATCTTTTTAGTAGCTTAACCTTCTTTTGACCAGATGGTAGATTTTTAAGTTCATCTTTTAACTCATTAGAAGTCCAAGTTAAGTCATCTACCCAATAGTTGATTACATACTTAGAAAGTTCAGTATCGGTAGATGGAACTTTCTGTGCAAGTATAGAGTATAGGTAATCGAAACCATTAGAATACTCAACTAGATTCTTCTTAGAACTCTTAGCCTCTTGATTGTAGGCATCTACTTCATCAGTGTTAGAAATCTTATTTTCCTTAAAGTTAGAGTCTTCTTTGTTAGTAACTACGCATAGAGAACCATCTAAAAGACCTTCAAACTCCTCAATAGTCATGTCGGTAAATACGTTAGAAAATCTTTCAAAGTTGTTTAGAATATAGTTGCATAGTTTTTCTTTAAATAGAGATACTATATAGTCAGAGCCAGTAGTTAGCTTTATTGTAGGAAACTTATGTTCTTGAGCATCTAGGTTATAACGCATAACATCAGTTCTAACTTCATTTCTAGTAATTCTTTGACCGTTTTCATACTTTGAAGTAACACCATCTACAACTATTGAGTATCTTTCGTTTATAAAGTCCTCAATCTCTTCAGGAGATAGCTCTGTAATACTAGAGATAAGGTTTATCTCTTTCATAATATGGTGGTTGTATCTAGTAGGGTCATAATCGTTAAGGAGTTTCTGTATAGCCTCAGCACCCATATCGGCATAGAAGTTATCACCAAACTTTTGTAGGTAGTTATTATACTCAATTTCAGTCAATATTTGTTTCTTTATAAGTTCGCCGTTGTTACCAGGGTCAACGACTATATATCTAGTAAAGTATAGAATCTCTTCGAGTCTTTTTTGAGATATTTCAAGCACTTGACCTATCCTAGATGGAGTACCTTTAAAGTACCATATATGAGAAACAGGTGTAGCCAGTTCAATATGACCCATTCTTTCACGTCTAACCTTAGCACGAGTTACTTCAACGCCACACTTATCACAGATAGTACCCTTGAAGCGTATCTTCTTATACTTACCGCAGTGACATTCCCAGTCTTTAGTAGGTCCGAATATCTTTTCACAGAAAAGACCATCTTTTTCTGGTTTAGTAGTTCTATAGTTGATAGTTTCAGGTCTTTCTACTACACCATTTGACCATTTTTTAATCTGTTCTGGAGAAGCAAGACCTATGTTTATGGATTCAAATACGTTAAATTCCAAATTATTATCCTCCCACATCTTAATATTTTAACTCACACCCCTGCGTGGGCGTGAGACTTATCATGATATTTAATGCACTATTTATAATTAGCGGTTCATATCCCACCACCTAAAGGTAGTGGGTTTATACCGCTTGATAATTTCAACTCACGCTCGGTATATTATCGGAGTGCGATGTGCGTACATTGATACGCATGAATTGACTTCGTGTCAGTAGGGGATACCGATTCTCTCCGCCACCACTGCCGTTAAGTTTCCTTTTAACAATTCATTTCGCCACTTACACTGTTGAAGTGGGGGAATTCTTGCTGAAATTAGTTAAAACTGTCATCATCGTTATAACTGAAATCGCCGAAGTCACCATCGCCATCATCGATATCTATAGCGTTTAGTTTGTCGGCATCGGTTTCATCTACTGCGAAGAAACCATCATTATCAGTTAGGTCATTTACGATGTCAGTATTTGCAGTGAACTCATCTTCCTCTTCAGAATTTTGATAGTTTTTAGTATCGTCCTCTTCGGCAGGGATATAGTCACTTCTAGTAGGAATGTCATCATCGAGATTTTGTTTAAGGTCAATCTCGTTGTTGTCCTTGTCAAGAACTCTAACATCAAGGCACAAAGATTGTAACTCTTTAATAAGAACCTTAAACGATTCTGGTATACCAGACTTTGGAACGTTTTGACCCTTAACTATAGCCTCGTAGGTATTTACACGTCCAATAGTATCATCTGACTTAACAGTTAATATCTCTTGTAGAGTGTATGCAGCACCATAAGCCTCTAAAGCCCAAACTTCCATCTCACCGAACCTTTGACCACCAAATTGAGCCTTACCTCCTAATGGTTGTTGTGTAACCAATGAGTAAGGGCCAACAGAACGGGCATGAATCTTATCATCTACAAGGTGGTGAAGTTTTAGATAGTACATATATCCAACGGTAACTTTATTGTCGAAAGGTTGACCCGTACGGCCATCATATAGAGTAAACTTACCATCTTCATTGAAATCCACACCGTTGAAGAGCATATCAGGATTGTCAACTTCGTGAATCTTCTTGTTAGCCTCACGGAAACAAGCACGAATATCTTCTTCGTGAGCACCATCGAATACAGGAGTCATAATCTTCCAGCCTAAAGCTTTACAAGCCATACCTAGATGAACTTCAAGAACCTGTCCAATATTCATACGTGATGGTACGCCTAATGGGTTAAGTACTATATCTAATGGAGTACCATCTGCAAGAAATGGCATATCCTCTGGGGGTAGTATACGAGAAACTACACCTTTATTACCATGACGACCTGCCATTTTATCACCTACAGATATCTTTCTCTTTTGGGCAATATAGCATCTAACTAGTTTATTAACTCCTGGAGAAAGTTCGTCACAGTTCTTACGAGTAAATACTTTAACATCTACTATTACACCGCTTTCACCATGAGGTACTTTAAGAGAGTTATCTCTGACTTCACGAGCTTTTTCACCAAATATTGCACGTAGGAGTCTTTCTTCGGCAGTAAGTTCAGTTTCACCCTTAGGAGTAACCTTACCTACAAGGATATCACCTGCATGGACTTCAGCACCTATTCTAATGATACCGTTTTCGTCTAAATCCTTTATAGCATCATCACCAACGTTAGGAATATCTCTAGTTATTTCTTCAGGGCCAAGCTTAGTATCTCTAGCTTCAATTTCGTACTCTTCAATGTGAACAGATGTATATATATCTTCACGAACTAGTCTTTCATTCAATAGCACGGCATCTTCGTAGTTGTAACCTTCCCAAGTCATGAAACCTATTAGAGCGTTCTTACCTAGGGAAATCTCGCCATCGCAAGTAGCAGGGCCATCAGCTAAGACTTGACCAGCTTTTACACGTTCACCAACGTTTACTATAGGTCTTTGATTTACACAAGTACCTTGGTTAGAACGCTTAAACTTAGTTAGCTTATAATCGTGGTCTTGATAGTTATCATCTTTAACTACTATATGGTCAGCATCTAAAGATATTACAACACCATCATATTTAGAAGTTATGCATACACCAGAATCTACTGCTGCTTTATACTCCATACCAGTACCAACTATTGGACTTTCAGTCTTTAGTAGTGGAACGGCTTGACGTTGCATATTAGAACCCATTAAGGCACGGTTAGCATCGTCATTTTCAAGGAATGGAATCATGGCAGTAGCTACAGATACTACCATCTTAGGCGATACGTCCATGAAGTCTACAGTATCTCTATCAGCCTCAAGAATCTTATCTCTGTAACGTACATTAACTCTAGGACGTGCAAACTTACCATCTTCTGTAAGAGGTTCGTTAGCTTGAGCCACTACAAAGTTATCTTCCATGTCGGCAGTCATATAGATAACTTCATTAGTAACTACACCTGTAGATTTATCTATCTTACGGTATGGAGCTTCAATGAATCCATACTCGTTAATTCTAGCAAATGTTGCAAGGTACGATATAAGTCCGATGTTTGGACCTTCTGGAGTTTCAATAGGACACATTCTACCATAGTGGCTATAGTGTACATCACGAACTTCAAAACCTGCTCTATCTCTCGATAGACCTCCAGGGCCTAATGCAGAAAGCCTTCTTTTATGAGTAAGTTCAGCAAGTGGATTAGTTTGATCCATAAATTGAGATAGTGGGGAAGAACCAAAGAATTCTTTAATGGCAGCAGTTATAGGTCTAATGTTTACCACGCTCTGTGCAGATAGTGAATCGGAATCTTGACTAGCGGTATTCATCTTTTCACGAACGTTTCTTTCCATTCTAGCAAAACCAATTCTAATCTGATTCTGTAAGAGTTCACCAACGGAACGTATACGTCTGTTGCCTAGATGGTCTATATCATCTATAGTACCTACACCATCACAGAGGTTTAAAAAGTAGCTAATGGAAGCAAAGATATCATCTAAGATTATATGCTTTGGAACTAGTTCATCTACACGTCTTTTAACGTTTTCTTCAACTTCATCAGCATCTGCAGAATTTTCAAGGATATCTTTTAGTACCTTAAAAGATACTTTCTCATTGATATTATATTCTGAGGGGTCAAAGTCAACGTAACCAGTTATGTCTACCATACCATTACCTATAATCTTAACCTCTTTTTCTATCATACGAGTCTTATACTCGCCAATTTCATTTTGATAGTACTCTTTAGTTTCAACTTGAACGAAAGCCTCATATACACCAGCTTGTTCAATCTCAAGAGCCTTTTCTTTGTTGATACGTTCACCAGCTTCAGCTAATAGTTCACCTGTTAAAGTGTTTATAACTGGCCTTGATAGAGTATGTCCTTCAAGCCTTGATGCAATGCCTAACTTCTTATTATACTTATATCTACCAAAACGGCAGAGGTCGTACCTTTTAGCATCGAAGAAGAGGTTGTTAATATGAGTCATAGAACTTTCAACGGTAGGTGGTTCACCTGGACGAAGTTTTCTATAGACATCTATTAAGGCATCATTAGTATTCTTAGTACTGTCCTTATCTAATATAGTTTTATTTAGTCTTTCATCTTGACCAAATAGTTCAAAGATTTGTTCATCAGTGCCAACACCTAAAGCTCTAATGAAGGTAGTAATAGCAATCTTTCTATTTTTATCTATACGAACGTACACAATATCGTTAGAGTCCATTTCGTATTCAAGCCATGCACCACGGTTTGGAATAACTGTAGACTTAAATAAATCTTTACCAGCCTTGTCTTTTTCGCAAGCATAGTAAACACCAGGAGAACGTACCAACTGTGATACTATAACACGTTCAGCACCGTTTATAACGAAAGTACCACTGTCGGTCATTAAAGGGAAATCTCCCATATAGATTTCAGAAGCCTTAGCTTCGTTCTTCTCTTTATTCCATAACTTAGCAGTAACATATAATGGTGCAGCGTAAGTAGCATCTCTATCTTTACATTCAGCTATAGAGTATTTAGGCTTATCGTCTATCCTGTAATCGACGAAGTTTAGAACTAGGTTGCCGTTATAGTCTGTAATAGCAGACATATCACGGAAGACTTCTTTTAGTCCTTCTTCTTTAAACCATTTGTAAGAATTTTTTTGCACCTCGATAAGATTAGGCATTTCAAGAGCCTCAGTAATCTTTCCAAAGCTCATTCTGGTATTCTTTCCGAGTTGTTTAGGTTTAACATTCACCATAAGTTCGGGACTACCTCCTTCTTGTAGTTAGAGCCATTCGGCATAAAATACAGTACCGCACAGATTAGCTAAAAATTGAGATTTAAGTTATCGGTGCGGAAAGTGACCTACTCCCACCACCTATGCTTATGCATAGAGGCAGAACTTCTCGCTCAATACACCTAAAGGTGTAAGTATCAACGAGCTATCCCCGTGAGCCACACGGTTGTATTTAATTAACAATTAATAATTAATAAGTAACAATTATATAGTTTAATAATTATTAACGAGTAAAAAAATACTTGCTTTTTTCTATGGATATGTTATAATCTTCTTAGTGCATACAACTATCCATAGCAGAAATATTCATTATGATACATTGTATTATTATACTATAATTTTTAAAGAATGTCAAGAGGTTTTTTGAAAAAAACTCTAAATATGAAAGGTTTTCAAATTGTTAAAAAGTGAGTGATATATATCATGTTTGCTAAGATAAACAGCATAGGTCTAATAGGTCTACTTGCTTATACCGTAGATGTAGAGATAGTAATAAATAGAGGTCAACCTATGTTCGATTTAATAGGTCTACCCGATGCATCTGTTAAGGAAAGCCGTGAGCGTATTAGGTCTGCACTGCGTTCCATAGACATAGCCTTTCCTATATCTAGTGTTACTGTAAACTTAGCACCTGCCAATACTAAAAAGAGCGGTTCTGTTCATGACTTAGCTATATTAGTGTCTTTGCTAAAGGCTCTGGGTTACATAGATTGCAACTTAGATAGTTCGGTATTCATTGGAGAGGTATCTTTAAGTGGAAGTATTAGAGCCATAAATGGAGTACTATCTATGGTTATTCACGCTAAAGAGATGGGATTTAAATCGATATATCTCCCAAAGGATAACGTTATAGAAGCTTCAATTATAGATGGTATAGACGTGTATGGTGTGGAGAATATTTCTCAACTTTTAAACCATCTTAGTGGGCGTACACCTATTAATAGACAAGAACCTATCTTGTTCAGTAGTTCACTTGAAAGTTATACCCTAGATTTCTCAGACGTCCGTGGGCAACAGTCGGTAAAGTACGCTTTAGAGGTATCTGCTTGTGGTGGGCATAACGTTCTATTGATAGGTTCTCCTGGCAGTGGTAAGAGTATGCTCGCTAAAAGAATGCCCTCAATACTGCCCCCTATGAACTTTAAAGAAAGTATAGAAATTACTAAGATTCATTCCATTGCAGGTAAGTTAGACTCTTCAAAACCTATAGTTATTGAACGTCCGTTTCGCTCACCGCATCATACTATATCGGCATCAGGATTAGTTGGTGGTGGAACTGTTCCACAACCTGGAGAGATATCTTTAGCACACAATGGCTTACTATTCTTAGATGAGTTAGCAGAGTTCGATAAACATACCCTTGAAATCTTACGGCAACCTTTAGAAGACCAAAAGATAACTATATCAAGAGTTTGGGGAACGGTTACATATCCTAGTAAGTTTATGTTGATAGGTGCTATGAATCCATGCCCTTGTGGATATTTCAATCACCCTACTAGAAGATGTACTTGCTCACGTAATGCAGTACACAGATACCTATCTAAGATTTCTGGCCCTCTATTGGATAGGTTCGACATACACGTTGAAGTTAGTCCTGTGGAGTTTGATGACCTAGTATCTAAGGCTAATGAGGAAAGTTCTAGTTCCATTAGACAAAGAGTTATTAAGGTTAGAAATATCCAAAATGAGAGGTTTAAGGGTACGGATATAACCTGTAACGCTATGATTACTTCCGCAAAGTTGAGAGAGTTCTGCCCAATTACCGATGCTGCCAAAGGATTCTTAAAGAACGTCTTTGAAAAGACTGGACTATCTGCTAGAGCGTATAGTAAAATCTTGAAGATTTCCCGTACCATTGCCGATATGGACGGCTCGGAAGTGATACAGAAATCTCATATAGCAAGGGCATCACGTTTTAGAAGTTTAGACCAAAAGTATTGGCAAGTATAATGAATTTAAAGACTCTCAAGATGGTATGATGAAAAATATATGTTCACTGTTGGAGATAATATTATGATTTCTAATTTTAAAAAGATGGAAGAAGAAGAACGTTCTTTCCTTGGATATTTAAAAAATTTGGATAAGACCTTACTGATTGCCGTATCTATATGTGCAATATTGAGTATACTATGTATATACTCAATATATAGTAGTCAAGTAGTGGAAGTTACTGAAACTCAATGTTTTATGCAAACCATATCTGTATTGATTGGCATAATAGCTTGTTTTATAATAACGGCTATAGACTATCATAAGATAGCTAAACTATGGTTCTTGTACGTTCCTATAGCATTATTTTTAGTAGCTTTAACTTTTACTAATTTAGGTTACGGTCGTGGCGAAGCAGATGATGTCGCTTGGTTAGATTTCGGCTTTATAAGTATTCAACCTGCAGAAATCTTGAAGATAGCCTTTCTGCTATCATTTTCATTACACTTGCATAAGGTTGGAAAAGATATTAATAACTTCGGACACTTTATACTGTTGTGTATTCACGGAGCAATACCAGTAGTTATAGTAGCTTTACAAGGTGACTATGGAACTTCTATAGTATTCGGTATGATGTTTGCTTTTATGATGCTATTTGCTGGACTATCTTTAAAGTATATAGTTCCCATATTGGCGTGTGTTCCAGCAGTATTATATCTGCTTTGGAACTACGTTCTTAGTTCAGTTCATAGGAATAGAATAGAAGTCTTATTAAATCCAGGTTCAGACCCTTTAGGTATAGAGTATCAACAGAACTTAGGAAAAGCATCACTTGCGGAAGGTGGATTGTTTGGTAAGGGTTTATTTCAAGATGAGTATACCTTTGTACCAGAAATTCACAATGACTTTATATTCTCATTTATAGGTCAAGCCTTCGGTTTCGTTGGGTGCAGTGTAATACTAGTGCTGTTCGCTTTTATATGTATTAAAATATTGATAGATGCTATGACTACTAAAGATGCTCTTGGAAAAAACATATGTGTTGGAACTTTTTCTATGATTTTCGTACATTGCGTTATGAACGTGGGAATGGTTTTAGGTGTAATGCCAGTTATAGGTATTCCTCTGCCGTTTATGAGTGCTGGTGGTACTGCTATGCTTAGTATGTTCTTAGCTATTGGATTGGTTTTAAGTACTCACTCTCATAGAAGAAAACAGAAACGAATGTTCTATGACATCGAAGATTAATAATATATCTTTTAGCGACAAAATATCGTGTGCCTGATGATTATGGTTGACAATCGATGGATTTGATTGTATAATAGTAAATATATCATATTTGAGTTGCAAAGCTTGATGATATTTCTTATTTTGGAGGATTGCTTTTTTATGAAAAATGAACTTTGTATAGTTTTAGACTTTGGTGGGCAGTATAATCAATTGATTGCTAGACGTGTCCGTGAGTGTGGTGTGTACTGCGAAGTACATAGCTATAAAACTCCCATAGAAAAGATTAAAGATATGAATCCTAAAGCTTTAATCTTTACTGGTGGCCCTAATAGTGTATACGATGAAAAGTCACCACATATTACTAAAGAAATCTTTGAGTTAGGATTGCCTATATTAGGTATATGTTATGGCTGTCAGTTGATGGCTTATACTTTAGGTGGTGAAGTATCATCTGCACCAGTTAGCGAATATGGTAAGACTAATACTTTTTACGATATCAACTCTTTGCTATTTAAAGGATTATCCACAGAAAATACCTCTTGGATGAGTCATACCGACTATATCTCTAAGCTTCCAAAAGGCTTTGAGTCCATTGCACATACTGATAATTGCCCTGTAGGTGCAATGCAGAATATTAATAAAAAGTTATATGGAATACAGTTTCACCCTGAGGTGAATCATACGGTAGATGGCTCTAAGATGCTACACAATTTCTTATATAACGTCTGTGGATTTAAGGGCGATTGGACTATGAGTGACTACGCTAAGATGGCTATCCAACAGATTAGGGATAAGGTCGGCAATGGTAAAGTGCTATTAGGACTATCTGGTGGTGTGGATAGCTCCGTTGCTGCTGCACTGCTATCTAAGGCGGTAGGAAATCAGTTGACTTGTATATTCGTTGACCACGGCTTTATGCGTAAAAATGAGGGTGACGAAGTAGAACAAGCTTTCGCAAATTGGAACATAAACTTCGTTAGAGTAGATGCTAAACCTCAATTTATGGCTAAGATGAATGGTGTATCTGACCCAGAAACTAAACGCAAGATAATAGGCGAGGAGTTTATCAGAGTTTTTGAACAAGAGGCTAAAAAGATTGGTACGGTGGATTTCTTAGTGCAGGGAACTATCTATCCAGATGTTATTGAAAGTGGTCTAGGTGATTCAGCAGTTATAAAGTCACATCATAACGTTGGTGGCCTTCCTGATTATGTTGACTTTAAAGAGATTATTGAACCTTTAAGAATGCTCTTTAAAGATGAGGTTAGACAACTTGGTATAGAATTAGGTTTATCTTCAGTGTTGGTGTGGCGTCAACCTTTCCCAGGCCCTGGTTTGGCTATCAGAATTATTGGCGAGATTACCGATGAAAAGCTTGAAACACTTCAAGATGCAGACTATATCTTTCGTGAGGAAATAGCTAAGGCTGGTCTTGATAAGGATATTAATCAGTACTTTGCAGTGCTGACAAATATGCGTTCTGTTGGTGTTATGGGTGATGGCAGAACTTATGACTATACTTTGGCTCTAAGAGGTGTCACTACTACCGACTTTATGACCGCCGACTTTACTAAGATTCCTTATGAGGTCTTAGAAAAAGTATCTGCTAGGATTATAAATGAAGTTAAGAATGTCAATAGAGTAGTCTACGATGTTACTACTAAACCACCTGCAACCATTGAATGGGAATAATATTACACACGTATTATTATAACTAAAGGCTATGGATTTAAATCTATAGCCTTTTGATGTGTAATATATTGAAATAATCTACAAAATATTATGTTATAAAGTATTTTATTAGCCTTGCAATTTCAATCTATGTGTGATATAATTATCATACGCTTGGTGTATGATTGAAACTAAGTAGATGGATAAATATATCCATGAACTATAATGTTTTAGGAGGTTTTTAATATGGATTCCATAAGTGCGGGATTGTTTCCAATATCGTTTAATGCACATATAATATTTACAATAATATCGGTGATATTCTTTCTATTTCAATATAAGCGACAGCATCACCTATACCAACTATTGAGTGCTATAGCCATTCCTTTACCATTGATACTATACTTAAACTCATCTAGTATAGTGTTCAAAGCTATAGGTTTCATTGAATTGGTTATGGTGATTGTTATAGGTGTTATGCTATTCTCTAGTGGTAAGAAGGAAAGTAAAACTAAATCTAACGTAGTAAACGTTGCGAGTGTTAGCGTTGATAATTGCAATCCTAAGGAAGAGAGTAATCATGATGAAACCTAATGCAGTAATTACAGATTGGTCTACAATGTCTATGAACGATGATATATCTTATAGCAAGATTCAAACTCTTTGTGACCCTTTAACCGTATATGATTTAACTCCATACAATGAGGATATTATAGTGGATAGAGTTCATGATGCAGAGATTCTACTGTGCAATAAAACCCCTATAACTAGAGGTGTTATGAAAAGATGTAAGAATTTAAAGTATATAGGTCTATTTGCTACTGGTTATAACAATATAGATATCCCTGCATCACGAGAGTTTAATATTACGGTATGTAATGCGGGAGAGTATTCTACCAATGCAGTGGCTCAACACGTATTTGCTATGATATTAAATCATTATAGTAAGGTTGAAACCTATAGTTCAGATGTTCAAAATGGTAAGTGGATATCTTCAAAGACCTTTTCATACTTTCCATATAGTACTTATGAACTTGCTAACAAGACTATATCTATAGTGGGATACGGTAGCATAGGCAAAAAGGTTAGTGAGATAGCATCTGCATTTGGTATGAGAGTATTAATACATACTAGAACTATTCCTAAAGATTGTCCTTATGAGATAGTATCTAAAGAGGACGCTTTTAAACGTGCCGATATATTAACGTTACACTGTCCTCTTACTGAACAGACTAGAGAGTTAGTTTGCAAGGATACGCTATCTTTGATGAAAGATACTGCTGTATTGATAAATACATCTAGGGGTGGTACTGTCAATGAGTTTGATTTATCTAATGCGTTAAAAGATGGAACTATCGCTAAGGCTTACTTAGACGTTCTAAACTATGAGCCTATGTCTAAAGATACTCCATTGATAGATGCTCCTAACGTGATTATAACCCCACACGTAGCATGGGCAGCGTTAGAAACTCGTAACAGATTGATGGGCATAGTTATTAATAATTTAAAAGGCTTTTTAGATGGAAACGTAATAAATAAGGTAAATTAAACTTTAGAAAGGACTTAAATTGAAAAATGTCTAGTATATCAGATAAGAAAAGGATAGTCATAAAGTTAGGAACGTCTACACTTACACATAAGACTGGTAGGTTAAATCTTAGACGCATGAATAATCTAGTTAGGGTTATTGCAGATTTACATAACTCTGGTAAAGAGATAATAATAGTATCTTCTGGAGCTATTGGCTTAGGTATGGGAAAGTTAGGTTTGAAAGAACGTCCAACCGATACGCCATCTAAACAGGCGTGTGCATCGGTTGGGCAGTGTGAGTTAATGTATATGTATGATAATCTTTTCGATGAGTATGGCATTACAGTATCTCAGATACTTCTAACTAAGGCTACTATAGAAAATGAACGTCAAAAGAATGTTGAGAATACTTTTAAGCGTCTTTTAGAGTTGAATGTAATACCCATAGTTAATGAAAATGATACTGTCGCTATAGATGAGTTGGAACTTGAAATCGGTGAAAATGATAGTCTATCGGCATTGGTGGCAAAGTTCTGCGGTGCAGACTTATTGGTAATACTTTCTGATATTGATGGGCTATACAGTTCTGACCCTCATAAAAATGATGGTGCTAGGTTAATTCCAGTAGTTACTGAAATTAGTGCCTATATAGAAAATATAGCTGGTGGTGTTGGTTCGGCTTTGGGTACTGGTGGAATGAGTACTAAAATTAATGCTGGTAAGATTGCTACTGAAAATGGCATAGATATGGTTATTATGAACGGTGATAATCCTGAAAGGCTTTATGACCTATTTGAAGATAAGCCAGTAGGAACTCTATTCTTAGCTAGAACAGATATCTTTGATTGTGACCAAGTTTAGATAGTATAAAATCTGTAAGGAGTGTGTTTTATGAACGATGACGACTTCCTCGATAGACTCTTAAACTCAAGCGGTGACGATTTGGATAGGCTTATTAATTATGACAAGGCTAAAAAGAAACGTAAACGTGCTAACAAGGATATTGAAGTCGATATGTCGGACATAGAAAAGATACTCAACAGCAATAGTAATATCACTACTACTACAGATGATATCTATGGGTGTAAAGGGCAAGTTTCACAGATAGTAGTATCCTCTAGTAGTGCAGAAAACTTCCCCGATAAGTCGGAAGAGTGCTTTAAACACATATATGACCAACTAACTAACGAAACCTATACCATAGATAGAATATCTGCTATACAGAAGAGTTCGCAGTATAAGAAACGTATGGAAGTTACATCTGTAGTGATTAAGGTTATCTTAGTTAGTATAGGTATCTGTATATGTTTAGGTATAGCTATATGGTTATCTCAGATATTGTTAAGACTGTTCCCTTATGTAAGTTAAGGTAGTACTGTAACGATTAAAAAATCACGCTTAAACTAGTAAGCGTGATTTTTTTGCTTTAATTTCAACTAATAATGTGAATATTAGGAACAATCTAAGTATAATGCCTTACGATTTAACCTCAACTTTTGAAGAATCTTCTTCGTTGAGTTTTTCGTCGAGAACCTTTTTAATATCTATGCCATCGTGTTCAGCGTTAGCTTTCATAATTTCTAACATTTCAGTTAGTAAAACCTCTTCTTTAGATGGTTCTGGGGTAGGCTCAGGAGCAGGTTCACTTTCTTTTTTCTTTAGAAATCTGTTTACAACCTTAACTATAGCAAATACACATATAGCAGTCAATAGGAACGTAATAATGTTCTATATAAAGTTACCATATGTAAGTGTAGCACCATCAGTGAATATTGGAGTTATACCATCTTCTTCAAATTCACCAGTTGGAATAGGTACTACGTACTTTAATCCAGCAAAGTTTATTCCACCAGTAATCATTCCTATAATAGGTGTGAATATATCTTCTACTAAAGATGTTACTATGGCAGTGAAAGCAGAACCCATAATAACACCGACAGCCATATCAAGAACGTTACCTCTAGCGATAAACTCCTTGAACTCTTTAATAAGACCATTTCCTTTAATTTTCATATATTAAGTCCTCCTGTAAAACTTTGTGATACTTATATTATAACATATCATAAGGGATATTTCATTATAGAAAAGCACCAAACTTTTTTAACATAATAGTATACAATATACAAATATATATATCACTTAAGAAAAGATGCGTTATACTAAAGCTATCAGCATAGATGGTATATCATTCTGTTTAATAGTATCGAATACGTTCTTATGGCAGGTAAACATTATGGTTTGCGATGTATTAGAGTATTCTAATAGAAAGTTTATACCTTTTAGAACATTTTCGTTGTCGTACTGAATAAAGTCATCGTTTAGGAACACTGGCAAAGAAGTTGCAAATGAACTGTTAGAAATCATTTGCGATACACCTAACCTTAATGATAGGTACGATTGCTCAATAGTTCCATTGCTTAGATACTTCCAATCGGCTAACGATTCATTATGCTGTATAGCCATATCTAAAGTAGTGGTAATGGCTAAACTTTCATATGAACTATCAGAAAGTTGGTTGAATATGTTAGAAGTCTTTTGATTAAACTCTGGCATATACTGTTGTAGTTCCTCTATGGATTGGTCTAAGACTTCATAAGCAAGGTCTAAACTGTGACAGAACTTTTCTTGCTTAACGATATCTCTTTCAAGATGGTTTATGGTATGTTCTATAGCAGTAACGCAAGTCCTATTTCTAAACTTAGCTCTCATATCGGTATCGATGTGTGAAAGGTCTGCATTTTGCATATTCAGTGAGAATTGACAATCATCTATTTCAGCCTTTAGTTTAGAAAGTTCGGCAACGCTCATAGGTTCAGGATTCTCTCTGCCACACATTTCAATGAAGTCTGCAGTAATGTCGGTCAACTTTTCTTTTAACTCATCATATGACTGCCCATTGGTTTCCGACTTTAGCACTTCCGACTGATATTCAATCTTACTTTGTAGAGTCTTTATGTTCTGTAGTTCAGTGTTTAGGCTAACTATTAAATTATTAACATCGTTGATAGAAGAGCATGGCTTAAAGGCACTCATATACTGAATGATGTCGTTTTGAGCTTTGTAGAAACTCTCTTCCGAGTTGGATATGTTTTCCATAAGGGTTGAAAGTTCGTTCTTCTTTTTATCTACCTTAGCTTGTTCACTAGAGAATATTGCTTCAGTTTCTACCTTTTGATTCTTCCAATAGTCCAGATTCTTAATAAGTGTATTTCTTTGGTCTTTGAACTTATCGCAATCTGCAAGTAACTGTTCTTGATTTAGTTTTAAAAGGTTAAGTTGTTTTTGAGCCTCTCTAAGTTTCTTATTTATGCTATACTGTTCTATTTCAATGTCATGACGAACGTTCTGTATGTTTTCATTAGCCTTAGTTATGGCAACTTCATCTACACGTTGATATTTTGCAGAACCTTTCTTACTAACGTTCTGCTTATCGAACAGATTTATTATTGCCATTACTATTCCTATGCCTATTACCAATAAGCACCACGGATTGACCGTCAAGGTTAGCAGTATTCCAAGAGCGACTATTATACCTCCCCACATTAAGAACGTTTTACTAGATGTAGGGTTAGAGTACGTTACAGGCTGTCGAGCATCTACTAGTTGTTGTTGAGCGATATCTAAACGTTCTTGGTCTAAAACCTTTTTAGCCTTAACTTGTTCATCTATTACACGGAAGTTAATATCTGCGTCTTTAATACTTTCAGATAGTTTTTCTAACTCTGTGTTTTTGTCTGCTATAGCCTTGTCAAGATTTTTAATGTGACCGTTAGTAAATTCAATCTGTTCTACAGCCTCATCAAAGAGTTCTCTTTCCTCAGTAAAAGATGTGTTAAGAGTTTCCGTCATAGTTTCAAGTTCTGTTTTAACCTTGTACACATTGGATTGATATTGGTTCTTCATCTCACCAATCTGTTGCATGGTATTGAACTTCTGTTGAGCGTTCTTAATAAACTCATCGTTTATGGTTACGTTTTCATTGGTTAAAGCATCTTTTCTAGTGTTTAGTTCTTTTTGGAGTTTATTAATATCATCTAACTTAGCAACAGTACTTTTTAGAGCGTTTACTTCGGACATGGTTTGCTGAATGGTTAAAGTCTTTCTTAGTTCATCGTAACGAGCGACAATCTCATCACGGTTTTCTTGTACTGCTTGATATTCCATCTGCATTCTAAGTTTTTGGCTCTCTTCTGCTTGTGCTGAGTTGATATCTTCATACAAAGACGTTAGAGTAGCCTTATTCTTATCTAATATTCCTATCTTGCCACTTTTAGATAGATAGCTTTCTTTAGCATTACTTAGTCTAGTCTTAACCATATGTGCAGATGTATTTTCATCGTAAGATGATATTATGTTCATAAGTTTTTGAGTTGCCTTTTCATCGGCTATATTGAAGTTGATGTTATCTATGAACATAGACCTTTCAAAAGATTGCAAGTTCATATCTAGTAGAATCTTTCCTACTTGATGTTCATCACCTATATCTAACTGTACATTGTCGGTTAGATTGCTTAGAGTAACTATGTCATTTAGATTGCAATCTTTAAAGGTTCTATGTAGTCTATGAACCTTTTCGTTGAAGATAAAGTCTATAGAGCCACCCATGTTAGTATCGTTATCGCTGTCATATGGACGATACTTTAATCTTTCATTGGTAAAGGTATCGTGGTCTTCTTCTAGCGATGTAGCACCATAGAATAACATCTTAATAAAGTCTATTATGGTAGCTTGACCGTTTTCCACATCGCCATATATAACATTTAGATTCTTACTAAAGTCTACATGGAAATTTTTTAACTTGCCAAAAGCCACAATGTCGATACTTTTAATTATCAAGTGGAGCAACCTCCTTTTCAAAAGCATTCAATCCTATGTATAGAGCATCTTTTAGATTTTCCTTTTCAAAGGAATCGTTACACCTATCTATTCTATTAAGCATATTCTTAACGAATATTCCTTTAAGTGAAAACTCTTTGGATATAGAATCGAAGTCTATGTTAGGTAATGAAGCGTTTAATACGTCGATATAGAATACTATCTCACTTAGTATAGATTGTATGTATTGAACGTTAGGTCTATACCTTTCATTAGTCAAGCCTACTAGAGTTATCTTGTAAAAATTTTCCATGTAGGTATCGCCAAAAGTTTTGTTTATAAAGTCTTTTATCTTAGATAGTGCCTCATCATCAGAGTAACAACCCGATATATCTACATTGGTTTCAATTAACATTCTTTGTGATATAGGTATAAACTGTAAGTCTACTTTATTCTTAGCTATAGTTCCAAAGTATATGCCTTTCTTACCTTGCTCATCGAAACCGTGACCTTCTGGACAACCTGAATACGCATAGTAGGTATCTTCCACCTTTTGTATAGGTGTCGTTAGATGTATATGTCCTAGTGCTACATAGTCCATCTTAGATTTTCCAAGCTGTTCAAGGGTTATAGGATTGTATCGGCTAATTTGATTTTCTTTAAGTAACAAATCACCATGCATAACCAATATGTTGGTATAGCTATCGAACGGTACTTGAATACTATCGAAGATAGGCGTTTCAATGTAGGTTCTAGTAAAAGAAGTTCCCCATAGGCGAAGTTTCATATTTGGAAACTCAACGTATTGAAGTTCCTTACCAAATATAAATACATTGTCTGACCAATCGTTATCAGATAGTGGACAGTCTGCACTTAAATAGTCATGATTTCCCCCACATATTGCCACTATAGTATTTGGAATGTCTGCTAAATACCTTTTAGCCGTGTTTATTATAGATAGGTCTATGCCATGATTCTCAAACAAATCACCAGCTATTATTAGTAAATCCACAGCCTTTTCATTACACATTTCTGTAATCTTTCTAAAGGTAGTCATAATTTCATGACGCCTTTTTTTAGCATCATTGTGCTTTAGAAAAGGTATCTCTGCACCCAAACGGATATCACTACAATGTATTATAGTAATGCCGTCATCGGAGTTTGGTTTTGCACTCAACAGATTACTATTTCTATGGTATGATATGTTGTTTATATCCATAAATATATATATATATCCTTTCTAAAATTTTCGATTGCCCCCAAAATTAGGCAAGAGGTAATTTTCCAATCATATACTAAGAGTATAGCACAGTTTCAAGAAAAAGTAAATGCATTTATTGGAGATTTCACAAGCCTTTTTTTGTGCAACTAGTACATTTGTGAAACTATCCACTAGAGAAATGTATACTATTAGATATTTTATATAACCTACACAAAAAAGTTGACTTATCTTGATGGTTGGTATATAATTATATTAACATTATATACAAGTAAAGGAGATTTATTATGGCAAACTTTTCGAGAAGATTACCCGTATACCTACTAATAGATACCTCTGGTTCTATGTATGGTGAACCTATTGAGGCAGTAAGGCAGGGTATAAAGGCTCTATTGATGGAACTTAGAACAGACCCTCAAGCGTTAGAAACAGCATATCTATCTGTAATAACCTTTAGTAGTTCAGCTGTTCAACAGTGTCCACTAACTGAATTGATATCTTTTAAAGAACCTCAACTTGATGCTGGTGGCTTGACATCTTTAGGTGCTGGGCTTGAGTTACTATCTCAATGTATTGAAAATGAAGTGGTTAAGAACTCATCTACCGTAAAGGGTGATTGGCGTCCTTTGGTGTTCATACTTACCGATGGAGTACCTACCGATACTTGGGAAGAACAGGCTGAAAGATTAAAATCTGAAAAACCTGCTAACATAATAGCTTGCGGTGCTGGTGCAGATGCTAGTACAGACGTCCTTAAGAAGATTACTGATAACGTTATACTTTTAAACAATCTATCGGCAGGTGATTTATCACAGTTCTTTAAATGGGTATCAGATTCTATTAAGCTATCTTCTAACTCTTTAGATGCTAAACCTGACCAACCTATTGACCTACCTGCACCACCACCAACGTTTACTATAATTCCATAAGAAAGAAGGTTCTAAAAGTATGAGTGATGATTTTAATCCCTTAAAAGATATCTTTTCTAAGCAGAGTTTGGAAAAGTTTCAGAACGATACTGTAAATCTTATATCTAGTGTGGTTAGAGGTAGTGAAAGAAGTTTAAACGCATTTAAGGATTGTTTGCCTACACATCAAGAAGATTCTAAGGTTGATTCCCATAACGATGATACCTCAAGCGTAACGTATGAGTGTCCATTTCCTCAACGTAACCAAACTTTCTCCACAGATGATATCTTTAACTTTAATGCTAACAATCATGTTTCATCAAGTGAAGTTATAGACGTAGACTACACAGAAGTAATTGAAACTTTTAAGGAGGATATTGATACTATGAACTCTGTAAACAGCACAGACCCTTTTGGTACAGAAACATCTAATAGTACACACAAGGTTGATAGTACTACTAATCAAGAAGTCAGTACTAAGGACGATACTTCTTTTAAAAGTGAATCTTATAAGCACACAAACTTTGATGCTATAGACCCATTCTCACCCGCAGATGATATTTCTACAGATGCTAAAGAATCTAAGCCATTAACCGACAGAGAAGTTATAGATAGAACATCATCTATGTGGAAGTACAATCCCATCAAGGATACTTTAGAACTCTATCCAGAGTATGCTACCGAAACGGGTACTACTCCATATGCTAGAATAGTATCATCTAGGGTTAGAGGTAAGAAACATAAGCATAATGCTACTAACTGTGATGACTACTTTAAGTTCTCTTTAGTAGGAAACTGTTGCATAGTAGGAGTATCTGATGGAGCAGGTTCTAAAGCGTATTCAAGGGTGGGTGCTAAAGAGGTAACTACATCTTATGTTAGTGCTATGAGTTCAGCAGTAGAAACTCTATTGAAAGACTCTTCCTTTTTAGAGGGTTTAAGTTATCCTGTAACAGATTCGTTATTTAATAAATCGTGTAGTAGGGTAGCTTTAGAACTTCAAAACGCTGTAAAATCGGCATATAGTTCTTTGGTTAGTAAGTTCGATGATATTTCTAAAGACGAAAACTACTCTAAACCTTTAGGTAGAAAACTATCTATAAATGATTTATCTTGTACACTTTTGAGTGCGGTAATCATACCTATAGAAACTAAGGTTGGCATAGAAACCTTTATTGCTACCTTACAGATTGGCGATGGCTTAATATGTTCCATAGATGCTAATCAACCATTCGATACTGCTACTAAGATTTTAGGTGCATCTGACAGTGGTAGCTTTAGTGGTGAAACTGAATTTATTACAGCTAATGGTATGGTAGAGCAATCTAATTTGATGCGTAGGATTAAGGTTATGAAAGGTAAGACATCTGCAATATTATTAGCTACCGACGGCGTTGCAGATGATTATTTCCCTAACGAAAGAAAATCATGCAACCTATACAATGACCTAGTTCTAAATGGAATTATTGCTACAGATATTAAAAATGATAACTCTATTAAGATAGTCCCTCCAATTAGAGAACAGAAAACTATTGAGGAAGTTCCTAAAAATGTATGCGTTGCTTACTGCGAGGATATTAAAGAGTTCTTTAACATCTCCGATGAGGTTCTTTGGAATGATAAATCTTTTATTCAAGATGCCGTTTCGGTATACTTGCAATGTTTTAGTAACAACGATGGCATGAACCTTGAAAGTTGGCTCGATAACTATGCTAAACGTGGTTCTTTCGATGACAGAACCTTATTTCTCTATAGACCTACAAAGTAATCTATTAAGTGAACGGAATGGCTTAATGCTATTCCGTATTTTAAAGTTTTAACTAAAGAGGTGAAGTTTTAATATTATGGATAAGATAGACAGAGCAATATCTAACTATAGCGGATTGCCCATAGAGTTCATAGTTAAAGATGACCCACCTAGAGGTTGCATGAAGTATACCTATTTTACCCCCGATAGGTCTAAAGTGGTACAGTTCTTTAATGATACCTCTCAAATTGATAACCACAAGGTGGCTGAACGTTTGGACAAGATTATTAACAGATACAATCCAACCGTTTCTGAAGAGTTAGGCGGTGCTAGAGGTAATACTGAAAAGACTGCTGAATACTTTCGCAAGCGTTTCTGTTGGCCTTTGGATACTGTATATCATCATAGGTTCGGATTCGGCATAGTTTCTCCAGCGTATCCTAGTAACTTTTTCTTCAATGAAGATGCATCTCAAGTAGAGGGAATGAATCTTAACGGCAAGGATAAGAACAGTAAATGGTTTACAGGAAAGTCTAGAAGGTTTCTAAAACTATCAGAATTAGGTGACTTTCGTTCTATGTTACAGATATGTATATTACTCTCAAGGAGTATTAGAAGATTACATCAAGCAGGTTTGGCACATTCAGATTTATCTTGTAAGAACGTTCTAATAGACCCTAAAACGGCTACTTGTGTAGTTATAGATGTAGATTCTTTAGTAATACCTAACGTATATCCCCCAGAAGTTATGGGTACTAGAGGGTATATTGCTCCAGAAGTGTTAGCTACCTCTATACTAAATGATGATGAAAGAATATTACCATCTATATATACAGACTTACATTCTTTGGCAGTATTAATATATGAATATCTACTATGCAGACACCCATTAATAGACGGCCCTAAGATATATGATTGCAACTCTGCTGAAAATGATGACTTTTTATCTTTGGGTGAGATGGCTACGTTTATAGAAAATCCAATGGATACCTCTAACAGACCTAAAGATTTAGTCTATACTATCTCGGATATGGGCGAGGACTTAGAAAGACTATTTTTAAAATCCTTTGTAGATGGCTTACATAATCCAAATTTAAGACCTACTGCCTTAGAATGGGAAAGAGGACTCTCTAAGGCTTGGGATAATCTACATTCATGTAAGAACCCTAACTGCAATAAAAGATGGTTTATCTTAAAAGATGTGCATAATCCAGTATGTCCGTTCTGTCACTATAGGGTAAGAGAAAACATTATTAGAATTAACTTTTTGACTCAAAAACAGACCGACAAGAATCAATGGATAGATATTGCTACATTAATCGCTGAAGATTGTACTCCCATTATGTTGTGGCATATGGTTAGCCGAATCTTTCCTGATGAACGTGCCGACAGAACTATTAAAGCTTATGTTAGACGTTATAATGGCAGATGGCTATTAATAAACAACTCTTGTGATGGTATGTACTCAGACAATGGAAACTTAATTCCTAAAAACTATGGCATAAATATCACCAATGGCATAAACGTAAGAGTAACATCTTATAACGTGGTTATGAACTTTGAAGTTATTTAATACTTGTAACCGCTATTTTTTATGAATATTAAGGAAATTTAATGTTATTTTAATTTTAGGGGAGTATAATCTAAGTATTAAGATTAATACATCTAATAAAGTATATTAAAAGAAAGAAGGAATGTTTAGTGAAAAAGTTCGGTCTTAGCGATAAGCAAGCTGAAGAATCTAAAGCCAAATATGGTACGAATAAACTCAGCGAGCTTGCTACCGAAACCTTTTGGGATAAGCTAAAAGGTAACTTTGGCGACCCTATGATTAAGATTCTATGTGTCGCTTTACTAGTAAACGTAGTCATCTACATCTTAGGTGCTATAGGAGTCATTGAAAGTGATGTTGAATGGTATGAACCTATAGGCATTGCAGTGGCTATTGCGTTGGCAACGTTGGTATCAACGTTTTCAGAGTACAGAAATGAAAATGCTTTCCAAAAGCTACAAGAAGAAGCTTCTAAGATTACCTGTAAGATATATCGTAACGGTGAGGTTAAAGAGATACCTATAGATGATATAGTAGTCGGTGATGCTGTAATGCTACAGTCTGGTGACAAGATTCCAGCCGACGGTATATTAATAGATGGTACTATCAAGGTAGACCAATCGGTACTTAATGGTGAGGCTAAAGAGGCTAAAAAGATAGCTATACCAGACGGTTGGACAGATACTGAAGAGGCTATGGACTTTTTAAATGAATACAAGGTGTTTAGAGGTTCTGTGGTATGTTCTGGTAACGCAGTGATGCAAGTTACTGTAGTGGGTGATAAGTCTGTATACGGTCAGATAGCTAAGGAACTTCAACAAGATGATGAACGTGATAGTCCATTGAAAGTAAAACTCGCTGGACTTGCTAATGGTATCAGTAAGTTTGGATATATCGGTGGTGGAGCTATCGCTATTGCCTCTTTAATACAGAGCGTAGTATCTGCAGGTGGTTTTAGTGCATTCTTTGATTCAGGAATAGGCAACGTTATTAATAGCTTTTTAAGTGCTATTATATTAGCAGTAATAATAATAGTTATGGCAGTTCCAGAGGGTCTACCTTTAATGATAGCTTTAGTATCTGCTATGAACATGAGCAAGATGCTTAAAGATAATGTATTGGTTAGAAAGGCTACTGGTATAGAAACTGCAGGTTCTTTAAACATCTTATTTAGCGATAAAACTGGTACTATTACTAAGGGTAAGTTAGAGGTAGTTACCTTTATAGATGGTTCATTGAATGAAACCTCTAAACTTGTAGACGTTAAGGGAGAACTTGGTAGGTTGACTGCTGTAGCTATTCATAACAATACCGATGCTGTAGTTACTCATGAAGGTGATTCCGTTAAGGTAGTAGGTGGTAACGCTACTGAAAAAGCAGTCCTTGGCTTTGCAATAGATGTTAATCCTAAGGTTAATCTAAGTAGAGTCACATCTATACCGTTCAATAGTACTAATAAGTACTCTGCTACTCAAGTTAAAGGTGATTATAATTACACCTTAATTAAGGGTGCTCCCGAAAAGATTCTACAAAGATGTAAGTACTACTTAGACAAAGATGGCAACAAGGTAGAGTTCTCTACTGCTAAACAGTTGGACGATAAGATAAATCAATACGCTGAACGTGCTATTAGAATGTTAGCTTTAGCAGTATCGGAAGATGCTCTCGGTGAAGATTCACTTCCAGACGGTAACAATTGGATATTATTAGGCGTCCTTGGTATTCGTGATGAGGTTAGACCTGAATCTGTAACCGCTATTAAGAAGGTTAAAGAGGCTGGTGTTCAAGTAGTCATGATTACTGGTGATAGAAAGGAAACTGCCGTAGCTATCGCAAAAGATGCAGGTCTTTTAACCTCTGATAATGAAAAAGTATTTACATCTGATGAACTTCAAAAGATGTCCGATGATGACATTAAAGCAGTACTTTCAGATATTAGAGTTATCGCTAGAGCTTTACCTACTGACAAGAGCCGTTTAGTACGTTTGGCTCAAGAAAAAGAATTAGTAGTAGGTATGACTGGTGATGGTGTAAATGACTCTCCAGCGTTAAAGAAAGCAGATGTAGGTTTTGCTATGGGTGGTGGTACTGAAGTTGCTAAAGAAGCTTCAGATATCGTTATATTAGATGATAACTTTAACTCTATTGAAAAAGCCATCTTGTATGGTAGAACTATCTTTAATAGTATTAGAAAGTTTATAATCTTCCAATTGACTATCAACGTTGCGGCAGTATTGATATCTTTCGTATGCCCTCTACTCGGTATGGATAGTCCTCTAACCGTTATTCAAATCCTATGGGTAAATCTAGTTATGGATACCCTTGCAGCGTTGGCTTTCGGTGGTGAACCTGCTATCGATAGGTATATGAAAGAAAAACCAAAGAGTCGTTCCGAGGCTATAGTAAACAAGTATATGTGGAGTTCTATTATAACTGGTTCTATTTGGATATTTATTTTAGGTATTGCATTACTAACCGTAGCACCTCTTCAAAAGATATTCGTTGAAAATTATGACTTTGGAACATCATTTTTCCATATTCCAGATTTAAATTCATCTGAATTTTTAGAGTTAGGTACTGCCTACTTTGCATTCTTTATATTCTCAGCAGTGTTCAACGCTTTTAATGCTAGAACTACTGAAATAAATCTATTTGATAATATTAAGGGTAACAAGGGTTTCTTAAAGATTCTAGGCATAATAGTAGTAGTTCAATTGATTATGACCTATGTTGGTGGCAGTGTTATGAGATGTCACGGCTTAGATGCAATAGAATGGATTGTAGTATTAGTTATGTCGATATCTATTATACCTATTGACTTATTAAGAAAGTGTATAGTTGGTAAAAAATCTTAACATAATCAGTGAAGATTCTTCCTGTATGAGTTAAAAAAGCCAATATCTCATTTTGAATAATCTTTAGACGGCAGTTTGAAACCTCTTTCAACTGTCGTCTTATTTGTATAATAGCAAATTTAAATAGATTTCACAAAACTATCTTGACTTTTTCTTAATAGAATTGTATAATATATATAGAATTAAAAGGAAAAATATATCTTATATTATTAATAGTTATAATATTGTATGTATTTGGAGGCAAAAAAAATGGCTGTTAATTTGAAAAAAGGACAAAAAGTTGATTTAACTAAAGGCAACTCATCATTAAAGAGAGTTATGGTTGGCTTAGGTTGGGACGAAGTTGAAAAAAAATCTGGAGGTTTTTTTGCATCTTTGCTAGGTAACGTACCTCAAGATATCGATTGTGACGCATCAGCAATACTAATCTCCGACAATGGTAAGTGTGTCAACAGTAAAGATGTTATATTCTATAACAATCTACAACATAGAAGTGGTAGTGTAGTACATCAAGGAGATAATCTAACGGGTGCAGGTGATGGCGATGACGAACAGATAAAGGTAATCTTAGAAGATGTTCCTAATAGCTATCAAAGGATAATCTTTGTAGTTACAATATATCAAGCATATGAAAGACATCAACATTTTGGCTTGATTAAGAATGCTTTTATTAGAATCGTAGATGCAGATACTAACAAGGAGTTATGCAAGTATAATCTATCAGAAGATTCAAACTATAATAATAAAACTGCTATGGTGTTTGGTGAATTGTATCGTAAAAACGGTGAATGGAAGTTTGGTGCTATTGGTGAACCAACCAACGATACTGGTATAGTTCAAATGGCTAACAGATTCATGTGATTTAATTACGCACGTCGCACTCCGATAATATACTGGGTGTGGATTGAAATAATTGAAAGGACTTATATATGGTAAATCTTCAAAAGGGACAGAAAATTTCTCTCACTAAGGAGAGTACAGGTTTAAAGAGTGTTATGGTTGGTCTAGGTTGGGACGAGGCTCAACATGAACCCATTAAATTCTCTCTATTTTCTAAAAGGTCAAAACAGAGCAATATCGATTGTGATGCGTCCGCTATACTATTAAATGAGAATGGCAAGTGTAGTAGTAACTTAGATGTAGTATACTTTGGAAGTCTAAAACATAATAGTGGTTGCGTAACACATCAAGGAGATAATCTTACAGGTGCAGGAGATGGTGATGATGAGCAAATCTTAGTGGATTTAGTCAACCTACCATCTAAGTATAATAGGATAGTCTTTGTAGTAACTATCTATAAAGCAGATGAAAGAAATCAAAACTTTGGTATGATTCAGAATGCTTTTATTAGAATTGTAGATACTTCTAATGGTAACAAAGAACTATGTAGGTTTAATCTATCGAATGATGTAATCTACAATGATAAAACTTCTATGGTGTTTGGTGAACTATATCGTCATAATGGTGAATGGAAGTTTAATGCTATTGGTGAAGGACTCTATTCTGTTGGAATATCTAGTATAGTGAATCAACATTATAGATAATATATATTAATTTTTAGGAGGTAATTTTTTTATGGCTGTAAATCTATCGAAAGGTCAAAGGGTTAGTTTAGATAAGGGTATTGTTAAAGCTATAGTAGGTCTTGGCTGGGATACTAACAAGTATGATGGTGGATATGACTTCGATTTAGATGCTTGTGCATTTATGCTCGGAGCTAATGGCAAGGTTCTTAGAGATGAAGATTTTATATTCTATAACAATCTAGTTAGTCGTGATGAGGCTGTTACTCATATGGGTGACAACTTAACGGGTGCTGGTGAGGGTGATGATGAAACTATTATTATAGATTTTCCTAGAGTTCCTAGTGAAGTTCAAAAGATTGCTATCACTGTAACTATTCACGATGCCGTTGCTAGAAGGCAAAACTTCGGACAGGTGTCTAATGCCTACGTTAGAGTAGCTAAGATGGCTACCGCTGAAGATATGGTCGGTGAAGAAGTCCTACGTTTTGACTTAATGGAAGACTTTTCTATTGAAACTGCTATAGTAGTATGTGAAATCTATCGTCATGGAAATGACTGGAAGTTTAATGCAGTAGCCTCAGGATATCAAGGTGGTTTAGAGGCTCTTTGTAAAGACTATGGCGTTAATGTCTAATATACTAGGCATAAGTTAAAATGATTAAATATATCTATGAAAGTAGGTAATTAGAATACTCTAATTAGTTTTTCATATTAAATCTTCAGGGAATAGTTTAGTATTAGCTATTCCCTAATTAAATGCGTATTGTAGAATCTTTATTGGTGGTGATATCTTTGGATAGTATTATACAGAATGAATTGAACTTAGGTAGCAGTATCATAAATCTACCTAGAGGTGAGTACAAAGAAAGCATAGTAATAGATAGACCTTGTACTATTATAGGGAACGGAACTACTCTATGGAATGAAAATAATCCAGTATTGCTAGTGCGTTCTAAGGGTGTTACTCTAAAGGATTTAAACTTAGAGTTGACTTCTATATCTGGTTATGAAAGTGACCATGCTATACTTCAAATTCAATCCGATACTATTATAGACAACGTCGAAGTGTTTGGAGGAATTGCAGATACTAAGAAGTTCTATATTCCACGTTCTATACACTTAGGAGATTTTAAGTCTAATGTTGAGAATACTTTTAAGGTTAGTATGTATTTGCCAGAAGATTGTATTGTAATGGTTAAATCTTCAAACGTTAAGATATCTAATAGTAGGTTAAGTAGTGGGCATTCTGATTTGATTCTTAAAGTTAGTCCTATGGAAGATGGCTCTAGGATTTATGGAGAGTTGCTGTTGATATCTAAGTTTATTAGAAGAGTCTTTATAGACGGCATAGCTTCACAAGATGCTCTTCAACATTTCGATACCTTAGTATATTCGGCTAATAATATCCCACAAGATGTTGAAAACGAAGTCTTTGCAGTATCTGTACAGAGTGCTAGTAGTATCTCTAAAGAGTCTAAAACTAAGATTCTACAGCGTGGCGAAAGATGTACTTTAGACAGAACTAATCTAACTATAAGGCTAACCTACAATGCTATTAATGTGGATATAGACCCTTATATCTTTTTAACCGATGAAAATAATCATACCATATACAACGAGGATTTGGTGTTCTTTGGAAATACAACTTCTCGAAATGGTGCTATATCCGTAGAAGAGGATAGTAGCATAACCATGCACTTAGATAGAGTTCCACAGTATATTAAAAAAGTATGTGTATGTTATGCTATATACAATGGCAAAGTTAAACAGTTAAAAAGATTCTCTGTAGTACAGAATCTAAAGTTTAGTATATACTCAAATAACTTTGAAACTTTTAATATATTCCCAGATGCTCTACAGCATTTCTCTACCATGATACTCCTTGAACTATATAGAAACGTTGGTTCATGGAAGATAAATCCCATAGTATCGGGATACAACGGAAGCTTACCTCAAATGTGCAAATCCTTTGGCATAGATGCAGACT
>Ga0192276_1042_pt1 | contig 37375 bp, 40 predicted proteins | sample Koala_Koa24_I3_FD_131263 | JGI IMG/M metagenome (GOLD analysis project Ga0192276, IMG submission 131263) | Enriched cells from koala feces incubated with labeled cellulose particles, San Francisco Zoo, California, United States - Koala_Koa2-4_I3 ...
GCATCAAGGTCATCTAATGCTTCCGGAGGATAAATGACCTTGTATTGTTCGCTCATATACCGTACCTCTTGTGAAGCTCCGCATCAACTTCATCAGCGGTATAGGTTTTGCCGGACTTAAGGGATTCCATCCCTTTTGCAAGTTCCACATCTAGTTCTTCCTTTGTAAGCGCCCCGGCAACGACAGGCTTTTTGGACGGCAGACGTAAATCAAACGGCATTCCGCCTTTGATTACAATTTGACTGTAGAGCATCTGTATTGCGCTGGAGGGTGAAATGCCAAGTTGGGAGAGGATGCTTTCTGCATTCTCTTTCAGGTTGGTATCTATCCTTGTGTAAACGGCTGTTGTGTTTGCCATATGAATCACTCCTCACTTTGTTTTTCTTTATTATATCCGATTTTGCAGACAAATGCAAGTGTTTGCAAGCAATTTTACAATTTGTACATATAAAAATCAAGCTTCGGAGCAATTCGTGGCATATTCATAACCAAAGGAGGTACACCCACATGGCAAACAGAATCAAAGGCATTACGATTGAAATCGGTGGCGATACAACAAAATTGCAGACTGCCTTAAAGGGTGTCAATGGGCAAATCAAATCCACGCAGTCGCAGTTAAAGGATGTCGAGAAGCTGTTAAAAATCGACCTCGGCAATACCGAACTGCTCGCTCAAAAGCAAAAGCTGCTGGCAGAGGCTGTGGAAGAAACAAAGGAAAAAATTAACGACCTTAAAGACAGCCGCCGAACAGACAAATACCGCACTGGAAAACGGCGATATCTCGCAGGAACAGTACGATGCTCTGCAGCGTGAAATTGCCGAAACGGAGCAAAGTTTAAAAGACTTAGAAACTCAGGCGAGCCAGTCCGCCACGGCAGTGCAAAAGATAGCCACCACGGGAGAAAATATCTCTAATGCCGGAGAAAAACTGCTCCCTGTTACAGCGGCGGTTACCGGACTTGGAACAGCGGCAGTAACCACAGCGGCAAGCTTCGAGTCCTCCATGTCACAGGTACAGGCGACAATGGGTATTACCAAGGATTCCATGTCAACGGTAAACGGAGAAAGTGTCAATACAATGGATACGCTCTCGGAACTGGCAAAGACGATGGGTTCTGAAACTGCCTATTCCGCAAGCGAGTGTGCCGAGGCATTAAACTATCTCGCACTGGCGGGATATGGACACCGAAGAAATGTGTGAAACCCTGCCGACCGTCTTAAACTTGGCTGCCGCAGGCGGACTTGAACTTGATGCGGCATCGGATATGGTGACGGATGCCATGTCCGGCCCTCGGCATGGAAACCAGTGAAGCGGAAACGATGGTTGACCAGATGGCAAAGACGGCATCTACCACCAACACTTCTGTCGGGCAGCTTGGCGAAGGCATTTTAAAAATCGGTGCAACCACAAAAACCGTAAAGGGAGGCACAGCAGAACTGAATACGGCTCTCGGCATCCTTGCCAACAACGGCATCAAGGGTGCGGAGGGAGGCACACACCTTAGGAACATTATTCTTTCCTTGCAAAACCCTACGAGCAGCGCCGCAAAAGCAATGGAAGAACTGGGTGTGGATGTCTACGATTCCGAAGGGAATATGCGCTCTTTAAATGACATTCTAGGCGATTTGAACACAAGCATGGAGGGCATGACATCGGAAGAAAAATCGAACATCATCAGCACCATTTTTAACAAAACGGACTTGTCCTCCGTCAATGCCCTGCTTGCCAATACGGGCAGCACATGGGATGAACTGCAGCAGTCTATCTCCGACAGCGGCGGTGCGGCACAGCAAATGGCGGATACCCAGCTTGACAATTTAAGCGGACAGCTTACCATCTTAAAGTCCGCTCTTGAGGGACTTGCCATTTCATTCGGTGAACTTCTGATGCCTGCCATTAAGTCCATCGTCAGTTGGGTGCAGAGCTTTGTAGATAAGTTAAACTCGATGGATGAGGGAACAAAGAAAGTAATTGTCACGGTGGCGCTTATTGTGGCGGCGCTTGGCCCTGTCCTGATTATAATCGGCAAGGTGGTGTCCGCTGTCGGCACGATTATGACGATTGTACCGAAGGTAGCGGGTGTCATCAACACAGTAAAAACCGCCTTTGCGGCACTCAATACTACCATGCTTGCAAATCCGATTTTCCTTATCATCGCCGCTATTGCGGCACTGGTGGCAGCCTTTATTTATCTGTGGAACACAAACGAGGACTTTAGACAGTTTTGGATTGATTTATGGGAAAATGTAAAGCAGGTGGCAATTACCGTATGGAACGCTATCAAATCGTTCTTTTCTACCGTGTGGAATGGAATCAAGTCGATTTTCCAGACGGTGTTTAATGCCATAAAAACCCTTGTCACCACCGCTTTTAACACATACAAGACCATCATCACTACCGTCTTAAATGCCATAAAGACGGTAATCACTACGGTATGGAATGCAATTAAAACAGCAGTTCAGACAGTGCTGAATGGCATAAAAACTACTATCAGCAACCTGTGGAACGGCATTAAATCCACAATCACATCGATTGTAAACGGCATCAAAACGACAGTGGGAAATGTGTTTAATAACATACTTTCTGCCATCAAGAATACGGTGGGAAATATAGCGTCTGCCATTAAAAACGGATTTCAGACCGCCATATCCTTTATTACCAGTCTGCCGTCCAAAGCCTTACAGTGGGGCAAGGACATCATCATGGGAATCGTCAATGGTATTAAAGCCTGTATCAGCAAGGTAGGCGATGCGGTAAGCAGCGTAGCCAAGAAAATCAAATCGTTTCTGCATTTCTCCGTGCCGGATGAAAGGCCTCTTACGGACTATGAAAGCTGGATGCCGGACTTTATGAATGGACTGGCGGACGGCATAGAAAAGAGCAAGTCTGTGGTGGCGGATGCGGTAGGCAGTGTGGCGGACGATATGGTGCTAAATCCGAATGTGAGCGCATCCTATGGCACGGCTGCAAGCGGCACTTCGGAAACAAGCGGTGTTGTCAGTGGACTGATTGGCGCAGTTTCGGAACTTGCCGAGAGTATGAAAAATGGCAGTACCGGCGATACCGTAATCCCTGTGTATATCGGCGGCACGATGCTGGATGAGATTATCGTAAACGCACAGCAGAGAGTGAATTTGAGAAGCGGAGGAAGATAAATGGCATATACACAGTACCTTGTTTTTAACAATGAAAATCTTCCTTTGCCGGATTCCTATGATATTTCTATTGTCGCAGTGGAGGCGAATACAACAGGCGAAACCGAGGCGGGCACGACACAAAGAGATGTGGTAAGGCAGGGCGTTGTGACGATTTCCGTCTCCTTTTCTGTTTCTCCCACTTGGCTTAAAAAATTGACGGCATATTCCAAGGAGGACAAACTTTCCGTGCAATATTTTGATACGGGACAGTTGGAACTTGTCAGCACGGAGATGTATATCACGGGATTTCAGGTGAAGCTTGAAAAGGACACCAGCTACAAGGGACTTTGGACGGTGTCTTTTACACTCAATGAATTTTAGGAGGTGGTGGGAATGTATGCGGTTTCCGATGATTTTTTGACGGCAATTGAAAGTAACAGCAGAAATTATTACTGGACGGGCACCATCACCACCACAGGCGGAACGGAGTACGGTTTTACTAATGAAGACATCGTAAAAGGGAGCGGATACATCACTCGTTCCTGCTGTGGGAGCAGCGAGATTGAGTTAGGCTCGGTTTATGCGGCGGAACTTGGGATATCCCTATACACCACGGTCGACCGCTATTCGCTCGATGAAGCGGTGGTGAAGCTATACTTCCATCTGCAATATGAGGACGGCACGGAGGAGGTTGTGCCGATGGGTGTTTTCGAGGTTTCCGAAGCGAACCGGAACATAAAAACCATTGAGATAACAGCCTACGATTATATGCTCCGCTTTGATAAGGACTTAAACATCGAAGCCTCAAGCGGAACAGCATATAATTTTTTGACCGTCATTTGCAATAGCTGCAAAGTGGAGTTAGCACAGACACAGGCGGAAATTAACGCTCTGCCAAATGGCAAGGAAACGCTCGCCATTTATTCGGATAATGACATCGAAACGTATCGGGATTTGCTGTATTATGTGGCGCAGGTGTTAGGGTGCGTGTGCCAGATTGACCGATTCGGAAAGCTGGTGCTGATTCCTTATGGCAACACTGCCGTCAGAACGGTGGAGCAAAAGCACAGGTACAGCAGCACCTATTCGGATTTTGTAACACGCTATACGGCAATCTCCTCTACCAACATGATAACCGAAACTGCGGAATACTATGCACTTGAAACCGATGACGGCTTGACCATGAACTTGGAAACCAATCCTCTTTTGCAGTTTGGTTTGCAGACGACACGGGCGAGGTTATTAAACAGAATATTGGACGCTATCTCTGTTGTGGAATATGTGCCTTTTGACAGCGACACCATTGGAAATCCCGCTCTCGACCCGATGGACTGCCTTGTTTTTCGGGGCGGTCATGCGGATGAAACGAAGATTTCCTGTATTACAAGTATCACATACAAAATCAATGGAAAGCACTCTTTAAAGTGTGGGGAAGAATCCAAAGCTTGCGGAAGCCAAAAGCAAAAACGATAAGAATATCACGGGACTGTTAAACCAAATCGAAGAAAACAAAACCGTGGTATATGACTTCGTGAACGCATCACCATTCGAGATTGGCAATTCCGCCACGGAGGTTTTAAACATTACCTTTGTATCAAAGGAATTTACGAGTGCGATGTTTTTGGCGGAAATGCTGCTGACAGTCACGGCAGAGGAAACAACAGAAACCACACAGGGAACGATTACCTACGAGGACGAAAGCACAGCAAATGTCACGTATACATTCACAGGGAAAGCACATCCGGATATCGAGGTAATTTACAAAATCAACGATGAGGAGGTTGACACCTTTTATCCCATTCAGGTAACGCATGAGGGAAAGCAAATCCTCACGCTCTTTTTCCCGCTTAGTTCGGTGGAAGAAAACAGTGGGAACACTTTTGCCGTTTCCCTCAAATGCACCAACGGAACGCTCACTATCGGCGAGCAGCAGATACGAGCGACCATCAGCGGACAGGGACTGGTTGCAGGACTTGGCGACTGGAACGGACGTGTCAGCATCACGGAAACCATATCCGATGTGGAAATTGCCGAATCCTCCTTCGGTTATGACGGATTGGGTGATGCCCTCACGGTAACATTTCCGAAACTGTATATTCCCAATGTCACGCAGGTCTTTTCGAGCATTCCGAATATACAAGCTTGAACTGGGAAACAGCGCAAACGTCACGGTTATGGACTCCAATGCGACCGGGTTATTTGTCACACCGACCAATTACTTAGCGACCATCAATAACCTGTCCGAAGCGGTAACAAAGACAGCGGACAAGACGATGAAAATAACCTATACGATTCAGGAACAGTAGGCAGCAACTCTTTTATAGGGGTGCTTTTAATATGCCAAAAGAACAGGAGGGATACTTTATGAAAGAGTTATGGAGTGGGATTCAATTAGTTTTCACAATGCTCGGTGGGTGGTTAGGATGGTTATTGGGAGGGTGGGATGGACTATTATATGCGTTAATTGCATTTGTAATAGCGGACTACATCGTAGGTATGCTGTGCGCCATAAACGACCACACGCTTTCAAGCAGCGTGGGATTTCGAGGGATTTGTAAGAAGGTTCTGATTTTTATGCTTGTCGGAATTGCCAATATTCTGGACGTGCAGGTGATTGGAACCGGCAGTGCGTTAAGGACTGCAGTCATCTTCTTTTACCTCTCAAACGAGGGCGTGAGCATACTGGAAAATGCGGGACATTTGGGACTTCCCATCCCACAGAAGCTAAAAGACATCCTCGTGCAGTTGCATGACCGCACGGACGAGGACGACACAAATGGAAAGGATGAGTGATGATTATGGCAGCGAAAACGAACACAGGACTGGTGTCATATGCAAAGGCGCAGGTGTTATTAACGTATGAATTGTGAAATTTTCTTGAAAATTCTTCTGTGAATGTTGACTTTGTCCACTAAATACGCTATACTATTTAGTGGACGCAGTCAACCAATATTGGAGGTGTAACCATATGGATATGTACGATGAGGTGTGCAATAAAATCAGAGCGTTCAACCGCTTTTACACGGTACAGATGGAACTGCTGAGTTCCAATTATCTCGGCAGTGATTACTCTGTAACAGAAACAAGAGTCCTTTTCGAGATAAAGAACCACAGCGGATGTCTGCAAAGTGATATTGTAAAAACGCTTCATATTGACAAGAGCTATCTGAGCAGGATTATTCGGCGTTTTTCGGCGTGTGGACTTGTGGAGAAAAATAAGTGTGACGGAGATAAAAGGGCAGACAAACTCACCCTTACTGAACTTGGAAATGCGGAAACCGATAGTCTAATTGCACTGACAAACAGCCGGATTACATCTCAAATATCGGGGTTAGACCAAGGCGAATGTAACGCTTTGTCCGTCGCACTTGATACGGTTATTTCAATTCTTGGAAAAGAGGAATGCTGACATGAAAATTATTCCGTTTGAAGAACGCTACAGGCAGGATTTTATTGATTTCAACACGGACTGGATTATTTCCAATTTCGGTTTTTTGGAGGAACATGATAAAGAAACCTTTGATAAAATCGATGAGGAATTACTAAACGGTGCGATGATTTTCTTTGCCGTCGAAAACGATACGGCTCTCGCCACATGTATGGTGATGCCGATGGAAGGAACGACATGGGAAATCTGTAAACTTGGTTCAAACAAGCATCTCCCGCATAAGGGCGCAGGCAGTGTAGTATTCAAGGCTTGTATGGACTGGGCACTGGATCATGGCGCACAGCGGCTGTTTATTCTTTCAAACAGCAAGTTGAAACCTGCCCTGCACATTTATGAAAAGTTCGGCTTTAAGGAAATCAAGCTGGACAACTATGAGTACGTCAGGGGCGACATTGCTTTTGAATATAAAGTCTAAGGAAGAAGGTTATGCAATGAAAACAGTTGTAAAAAAAGAGGACGCAGTCAAAAAAGTGTTTAAGGGCGTTTCTCTCGATTCTCTTGCAGTAGGGGAAAAATCCCAAGTGGCAAAAATGAACTATTTTTCGGGTAATTACGCATCCCCTCACCAACACCCACATGAACAATGCGGTTATGTGATTTCAGGGAAATATGAGCTTACGATCGGGGACGAACGGTACGAGCTGAACCCAGGAGATTCTTATGCGATTCCGGGCAATCAGGTTCACTCCTTTAGGGTTATCGAACCTGGTGAGGTTGTTGATGTGTTTACACCTCCGAGGGAGGATTATTTATAATAAAACGAGCAGCATTTTCAAGAGCGACTACACAGCCGCTCTTTTTTCATGCCCATCTGGAGGTGATTACAGTGGATATACTGGGACAAAGAGATAATGCTTTGCAGCACGTAGAAAGTTTTCATGATAATGTTGAGGGCAAATAAAGCAAAAAAAGAATTTGAAATCAGCGAAACTGACGCTGACAATGTGAAAGGATGAGTGATGATTATGGCAACAAAAACAAACACAGGACTGGTGGCATACGCAAAAGCACAGGTGGGGCTTCCGTACTGGTACGGAACATTCGGTCAGACGGCAAGTGCCTCTCTGTACACAAGCAAGAAAAAGCAATATCCAAGTTACTATACAGCATCGGATTTTTCGAGCCAGTATGGCAAGAGGGTACATGACTGCGTGGGACTTATCAAAGGGTATCTTTGGAGCAGTTCGGCGACTGCCACACCTACCTACAATTCCACGCAGGATGTTTCCGCAAGCGGAATGTACGCAAAGGCAAGCAGTAAGAGTAAGATTTCCGCTTTCCCGAAAAAAGCGGGGCAGCTTGTATTCAAGTCAAGTTCATCGAGTACGTCGGGTATTCACCATGTCGGTGTGTATGGCGGAGATGGTTATGTCTACGAAGCAAAGGGACATCAATACGGTGTGGTAAAGACAAAGTACTCGGCTTCCGACTGGCAGTATTGGGCGCAGTGTCCGTATTGCACGGACGATTCCGCAAGCACATCGACTTCAAACACAAGTACTACTAGCACCAAAACAACCACTTCGACTGTCACGGAAAAGACAGCATCCGATGCGGCGAAGAGTTATTTGAAATCGCTGGCAGGCACCTACAAAACCACAGCGGATTTGAATCTGCGAAACGGAGCGGGTACAGGCAAAAAGATTCTTGTCACGCTGCCAAGTGGACGAAAGTAAAGAACTACGGTTACTATACATCCGTATCGGGAACGAAATGGCTCTATGTTCAGGTGACCTACAAGAGCGTGAAGTACACAGGTTTCTGTTCCAGTAAATATCTGAAGAAACAATAAGGAGGCGGCTTTTATGAGCAATGGAAAATATCCAGAGAAGCTAACGGACAGTTACTATCTTGTCTGCAAAGAATGGTTGGATGAAAACACACAGATTGGAAAATACCGCACGCTGAAAAATGTGATTGCGAAGGCAAAAGCAAACAGTGCTTTCGTTTTCACAGAGGATGGCGATATGGTTTATCCCATTTCTGAGAGCGAACCGGAAACCAAAACACGGCAAGGAACGCTGAATGTCACCATGAATGTGCGTGACGACTGCTCTATGAACGCAAATATTCTTTTTGTCCTTAAGAAAGGCTCCGTTGTAGAAATCTTAGAGGACTACAAAAACGGATGATATAAAATCAAATGTGAGTCCACTGAGAGTGGATATGCGTGTATTTCCAATGTGACAGGAGATTATATCTCGGTCAGTGAATAACCAAAGGGTAACGCCCATCGGGGAGATTTTTTATCTTTCTGGTGGGCGTTATTTTCGTTCAAGCGGAAAGTCAGGTATCTTGACAAACCCTTCAAATCAGAGTATAATATACATATACCCCTTGATGTATTGGAGGAATTCAGAATGAGACAGTGTATGGATGCGGAGAATCTGCATCGCAGATTAAAGAAAATCATCGGTCAGGTACAGGCGATTGACCGTATGGTAGATGAGGATGTTCCCTGTGAGGATATTCTGGCACAAATTAATGCGGCGAAATCTGCTCTGCATGGCTGTGGTAAGGTTGTCTTGGAAGGTCATATTCAGCATTGCGTGAGGGATGGCATTGAACACGGCGATGCAGATAAAACCATAGCAGACTTCACAAAGGCAGTAGAGCGCTTTGCCAACATGGGATAACCACAGAATCAACAAAATCTTTCAACATTTCATTTTGAAATTTAGAGAATCACCCGTTTTTTCGGAGTTGGTTCTCTTTTTTTCTTTGCCCCTCTTGACAACCCATACCCCTATATGTATAATATAAATACACATACCCCTATTGGTATAAGACTGGAGGAATTAAATGAAACAGTTAATGAATAAGCTGGAGTCGCTTTTGGAAAAGGGCGGCACAAAAAAAGATATTACGCTCCTTGTGATATCAGGAGTATTCCTGTTACTCAGCTTAACAGGGTGGAATCCGCTCCCGTTCGATTTGGCATGGATTTCGATTATCCTATGCGGTGTCCCCATTATTCTGGAAGCCATTATAGGACTGGTCACTGCTTTTGACATCAAAGCAGATGTGCTTGTGTCTATTGCTCTTATCGCTTCGGTCTGCATCGGCGAGGATTTTGCCGCCGGTGAAGTTGCGTTTATCATGCAGTTGGGTGGACTGCTGGAGGACTTAACGGTCGCAAAGGCAAGAGCCGGTATCGAAAAGCTGGTGCATCTGACGCCGCAGACAGCACGGCTTATTGCAGATGGAACCGAGAAAATTGTTCCTGCGGAAGAGGTTCCTGTGGACGCTCTACTTCGTGTCCTTCCGGGTGAAACAGTTCCCGTGGACGGTGTGATTACTTTTGGGCAGACCTCTGTCAATCAGGCTGTTATGACTGGCGAGTCTTTGCCGGTGGACAAAACAGTGGGCGATGAGGTGTCCAGTGGTACGGTTAATCAATTCGGTGCTTTTGAAATGCGGGCTACTAAGGTTGGTGAGGACAGCTCTATTCAGAGAATGATACGGTTGGTGCAGTCAGCAGACGCAGGAAAGGCAAAAATCGTAGGCGTGGCTGACCGCTGGGCTACTTGGATTGTTGTGATTGCCCTCTCTGCCGCCGCCTTAACGTGGCTCATCAGCGGTGAAATCATCCGTGCGGTGACAATCCTCGTTGTGTTCTGCCCGTGTGCGCTGGTGCTTGCCACTCCAACGGCAATCATGGCGGCAATCGGAAATGCCACAAAGCACGGCTTTCTGGTGCGTGAAGGCGATGCTCTGGAGCGGTTGGCATCCGTCACAAAAATCACCTTTGACAAGACGGGAACGCTGACCTATGGAACGCCGCAGGTTATTAAAGTCGCAAGTATCACAGATGATTTTTCTGAAAAAGAATTATATAGGCTGTGTGCATCAGCAGAGCAACTTTCTGAGCATCCCCTGGGGAAAGCGATTGTCCGTTCGTATAAGCAGGACAATGATGCTGAACTTCTCCTTTGTGAAAACTTTCAGATGCTCCCTGGAAGAGGCGTCTGCACCGAAGTTGGCGGGCAAATTATCCTTGCAGGCAATCTGGAAATGCTCACAGAAAACAAGATAGATGTGTCGAAGACTGTTCTTGCACAGGTAGATCAGTATCTGTCCCAAGGCTGCACTGTGACTTATCTCGCAGTATCCGAACGACTCAGCGGATATATTGTCCTGTCAGACACGGTGCGTGAGGAAAGCATCGATATGATTGACGCATTGAAAAATTTAAATGTACAGCCTGTCCTTTTGACAGGCGACAATGAAAGAGCCGCCTCCGCCATTTCTGTCCAGCTTCATATCGAGGAAGTTCATGCGGATTGCCTGCCGGAAGACAAATTAAATTGGATAGACGCTTACCAAAAGAAAGACGAGGCTGTCTGCATGATTGGCGATGGTGTGAACGATGCACCCGCCCTGAAAAAAGCGAATGTCGGTATTGCAATGGGCGGCATAGGCAGTGACATTGCTGTCGATGCGGCGGACATTGCTTTGGTGGATGATGAAGTAAAGGAACTGCCCCATCTGATTGCTCTGTCCAAGCGTATGATGACGACAATTAAGCTGAATATGACTTTTTCTCTAACGCTTAATTTTATCGCTATCGTTCTTGCTATCATCGGAACATTAAACCCAGTTGTCGGTGCGCTGGTACATAACACCGGCTCGGTTTTAGTAATTATAAATTCATCACTGCTGTTGAAATGGAGGAAAAAGTAATGGTCATTAGTATTATCGGCACAGTCATAGGGGCTTTGATTACAGCATTCGGTCTGCATTATCTGGTCAAAGAGAGGAAAGACCCTGAGTCGAAGAAGATTTACGGTATCATCAGCGGCATCGGCGGAGTGATATTCATTGCTATGCTTATAAAATTGCTGGTAGAATTGCTGTAAGCGATAAACAAGCCATAAGATGCTACCACGCCTGCTGGGGATTGATTTCCCTGGCAAGCGTTATTTTTTTGTCCGCTGAAAAATTGCAATTCTGTCCTTTCAGAAGTAGAGGGATATATCCCATAACGTAAGGGTTGACTTTTTCGGCTTGTACTGAGAGAAGTTGAATCCTCTCAGAAAGGAGTTTGCAGATTATGACAGATATTCAAAGGGCGCAGGTTATACAATTACGAAAGGCGGGAAACAGCTACGGCAGCATTGCCAGAACTGTCGGTATTTCACTGAACACGGTGAAGTCGTTTTGCCGCCGAAACAATATTACAGAAAACTCAGACTCACCAATTCCTGTAATTCTCAGCGGAGAAATTACGCTCTGCGAGAATTGCGGACGTGAAATCCGGCAGATTGCAAAACGGAAGAAGAAGCGCTTCTGCTGTGATAAGTACCGCAACGAGTGGTGGAATAAAAATCTTGATAAAGTGCAGCGAAAGACAGTTTACGAGTTTATATGTCCGCATTGTGGAAAGGCATTTTCTATCTACGGTGATAGCCGCAGGAAATATTGCAGTCACGAATGTTATATCGCTGACCGATTTGGAGGTGGCGGCAATGACTAAGGAGGATTTCAAAAACGAAAAACTGTATCAGACCACCATGCACCTTGTCAGACAGATGCTCTCGGAGGGCATAATTTCAGAGGATGAGTATTGTCAAATCGATACAATGATGGAAAATCCAGACTGGAAACAGAGCGGGAGTTTGCTGCCGAGAGCATAACAACAAGGGAAGGATATCCTTGGATAGATTCCAATATCAGAAATGTTCTGACGAACATCACCTACACGGGCAATCTGCTCCTGCAGAAGGAGTACATTTCAGACCCTATTACAAAAAAGCGAAAAAAGAACCACGGAGAACTGCCTCAGTATTATGTGGAAAATTCTCATCCTGCCATCATAGACAAAGAAACATTCGATTATGTGCAGTCTGAAATTGCGCGGCGCAAGGAACTGGGACCGCTGGCGAACAAGAGCTTGAACATTTCCTGCTTTACGGGCAAAATCAAATGCCCATATTGCGGACTCAGCTATATGCACAATGCGAGAAAGCCGAGGACTGAATACGGTCAGGTGCTGGAATTCTGGGTGTGCGGCTCCCGTAAGAAAAAGGGCGGCCGCTGCCAGGTTAAGGGCAGTATTAACCAGGGCAACATGGAGAAAGTCCTCGCAGAAGTCTTAGGACTTGATGAATTTGACGAGGATGTTTTCTCAAGAGAGGTCGAGGTCATTTATGTACTGAAAGCCTACACGCTGGAGATTCACATGACAGATGGACGTGTAATTACAAAGGATTGTCCGAATACAGGACACAAAGACTGCTGGACACCGGAGCGGAGAGCCAGAAAGGCAGAATTTATGAAACAGGAAATGTCACGGAGAAAGGAGCGTGGTGACGCATGGCGCAAAGAAGAGTAACAGTGATACCGGCTACAATCAGCCGATACACAGCTACGCCGATTAACAGTACGAAGAAACGCAGAGTGGCGGGTTATGCCCGTGTTTCAACCGACCATGAAGACCAGACCACCAGCTATGAAGCGCAGGTCGATTATTACACGAATTACATCAAGAGCCGTGAGGACTGGGAATTCGTCTGCATCTATACGGATAAAGGAATCAACGCAACGAACACACGAAAACGTGAGGGCTTCAAATCCATGATTGCAGATGCGCTGGCGGGCAAAATCGATCTGATTGTGACTAAGAGCGTGAGCAGGTTCGCAAGGAACACGGTGGACAGCCTTACAACGGTGCGGCAGTTGAAGGATGCGGGTATTGAGATTTATTTCGAGAAGGAGAACATCTGGACATTGGACTCCAAGGGAGAACTGCTGATTACCATCATGTCCTCATTGGCACAGGAAGAAAGCCGCTCCATTTCGGAGAACGTCACATGGGGACAGCGCAAACGCATGGCGGACGGAAAGGTCAGCTTTGCCTATAGTCGCTTCCTCGGACTGGACAAAGATAAGGAAACCGGCAAGATTGTGGTGAACCCTGAACAGGCAGAAACGGTGCGCCTGATTTTCAATCTGTTTCTTGAGGGCATGATACCACATTCCATTGCTATGGAACTTACGAACAGGGGTATCAAATCACCCAGCGGCAAGGATGTCTGGAATCAGCAGACGGTGCGCAGAATGCTCTCGAACGAGAAGTACAAGGGTGATGCCCTTCTACAAAAGGAATTCACGGTGGATTTTTTACAGAAGAAGATGAAGAAAAACGAGGGCGAGGTGCCGCAGTATTATGTCGAGGGCAATCACGAGGCTATCATCAGCCCACAGGTTTTCGATTTGGTGCAGGCGGAACTTGAAAGACGAAAAAAGAGCGGTTCACGGTACAGTGGGGTGAGCATTTTCTCGAATAAGATTAAATGCGGGGACTGTGGCAGTTGGTACGGCTCCAAGGTCTGGCACTCCACGGACAGGTACCGCAAAGTCGTCTATCGCTGCAACCACAAATATGATAACGGTGCAAAATGTGAGACTCCTCATGTGACCGAGGACGAGATTAAGGCGGCATTCGTATCAGCGTACAACAAACTGGTAACCGAGAAAAAAATCATCGCCAATGCTGAAATCGTCCGCAGAACGCTTTGTGTGACAGATTCCCTTTTGGCAGAGAAAAAACAGCTGGAGGATGAAATGTCGATTGTTGTCGAAATGACACAGAGCATTGTGGAGGAGAACGCCCGTGTTGCTCAAGACCAGGAAGGCTACCAAAAACGCTATAATGCACTGGTGGAAAGATACGATAAGTCAAAGGCAAGATACGATGAGGTGACTGCCACCATTTCCGCAAAGAAAGCGAAGAGCGCACGACTGAAAAATTTCATTCAGACGCTTAAAATGCAGAACGGTGTAATCCGAGAATTTGACAGTGCACTCTGGGGCAGTATGGTTGAGTACATCACGGTCGGCAGAAAGAAAGAAATCACGGTCACATTCCGTAACGGGGCGGAGATACAGGTCTAACAGAATACCAAATGGGCATGAAAAAAGAATGGCTGGTAAAAGTCGCTCTTAAATATAAAATGTGTTAAGTTTAGGTCGATTATAAAAGCACCGCCGTAATCGGGATTGAAATCATAGAGAATATCGTGGAAACCGCAATTCCAATTGTAGCGGATTGATTTTGACGCTTATATTCTCCCGACAGCATTGGAACCAGAGCTGCAACCGACATTCCGGATGAAATGGTACAAATGGCAATCAGAACAGGATCGGAAAGGAATAAATGTAAAAAGCACCACGTTACAAACGGTATAACAATCAAACGAATCGGAGTCATCATCCAAATCCATTTTTCACTTTTTATCTGATTTAGGGAAATTGCAGCCAGCGAACTTCCGATGCAAATCATCGATAACGGTGTCGTTATATTTCCCACAAAGCTGACAACTGAATAAAAGCCGTCAGGCAAAGTAATATTTCCAAAATAAATAATAAGTGCCAAGATACTTGCAATCAAACCGTTACTTAATATATCCCGAAGACTTGCCTTTTTAGCCGTCTGCGTATTCCCCTCAAAAGAAGCATCTTTTCTAAAGCAGTACGGTGCAAGAGTAAATATGAGAAGATTAAACGGCATATGGAAAATCGTAACATAAAAGATTGCGGCATCTCCATACAATGCCTGTACAACAGGATATCCTATAAATGCTGCATTGCCAAAAACAATCATGCGGATATAAGTGCCTTTTAAGAATTTTGATACACACATAACAGTCGTAAGTAGGTAACCGATCGCAATAAACAGTACATACGATAATATACCGACAACAAGTAATTTTATAACAACACTTTTATCATCGTGCGGGACACTCGCCACGCTATTGATAATAAGGCAAGGAACAGCGATTTTTACAATAAAGGAAGACAACGCTCCATTTACTGCCTGATTAAATATTTCTTTTTTATACAAATAAAAACCGATTGCAAGCGTCAAAAGCAGCTTGCACATCGTAATGACGATTGTCATAGTGATTCTCCTTTCTGTTTACCACCAACCGAACAGACTGCGACCAACTTCAAGCTCTTTGATTGCCTGCATTTCTTCTGATTTCAAATTAAAATCCAAAACGGATATGTTTTCTTTCATATGCAATGGATTTAAGGTTTTGGGAATTACGATAATTCCCTGCTGAACTAAAAATCGCAGAGCAATCTGTGAAACCTTCTTATCATGATTTTTTGCAATCTGTACTAAGGTCTGATTATTCCAAATGTTGTTCCGACCGCAGGCCAGCGGCGACCAGCTTTCATGCTTTGTCCCAATCTGACACTCCAATTCCCGCAGCTTTTTCTACTGTCGGAACACGTGGGTTTCAACCTGATTAACAGCGGGAATCACCTTGCAATGATTAACCAAATCCAGATACCGTTCTTCCAGAAAGTTGGAAATGCCGATTGCACGAATTTTTCCATCCTTATAACAAGATTCCATAGCACGGTAAATCTCATGGACATCGCCTGTAGGTTCATGGATTAACAGCAAATCAATATAATCCATATCTAACCTTTTCAGTGAGCTTTCAATGGAACGAAGCGTATCCTGATACCCATAGCACCCCCAAAGCTTTGTCGTGATAAACAGTTCCTCTCGAGGTATGCCGGATTTACGGCAAGCCTTACCTACCTCTCTCTCATTTCCGTAGCATTGCGCCGTATCTATGGAACGGTATCCTATGCGCAGTGCTTCAGCGACACACTTTTCTGTGATTCTTGCCGGTGTCTGATAAGTTCCGTATCCGACCATTGGCATTTTGACGCCATTATTTAATGTCACGTACTCCATTGTTTTAGACATCCTTTTTGTGTCTGTAACTAAATTATAATCCAAAAAGTATTGACATGGAAGCCACCAAGATGTTCTAATGGCTTTTAGAAAAACTAAAAGCGAGGTGGGACTATGTATAGTCGTGAACTTTATACTTTTATCGTTGCCGCAGAGCAAGGCAGTTTTTTAAAGGCTTCCAAAGAGTTGTTTACTACTCCAGCTTCTGTAATGAATCAAATCAATAAATTTGAAGGTCGTCTCGGCGTAAAGCTGATTGAAAGAACCAATCAGGGAATAAGCCTGACATCAGCCGGACGCTCTATTTACAAAGAAGCAAAGAGGATTGTAAAAATTACCGAGCATGCCATATCCCAGGCAAAACAGATAGAGATGAATGAACAACAGGTGATCAGGGTTGGTACATCCATTCTTCGCCCGTGCAAAATGCTGATAGAATTATGGTCGGAAATTGATGACGGCTCATGTACAATCCACATTGTTCCTTTTGACGACACCCCATCAGGTATGGAATCCATGCTTTCTTCTTTGGGTGAAAAGATTGACTGTTTTGTGGGTCCGTGCGATTCACTCACATGGCAGGAAAATTACAACATCTTGCAAATGAAGCAAGGAAATTGTGCGATTGGTGTTCCAAGAAAGCACAGATTATCCAACAAGAAAAAACTGTACTGGAATGATTTGGATGGTGAAACAATCATGCTGGTTAAGCGCGGCGACTCTCCCATATTAAACCGGCTGAGAGATGAAATCGAAACCAGCCACCCAAAAATCACGATTTTAGACACACCCCATTTCTATGACACAAATATTTTTAACGAATGTGAGCAAACCGGCTGCCTGATGGAAACATTGGACATATGGGCAGATGTTCATCCGTCTATTGTAACAATCCCGATGACGTGGGATTACAAAATGTCCTACGGGATTATTTACGCAAAGCATCCGTCTGAAGTTGTAGAAGCATCCGTTGAGAAAATCAGTGAGAGTTTAGAGAAATAAAAAACAAGGAGTTTCTCTATTTTCTTTAGTCACAAAATATGATTTGTACTCTCAGTTTTCTATAGAACATCACCTGTGTTCCGCTTCATTCTATCGATTCATCTCTTGACACCATCCTGCATTTGCTGGATGGTATACAGCACCCATGCCGACTTTCCATCCTCCAGCGTCACATTCCGCAATGGAACGGAGATACAGGTCTAACAGAATACCAAATGGGCATCCGGCTTTTTGTCGGATTTTTCTGTTGTATGGGTTGAAAAGTTCATAAATATATGGTATAATAGGGTGGAAAGGAAAACTGGAATTGGGAGGACTATGATGAAAATAGATCGCATTGCAATGTATGTAAATGATTTAGAAGCTACGAAACAGTTCTTTGAAAAATATTTCGGTGCAACGTCAAATAATGCCTATCATAATAAGAGTACTGATTTCAGATCTTATTTTTTGTCGTTTGATGATGGCGTTCGGCTAGAGATTATGAATAAACCCGATATGCAAAATATGGATAAATTGCTGAGCAGGACAGGCTATGCGCATCTTGCGTTTCGTGCTGGAAGCAAGGAACTTGTAAACGAACTGACTAATCGTTTAAAACGGGATGGATATGAAGTTATAAGTGACCCACGCATCACAGGGGACGGGTATTATGAGAGCTGTATTGTAGGAATCGAAGGAAATCAGATAGAAATCACCGCGTAACCATTCCAGTTTGTCGAAATGCTAAAGATAGCAAAAATTAATATAGGAGGAATTTTAAAATGAGAAAAAATATTAAAACAACAGAGGCAATATTTCCAATGCCGGTATTGATGGTAGCAACATTTAATGATGATGGCAGTGTGGATGTTATGAATGCGGCATGGGGAACTATGCTTTCAAGAAATCAGGTTGCATTAAACTTAACAAAGACACATAAAACTGTCCAAAACATTATGAAAAGAAAAGCATTTACAGTAAGCATTGCAGATAGCAGGCATTTAGTTGAAGCTGATTATTTTGGTGTTGTATCCGCAAATAATACCCCAAACAAATTTGAAAAAAGCGGTTTAACTTGGACAAAATCAGAAAATGTAGATGCACCGATAATTAACGAATTTCCATTATGCATGGAGTGTGAATTTGTTGAGTATCAAGACGATGAAACAGGTTTAGGTGTCATAGGAAAAGTTATTAATACATCAGCGGATGAAACTGTAATGAACGAAGATAAGGTAGATATTTCAAAGGTATCTGCAATCGCATTTGACCCATATACACATGGATATTATGAAGTAACAAAAAGAGTCGGAGAAGCATTTAGTGATGGACTAAAACTAAAGGCTGAGGTTGATTAATTATAATCCAGTTTATGCTAACCGTATATATACCCCCTAACGATGAATACACTATCGTTATGAGGGTGGTGCATTTTGCACACGGGTGCACGCTTTGGAGTAAAAAATGCTATTGTTACGCTGTATTGAATTAGACGTGGTAACCGAAAAAGGAGTGATTTATCTGATGAAACTGAAAATCGCATTGCTTCAGCTCCTTTCAGGGAAGAGCCTTGCGGAGCATGAGGTGATGGGAGAGAAATATCGTCATTCTGGGAAATATGGGGCGATAACGGGAGGATAAACCATGATTGGATTAAAACGAGGAACTATAAAGCTATGCTGTAATTCAATCAGTTTCGCCGGAAGGGAGTGAGATACATATGACGAGAATATATTTTGTGCGTCATGCACAGCCATTACATTCATGGAAGGACGATAGGTCAAGACCATTGACAGAGGAAGGACAGGGGGATACTTCGTTGGTCCTTGCTTATTTGAAGGATAAGAAGATTGATGATTTCTATTGCAGCCCATATAGGCGAAGCCTAGATACATTAGCCAGTACGGCGGACTATTATTGCAAAAATATTATTGTAGATGAACGGCTAAGGGAAAGAGAAGCAGGCGATGGCAGTAATTATGAGGGAATGTATCGGAAACGCTGGGAAAACCTTGACTATCACGAAGAGGGTGGAGAATCCATCCTCATGGTTCAGAAACGAAATATTGAGACTTTGAATGAAATTCTGGAGAACAGTGCTGAAAAAAATATCGTTATTGGTACACATGGAACAGTGCTCAGTTCGATTTTAAATTACTATGATAATGGCTTTGGCTGCAATGATTTTCTGCGTATCATTGACTGGATGCCGTATATTATTCGACTTGACTATGATGGGAGTCAGCTTCTTCAGATGGAAGAATGTTTTCATATTGAAAAAGAATATAAGGGATAATCAACCCATGGACGATGTACATAGCGAGTGTAAGTTATGAAAGAGAGAATATCTTCACCACGGATTCAAAGGGTGAATTTCTGCTGACAATCATGTCCTCACTGGCACAGGAGGAGAGCCGTTCCATATCAGAGAACGTCACATGGGGAGTAAGAAAGCAAATGGCGGATGGCAAAGTGAGTCTTGCCTACAGTCGCTTTCTTGGGTATGACAAGGAACCTGAGAAATATACGATGGTGGTAAACCTTGAACAGGCAGTGACGGTTCGCCGGATATTCTTTCTATTCCTGCAGGGGTACATGCCACACACGATATCGAAAATTCTAACGAAGGAGGGCGTAACTGCTCCCGCTGGTGGCAATGTTTGGAATCAGCAGACGTACGCAGAATGCTCTCCAATGAAAAATACAAAGGCGATGCTTTGCTCCAGAAAGATTTCACGATAGACTATCTAAGAAAGAAAACGAAGAAGAACGAAGGCGAAATTCCGCAAATATTATGTTGAAAATGACCACGAGGCGATAATCTCCCCGTGGCTTTTCGATTATGTGTAGGAAAAACTGGAGGAGCGGCTTGATGTTCCGGACGGCATACTGCGAATCAAGTGGCTCGATGATAAGGAAACCGAATATAGGATACCAAAATATACGCCAAGTGAAGGGATTGAGAACGAGGACAAACAAAAGCACTACAAGCGAAGTAGAAAATGCAGTATTACACCTCGGAAGTCTACAGATGAACCACCAATACCTGTGATTGATAAATGCAAAAATTGTGGTGCGGATATTTTGCAAAAACCAAAAACGAAGAAGAAAAAATTCTGCTGCGATAAGTGTCGAAATCAATGGTGGAATAAGCACCTCGACAATGTGAACCGTAAAACCTACTACGAGATTGTTTGCCAGAACTGCGGAAAGAAATTTATAATATATGGCGATAATCGGAGAAAGTATTGCTGCCATGAGTACTATATAGAGGATAGGTTTGGATAGGTTGACATCAACAAACAACATCAAACAACAGAAAATCACAACAAATCTATTGCAAACAGCTCCGACTTCTGATATAATATAAATTGACGTATTGTAATGAGCTTGATCGGAGGTGCACAATGGCAGAAATCGGAAACGAAAAGTGGATAAATATTGATGAAGCCGCAGAATATTTAGGAGTCAAGCCCGGAACTATCCGAGATTGGATTCGCAAAAATAAAGGAATTCCAGCACATAAAATTGGTAAGCAATGGAAGTTAAAATGTTCCGAATTGGATGCTTGGGTTGCCAGTGGAAAAAGTGTGATGGATTAAAATGTAGAAATAAGTAAGCGAGAAATCAGGAGGATATAAAGACGTGAATTTACTTTCATTGTTTTCTGGTTGTGGTGGTATGGATATCGGTTTTGAAGGAGATTTTTCTTGTCACAGAAAATCTATCAACAAAAATATTCACCCAGATTGGATAACAGAAGAAACAGGCGATTGGGTAAGAGTTGCTCCAACTGTGTTTAAAACCGTATTTGCAAATGACATTCGTCCAGATGCAAAATCCGCATGGGTATCGTATTTTGAAAAGAAGAAGTTTGATGCGAATGAAATATATCACCTTGAAAGCATAGTGGATTTAGTAAAGAGGGCTAAGTCTGGTGATGATGTGTTTCCACAAAATATCAGTATAGTTACGGGAGGGTTTCCATGCCAGGACTTCTCTGTTTCAGGAAAGAGGTTGGGCTTTAATTCAAGCAAAAGCCATTTAGGTGTTGCATTGGAAAATGATGAACCTTCAATCGAAAGCCGTGGACAGTTGTATATGTGGATGCGAGATGTAATAACATTAACAGCACCGAAACTTTTCATTGCTGAGAATGTTAAAGGGCTTACAAATCTTAGTGATGTAAAAGAAGTAATAGAACACGATTTCGCTTCCGCCGGGAACGGAGGATATCTGGTTGTTCCGGCGAAAGTGTTGTATGCACCTGACTATGGCGTCCCTCAATCCAGAGAAAGAGTAATATTTTTTGGCTTCAAAAAGAGTTCTTTGACAAAAGAGGCGATATCGGCACTCTCTCAAGAAAATATTCCTGAGAAGTATGATCCCTATCCGACAAGAACCCATGGAGCGGAACTGGCTCCTATTGTAACTTGTGCGGATGTGCTTTCTGATTTATCAGAACCAGGTGAGTCAACTGATGCTTCTCAAAGGAAATATTCAAAGGCGAAATATATGGGAAATCATTGTCAAGGAGGGAACGCTGTTCCTTGCGTACTTGCTTATAATATAGCGAAAAGCATAGAGAACAAATGGACGCTCTACTTTAGGGAGGAAGAAAATGATAATATCAGTTAATCCAAAGCCGACGTTGCCAGAGTTTAGAACCTTGATGAGTAGAACCGATAGACTTCTTAATGAAGATGCGCTTAAGAGGCAAAAATATTATGCTTCCAGAGGTGGAAATCCTCTGGAGGATGATGTTAAAGCAGCGTTGGATGAGTGCGCTAAAGGAACACCGTTCGAGAACACTATTGAGAAAATATTATGGTGTAGAAGTGAAAAGTACAAAAGATGATCACTGGACATCAACAGGAAGCAGCATTCTTGAAACAACCAGAGTGTCAGATGTTGAAAGAATATATATGACATTTGGGAAACTCGGTGGTAATCCGGTTCAGTTTTTGTCGAAACCCTATGAAGAATGCCTTTATGGAATAGCTGTCACCCATATGCCAAGATACCTAATTAATATGCAACTGAAAAAAGGTGAAACGATTTTTGACAAAATCGGTATCCCTTATGATGAACTCCGACAGATGGATAACCCGATTGCTCCTGTTTCAAAATATTATAGGAGTCAGTTAAAACCCGGTGAAAGTTTATGGTGGGCTGGAGATTCGGGTGATGAAACGGTATCGGCTACCATAAGATTATGGCGTAATGTTCCATACGATGAAAAAAGGCGCTACACTACTTATGGGTGCTTGAATTACCCGGAAATATTTGGTGGGGATTACGATCGCTACGCATTATGGTTAACATCACAAGGAGTTGTTGATTCGCATATAAGAGACCAGTTCTCCGCAGGTGGAAAAGAACCGATGTTAATGTCAGATGGGGAAATCATCAAATTTCCAGGAGTGTATCGTAGAGTCAAGGATAATAAGGATTATTTTATTCATTTGGCAGCTCAAATCCAAAGGGAAAATCTACGCAAAGTGAAAGTGTTGTGACGTGCAAACATTGTAATCGCCAATATCGTAGGATTGTGCAGGAACAGCTCATTGGACATAAAGAAAGAGAATATGATATTTGCCCATATTGCAACAACTCAAATGGATCCAGCATGGAAGAAGAATACTTAAACTCTAAGTTATAATTGCATTCCTTAGAAAGGCGGTTTTAAGTTGTCTTCAAAAACAAGAGATCCACAAGTGACACATAAAATAATGTCGGCGGTCAAATCAAAAGACACTCGCCCGGAATTGATGTTGAGAAGAGCCTTATGGCACGAAAATATGAGGTATAGAGTAAATTTTAAGAATTTACCAGGAAAGCCTGATATCGTATTTACCAAATACAAAATTGCTGTTTTTGTAGATGGGGACTTTTGGTATGGTCACAACTGGGCTTTACGTGGGATGTCATCTTTTGAAGAAGAATTGGAAGGATACTCGGACTATTGGAGAACCAAACTTTTGCGAAACATAGAACGTGATAAAGAGAATGACCTGTTGCTTAGATCGATGGGATGGACTGTTATCAGATTTTGGGAGAGTGAAATAAAAAAAAGATGTTGAGTTGATTCGTGCGTTATTGCGGTTCAAGAAGCGGTTTTTGAAAGCAAAACACAGATTGACATCTTGGATTTTGAGGATTGAAAGTAACAGGAGATTGTCTAATAAAACGTGTATGCTTGTGAACAACGCTTGTGTGGTTATTTTCTGAACTATATGTGCGGTTCTGATAGATTTAGCCCAGAAAGCGCAAAAGTTATCACGCACTTAGACGGGTTTTCTTATATAGTATTGATGGATTTCGACAAAGTAGTAAATAGAAATGAACATTCGCTACGAAATAAATGTATAACGCTACGAAAATCGAAGAAACGCTACGCTTTTTATTGACAACGCTCCGCTGCTCTGGTATAATAATAGTGAGCGAAAGGAGGAGGCTGCTATGTTTTATACCGAGATTACAAAAATCATAGAAGCCGGTATGAGAAAGGACCCGATTAAAGTTGTCAGCTATGCTCGTCTCCTTGCCAAAAAGTTGAGTAGCGATGGTGACGAATACGCAAGCACTCGTGTCTTGTCTGTTGTAGATAAGATGGGGGAAATCATACTGTTATGGATGCATTGACCGCTTTGCCTGTAGACCAGAAAAGCCGTCTTGATATAGCTGAAATCGATTATGCGCCGCAAGTTGACAGTATTATTCTTAGCGATACTGTTCAAGAGACGCTTGATGATTTTAGAAAAACTATTCAAAACAAGGAAAAAATGATGTCCTTGGGACTTGAATTTCGTACAACGTTGCTTCTCTATGGTCCGCCGGACTATGGAAAAACGAGTGCGGCTAAGTATTTGGCATCAGAGTTGAATCTGCCACTAATAACAGCAAGGCTTGATACATTGATTTCATCTCTCCTTGGAAATACTGCAAAGAACATCCACCGCATATTTGACTTTGCCAAGAAACAGCCTTGTATTTTGTTTCTTGATGAATTTGATGCTATTGCTAAAGCGAGAGATGACGCACATGAATTGGGTGAATTGAAAAGGGTTGTCAACAGCCTGTTGCAGAATATTGATGACTTTTCTGTATGTTCCACAATGATGTAAGACACAATATTTGGTAATAAAAAGATTAAAAAAAGTACCAGAATCCAACACAAAGGAGAATCAATTCGTTATGGATATTATAGCACAAGTAAGTTTCGTCAAGCAGTTGTGAAAAATTTTAGAAGATATGGTTTGAAAAAGACATTAGAACTATATGAAATCTCACGTTCAACAGTATATCGATGGAATAAGAAGTACGATGGTACGTTAGAATCTCTAAAAAATAGTTCACATAGACCACATCACCACCCAAATGAACACACACTAGAAGAGATTAAACATATAAAAGACATGAGAAAACGTAACAAATCACATAGATTAGTGGTATTTTGGGTAAAATTACGAATGAAGTATGGCTACAAACGTACAATGCCTTTCCTATCCGTCCCCTTGGCTGGATTTCTCCTAAACAGTTTCTATTTAATTTCCAAAATTTGTGTCCCACATCATTGTGAACCCTACAAAAAAATTAAAAAAATTTTAAAAAACCTCTTGACAAATTCAAAAATTGTGGTATAATATATATTGTTGAGTTGATAATTCGTCAATAATTAAAATTAAATACGCCACTGTGGTGAAATAGGCAGACACGAGGGACTTAAAATCCCTTGGTAGAAATACCGTACCGGTTCAAGTCCGGTCAGTGGCATAGTTTTTTTAGTATAATCGTTCATTCTTATTGGTGAACGATTGTTTTTTTTACTTTGATATGCTTTCCTTAAAAAAATCCCCTTGATTTAAATATCAAGGGGATTAGTATATAGCTATAGGGGGGTAGCTATTCAAGTTCAAAAGCACCAGTATATAGTTGATAGTACTTTCCACGTTGTTCTATAAGTTTTTCATGAGAGCCTTTCTCTATAATTCTACCATGTTCTAAGACCATAATAACATCTGAATTTTTAACAGTAGATAGTCTATGAGCGATTACAAATACAGTTCTACCATGCATTAGATTATCCATACCTTGTTGAACTATAGCTTCAGTTCTAGTATCTATAGAGGAAGTAGCCTCATCAAGAATCATAACAGGGGGGTCAGCAACACAGGCTCTTGCTATAGATATCAACTGCCTTTGACCTTGAGAGAGTCCAGAGCCATCACCTTTAAGAACAGTATTATATCCATCGGGGAGCATCATAATGAAGTCATGAGCGTTTGCACGTTTAGCAGCATCTATAACCTCTTCATCGGTAGCATCTAGCTTACCGTATCGAATGTTTTCCATAACCGTACCCGTAAATAGATTTACATCTTGAAGTACCGTACCTAAAGAACGTCTAAGGTCTGGCTTTTTAATCTTGTTGATGTTAATGCCGTCATAACGAATCTTACCATCTGCAATGTCATAGAAACGATTAATCAAGTTGGTAATAGTAGTCTTACCTGCACCAGTAGAGCCTACAAAAGCTATCTTTTGACCCTCATGGGCGTATAAAGATATGTTATGAAGTACTATCTTATCTTCATTATAACCGAAGTCCACATCGTGCATTTCCACATCGCCATGTAGTTTAGTGTACGTTACAGAGCCATCTGCGGAGTGGGGGTGTTTCCAAGCCCACATACCAGTATGTTCATTAGTTTCTACTATCTGACCGTTTTCCATCTTAGCGTTTACTAGAGTAACGTATCCGTCATCTTGTTCAGGTTCTGCGTCCATAAGGGCGAATATTCTTTCAGCACCCGCTAGAGCCATTACTATTGAGTTCAATTGCTGTGATACCTGACTTATAGGTTGTGTAAATGATTTCGATAGTTGCAAGAAACTTACTATTGCACCTAAGGTTATGCCTGTAACTCCATTGATTGCTAAAGCTCCACCTACGAATGCTAATACTACATACTGTAGATTTCCTAAGTTACCCATTATAGGCATTAAGATGTTTGCAAATCTATTAGCTTGTGTAGCTGAATAACATAGTTCATCATTTAGTTGGTTGAACCTTTCTATGGTTTCCTCTTCGTGACAGAATACCTTTATTACTTTCTGACCGTTTATCATCTCTTCGATATAACCGTTGGTTGCACCTAGAGATTGTTGTTGTTTAACAAAGAAAGTTCCGCTCTTACCTGCTATATTCTTAGATACTAATATCATAACTACTAGTGATAGCATTACTACAAGAGTTAATATCCAACTAGTAGATACCATTGCTATAAATACAGTAACTATAGTTATAACTGATGAGAATATCTGTACGATACTTTGAGAAATCATTTGACGTAACGTATCGGTATCATTAGTATAGCAACTCATTAAATCACCATGAGTATGAGTATCAAAGTATTTAATAGGTAGACGTTGCATCTTTTCGAACATTTCGTCACGAATATCCTTTAGAACTTTCTGTGCAATAGTAACCATTATCTGCGAATATGCCAATGAGGAAAGTACTCCAATTAGATATATACCTGCCATAGTAAATATTGCACTTAAGAGCCCATCTAATACGGGATTATCTTCTAATAGTAGGGGTGTAATGTAGCTATCTATTAAGGTTTGAATAAACATTGAACCAGCAACTGTGGAAAGTGTAGATAACACAATGCATACTAATACTATGAAGAATAATATCTTGTGTTCTTTGAAGATATATCCCATTAACCTTTTGGCGGTTTTCATATCTATCTTAGCTTTACCACCAGCCATAGCAGGTTGACCTCTCATTCCATTCATACGAGGTGGCATAGTTAATCACTCTCCTTTGTTTGTGAGTAGTACACTTCTTGATATATTGAACTAGATTTTAAAAGTTCGTCGTGTGTACCCATTGCAGATATACTACCATTGTCTAATACAATAATCTTATCTGCATCCATAATAGAAGATATTCTTTGTGCTATGATTATCTTAGTAGTATTAGGAATCTCCTCTTTGAAAGCTTTTCTAATTAAGCTGTCAGTTTTAGTATCGACTGCACTGGTGCTATCGTCTAAGATTAATATCTTAGGTTTCTTTAGTAAAGCTCTAGCGATACATAATCTTTGCTTTTGACCACCTGAAACGTTAGTACCACCTTGTTCAATGTAGGTATCGTACTTTTTAGGGAAAGTCTGTATAAAGTCATCAGCTTGAGCAAGTTTACAGACGTGTTGAACTTCCTCATCAGAGGCATTTTTGTTACCCCAACGGATATTATCGCTTATAGTTCCTGTAAATAGAGTATTCTTTTGTAGAACCATAGCTACTTCGTTTCTAAGGGTTTCTATATCGTAATCTTTAACATCTATACCGCCAACTTTAATACTGCCAATAGTAGTATCATATATTCTAGGTATTAACTGTACGAAAGTGGATTTAGATGAACCTGTACCACCTATTATACCTACGGTCTGACCTGACTCTATCTTGAGGTTGACATTTTTTAGACAAAGATTATCTTCACGCTTAGAGTAACTAAAAGATACGTTGTTAAACTCTATAGAGCCATCTTTAACTTCCATAACTGGATTTTCACCATTGTTTAGGTCACTCTGTTCGTCTAATACTTCTACTATTCTTTCCATAGAAGCACGTGACATAGTAATCATAACGAATATCATGGATAGCATCATTAAGCTCATAAGTATTTGCATACCGTAAGTTATCATGCTGGTTAGTTGACCAGTAGTCAATTCAGTAGCGTTAGTAGTGATTATCAAATTAGAGCCTATCCATGAGATTAGTATTAGACATAAGTCCATACATAGCATCATTATAGGTTGGTTTAATGAAACTAATCTTTCAGCTTTAGAGAATAGCTTATATAACTTTAAGGATACTCCCTTAAACTTTTCAATTTCGTGGTCTTCTCTAACGAAAGATTTAACTACTCTAATACCCATTAGATTCTCTTGAACTACACCATTTAAAGAATCATAGGTTTTGAAAACTTTTTCAAAGGTTGAACGAGCAAACTTGACTATAAGCATTAAAGCCACTATAAGTACTGGTATTATACATAGGAATATGGTTGCCATCTTTGGACTGATAACCCATGCCATAACTATAGATGATATAAACATTATTGGACTACGCACTGCTACTCTTATAATCATTTGATAAGCATTCTGTACGTTAGTTACATCTGTAGTTAGACGTGTTACCAAACTAGAGGTCGAAAACTTATCGATGTTAGAGAATGAGAAGGTTTGAACCTTTTCAAACATACTCTTTCTTAAATTTTTTGCGAATCCACAAGATGCCGTTGCGGCAAAATGTCCTGAAAGTGCTCCAAACGTTAAAGAGAGTAATGCCATGAATATTAATAGTATACCGTATTTAACTATAGCTGACATATCACCTTTATTAATACCTTCGTCTATTAAGTCGGCAGTAAAAAACGGTAAGAGCACTTCCATAAAAACTTCACTCGTTACGAGTATTGGTGCTAGTATAGATGGCAACTTATACTCTTTAACTTGGGATAATAATTTTTTTACCATTTAGTTTATCCTTTCTCATTAATTGTAAGTTTCCTAACGATTTACACTGTATTTTTTATGGATACATTACAATATGTATAGTATAGGTATCCATAGTTAAGTTATTCCAAATTTTTTTTAATCTTACCTATAATAGAATAGAAACTATCTATTTCCTCTTTAGTAAGACCCTTTTCGAGATTCTTATTGAAAGTATCTATCTTACAAACTATTTCTTTATGCAATAAGATTGCTTTATCAGTAAGAGTTACTATCTTTACACGAGCATCGGTTTTAGAGTATTTTCTGGTAATGTATCCGTTTTTTTCCATAAGTTTTAAGATTCCTGTAATAGTAGAACGCCTACGAACGAACTCTTTTTCCAACTCTTTTTGAGAGATAGTATGGTCTTTACGGTTGTATATAAAACCTATCATATAACTTTGCATGATGGTAACGTTACAACTATTTTCACTCTTAGAATCTTTTCCTGTTTCTATAAGAATTTGATTATCAAATGTACGACCTATTAAGGCTGATAAATGTTTAATCTCGAAACTAATAGAATTAGGTGGACTATTTTCCAAAAGTTATCACCTCCTAAAATAATAGTTAGTGTACTTACCGTTAGGATACTTACATTATAGCATTGCCTTATATCAATGTCAAGTAGTTTTTGTAATTTAGTATATTTTTATCATATTGCATATAATTATGTTAATCTATTTTGTGCAATATTTCTAATACTATGAAGTATCGAGAACAGTATAAAGGATATTACCATTGCAACGGCTAACATTATGAATCCTGTTTTAGATATTGCTACTATTGAGAATAGTCCGTGACAGATAGTCAATCCGCCTATGAATAGTAGGCATAACATTAATAGCAGTGTAGCCCTCATGGGATTTAAAGGTTTACAGATTCTAAATAGGTGTAGCAAACCTATAAATCCAGTGGATATTACACATATTGTGGATATCTCTTCTGAAGTTACAGTGGTAAACACTTTACTCCCTAGAATGCTTAATGTAGTAACTATTATAACTATATCTATAGCGGTAGGTATAGCTCTACTTAGAACGTGCTTCAAGAATGAACCCTCTACACGATGGTTATTAGGTTCTAGTGCTAGTACGAACGAGGGGATTCCTATACATATGCCACTAATCAGGGTTAATTGTATGGGTACGAATGGATATTGTAACGCTAGTATTATAAACACTAAGTCTAATAATATTGAATAGGTTGTCTTGATTAAAAATAGCGATGCAGACCTTTTAATATTATTCATAGAACGTCTACCCTCAGCTAATATTTTAGGTAACGATGAAAATTCAGAGTTTAACAATATGAACTGTGAAACGTTTCTAGTAGCCTCTGCACCACTAGATATGGCTATACTACAATCGGATTCTTTTAATGTAGGGACATCGTTTACACCATCTCCAGTCATGGCAACTACATGACCTTTATTCTTTAACGATTTAACTATTAAACATTTCTTTTCAGGTGTTACTCTGCAAAATAGCGAATAGTTTTCTACTACTTTCTTAAGTTGATTATCCGAGATTTTAGAGGTATCTAAGGTGCGTGTATCTGATAGTCCTATACTTTTCGCTATTGTAGATACTGTCTTTACGCTATCACCAGATATTATCTTTAGAGATACATCTTGTGACTTAAAGTAATCTAAAGTTTCTTTAATGTTAGGTCGCAGAGTATCTTTAAGTAGTATTAGGGCTATGGGTTCTAAGTTTAGTGGCAATGAGCCGTTTACACATCTACTAGAGGTATATGCTAAGGTTACTACTCTATATTCACTAGAGTAACTATCTACTTTGGATTGTAGTTTCCCATTCGGAAAGATACTCTCATAAGCACCCATTACGAACGTACCTAGTCCATGTAGTTCAGTACAAGACCACTTTCTAAGGCTAGAAAATGGAATATAGTTAGTTACCTTATATATCATACCCTTTGATATGCTTTCAGAATACTCCTTAATGGCTTTAGATGTTGCATTTAAACTATTTTCATTATCTACTATGGAAAGTAGTATATTACTTAAAATCTGCGTATTAAAATCTTTGTGAGTACATATAACCTTTTCAACCAACATATCGCCAGTAGTTAGAGTTCCAGTCTTGTCCAAACATAGAGTATCTACCCTTGCTAAACTTTCTACCGATGGTAAATCTTGTACTAGAACGTTATGTTTAGCTAACCTTATTACACTTACGGCGAATACCATACTTGTAAGCAGTACTAAGCCTTCTGGAATCATGCCTATTAAACCTGCGGTAGTCTGTACTACTGCCATCTTTATATCTCCAAGTAGTTGATATTGCCTATATAATAGGAATGCTCCTATTAGGAATATTGCTACAGATATTACTTTTATAATCTTGTTTACTGCTTCCATAATTTCAGATTTATGTTTAGTGAGTTTCTTTGCCTCTTTGGATATGTTAGATATATACGTACTATCGGCAATCTTTTCAGCTTGAGCATATACTCCACCACTTACTATATAACTACCGCTAAGTATGGTATCGCCTTGCTTTTTTGAGATGGGATTTGCTTCTCCTGTAATGAAACTTTCATTAACTTCACAGAAACCATCTAATATAGTACAATCAGCAACCACTTGATTCCCAACTTTTAGTCTTAGTATATCGTCTAATACTATACCATCTATGGGTATAGATTGTTCTACACCGTTTCTAACTACGGTAGTCTTTATTGCAGATATTAATGAAAGTCTATCGGCAGTTATTTTAGCTCTAGCCTCTTGAACTATGCCTATTATTAAGTTGAATAGTACTACCGCCATGAATAGCATATTCTTGTAAGAACCAGCCCACATTAAAGCTAAAGCTAGTGCAAAGTTTATCAAATTAAACAGCGTTAAAGAGTTTTCTAACACTATAGAACCTATACTTTTAGTCTTTACGAAGTTTTGTTTGTTGATTAAACCTTGTTTTAAGCGTTTTTCTACCTGTAAGGTAGAGAGTCCCTCTTGTATAGTAGGGGAGTACCTTTCTATATTTCTATCTGTATTCATTTTATATGCTCCTAACTGATATTTTCCATAATAGTTTACATCTACATACCATTATACTATAATTATGAGCATATTATATTAAATTTATATTAAATTTTTTAAGTTATAGAAAGAACTATGGAACATCATATATAGATGTTCCATAGTTTTCAATATAGAATAATCGTTAGTTAGAAACAGTTATGACCTCTATACTTTGCAGATGCTCCTAACATTTCTTCAATCCTTAGTAGTTGATTGTATTTGGCTACACGTTCGCTCCTAGATGGTGCCCCCGTTTTAATCTGTCCAGTGTTTAAAGCTACGGCTAGGTCTGATATGGTAGTATCTTCGGTTTCACCAGAGCGATGTGAAGATATTGCAGTATATCCAGCCTTATGAGCCATCTTAATAGCCTCTAGTGTTTCTGATACTGAACCTATTTGGTTTAACTTAATCAAGATGGAGTTTCCACAACCTAATTCAATACCCTTACTTAATCTTTCGGTATTGGTAACGAATAGGTCATCACCTACTAGTTGAACCTTATCACCTAGAGTATCGGTAAGTTTTTTCCAACCTTCCCAATCTTCCTCGTCAAGAGCATCTTCAATTGACTTAATTGGATATTTTTCAACTAGGCTTTTCCAATGTTCAATTAACTCTTCAGAAGTGAACTCTTTACCACACTTAGGGAGTTTGTAATATCCTATGCCTTTTTCTTGGTCTTTCCACTCACTAGATGCAGCGTCCATAGCGATAACGAAATCATCATAAGGCTTGTAACCAGCCTTTTCAACAGCCTTTAAGATTACTTCAATGGTTTCCTCATCACTAGATAGGTTTGGAGCAAAACCACCCTCATCACCTACGGCAGTAGAGAGTCCCATAGATTTTAATATACTCTGTAATGCATGGAATACCTCAGCACACCAACGTAAGCCCTCTTTAAAGCTAGATGCACCTACAGGCATAATCATGAACTCTTGAACGTCTACGGTATTACCTGCATGAGCTCCACCGTTTAGAATGTTCATCATAGGTACTGGTAGAACGTTTCCTTGAGAGCCACCTAAGAATCTGTATAGTGGGATATCTAAGGCATTGGATACGGCTCTAGCACTAGCTATAGATACCGCTAAGATGGCATTTGCACCTAGTTTAGATTTATCTTTAGTGCCATCTGCGTTAATCATAGTTTGGTCTACTAGATAGGTATCGAAAGCATCTACACCCTTTAGAACATCGTTTATTATGCTGTTTACATTCTCCACAGCTTTACATACACCTTTTCCACAATAACGTGAGTTATCTTCATCACGAAGTTCTAATGCCTCAAATATTCCAGTAGATGCTCCACTTGGAGCAGTTCCTCTGCCTACTACTCCACATTCAAGAGTTACTTCTGCTTCGACGGTAGGGTTTCCTCTGCTGTCGAGAATCTCTCTGCCTACTACTTGTTTAATCTTAGTATTAACCATAGATAAAAATCCTTTCATATGATACTTTATTTTAATATAGTTTAAACTATATTATTAACTATTGTATAGTGTTCCCAAAATTTAGTGTTAAATACACTCCATATTGCAACCGTTGAACCTTTTAAGGAGTTTTTTAGTTCAACAGTTGGCAACATGATTAATTATTCTCATATAGTTAGCGTATGCTTACCATAAATATTATATCATAGGTAGTTGCAGAAATCAAATTAGTTAGCATATGCTAACCAATTTAGGCAGTAATACGTTAATAAAGAGTATCCATACTACTATGAATACTCTTTATATGTTATATATAAAATATGAACTATGTTTAGTTAGCCATTCTTTTTCTTGACTACTATTACTCCTCCTACTATAACTACTACAACTATTATAACTACAACAACTATACCACCATTAGATTTTTTTCTGTATTGGAAGTATTAACAGTAGTTACAGTAGTATCTTCAACAGATTCTTCAGTTATCTCTTCAGTAGCTTCAGTTACTTCTTGAGTAGTTTCTTCTTCGTTGTTTGTATTAGTTATAACACTATCAGTGCCAGTAATGTTGAACGATATCGATATACTTTCCTTAGGCATTTCAATATCTATTGGAGATAGTTCGGTGTTATATATGTTTATAAGTTCAAAGTATAGATTACCAATATCATCGGACATTACCATAGGCTTAGCAATATCATAAGATTTATCATCGCAGGTTAATACTACATCAGATATTTTAATACTATCATAGTACGGAAAGTCTGTAGATACAAATAGCATATTTAAGCCACCATCTTGAGAAAAATCGTAACCTGATACAGATACTGTATATTCACCATCTTTGGTAATTTTGGCATCTTGGAAGGTAGCACCAGTATCTATTATTTCATTATCTTCGCTCCATGCTATTAGAGTGTTGAAGTGTTCAGTGTTAAAGCCATACGCAGTATCACTATAGGAGTTTCTAAAGGTATATTTTTCTGTTTGGATTCCTATGTAAGCGTTTACAGAATCGTTGCTTGAATCTTCTTCAGATACTTCACTTATTACACTTTGTGTACCAGTGATGGTAAATGTTATCTCAAAGCTATCGGTAGGCATATCGAAATCTAAAGGAGAAAGGTCTGTATTATATTTATTTACTATGTCTATGTAGAGTTTTCCGTCACCATCTGCCATTACAGATGGATTATCTATAGGATATTCTTTATCATCGCACTTTAAGGTGACGTCTTTAACTCTCATAGAGTTGTAAAAATCGAAGTCTGTAGATACAAATAACATATTTAAACCACCATCTTGAGAGAAGTCATAACCCGATACGGATACTGTATACTCACCGTCTTTGGTGATGTCGGCATCTACAAAAGTAGCACCAGTGTCTATTATTTCGTCATCTTCGCCCCATGCTATTAATGTATTGAAGTATTCACTGTTAAAACCATAATCAGCATCGCTATAGGAGTTTCTAAAGGTGTACTTTTCTGTTTGGATTCCTATATAGGCGTGTACAGAACTACTCTTAGAGTTAGTATTAGCAATCTCTACGTTTGCACCTGCTTGAGGGTCTTTATTAGCTACAGCATCTACTATTGCCTTAATGATTTCTGGTTGAGTCTGTTCGCAAGTATTTCTGTTGAATAGACCGAATCCGTACTTACTATTAGAACCGTTATCCCAATATACTGGAATTACACCATAGTTTACGGCAGTACCTGCAACGTATCCATTGAAGAATACTCGGTTAGATGCTATAACGTTCGATAGGTCTGCATTGGCATAGGATTTATCTATTGCACCATACTCACCCATTACTACTGGTATACCTTTGCTAGTGAAAGTATCTTGAAGTTTCTTCATCTGAGCTTCTAAGTAGTCCTCTTGACCATATGATGACAATGTTGATGTTGGAAGTCCGTTCTCTTCTATATAATTCTTACCCTGTTCACCCCAAAAGTATACTGCACCAGTTTCAGTTCCGCAGTAGTCCCAAGGGTCATAGTAGTGAACCGATACCATTAACCTATTCTCATCGACTGAGCAATTATCATCGGTAGGGAGTTCAAATCCGTAATCGCCTACGGTGTAGTCTATGTTTGTGTTCCAACCCGGAACTAATAACCATCTATGAGTGTTATTAGAACCAGTAGCTCTAACGGTATCTACAAATATTTGATTGTACTTAACTATGTTAGCATAGTATTCGGGATTAGGGTCACCGTCATAGGTATTGTCGAACTCCTCGTTCATACTTTCAAATATCAAATGTTCGTCATAGTCTGCAAAGTATGTAGCTATCTGTTTCCAAACTGCCTCATACTTTTCACATATGTAATCTTGGTCTTCTCCGTTGGCTAAGAACCAACCTCCCTCAATGGTATTATAGCCATCGCCATGTATGTTTATGATTACGAATAGGTCTTCATTGTAGCAATAGTCTACAACTTCTTTTACCCTACTAAGCCAATCAGTATCGATGGCATAGTCATTACTATCGTCAATCATATCCAAATAGGATACTGGTACTCGGATAGTTTTAAATCCTGCATCGGCTACTGCAGATATTATCTCTTGTGTGGCTTCAGGATTTCCCCATGCAGTTTCGCTTACGTGTCCGCCAGTGTTAGCCTCTAAAGTATTACCTAAGTTCCAACCTGCACCCATAGATGCATTTATATCGCTTAGGCTGACCGTGAAAGAGTTTTCATCGGTAGCAAAAGCATTTAGTTGGCTATAGGAGATACTAGGTAACGTTGCACTACACGCTAATGCAACGCTAGTCAATAGAGTGGTCACTTTTTTCAATAATCTCATTGAAAAATATACCTCCTTAAAAATATTTTATAGTAACATAATTATACCATAAATTTTTATATGTGTATAGTCAATTTTTTTATTTTTATCCCATTTCAGTAAGAAATCCCCACCCTATTTTGGGTGGGGAGTATGTTACATTACTACTAGACGTAAAGGTTTGCAACTATTGGAGCGATAATAACAGTAAGTAATCCCGTTACGGCTATAGATAATGAACTCACTGCACTTTCAACCTTACCATACTCTATAGCTTTAGTAGTCCCTATGACGTGCGATGCCGTCCCTAAAGCTAAACCTTTAGCAACTGGTTCATGAATGTTGAATAGTCTAAAGGTAAAATCTGCTATGATACTTCCAGTAATGCCTGTTATCATTATTACAGCAACGCTTATAGCTACCACTCCACCAAGTTCTTCCGAGATTGCCATGCCTATGGCGGTGGTTAATGACTTAGGTAGAAATGTAACGAATTCTTGTTGGCTAAGTGAGAATATCTTGCCTACTAAGAAGATACTTAACATACAAGTGGCTATCCCAGATAGTATGCCTATTAAGATAGCTTTTATGTTTCCTTTTAATATCTCTAACTTTTCATATAATGGTACAGCTAAACATATAGTAGATGGCGTTAGCAGATAGTTTATTATAGTAGTACTATCGTAATAGGTATCGTAAGGAATCTTTAGTAGCACTAACACTACTATTATTAATATGATAGCTATCAACATAGGATTAAATATTGCAAACATTAACTTATCTTTAATAAGTAAGCCTATTAAATATGCTCCTATGGTTAAAGCTACTCCAAAGTAAGTACAGCCTATAAAGAAATCAATCATGTTTGTTACCACCTTTCTTAATAATCATCTGCGATACTAAACCAGTACTAGTCATTATTAAGAATGTGCTAACTATTCCAACTAAGATTACTACTAGCCAAAGGTCTTTTAATAATCCATAGCTTTCCATTAATCCAACCGATGGCGGTATGAACATTATAGGCATAATGGATATTAAAAAATCACTTATTGTTTTAATATCATCTAGCTTTAATATCTTGAATTGTAATGCTAAGAACAGTATTATTAGACCATATATACTACTTGGAAATGGCAGTGGTAACAGATATTTTAATACCTCACCTAGCAATGATATCACTATTAATATTAATACTTGTTTTAGAATTTTCATAGTAAAAACCCCTT